>Ga0335077_10007570_pt1 | contig 13435 bp, 6 predicted proteins | sample Lox_Sample_31_FD_207151 | JGI IMG/M metagenome (GOLD analysis project Ga0335077, IMG submission 207151) | Soil microbial communities from Loxahatchee National Wildlife Refuge, Florida, United States - Lox_Sample_3.1 | ecosystem: Environmental > Terrestrial > Soil > Wetlands | place: USA: Florida... | reverse complement strand
GATCGCGGCCAGCCGCGTCAGCTCGGTATTGAGCACGGTGAGCTGCTCGCGCCGGCCCTGGAGGCGGGCGATCAGGATGATGATCGCGAGTCCAGCCAGCGCGAGCCCGCCGATCGCAAGCCACGCAAGCCACCTGCCCGCGCCGTTGAGGAAGCTGAAGAGCTGCGCCTCGGGGTCCCGGAGGACGATTCGCCAGGCGGTTCCGGCAACCGGCGCGGTCACGTAGTACTGCTCGCCCTGCGGGCTGGCGTATGTGCCGTTCGCGGCGCGACGGTCGGCGGCCGCAAGGCGCGGGTCCGCGTCGGCGAGGCTCGCGGCCTGCGGCCGTCCGGACGTGATCCCCGTGAGCAGTCCCCCGTTCAGATCGACGAGGTATGCCTGCCAGCCCGGACTCGAGAGCACGCTCCCCAGGACCGCCGGGAGCACGCTCTCCGACATCGCGTACGCGCCGGCGAACACGCGGCGGCCCGACGACGTCTGATAGGCGAGCCCGAAGCTGAGAACCGGCGACCCGTCGATGTCGCTGACGGCGACACCCGATGCGTCGGGCATCGAGAAGACGCCGGCGAGATGGCCGTACCTGCTCGTGACCATCCCGACGAGCGATTTCGGCGCACCCGACGCCGCCCGGATTACGTGGCCCCGCTGGTCGAGGACGACCCCGGCCTCGAGTCCGAGTGCGGCCGAATCCCGATCGACCGTGCTCTGGGTCACAACCGGCGTCGCAAACCAGTTCAGCGCCTGGGCGCGCTGGCTGGCGAGGAGATCGTCGGCGTAGATCGAGACGAAGTTCGCGGCGTACTGCACTCGCGTCTGCAACCGCGCTTCCATTGCCTTGCGGCTGTTCGTCTGGGAGGTGGCGAGGAGCCAGCTCCCAGCCGCGATCAGCGCCAACCAGGGGACGACGAGCGCCAGCACCATCCGACGGTGACGCCGCCGAGAGGCGTTCGGAACCGTGGATCGCCCGACCACGCCGGCGCCATTTGCCAGCGAGCGCAACCTTGCCCGGCCGAGTCCCATTTGACCGATATCGGTCGGTTTAAGACGGCGCTTGAGGAATCGGGAACCCCCTCGCCGGGGACTCTTCTACTCCTCTTCGTCTAGGACCTCGTCGTCGCCAGGATCGTCGTCAGAGACCCCGTCATCGGCGATGTCGCCATCGCCGGCGAGCGGCTCCGCCAAGGCATCTGACTCGCCCGCGGTCGGCGCCTCGAGCGAGACGGTACCGTCCTCGGCGACCGACGCGGCCGTCGATGCCTCGGACTCGACCACCAGTGCCACCGCGCTGACCTTGTCCTCATCGCGGATGTTCATCACACGGACGCCGGTGGCGGCCCGGCCCTGTTGGCTGATCCCGCGCACCGCCGTGCGCTGGACCATGCCCTCCTGGGAGATGAATACCAGCTCCTGGTGCTCGCGGACCACCAGCGCGCCGCCGAGCGCGCCCTTGCTCTCGGTGAGCTTGATCGTCATGACACCCTTGGCGCCGCGCGACGTCTTGCGATACTGGTCGATCCGGGTGCGCTTGCCGTAGCCGTTCTCGGTGACGACGAGCAGCTCCTGGTCGTCGCGGGCGACGTCCATCGCGATCACCTCTCCGTCATCGCCAACGTCCATGCCGCGGACACCGCTGGTGTCGCGGCCCATCGCGCGGGCATCAGACTCGGCGAACCGAACCGTGAGCCCCGCCCGCGACACCATGATCACCTCGTCACCGGGATCCACGCGGCGGACGGCGATCAGCTCGTCGTCGTCGCGGATGTTGATGGCGATGATCCCGTCGGCCTTGATCGGCGTGTTGTAGGCGATGAAGTCGGTCTTCTTGATCTGGCCGTCACGTGTCGCGAACACCAGGTACTTAGCCTCGCTGAAGTCGCGGGTGGAGAGCACTGACTGCACGCGCTCGCCCTCGCGCAACGGGAGCAGGTTGACCAGTGCCCGGCCGCGCGCCGTACGCGAGGCCTCCGGCAGCTCGTACACCTTCAGCCGGTAGACCTTGCCGCGGTTCGTGAAGAACAGCAGATAGTCGTGGGTGGAGGAGACGAATAGGTGCTCGATGTAGTCGTCTTCCTTCATGTCCATGCCGGTGACACCGACGCCGCCACGGCGTTGCTGGCGGTAGGTCGACAGCGGCAGAGACTTGATGTAGCCCGAGTGGGTTATCGAGATCACCATCTGCTGATCGGCGATCAGGTCCTCGATGTCGATCTCGCCCTCGGCGTGGACGATCTCGGTGCGGCGATCGTCGCCATAGGTCTCGGCGATCTCGGACAGCTCCTCCTTGATCAGCGCCATGACCCTGCTCTCGTCGCCGAGGATCTCGCGCAGTTCCGTGATCCGCTCGAGCAGATCCTTGTGCTCCTGCTTGATCTTGTCGGCCTCGAGCGCGGTCAGCCGGCTGAGCGTCAGCTGGAGGATCGCGGAGGCCTGCACGACGGTCAGCGCGAACCGCTCGACCAGGCCGTTGCGGGCGACCTCCGGCGTGTGCGATCCGCGGATCAGCGCGATCACTTCGTCCAGGTTGGCCAACGCAATCAGCAGACCTTCGAGGACGTGAGCGCGCTCCTCGGCCCGTCGCAGCTCGTACTTCGTGCGGCGGACGATGACCTCGCGCTGATGATCGACGTAGTGCCCGATCACCTCGCGCAGTGACAGCGTGCGCGGCACGTTGTCGACAAGCGCAACCATGTTCACGCCGAACGTCTGCTGCATCGGCGTGTGCTTGAAGAGCTTGTTGAGGACGACCTTCGGGATCGCGTCGCGCTTGAGCTCGATCACGATCCGCATTCCGTTGCGATCCGACTCGTCGCGGATGTCGGTGATCTCGGAGAGCTTCTTCTCGTGGACGAGCGTCGCGATCTTCTCGATCACGCCGCCGTCGCCGCCCTTGCGGACCTGGAACGGGAGCTCGGTGACGATGATCGCCTCCTTGCCCTGGCCGATCGGCTCGATATGCGCCTTGGCCTGAACACGGACCCGCCCTCGGCCCGTGGCATAAGCGTCGCGGATCCCATCCCGCCCGAGGATCGTTCCGGCGGTCGGGAAGTCGGGGCCCTTTACGTGCTTCATCAGACCCTCGACGTCGATGTCGGGATCGTTGATGTAGGCGAGCGTCGCCGCGACCACCTCGCGCAGGTTGTGCGGCGGGATGTTCGTGGCCATGCCCACCGCGATACCGGAGCCGCCGTTGACGAGCAGGTTCGGGAATCGCGCGGGGAGCACGAGCGGCTCCTGCTTGGAGCCATCGAAGTTGGGCGCGAAGTCGACCGTCTCCTGGTCGATGTCGCGCAACATCTCGGTGGCGAGCGGATCGAGCCTGGCTTCGGTGTACCGCATCGCGGCCGCCCCCCAGCCGTCGATGTTGCCGAAGTTCCCGTGCCCGTCAACCAGCGGATAGCGCATCGAGAAGTCCTGCGCCATCCGCGCGAGCGTGTCGTAGATGGGCGAGTCGCCGTGCGGGTGATACTTGCCCATCACCTCGCCGACGATCGTCGCGCACTTGACGTGCTTGCGCGGCGGCCGCAGGCCGATCTCGTTCATGGCGTAGAGGATGCGGCGGTGCACCGGCTTGAGGCCGTCGCGGACGTCGGGCAGCGCGCGCCCGACGATCACCGACATGGCGTAGTCGAGATACGCCGAGCGCATCTCATCTTCGAGTCCGCGGGGCTCGATGTTGCCGCCGCCGATGGTGTCAATCGATGCCATTAGTCGTCCTCCTACGTGTCCAGCGTGGCGAGCCGTGCGTTCTCCTCGATGAACGCCCGCCGCGGCTCGACCTGGTCGCCCATCAGCATCGAGAACACCATGTCAGCCGACGCCGCGTCCTCCATGGTCACCTGTACCAGCGTCCGCGTGGCCGGGTCCATGGTTGTCTCGCGCAATTCGTGCGCGTCCATCTCGCCGAGACCCTTGAAGCGGTAGTACTCGATTCCGCGCTGCGCTATCGACAGCACGGCCTCGCGCAGCTCACCGAAGGTCGATGCGTCCTTCGTGTTCTCACCCATGGCGACGTGGAACGGCGGCGTGCCGACGAGATCCACCAGCTCCTTGTGCACATCGGCGAGCCGGTGGTACTCCTCGGCCTCGAGTGTGGCCCTCGGTACGAGGTGCGTGGTCGCCAGGCCGGTCTTGGACTCGACCGTGCGGATCACAACCTCATGCTCGTTCTCGGACAGCAGTTCAGACCGATAGGCCTCGCCGTTCTGGCCGTCCTTCGCGATGTGACGCAGGAGCCCGTCTACGTCCGACACCTGCTCCTCGAGCAGCCTCGCCTGCTGAAGGAAGGCGATCACGCCATGACCGTGGGCGGCCCTCAGTGCGGAGGCCCAACCCTCGTGCTGCTTGAGAAGACGGTTGAAGCGCTTCCAGCGCGTGTCGGTCAGCTTGAGCTGCTTGTTGTAGCGGTCGAAGACGTCGATCTTCTCGAACTTGTCGCCGAGCAGGATGTCCTCGAGCTCGGACTCGCGCTCGATGTAGCGGTGCTTCTGGCCCTTGGTGAGCCGGTAAAGCGGTGGCTTTGCGATGTAGACGTGGCCCTCCTTGATCAGCTCCTGCATCTCGCGGAACAACAGGGTCAGCGCGAGCGTGCGGATGTGGGCGCCGTCTACGTCGGCGTCTGTCAGCAAGATGATCTTGTAGTAGCGCAGCTTGGCGATGTCGAACTCATCGCGCACGCCGGTGCCGATCGCGGTGATCAGCGCCTGGATCTCCTGGTTCTGGAGGACCTTGTCGATCCGGCTCTTCTCGACATTGAGGATCTTGCCTCGCAGCGGCAGGATCGCCTGAGTGCTGCGGTCGCGTGCACTCACTGCCGAGCCGCCGGCCGAGTCGCCCTCGACGATAAACAGCTCTGCCAGCGAGGGGTCCTTGACCGAGCAGTCGGCGAGCTTGCCCGGCAGGGCGGAGTTCTCGAGCGCGGACTTCCGCCGCGTCAAGTCGCGCGCCTTGCGCGCGGCCGCGCGAGCCCGGGCCGCGTCGACGCTCTTGCGGATCACCCTGCGGGCGTCCTGCGGGTTCTCCTCGAGGAACTCGGACAGCCGGGCGTAGACGATCGACTGCACGAAGCTCTGCATCCCTGGGTTCCCGAGCTTGGTCTTGGTCTGGCCCTCGAACTGGGGGTCGGTCAGCTTGGCCGAGATCACCGCAGTCAGGCCTTCGCGGACGTCCTCGCCGGTCAGGGCATCGTCCTTGTCCTTGAGTTCGCCCTTGTCGCGCGCGTAGCGGTTGAGCGCGCTGGTCAACGCCGAGCGGAACCCGCTCAGGTGCGAGCCACCCTCGATCGTGTTGATGTTGTTGGCGAACGAGAACACCGACTCCTGGTAGGAGGAGTTCCACTGCATCGCGACCTCGACCTGACCCTCGTCGCCCTCGCCTTCGAACGAGATCACCTTCTGGGTGATCGGCTCCTTGTTGCGGTTGAGGTACTTGACGAAGTCGACGATCCCACCGTCGTACTGGAATTCGGCCCTGTGACCTTCGGCGCGCTTGTCGACGAGCGTGATGCGCAGGCCGCGGGTGAGGAACGCGGTGTCGCGCATGCGCTCCTCGAGCGTGTTGAAGTTGAAGTCGAGCGTCTCGAACACGTCGGCGTCCGGCAGGAACGTGATCGTCGTGCCGGTCTCCTCGGTCGGCTCGCCCTTCTGGAGGTCGCCGAGCGGCGTGCCTCGCTCAAACGACTGAGTCCATACGAACCCGTCGCGGCGAACCTCGACGTCGAGGCGTTCAGACAATGCATTTACGACCGATACGCCGACGCCGTGCAGACCACCCGAGACCTTGTAGCCGCCGCCCTCGCCGAACTTGCCGCCGGCGTGCAGGACGGTCAGCACGACCTCGACGGCCGGCCGCTGCTCCTTCTCCATGATCGCCACCGGGATACCGGCTCCGTTGTCGCTCACAACGACGGAGTTGTTCGGATGGATCGTGATGTCGACGCGATCGGCGCGACCGGCCAAGGCCTCGTCGACGGAGTTGTCCACTACCTCGTAGACGAGGTGGTGCAGACCGCGCTCGCCGGTTGACCCGATGTACATGCCGGGCCGCCGGCGTACCGCCTCGAGTCCTTCCAGGACGGTGATGTCCTGGGCGTCATAACTGCCTTGATTGTTGGGGCGCGCAGTCGCGCCATCGTCTGTTGCCACGATCCTCCGATGACATCGAGACGTCCCGGTTCCGCGCAACCTGGCGCGCGCTGCGGGGCGTCGAGAATTGTGCACATAACTTTAGCACAGTGAGGGGCGGAAACCCACCCATAGCGCCGGTCGTTTTCCCTGCAAAAGTCGCAAAACGGCATGGTTTTGTAAGGGCCCGAACGGTTGGCTTGGAGGCGTCCTTGAGAGCTTCTACACGGCCGGTCTAACCGGTTTGCGCAGCCGAACGGGAAATGCCTCTTCTGTACGCGATGCTCAACTTTTGAGCGTTTCCGCCGATGCTTACGCGAAGGGCTGCCGGCAACCCGACGTCGACGCACCCAGGATGAGAGCGCAGACCGCCACCGAACCCCAGCCCCAGCCGTCTTCTCGCCTCTCGGGGGCGCTTCGGCGTGCCCGGAACGTGCACCCGGTTTGGGCCCTGAACCTCGTCCTAGTCGCGACCGCGGTGGCGCTCTACGCGGGCCCGGTGCACGGACTCCAGCCGCTGGCGGAGCCGCATCTGAACTGGTGGACGATCGCGATCGCCTTCGCGATCGCCGAGCGCTGTGTCGTCCACCTCCATTTCCGGCGGGGTGCGCACTCGTTCTCGCTCGGGGACATCCCGATCGTGTTCGGCCTGATCTTCTGCAACGCCGAGGCGTTCATGATCGGCTGCCTGCTCGGTAGCGCGATCGTGATGCTGTTCGATCGCCGGCTCCCGCCGGTCAAGTTCGTGTTCAACATCTCTCAGTTCGCGGTTCACGCGTGCATCGCGCTGATCGTCATCCATGCGCTTGCGCCTGCGGCGGATCACGTCGGACAGCGCATCTGGGTCGCGGCGTTGATCGCCACCCAGGCGTCCGGGTTCGTGACCGTCGTACTGATCGCGATCGCGATCTCGCTATCGGAGGGTATGGTCAGGCTCCGCACGGTCGTCCACATGCTCTCGATGGACCTGGTGGTGACGCTCAGCAACGCCAGCCTCGGGCTGTGCGGCACAGTGATCGCCTCCTCCGACGCACGGGCGCTGCCGCTGCTGGCGATCCCGTCGCTGACGCTGTTCGCCGCTTACCGCGCGTACCTGTCCGAGCGAGAGCGCCACAAGCGGCTCGAGTTTCTGTACGAGGCCAATCGCACACTCGCGCGCTCGCGGGAGATCGCGGACGCGCTCGAGGGCTTGCTCGTGCGTTCGCTCGAGGCCTTCCGCGCGGAGCTCGCCGAGATCATCCTGTTCGGCTCCGAGGAGAACCCGTCCCTCCGGACACTGGTCGGCCCGGGCAGCTACCGCGAGCTGATGGAACCGGTCGACTCGGATGTGTCCGACGCCATGCGCGACCTGCTCGAGCACAGCGGTGCTGGAGCGATCACGCTTGACCCGCCGTTCGGTGGCGCCCGCCTCCAGCGCTACCTGGAGGCGCGGGGCGTGACCCACGCGATGGTGGCACCGCTGCCCGGGGAGGAGCGCGTGATCGGCGCGATCATGCTGGCCAACCGCTTCGGCGTCGTCCGCTCGTTCGACCACGAAGATCTGCGCCTGCTCGACACGCTCGCCGGCAACGCCAGCGTCGCGCTTCAGTACGACCGGCTCGAACAGGCGGTCAACCAGCTGTCGGTGCTCCAGGAGCAGCTCCACCACCAGGCCTACCACGACCCTCTCACGAGCCTTGCAAACCGGTCGCTGTTTACCGATGACGTCAAAGCGGCGATCGCGGACCGGCGGGGCGAGGTCGCCGTGTTGTTCATCGACCTCGACGACTTCAAGACGGTCAACGACAGCCTCGGCCACTCGGCCGGCGACGAGCTGTTGGTGTCGGTGGCCTCGCGCCTGCGCGCGTGTCTGCGTCCCGAGGACGTGGTGGCCCGCCTCGGCGGCGACGAGTTCGCCGTGATGGTCGAGGACGGTCACGACGCCGAGGCGGCCGCGGTCAAGGTCGCGCGCCGGATCATGGAGGCGTTTGTGCTGCCGGTCGGGGTCGGCTCAGAGAGCGTGTCGGTGTACCTGAGCGTCGGGATCGCGACGAGCCACGCCCGCGTCGGCTCGGCTGAGGAACTGATCCGTGACGCTGATGTCGCCATGTACAAGGCGAAGACGTCGGGGAAGGGTCACTTCGAGGTGTTCCATCCGAGCATGGGCGAGGCGGTGCTCGAGCGTCACGGTCTCAAGGAGGAGTTGCGCCTCGCGATCGAGCGCCAGCAGCTGACCCTGTACTTCCAGCCGATCATCGATCTCGACACCGGCAGGCTGGTCGCCGAGGAGGCGCTTGTGCGCTGGGAGCACCCACGACGCGGGCTCGTCGGTCCATCCGAATTCGTCCCCCTGGCCGAGGAGACCGGCCTCATCCTGTCGCTCGGCCAGTACGTGCTCGAGGAGGCCTGTCAGCAGGCCTGCCGGTGGCAGGCACATGCCGACGGCGATCCCTCCGGTGAGAGCCAGGTCGCGGTACACGTCAACCTGTCGGCGGTGGAGCTGCGAGACCCCGAGCTCGTCGACCGCGTCCGCGCGACACTCACGGATGCCGGCGTCAATCCGCGAAGCCTCGTGTTCGAGATCACCGAGAGCGTCCTGCTCGAGGACTCCGAACGGGTCAAGGCCGCGATCGCCGAGCTCCGCGCACTCGGGGTTCGCTTCGCGCTCGATGACTTCGGGACCGGTTACTCGTCTCTGAGCTATCTGCACACATTGCCATTCGACTTGCTCAAGATCGCCAAGTCATTCGTCGACGGCCTCGCCCGCGGCGGACGCGAGGCGTCCTTCGTCAGGATGATCATCGAACTCGCCCGCACGCTGGGCGTCGGCGTCATCGCGGAGGGCATCGAGACGCAGGGACAGGCCGACGCGCTCGTAGAGCTCGAATGTGACTACGGCCAGGGCTTCCACCTCGGCCGGCCCGAGCCCGTGAAACCGGCGCTCGAGCTTCGGCCGGCCGCCTGAACCTCACAAAACTTCGTATATCTGTCCAAACCTCTCAGGTCATCGCGCCCGCCGGCCGATGACCTCCCCACGAAGGACTGACTCAGGGCAAACCCGTCGCGAGGCGGGGGCGCAAAGCCAGGGGTCTCACACGCCAGTGAGATCGCCCAGCCGCCAGTTCACAAGAGAATAAGACTGACTCAGGGCAAACCCGTCGCGAGGCGGGGGCGCAAAGCCAGGGGTCTCGAATGACTCGAGACGGCCCAGCCGCCAGTTTGAACTTACTGGTTACACGCTTTGCAACACGGAGGTTGCCCCGAGATGACTCGTTCTGTCCAGATCGTTGAGCGGATGCGGTGGATGTCCGCGCTAGCCGGCGCGGCTCTTGTCGCGATCGCGCTCGCCATCGCGCTCGGCGCGACGAGCGGACAGATCCGCCTCGTCCAGAACTCTTCGGCCGGTGCGACGCAGCCTGGTGGCTCGTCGGCGCCGCTCGATCCGCGCATCGCCACGCTCGCGGCTCGGCGGCCGAACGCGCCGGTGCAGGCGATCGTCCAGTTCAACGCGCCGGTCGCCCCGGCGAAGGCAGAGTCCGACGCCGCTGGTGTTCACGGACGTGTGATTGGCAACCTGCCGATCATTCACGGCCTGGCACTGTCACTGACGGCCAGCCAGGCGCGGTCGCTGGCGAGTAACCCCGATGTTCACGCGGTGTCACTCAACACCACCGTCAACACGGAGAGCCTTCCCTTCCACATGGTTCCCGGCCAGACCCTCTCCGCGGCGCAACTTCAGACGACGTATGACCAGACGCTCGGGGTTCTCCCGCTCTGGAAGTTCGGTGTCACCGGCACCGGAGTGGGAGTGGCTGTCGTCGATACCGGTGTCGACGGTGCGCTTCCAGACTTCGCCACCAAGGGTCACGGTAACTCGCGGGTCGTTGCGAGCGCTGTGGCCAATGCTGATGCCACCACCGCGACTGACAGTTACGGTCACGGAACGGATGTGGCCGGGATCATCGCCGGAAACGGCGACAATCGCGGCCCGGGGGATCCGCTGTATGGGCGCTACATCGGCGTTGCGCCGAATGCGAACCTGATCTCGGTCAAGGTCTCCGACGAGACGGGTAAGGCAAGCGTCCTCGACGTGATCTACGGACTGCAGTTCGCGGTGGAGCATCAGTCACAGTTCAATATCCGCGTCATCAACCTGTCACTCGATTCGACGACGCCCCAGTCCTATAAGACTGACCCGCTCGACGCGGCCGTCGAGGCGGCGTGGATGCAGGGGATCGTCGTGGTCGCGTCGGCCGGCAATCTCGGTAACGCGTCGAACGCGGTCCAGTTCTCCCCTGCCAATGACCCCTATGTGATCACGGTAGGCGGCGTCGATGAGAATGGCAGCGCCAATCCGAGCGGCGACTCCATCGCGACGTGGTCCAGCCGGGGCACGACCCAAGACGGCATCCAGAAGCCGGACGTCTACGCGCCTGGCGCCCATATCGTCTCGGTGCTCGCGCCGAACAGCGTGTTCGCCAGCAGCTGCACGACCTGCATCGTCGGCAACGGCCAGTACATCCAGACGAGCGGGACGTCGATGGCGGCGCCGGCCATCTCCGGACTCGTGGCCGACCTGCTACAGATCCACCCCAACTGGACGCCCGACCAGATCAAGGGTGACCTGACGAGCTCGGCGGTGACCGAGAACACCTCCTTCCAGGAGCCGAACGCCGTCAAGGCCGCGCTTCTGTGGAACCCGCCGACCGCGGATCAGGGGCTGACCCCGAGCAGTCTGATCAACGGCGCGACCGGCGCGATCGACTACAGCCGCTCGAGCTGGAGCCTCTCGAGCTGGAGCCGGGCGAAGGGCCCGCTGCGCGCCGGCTTCGCACTCTCGAGCTGGAACTGCGCGGACTGCAAGGCAGATTCGAGCGCGAGCGCCGCACCAAGCATGTCGAGCTGGAGCATGAGCTCCTGGTCGACGGTCGAGCCGCTCGGCTGACAAAGATGGGGGCGCAGGGCTGGTAGGGGGCTGAGCTCAGCCCTTAGGGGGCTGAGCGAGAGCCGATGGGGGCTGAGCACCATCGGTGGGGGTGGAAAGGCCGGCGGCGGGTACGGATCCCGTCGCCGGCCTTTCACGTTCGGGGAAGGGCGACGCAGCGAAGCCGCGATATCCGCCCGCCCCGCAATGCCAAGTTGACCCGCTCGAGGATCGCCGGCGCCATCAGGTCGAGCTCCTGCGCCCAAACGGATGCCGAGCACGAGACGGTGACCACGCCGGCTCGCTCGGCCGTTGGCTGGGCCTCGCCCGCGATCGCCACGCCGACCGCCCCCGGCCAGACACGCTGCACCTCCGCCAGCAAGCTGGCGGGCTCGAGCTCGTCACGGACGTGGTCGAGCGCGAGCGACAGTGGCCGAGGACTCCGCCGGTAGGTCGTCACCTTGCGCCCGCCAGCAGACGCCCGGCGGCCACTGCCAGGTGGGTCACGTCGTCGTCGGTCGACCCAGGCACGTGTTCGAGATCGGTCGCGGTGATCACCGATTGCCCTGCGGTGGAGCGGAGCAGGTCGACGAGCGACTGGCGACGGTCGCGGTCGAGCTCGCTCATCACGTCGTCGAGGAGCATCACGGGCGGCGCGGGTCGATGCTCCGCGATCACCTCACGCTCGGCTAGCAGCAGAGCGAGAAGAGCCAGCCGCTGCTGGCCCTGGGAGCCGTAGGCGCGCAGGTCGTGGCCGCCGTGGTCGGTCGCGAGGTCGTCGCGGTGTGGTCCATGACCGGTGAAGCCACGCTCGAGGTCTCCCTCGAGGCGGTCGGCGAGCTCGGCGGCGAGCTCGGCCGGACCGGTCGCACGGGAGCGCGGGCGGTAGGACACGCTTGGCGCGTCTTCAAGCCCCAGGGCCGCGGCGACGCGCTGGAACGGCTCCGCGAGCAAGTCGACGGCCGACCGGCGATCGGCCATGAGGGCGATTCCGTGGTGGGCCAGCTGCGCGTCCCAACTCTCCAGCGAGGCGCGGGAGCCGCGGCCCGACCGGATGCGCGCGATCAGAGCGTTCCGTTGCGCGAGGGCCTGCGAATACTGCCGTCGCGTCTCTGCGCGAGCGGGCCAGAGAGCCGAGACGAACTGATCCAGATGCGCCCGGCGCAACGTCGGCGCCCCCTTTATCAGCTCGAGGCGGTCTGGCAGGAACACGCTGACCAGCGGCCGGCTCACGACGTCAACCATCCGCTCGACCGTCGCGCCGTCCACGCGCATCACTTTGGGCCGGCCGGGCTCGAACCCGATCGAGAGTTCATGGAGACCGTCGTCGCCCTCGCAAGCGAGCACCGCCCGGGCCGCGCCGGCGCCGAAGCTGACCACCTCGCGCTCGTTGCTTGTCCGGCACGAGCGGCCGGTGCACGCGAAGTACAGGCCCTCGAGCAGATTGGTCTTGCCGGCGCCGTTTGGACCGGTCACGACGGTCAGACCCTCTCCGAGTTCAACGCGCGCGTCGTGATAGCTGCGGAAGTCGCGCAGGCTCAGGCTGAGGACCTGCACGGGCGGCCCCTACACGTTCAGCCTGATCGGCATGATCAGGTAGCGGAACCGGCTCTCGTCTCCAGACTCGATAAGACCCGGCCGGAGCGGGCTGATGAGCTTCACGAGCACGTCACCGTCCTCGATCGCCTCGAGCCCAGCGCGGAGGAACTCGGGGTTGAAGCCAATCTCGAGGGGCTCACCCTGGAAAGGCACGGGCAGAGACTCCTGAGCCTCGCCGATATCGGGCGTCTGCGCGGAGATCGTGAGCTCTCCGGGCGCGAACGACAGCCGCAGCGGCGCATTCTTCTGCGCCAGCAGGCTGATTCGCCGGACGACCTCGGTAAGTTCGGTGCCAGACACTCGCAGTTCGTGCTCGAACGTCTCGGGCAGCAGTTGGCGATAGTTTGGAAACTGGCCGTCGATCAGGCGCGACGAGAGCACGATCCCGTCGAGCTCGAACAACACCTGGTTCTGGCGGACGCTGATGCGAAGCTGCTGATCCTCGGCATGCCCGGCGACCCGCGCCAGCTCCTGCAGAGCGCGAGCCGGCACGTTGACTTCGAAGCTCGAGGGGAGCGCGTCCTCGAGCGTCGTCTCCTTGACGCTCAGACGGTACGAGTCGGTGGCGACCATCCGCAGCTCTCGATCCGAGGCCGACACCAAAATGCCGGTCAGTACCGGTCGTGTCTCGTCGCGCGACGCAGAGTTCGCCACCTTTAGTGCAGTCGATACGAATGCCTCGACCGGGAGTGACACAGCCGAGTCCGAGTCGGGCTCGGGAAACGGCGGGAAGTCCTCGGCCCTGAGCGTGCGGATGTGGAACGTCGCGTTACCGGAGACGAGCTCGACGTCTTGCTGTGAGCCACGGAGCTCG
>Ga0335077_10007569_pt1 | contig 13436 bp, 9 predicted proteins | sample Lox_Sample_31_FD_207151 | JGI IMG/M metagenome (GOLD analysis project Ga0335077, IMG submission 207151) | Soil microbial communities from Loxahatchee National Wildlife Refuge, Florida, United States - Lox_Sample_3.1 | ecosystem: Environmental > Terrestrial > Soil > Wetlands | place: USA: Florida... | reverse complement strand
CGCGGCTTTGGCGCGTTCTCGGTGAAGCATCGCCCCGCCCGGGCCGGCCGCAACCCGCGGACCGGCGCTCATGTCCCGGTCGATCAGAAGAGCGTTCCGTTCTTCAAGACGGGCAAGGAAATGCGCGAGCGGCTGAACCGCGACAATCCGGAAGCCGGCTAGCGCATGATCCGGAAAAGTGTGCGGCGGTTTTCCGAAAACATCATGCGCAAACAATAAGCTAAAGCGCGATGGCGATTCGACCGGAAGGCCACCGCGCTCTAGGGTTTTGGGGGAGACGGCCGAACGACCACGGCCGCGTCCCGCGCCTAATGCGGCGGCCGACCAAATCCAACGCAGGCTATCCAGATGCGGAAATTTTTCACGACTCTGATTGTCGTTCCCTTGGGGCTGATCTTCGTCGTGTTCGCGGTCGCCAACCGTCACTTTGTGACGGTCTCGTTCGACCCCTTCAATTCGACCGATCCGGCGGTGTCGGTCTCCCTGCCGCTGTTCGTGCTGATCATTCTGGTCGCGATCTTCGGTGTCCTGGCGGGCGGCTCCGCAACCTGGGTCGGGCAGCGCCGCTGGCGGCGCGCCGCTCGCCGCCATGAGGCCGATGCGCGCTCAGCCAGAGAGCAACTCGCCGACCTCCGAGCCGCCGCGATTGGCGCGCGCGGTGAGCCGCAGCGGCTCCCGTACCCTCCGCTCGGCGCCCCCGGCGGGGCTTCGGGGCGAGACAAGCAGGGCGCGACGTTGTAGAACCCGCCCTCTCGGTTCCCCATTTCCCATCAACCTGCGAGACCATGTCACTACTTGTCAAAATCTGCGGCCTGTCCACGCGCGAGACGCTCGGCGCAGCGCTGGATGCCGGCGCCGACATGGTGGGATTCGTGTTCTTTCCGCCGTCGCCCCGGCATCTCAAGCTCGATGTCGCACGCCAACTTGGGCAAGCGGTCAAGCGCCGCGCCGTCAAGGTGGCGCTCACGGTCGACGCCGACGATGCGACGCTTGCCGGCATCGTCGAGGTGCTCGATCCCGACGTCCTGCAGTTGCATGGCCATGAGACGCCGAAGCGCGTTGCCGACATCAAGCGGAAATTCTCGCGCGAGGTGATGAAGGCGCTGCCGGTCGAGCGCGCCGGTGACCTCGCCGCCTTGCCTGACTACATCGACGTTGCCGATCGCATCCTGTTCGATGCCCGTCCCCCGAAGGGCGCCACCCGCCCCGGCGGCCTGGGTGCAGTGTTCGACTGGCGCCTCCTCGAAAATCTCGATCTCAAGCTGCCCTTCATGGTGTCGGGCGGCCTTCATGCCGGCAATGTTGCCGACGCACTTCGCCTCACGCGCGCCGGAGGCGTCGATGTCTCCTCGGGAGTCGAGCGCGCGCCGGGCGTCAAGGATGTCGAGATGATCCGCGATTTTATCCGTGCTGCGCGCGCTTCCCAGGAGTTGGGCGTCCGATGACAAAGCTCCTGCCAAATTCCTTTCGCAGCGGTCCCGACGAGCGCGGGCATTTCGGCATCTTCGGCGGGCGTTTTGTCGCCGAAACTCTGATGCCGCTGATCCTCGACCTGGAGAAGGCCTATGCCGAGGCCAAGGCCGATCCGGCGTTCCAGGCCGAGATGAACGGGCACCTGCGCGACTATGTCGGCCGGCCGTCGCCGCTCTATTTTGCCGAACGCCTCACCGAGCATCTCGGCGGCGCAAAGATATATTTCAAGCGCGAGGAGCTGAATCACACCGGCTCTCACAAGGTCAACAATGTGCTTGGCCAGATCATGCTGGCGCGGCGCATGGGCAAGAAGCGCATCATCGCCGAGACCGGTGCGGGCCAGCATGGCGTTGCGACCGCAACGCTGTGCGCGCGGTTCGGGCTCGAATGCGTGGTCTATATGGGCGCGGTCGACGTCGCGCGCCAGCAGCCCAACGTCATCCGCATGGAGATGCTGGGCGCAACGGTGCTCCCGGTGCAGTCGGGCACGCGCACACTGAAGGATGCGATGAACGAGGCGCTGCGCGACTGGGTCACCAATGTGCACAACACCTTCTATTGCATCGGCACGGTCGCGGGCCCGCATCCCTATCCGATGATGGTGCGCGATTTCCAGTCGGTGATCGGCAACGAGACCCGCAAGCAGATGCAGGATCAGGAAGGCCGCCCGCCGGATTCGCTTGTCGCCTGCATCGGCGGTGGCTCCAACGCGATGGGGCTGTTCCATCCCTTCCTCGACGATCCCGCCGTCGAGATTTTCGGCGTCGAAGCCGCGGGCCATGGGCTGACGCAATTGCACGCGGCCTCGATCGCCGGCGGCCGGCCCGGCGTGCTGCACGGCAACCGCACGTATCTCTTGATGAATGACGACGGCCAGATCCAGGACGCGCATTCGATCTCGGCGGGCCTCGATTATCCCGGCATCGGGCCGGAGCACTCCTGGCTGCACGAGATCGGCCGCGTCAAATATCTCTCCGCAACGGACGACGAGGCGCTCGCCGCCTTTCAGCTGCTGTCTCGGCTCGAGGGCATCATCCCGGCGCTGGAACCGGCGCATGCCATCGCCAAGGTGATGGAACTCGCGCCTGCGCGGCCCAAAGATCATCTCATGGTGGTCAATCTCTCCGGCCGCGGCGACAAGGACGTGCCCCAGGTCGGCGAGATTTTGAAAGCCAGGAAGACATGACCACCCGAATCGATGTGCGCTTCGCACAGCTGAGGAAAGAGGGCCGCTCGGCCCTGGTCACCTATCTGATGGCCGGCGATCCCGATCCAGACACGTCGCTTGCGATCATCAAGGCGATGCCGGCGGCCGGCGCCGATGTGATCGAGATCGGCATGCCCTTTACCGATCCGATGGCGGACGGACCGTCGATTCAGGCCGCGGGCCTGCGCGCGCTGAAGGCTGGCATGACGCTCAGGAAGACGCTGCAGCTTGTGCGCGACTTCCGCAAGGAGGACGGCAACACGCCGCTGGTGCTGATGGGCTACTACAATCCCATCTACATCTACGGTGTCGACAAGTTCCTTGCCGACGCGAAAGAGGCTGGTGTCGACGGGCTGATCATCGTCGACCTGCCGCCGGAAGAGGATATCGAGCTCTGCCTTCCGGCGCTGAAGGCCGGACTCAATTTCATCCGCCTGGCGACGCCGACGACCGACGACAAGCGCTTGCCGGCGGTGCTCGCCAACACGTCGGGATTTGTCTACTACGTTTCGATCACCGGCATCACCGGCGCCGCCGCCGCCGATTCGAAGGCGGTCGGCGATGCCGTTGCGCGCATCAGGCGCCACACAAACCTGCCGGTCTGCGTCGGCTTCGGTATCAGGACGCCGGACGCGGCGCGTGCGATCGCCGAGCGCGCCAGCGGCGCCGCCGTTGGCACGGCGCTGGTCGACGCGCTGCGCACGAGCCTTGATTCGGAAGGCCGCGCCACGCCCAAGACCGTCAACGCGGTCGCCGCTCTCGCGGCATCGCTCGCGCAGGGTGTGAAGAGCGCCAAACCCGCCGCGGAATAGCCGCGAATCGCGGCACAAAGACGTGCTGAAATCCCGACTTGCCGGGCCTTGCCCGACCCGCCATATATCTCTGGCAGCCCGCGCGGCTGCATTCGGAGCGAAACATGAACTGGCTTACGAACGTCGTTCGGCCGAAGATCCGCAACATCCTGCGCCGCGAGACGCCGGAGAATTTGTGGATCAAGTGTCCCGATTCCGGGCAGCTCGTGTTCTACAAGGACGTTGAGGCCAACCAGTTCGTGATACCCGGCTCCAACTACCACATGCGCATGGGCGCGGTGGCGCGGCTGAAGTCGATCTTCGACAACGAGACCTGGTTCGACGTCGCGCTGCCCGAGGTCACCGCCGATCCGCTCAAGTTCCGCGACGAGAAGCGCTACGTCGATCGTATCAAGGATGCACGCGCCCGCACCGGGCTGAACGACGCGATCAAGATCGGCTATGGAAAGCTCGAAGGTGCGGCCGTCGTCATCGCCGTGCAGGATTTCGATTTCATGGGCGGCTCGCTCGGCATGGCTGCGGGCGAAGCGATCGTGCGCGGGCTCGAGCTCGCGGTCGAGAAGCGGTCGCCGTTCATCGTTTTCGCCGCCTCCGGCGGCGCGCGCATGCAGGAAGGCATCCTCTCGCTGATGCAGATGCCGCGCACGACTGTGGCCGTACAGATGCTGCGCGAGGCGAAGCAGCCCTATATCGTGGTGCTGACCAATCCCACCACCGGCGGCGTCACCGCCTCCTACGCCATGCTCGGCGACGTCCAGATCGCCGAACCCGGCGCGCTGATCGGTTTTGCCGGCGCGCGCGTGATCGAGCAGACCATCCGCGAGAAATTGCCGGAGGGCTTTCAGCGCGCGGAATATTTGCGCGAGCACGGCATGGTCGACATGGTGGTGCATCGCCACGATTTGCGTCCGACTCTGGCGCGGCTGTGCCGCCTGCTGACAAAATCGCCCGCGCTCGACACCGCGCCAAAGGCAGCGCCGCTGGTTCCCGTGGCGAACACCATCCTATCGGCACCGGACGTGGCGCCGGCCGTGCAAAGCGCGTGAACGCGCCCGCCGCCAAACCGCTAACGCCGCTGCAGGAAGTGGTCGCGCGGTTGTCCGCGCTGCATCCGAGGCGCATCGATCTTTCGCTTGAGCGGATGCATCGCCTGTTGGAGCGGCTCGATCATCCCGAGCAGAAGCTGCCGCCGGTCATTCACGTCGCCGGCACCAACGGCAAGGGCTCGACTGTCGCGTATTTGCGCGCGATCCTCGAAGCCGCGGGCCTGAAGGTCCACGCCTATACCTCGCCCTACCTGGTGCGGCTCAACGAATCCTTTCGCATCGGCGGCACGCTGGTCAGCGATGATGACCTCACACGCGCGCTCCTGCATTGCGAGCGTATCAATGCGGGCGCGCCGGTCACCTTTTTCGAAGCGAAAACCGCCGCCGCCCTTCACCTGTTCGCGCAGCATCCGGCCGACGTGCTGCTGCTCGAGGTCGGCCTCGGCGGGCGGCTCGATTCGACCAATGTGATCGAGGCGCCGCTGGCGTCGGTGATTGCGCCCATCAGCATGGACCACACCGAATTTCTCGGCGACACTCTCGCCGCCATCGCCGGCGAGAAGGCCGCGATCATCAAGCGCAGCGTGCCGGTGATATCGGCGGAGCAGCATCCCGAGGCCATGGCCGTGATCGAACAGCAGGCGAGCCGTCTGCGGGCGCCGCTTCACGCGGCCAGCCGGGAGTGGCACGTCGGTGTCGAGCGCGGGCGGCTGGTCTATCAGGACGAGCGCGGTTTGATGGATCTTGCCGCGCCGAGACTGTTCGGCCGCCATCAGTTCGACAATGCAGGGCTTGCGATTGCGACCTTGCGCGCGATCGATGCGCTCAAGATCGGTCACGCCGCCTATGAAGCCATCGTCAATGCCGAATGGCCCGCGCGGATGCAACGGCTGTCGTCCGGGCGCCTGACGACGTGGGGGCCGCAGGGGTCCGAAATCTGGCTCGATGGCGGCCACAATTCGGAAGGCGGCCGCGTCGCGGCCGCAGCGCTCGGCGACCTCGAAGAGCGGGTGTCGCGTCCCCTGGTCGTGATCGCCGGCATGATGGGCACCAAGGATGCCGGCGCATTCCTTGCGAATTTCGCCGGCCTCACGCGCCACATTATTGCGGTGGACATCCCGGGTGCGGAGAACGCAATGCCGACGGATCGTCTGGCCGACGCCGCGCGTGCGCTTGGCATGCGCGTTGAGATCGCCGGCTCGGTCGAGGCGGCGCTGCGGGGCCTGGCAAAGCTTGCCTATGAGGTGCCGCCGCGCATTTTGATTGCGGGCTCGCTCTATCTCGCGGGCCATGTGCTGGCCCTCAACGGTACGCCGCCATCTTGAGACAAAACGGCCGGCATTTCGCCGGCCGCTGTGCAACAAATCAGGGAAAACAGATCAGACCGCAGCGGTGATCCACTGCTGCAGTTTCTGCTTCGGCGCGGCGCCGACCTGGCGGGAGGCCATCTCGCCGCCCTTGAAGATCATCAAGGTCGGAATCGACATCACGCCGTATTTCGAGGCCGTCTTCGGGCTCTCGTCGACGTTCAGCTTCACGATCTTGACCTTGTCGCCCATTGCGCCGGCGATCTCGTCGAGCGCAGGAGCGATCATGCGGCAGGGGCCGCACCACTCGGCCCAGAAGTCGACCACGACGGGGCCTTGCGCCTTCAGAACCTCGGCTTCGAAATTGGCGTCAGAAACCTTGCCAACGGCCATGGGTTACCTCGTTCGGTTGGAGAGGGGCGCCGATTCGCCAGAATCGCGCCTTGGGGATCATGGCGCCAAACCTATGAACGGGACCTTGCCGGGTCAAGTTCGCATCCTAGGATGTCAGTTCCGCGTCCAGCGCGGGAGAAGAAATCTCCATCAATTCAGGCGTTTCGGTCCAAAGAAGCGCTGCCCGCACCGAGAGATGGGGATAAAGCTTGCCGAGCACGGCGCGGTAGAGCGCAAGCTGTCGGACATAGGCTTTTGGCGCCTCGCCGGCGGCGGTCGGCGGGGCTTGGTTGGTCTTGAAATCGACGATCAAAACTTCGTTTGCCGTTACGACAAGCCGGTCGATCTGCCCCGATACCAGTGTCTCCGGCCGCCCCGGCAGGGCGAGCCGGCCAGCGATTGCGACCTCGGCCCGGCTGCCTTCGGCAAACACGGCGGCGAATCGTGGGTCCGAGATCACCGCCAGCACGCCGTCGGCGAGCGCGCAGCACTCGGCCGCGCTCCAACCGGCCGCATTGCGCGCAAGATGCGCAAGCGCGGCGTCGCGGCGCCGCTCGGTTGCGATCTCGGGCAGCGATTGCAGCAGGCGATGCACCAGCGTGCCACGTTGCAGCGCCCGCGCGCGCTGTTCGAGCGATTCGCCCGATCTCGCGAGATGGCCTCCCGCGCCGGTATCCGAAGGTCGCAGCAGCGCGGCGGCGGCGCTTGGCGGCCCCACCGATGCGCGCAACCACGCCGGCAACTCGTTTGGCGCGTCCGTTTGCGGAGCCGCGATGGCGCCGGCCTCGTCTGCGACATCCTCAGCCCGCGCAAAGCGCCTGATCGAACCGTCGGTCGTCTCGATCGATTGCTGCAAAAGGCCCGAACGCTCCAGGCCTTTTTCGACCAGGTCATACCAGCAGAAGTCTCTGATCTTGTTCCTGTTGCCGGGCTTGCAGCCTGCAACGATCAGTCGGTCCGCAGCGCGCGTCATCGCGACATAGAGCAGCCGTCGGTATTCGTCCTCGGTCTCGGCGAGCATTTTCTTGCGCGCATCGAAAACCGCCTTCGGATCGTCGGCCTGCTTGCCGGCCCAGACCACGACCTCGCCGCCGTTGCCGCGCGGCAGATGGATCAGCCGCAGCCTTTGCGTGTCCGACGGCGACGAGGTGGTATCGACCAGGAACACGACGGAGGCTTCCAGCCCCTTGGCGCCGTGCACGGTCATCACCCGCACCTCGTCGCGCGAGATTTCCATGTCGCGCTTCACCTCGGTATCGGCCGCGCGCAGCCAGGCCACAAAACCCTGCAGCGAGGCCGGTGCCTTGCGCTCATAGTTCAGCGCAAGCTCCAGGAACTCGTCGAGCGCATCGTTGGCCTCATGCCCGAGCCGCTTCAGGATCCGCGCGCGCCCGCCGTCGCCGCCGAGCAGCCAGGCGTAGAAGGCAAACGGCGTCGATGACGCGAAACGCCGCTCGCACGCTTCGAGCAGCGATAGCGCGTGTCGAATCCTGTCGCTTGTCGCCGCGTGCTCGCCGAGCGCCTTGCGCAGCGAGCCCTTGCGGCCAAAGGCCAGCGCGAAGAGATCGTCGTCGTCGAGGCCGAACAGCGGGCTCTTCAGCGCAACCGCCAGCGCAAGATCGTCCTGCGGCAACAGCAGCGCATCCGCAAGGTTCATCAGGTCGATGATCGCGATGTGCTCGGTCAGTTTCAGCCGGTCGGCGCCGGCAACCGGAATGTCCGCATGTTTCAGGGCCTGGATCGCCGCGTCAAAGATATTGCCGCGCCGCCGTACCAGGATCAGCACATCGCCGAAGGTGAGCCGCCTGCGATTGCCTTTGGGCCCCGTCATGGTTCCGCTTGCGACCAGCCGCTTGATCTCGGCCTGGATACGCCGCGAAAGCTTCACCTCGGGGCTGGTCACCGACACGCCGTCGAACGGCGCGCGCCAGCCTTCGATGTCCTTTTTGTCGTCGGCTTCCTCGAGCTGCCAGAAATCGATCAGGCTTGGGCCGGCATCGAAAAGCGAATGGTGAATCGGATAGCCGATGTCGGCGGAATGGATGCTGCGAAAAACCGCTTCCTCGCGGAACACATGGTCGACGGATTGCAGGATCGCCGCACCGGAGCGGAACGAATAGGTGAAGGCGACCTGATCGAATTTCAGGCCGGCATCGCCAAATCGCCGTTGCAGCTCGCGGCGGCGCTGGTCGAACTCGCGGGGGGCTGCGCCCTGGAATGAGAAGATCGACTGCTTTTCGTCGCCGACCGCAAACACCGTGCGAACGCTGTCGCGCGCGCCACGCCCTGCCGTGAACTCGGAGATGATTTGCTCGACAATGTCCCACTGCCGCGGGCTCGTGTCCTGCGCCTCGTCGATCAGCACGTGGTCGACGCCGCGATCGAGCTTGTAATGCACCCATCCCGGCGAGACGCGTTTGAGCATGACAAGCGTCTTGTCGATCAGATCGTCATAGTCGAGCAGCCCGCGCTCCTCCTTTTCGCGCCGGTAATGGGCCGCAGCCGACGTCGCGATCCGAAGCAGCGCTTCGCTGCGGTCGCGCAGGGTCACCGCGCGGCGCTTTTCGATCAGCGAGCCGAGGCGGGCGACTTCATTGTCGAACAGCCGCGCCACGGAGGGGTTGTCCCCCGCGAACGCTCTGGTCAGGACTGCGGCCCGTGGCGTCTTGTCGTCGGTCAGAAACACCGACAGATACTCATCGACCTGCGCGCTTCCGGTGAGGGCCATCGCAGCGCGCAGCTGATCGCCCTGATTGCGGTCCGTTTTGTTGCCTCCGTCCAGCACGCTTGCGATGTCCGCCCAGCGCCGGCGCGGCAGATAGGGGCCGTCCAGAATCTCGCGTTCGATGTCGTCGATGCGGTCGGTCTCGCTGACGCCCAAAGCCGCCGACATCTGAGCGGCCGCGGCCGCGACGCCGCCGGCTTCATCGGTCCAGGCCATGAAATGATCGCGGGAGAGACACGCCTCGCGCACGACGTCCTTGAAGGTGACGTCGGCGGCGCTTGCCATCGCGGTCTGAAGCGCGCGGCCGATTGCGCTCTCGGGGTCGCGCGAGGCCTCGAGAAATACCCTGAGATTGGCGCGCTCCATCATGTCGCTCTGGTCGCGCTCGTCGAGCACGGCAAAGCGCGCCGGCACGTTGGCCTCGAACGGAAATTGCTGCAAAAGCCGCGTGCAGAGCGCGTGAATGGTCTGCACCTTCAGCCCGCCCGGCGTCTCCAGCGCGCTCGCAAACAATTTGCGCGCCTCGTTGCGCAAGCGCGCGTTCGGATGGGCGATGCCGGTCTCGCGGATCGCGGCCTCGAGCGCGGCGTCGTCGAGCGTCACCCAGTGACCGAGGGTCGAAAACACCCGCTCCGCCATGTTGGCGGCGGCCGCCTTGGTGAAGGTGATGCACAGAATCTTTTCCGGCGACACGCCCTCGAGCAGAAGGCGGATCACCCGCTGCACCAGCACATGTGTCTTGCCCGAGCCTGCATTTGCCGAGACGAATGACGAGGCGGCGGGATTGGACGCGCGCGCCTGCGCCTCGCGCACGGCCGGCGGAATTTGTCGCGGCGCCTTCACCATTCCTCGATGCCCAATCCGCCCGCCGCGGACCATTCCTTGATGCGCGCGAGGTTGTCATAAGTGCCGTAGCGGTTGGTCCACATCGGCAGATTCAGCGACCGGTACGGCTCCTCCTCGTTCTCGAATGCGCGGATCAGCGCCTCGAGCTGCTGACGCGCATGTTTCGCGGCCTCGTCCGGCGGCTGCGGCGTGTCGTTCTGCCTGATCTTCAATTCCAGCGGCTTGTGCTCGCCCGGCGGAGTGTTGCCGCTCAGCCTGACATAGGCGAGCTCGCCGATCGATGCGCCGCCGTCGATTCCCTCAAAGCCGCCCTCGCACAGGATCGCGGCTTCCAGCGTGAGCTGCGGCGAAAGCCCCATGCGCACCTGCTTTCCACTCGGTGGCTGCCCGGTCTTGTAGTCGAGGATCGCAAACGTGCCGTCGGCGCGGCGCTCGATGCGGTCTGCGCGTGCGGAAAGAACGAAGATGCGCGCATGATCGAGCGGGATTGCGATCTCGCCCTTGACCTCGGCCGCGATGCCGGCAATGTCGTTCCGCCGCGCCTTTTCCCACTCGGCGAACCAGGCCGCAATGCGCTGAAAGCGCGGCCACCACAACGCGCGCGCCTCCGGACGCTCCATCAGCGGCGCAAAGTGGTTTTGTCCGATCTCTTTCAGCACGCGCGCGGGATCGTCGGGAAGTCTTTGCGCGAATTGCTTCGTGAACTCGCCGATTGCGTCATGGATGGCCGATCCCCGATCGGCGGCCGACAACGGCATATCGACGGGGTCGAGCGCGTCGAGCTTGAGGATATGCCGGGCGTAGATCGTATAGGGGTCGCGCAGCCAGTCCTCGATGGCGGTGACCGAGAGGCGTAGCGGCCGGCTCGCGCGCGGCGGCTTTGGCGCGGGCTGCGGAACCGGCCTGACCTCCTTGGGCCGGTCCAGCTCGTGCGCCCAGCGCAGATATTTTTCGCCCGCACCCTGCAGGGACTTCCAGCGCTCCTCGCCCACGACCGCCTCCAGGCGGTGCAGGAAGCGCGAGGCGACCGCGGGCGCGCCGCCGGCCTTGGCGGAATGAGAAAGGATCACATCGTCGCTGCCAAGGAGCTGCGCGAAGTCGTGTGCCGACAATCCGATGCGCCGCTCCGGAAGGTCGAGACCGAGCTCATGCCGCATCGGCCGGCTGAGCCAGGGATCCACGCGCGGCGCCGGCGGCCAGATGCCTTCGATCAAGCCGCCGACGATCATGCGGTCGGCCTGCATCAATCGCGACTCCAGCGGGCCAAAGATATGCAGTCGCGCACCCGGCCTCTCGGGCCTGCGCACCGCGCGATCGGCAAACGCGGTCTGGAACAGTTCGGGATAGTCGGCGAGCGAGACCAGAAGCCCGCTCAGTTCCTGCGCGGCGAGCAGGTCGTCGAAGGCCGCGGCCAGCGCCAGTCCGTCCTGCCCTTCGAAGGCAACCGCCGTGCCGTTTTCGTCGCGCGACAGCGCAATCAGGATTTCGCGGTGCCGCGCCGCGAACTCGGCGAAGTCATGGGGCTTTGTCGATGACAGGCTCTCCAGCGGCGCAAGCGCCGCCCGCAGCGCCGCAATCAGAGCCTCGGCGCGGTCGAGCTGCTCTGCGTTCAGGCGCGCGCGCGGCTCGGCGTGGTGCAGCGACGAAGTTTCGCCGCGGTTCAATTTGTCGAGCTCGTTGCGGAAGCGCGCAAGCTCATGGGCAAGCCCGCCAGTTCCCGCCTGCGGCCGCGTTCCCCGCAACAGCGCGAGCTCGAGCGAAGAGATCGCGTCCTTGAAGGCGTCCTTCGCGCGGTTCAACCGGCACAGCGGATGTTTCAGCAGTGCTAGCAGCGTCGGCGGCTCCAGTCCCCTGGCGACGGCTTCCGCCGCAAGGCGGGCAAACACGCCGGCCGGCGTCTCGACCAGGGCATCGCCGCCGGAATCGTCGAAGTCGAGAGCCCAGCGCTCCAGCGCCGCCATCACGCGCCGGGCCAGCGCGCGGTCCGGCGTCACCAGCGCCGCCGATTTGTCGAGATGCCGCGCCTCGCGCATGGCGACCGCAATCGCAAGCGCCTCCATCTCCGGATTGGGCGCCTCAATGACCGCAAGACGATCGATGCTCGCGGCAATCTTTTCGGCAATCTCCGGCCGCGCCAGCCGCGCATGCCATTGCGCCGTCGCGCTCGATGGACGCATGGCCTCCGACAGCAGGATGTCGCGGCCGGAAGCTGCCGGCGGCAGAAGGATTTCGACGTCGTCGCGGGCAAGACCGAAACGCTGCAGCAGCGCATGCATCGCAAATTGGGGGTGGTTGGAGGCGGGATGCGCCAGGACCTTGCCCTGCGCGTCCTTCTCGCCACCGATCGTCTGCCATGCCTCGTTGTCGAGATCGGTGTCGAGCCCCGGCAGCACCACGGCGCCATGTTTGAGCCGCGCCACCGCGTGAAGAAATTTTGCCGTTGCCGGCATCGAGCCGGTCGAGCCGGCGGCGATGACGGGCCCCCCATGATGCTTCGAAAGCCGCGCGGCTTCGGCTTCAATCAGGAGGTCGCGCCGCGCCGCGGGCTCGATCCGGCCGATCTCGGCGAGATGATCGGGCCAGAGCTTTCGCGCGATGCGCAGGAAGTCGAGCGAATACTGCCAGTATTGATCGAGCTGATCCGGCACAAGGCCGTCGAGCGCGTCCCAGGACACGCCGCGCGTCGCCATGTCGTCCATCAGCCGCGCGAGATCGGAGGCAAGCGCGAGCGTCGAGGCGGGACCGCCGACAACGAGCGGCGCGAGCACGGGTCCCTTCGCCCAGGCTGCGACGAGCCGCGCGAGCGTCAGGCGACGATTGAGCTCGCCGAGTTTTGGCGGAATGTCGAGCGGCGCGCCGGCTGTGAACTGCTCGGCCTCCTCCGCAAAGAACAACTCGTCCTCGTCGATGTCGCCAAGGGCGGTAATGCGCGGCAGCACCGCCGCATCCGCCTTCAGTTCATCGAGAAACACCTCGCGCGCCACGCGCACCGCGCGTCGCGTGGGCAGATAGAGAGTTGCGTCCGCAAGCTTCGCAGGATTTGTGCGGGCCTCAAATCCGTCAACCAGCCTGCCGTCGATCAGCGCGGCAATCACGCTGCGCAGGAACGGCACCGAGAGCGGAACGCTGAAAACGCGCATGGACCTGCCTGATTCGAGAAAACCAAGCGCCAATATAGGGGTTCTCAAGCTGTCATGCGCGGGCTTGACCCGCGCATCCATCGCAAAAAAATTTTTTGAAGAAGGATGGATCGCCGGGTCAAGCCCGGCAATGACGATCTCGCCCTACACCACGCTCTCCAGGAACGCCTCTTCCGCAGCGGCCACGGCATCGGGCGTTCCGACATGCATCCAGACGCCGTCGAGCCGCAAGCCAAACAGGCGTTCCTGCTCATTGGCGGCATCGAACATCCTTGTCAGCGAGAATTCGCCCTTCGGTGCATCGGCAAAAATCCTGGGCGACAGAATCGCCGCCCCCGCATAGACGAATGGCACGACCTGATGCTCGCGTCGTTTGCGCAAGGCGCCGTCCGGCAGCATGGCGTAGTCGCCGCGGCCGCTATAGCCGATGCTGCTCGCGGTCGGCGCCATCAACAGGAGAATATCCATGCGCGCGGGATCGAAGGCG
>Ga0335077_10007568_pt1 | contig 13436 bp, 9 predicted proteins | sample Lox_Sample_31_FD_207151 | JGI IMG/M metagenome (GOLD analysis project Ga0335077, IMG submission 207151) | Soil microbial communities from Loxahatchee National Wildlife Refuge, Florida, United States - Lox_Sample_3.1 | ecosystem: Environmental > Terrestrial > Soil > Wetlands | place: USA: Florida... | reverse complement strand
CTGCGGATCTCTGTGACAATTTCTTCCGTCGGCTGCTCGATCCCCACGACGAGCATCTCCGGCTCGTTTGGGCCAGGCTCTTCCAGATCCGCGAACTGGCTGGTGACCAGCGAGGCGGTGGCGTAGTGGCCGGTGCGGTGGCTCAGACGGCGGATGATGTATTCTTTTGAGCCCTTGAGGTAGACAAGGCGCGTGTCAAGTCCTTCGCGAAGCTGGCGGCGGTAGGTATGCTTCAGCGCAGAGCATGCCAGCACGATGCTCCGGCCTTCCAGGCTGCGTTGCGCCATGGCATCGTGAATGGCCTGCAGCCACGGGGCGCGATCGGCGTCCGTAAGAGCAATGCCCAGGCGCATCTTCTCGATGTTGGCGGGCGAGTGGAGGCTATCGGCATCGGCGAATTCCCACCCGAGCTGTTGCGCCAGAAACTGGCCCACGGTGGTTTTACCGGCGCCGGTGACTCCCATGATGAGCACGATCATTCGTAGCGGCTCCTGTAGCGCCGGCGTTTCACTAGAGGTGCTGGAGACGGGCTCACTTCAGGTAGGCAAGCATTTCCTTGAAAGCCGGCGCCCCCGAAGAACGTAGCAGCTCGTAAATGATCATTTCGGTCGACGAGATCACCGCGCCGGCGTCGCGCATGCGTTCCAGGCCGGTCTTCCAGTTCCATTCGGTGCGGGAACTCACGGCATCGGAGGCCACGTGCACAAGGTAGCCCTCGCGCAACGCCGCCAACGCCGTCTGCGCCACGCAGATGTGGCTCTCCATGCCGCACAGCAGCACGGTATTGCGGTTGCCTGGCAAACGCTTCAGAAGGGAGCAGAAGACTTCACTGCCGAAACAGGAAAACATCTGCTTATCCACCGGGGATGTTTCGGGCAGCAGCGACGCAATTTCGGGCACGGTATTCCCCAGCCCTTTGGAATACTGGGTCGTCATCAGAGCAGGAAGCTTCAATATCCCCGCGAGGCGGATGAGCAATTGCGTGTTCCTCACCAACTGCTCCTTCCGGAAAATCGGCGGCAGCAGCTTTTCCTGGATGTCGATGACAATCAGGGCGCATTGCCCGGCGTCCAGGGTTCGGCGCGCAATCTGACTGTAGTCCTCGGTTAGTTTGCCGGGGTGATTCAGAATGGTGGACATAGGCTCTCCTCCGCGCGTGCGGAACAATCGATTCTAACGCGGCCCAGCAGAGCCTGATCCCTGAGTCGCAGCGTGGCGAGCGAGCCAGTTCATTGCCGAGAGGTCTGCAAGAGGCAAAGCATAAGAAACGGTCATCGTGGCGGACTGGCGCGATCTCGGCGCGCGGCGAATTCTCAGGCGCGGGAGGCGTAGACAGACGGCCCGATGTCACCCGCAGACCGCATCACTGCTCAGCCGGACGCTGCCGCACCCGCACGACGGTAATCTTCGAGAAGCCCTCTTCAAATGTCGGCACTTTGAGTTTCTCCGCCATGCGCCGCACCACGCCCTCGTCCACGGTTCGCGACCGCTTCCGATTGCGCTCCAGGCAGACTTCCAGCGGAACATCAAAATATACCGCCTGCACTTCATAGCCGTAATCTTTCGCCAGCCGAATCCAACTGTGGCGCTCGTGGGGCGTGAGGTTGGTGGCATCCACATAGTTAAGGGGACGGCGAGCGATCAGCCTCGCCCGTAACATGGAGCGCAGGTTTGAGAAGACCAGATCCTGGAAGCGCTGCTCGGTAGGATCGTCGAACAAAAGCGAGCGCAGCAGATCGGTGGAAAGTGGAGTGATGTTGTGCCGCTTGAACCACGAACTCTTGCCTGAACCCGGCAGACCGATGGCCAGCACGACCGTACCTTTCGGCGGCCGCGCCGCCGCGGGTGCGCTTGGTTCCGGCGGGGTTGATGGCGCACCTTCAGAAGTTGCGGCCTCGGGCGGAGACTGAGCTGCAGGAACCGTTATCGGTGATTGTCCGCGCCCTCGTCCGCCTCTGCCCCGCCGCCGCCGCTTGCGGACCTGGGAGGCAGCCGGGGAAGCTTGCTGCTGCGCAGGCGACTCTTGAGTGGCGGGTGCTTCATCACCTACGGACGAAGCCGGTTCCTCCTGCTGTTGCGCCGGAGTTGCCCCCGACTCCTCCGCGTCAAAATATGCTGGCCGAAGAGGCGCCGGTTTGCTCTCAGCCGGACTGTCTTCCGTGGTCTTCTTACCGCGCTTGAACCGATCCCGCATCCATTTGCGCATTCTTGGCTTGTAACACACAGCGGCGCCTGCGGGCAATCGTGCCTTGCCCCAGAGAACCAAGCCTGTCAGGACGAGACTCCGACCGGCTGCCGGCGTTACACCGTTCCGTCACCCGCGACCGGACGATCGGGCTGGTTTTGACCGGCGGGTTCTCAGGCCGCCTCGCTGAGGAAAAACGCCAACGTCCTGCCTGCACTCCTCTATCGGCAGCAGTCATTTTGCAGGTGGTTTGTACTCGATTCCCAGTTGCGCGAACAGGAAACTATAGACATCGGCAGTTTGCTCGACGCGCTCGTCGAGCGCAGTGCCGATGCCGTGGCCGGCATTGGACGTGGTCCGCAGGAGGACTGGATTTGCGGAACTGTTGGCCGCCTGTAAGCGAGCCGTCATCTTTCGTGATTCCATCGGGTTCACGCGGTGATCATTCTCGCCGGTGAGAAAGAGTATCGCCGGGTACGCGGTTCCGTCCTTGACATGGTGATATGGCGAGTAGGCATAGAGAGCCTTGAACTGACCAGGATCTTTGACTGTGCCGAACTCGGTGGTATTGAAAGCGCCGTTGGGATCGAGTTCCACGCGCAGCATGTCATAGATGCCGACGTAAGACACGACGGCGCGGAACAGGTCCGGGCGCTGTGTGAGCGCTGCTCCCATCAACAGTCCGCCGTTGCTGCCTCCTAAGATGGCCAGATGAGCCGGAGAAGTGTACTTGTGGTCGATCAAGTATTGGACGCAACCGATGAAGTCGTCGAAGACATTCTGCTTGTGGGTCAGATTTCCGCCCAGATGCCACTCCTCGCCGTACTCCCCGCCGCCGCGAAGGGCGGCATAGACGTAAACGCCGCCCTGGTCGAGCCAAATTCGGGTATTTGAACCTACGAAGAAAGGCTTCTCGCTGATGCCGTAGCCTCCGTAGCCATAGAGCAGTGTCGGGTTCGTGCCGTCGAGCCTTGTGCCCTTGCGGCGGAGGATAATGACCGGCACGCGTGTACCGTCTTTCGAAATGGCGAAGTCGCGCACTACTTCAGCGTCGTCGAAGTTGACGGGAGAGGTCTGGTACAGAGCCGTGCGCGTGGCTTTTCCGCTAGCAGGCTCAAAACGATACCAGGCAGCCGGCTGCAGATAAGTCGCGGTGTAAAACAGCACCGCGCCGCCGCCGATCGATTCGATCTGATCGACGGCCGCGACCGGCGGCAGTGCCGGGGCGGGAAGTTCGCGGCCATCGTTCTCGAAGAGGCGCACCCGCGACGGGCCACCCATTATGTCGGTTACATAAAGGCGGCCGGGGACGGGCAGAAAATCTTCGATGGAGGCACGAGCGCTTTCATCGGCGCCCGAACCGGAGCTTTCCGGAACCACGACCTTGGCTTGTGACAGGTCGGGATTGGTGAGAGGCAGGCGCAAGATCCGCCCGCGAGGCGCGTTCTTGCGGGACAGCATGTAGAGAGATCCATCCGCCCCGACTTTAGCCGAGACAATGTCATCCTCGAAATGCGTCACCTGGGTCCAGTGGCCGCTCGCATCCATCACGTAGTGCGCGAACTGGCCGCCATCGCCGTTGGCCACACTGGCCAGAAGCCATTTGCCATCGCTGCTCATGCGGAGGTGGATCTCGGCAATGCGGGGAAATTCTTTACCGATAACGTACACGTCCTGCCCGGGGTCGGTGCCCAGGCGATGAAAGTACACCTGCTGGTAGAAGTTGGCGTCTTCGGCGGGCCGCTCAGTGCCTTGTGGGTAACGGGTGTAATAGAAGCCGGAGCCGTCGGCTTTCCAGTCGAGACTGCCTCCTGCAGTGGCGAAATTAACGCGCGGCACCACGTCTGCCAGTTCTTTCCCGGTGGCGGTTTCAAAAATGTGGGCGGCAGAATCTTCCGAGCCGTTTACGGAGAGTGCTGCGGCGACGTACTTGCCGTCCAGAGAGGGCGCATAGAAGTCCACCGCCATGGATCCCTTGCCGCTATCGGAGTTGGGATCGAAGACCACCCTGGCGCTCGCCGGCGCATCCGCCGAGGGCATCGCCACCAGCATGGGTTGCTGCTGCGGAGGATGGTACTTTATGGCGAAAAGCATCCCACCGCGGAATTGAAGGTCGTAGTAGGAGTCGGAGCTGCCGGCTACCAACCGGCGAATGCGTTCCTTGATCGCCGCTCTTGCGGGCAGTTGATCGAGATACCCACGCGTGCGCGCGTTCTGCGCGGCACTCCACTGCTTCACTTCAGGATCGTCCCAGTTTTCCAGCCAGCGGTAGTCGTCGGTGACCTTGAGGCCAAAATATTCATCGGTTATCGGACGCTTGGGAGTGGCCGGCGGCGCGGAAAGGGAAGGAGACGGTGTTTGTGCCAGTGCGGAGAGAGCAAGAACGAAACTGGCGAGCAAAATACGGCGGAGCTTCTTCATTGAAGACCTTTCGCAGCGAGGCTGAGCGGGGAAGCGGCCCTGGTGGAACCTTTCAGAATGGCAAGCATTATACAGGCGGAGGAACAAACGGGATTGCAGCGCGAACCCTCGGGCGTCCGTTTGGCTTCGGCGACAGCAGAAAAATCTCAAGTCGCCGAGAACGGCCGACGATCCGAGGAAAAGGTCAATTCCGAACAGCCTTCGAGTTGTTGAAGAAATTAATCACTCCTGATTTCCTGCTTCCATCCGCCAAATGACTCAGAAAGCGAGATAATGAGCCCGCATGCTTTTACAAAATCGAATTTCGCGCCGCGCGTTTATACGTTCAGCCTCTCTGGTGACGGCGGGTGTCTCCAGCGCCGGGCTTTGGGCTCCGCGAGTCCTGGCGCGTGAGTCGGGCAGTGCACCGCTTTCGGAATTCGGCTACGCGGATGTCGTGCTTAACAGTCCCCTGCACGAAAAGCAGTTGCAGGAGACCCACTCCGTGCTGATGGGGCTGAGCGAAGACAGCCTGCTGAAACCGTTCCGCGAGATGATCGGCCAGCCTGCCCCCGGTGAGGATCTGGGCGGCTGGTACCACTACGATCCGCATTACGACTACCACACGTTCGACGCGGGTTTCGCTCCGGCCGCGACCTTCGGGCAGTGGGTGTCCGCGCTAGCCCGCAATTATGCAATCACCGGCTCGGAGCAGGCTCGGGACAAAGTGCTGCGCCTGAATCGCCTGTACGCGCAGGCCATCGGGGGAGATTTCTACGAGAAGAACCGTTTCCCCGCCTACTGCTATGACAAGCTGGTCTGCGGGCTGATCGATTCGCACCAGTTCGTTCACGATCCCGATGCGTTCTCGATCCTGGAGCGCACTACCAACACCGCGCTTCCTCATCTGCCGACGAAGGCGATCGAGCATGGCCGAAGCTGGCGCCCGAACACGGACGAGTCTTATACCTGGGACGAGTCCTACACCATCCCGGAGAACCTGTTCCTCGCCTACCAGCGCGGCGCAGGCGAGCGCTATCGTTCACTGGCGGTGCAGTATCTCCACGAGGAGTATTTTGGCGCGCTGGCAGAGGGTCGAAGCGACCTTGCCGGCCTTCATGCCTACAGTCACGTGAATTCATTGTGCTCGGCGATGCAGGCGTATCTCACCGCGGGGAGTGAACGGCACCTGCGCGCCGCCAGAAATGCTTTTGACATGATCACGGCACAGAGCTTTGTCACCGGCGGTTGGGGCCCCGACGAAACCCTGTGCGCGCCCAACAGCGACGACGTTGCCGTCAGCCTTGCCAACACCCACAGCAGCTTCGAGACACCCTGCGGGGCTTACGCGCACTTCAAGCTCACGCGCTACCTGCTGCGCGTGACGCGCGAGTCGTGCTATGGCGACAGCATGGAACGGGTGATGTATAACACGGTGCTCGGGGCCAAGCCGATGCAGGCCGACGGCCGGGCTTTTTATTACTCCGACTACAATTTCGCCGGGCGCAAGGTGTACTCGGAGCACCGCTGGCCCTGCTGTTCCGGAACGTTGCCGCAGGTGGCAACCGACTATCGCATCAATACCTACTTCCACGATCCGCAGGGCCTTTACGTAAACCTGTACATTCCGTCTACGCTGCGCTGGGTGCAGGGCAGGTCAAGGCTCTCTTTGACGCAGAGCAGCAACTACCCGCTGGAGAGTCTGGTGCAGTTCGAGATAGCCGCCTCGAAACCGGCGGAGTTTTCCTTGAACTTCCGCATCCCGGCGTGGGCCGAGGGCGCTGCAATTTCGGTGAACGGCACCCACACACAGAAGGCCGCGCTACCCGGATTCGCGACCATTCGCCGGCGATGGAAGAACGGCGACCACATCGAGGTGGATTTGCCGCTAAAAATGCGGCTGGAGCCGATCGACCCGCGGCACCCAAGGACGGTCGCACTGCTGCGTGGACCGCTGGTGCTCTTTGCAATCACAGAGAGCCGTCCTGTGGTGACCGAGCGTCAGCTCTTCGCAGCGAAGCGCGTCGGAGAACAGAAATGGCAGGTGGAAACGGCCCGCGGCCCCATGGACATGCTGCCGTTTACCGCCATTGCTGAAGAACCATATTCAACCTACATGGTGGTCGCGTAGCCGAGCTACTGAGGCAGATCGAACTGAGGCAAGGCGGGCGCGGCTTGCAGATCGGTCACTGGCAGGCTTTCCGTGCGGCAGGCTCGAAGTGGTCCAACTGTGCGTCGCGCTGGCTGGTGAAGCGGCCGCGCGGGGTCTTGCCGTAGAGGTCTTCGCCGGGGCAATAGTAGAGCGCGGTACGTGTATCCACCCAGACTTGCGTCTGCGGGTTTCCCGGATCGGCCGCCGGGGCTGCCGACTCCATTCCCACGCGAACGGCCATTTTTCTGATTCTGGGCAGCACCCGGTCCCATTCGCCGACGTAGGTTACCCAACCGCAGGCGATGCCGGCAACCAGCACCGCCAGGGCGATGGTGTAGTTCCTTAGCGGATGTGCGGCCGCCGCCCCCAGCGGCTTTCGGCCGAGGGAGAGGGCAAGCTCCCGGGCCAGGCGCTGCATGCGCTCCCGCTCCCAGCTGGTCGTTGCCGGGGAAGGCTGTCCTTCTTTTCCGTTCACCGACAGGCGCGACTTCAGGATGGATTCCGCGAGGCGCGGTGTGAAGAACGTCCGGTTCTGGGTAACGGCTTCTATGGCGTAGAGCAAATCCTGCGTAGCTTTGCCTTTTACCACGAGGCCACAAGCTCCTGCGTTGAAGATTTCGCCCGCCAGGGCCTGGGATTCCTCGGCTGTGAGCATAATGATTTTTTGCGACGGAACCTTCTCCACGATCTCGCGGCTGGTTTCTAATCCATTCTTGGCGGGTAGATCGAAATCGAGCAGAACAACATCCGGTTTGATTTCCTCAATCTTCTGCACAGCGCTCGCGCTATCGCCAGCCTCGCCGCAGACTTCCCATCCAGGTCGCGACAGTAGGAGGGCACCGATCACGTTGCGGACAACCTCGTGATCATCGGCAACAAAAATACGAAGGGCCATAAAACCCGAGCAAAAAGCCTTTGATTATAGCCTTGTTTGTTGGCTCGAGAGGGAAAAAATCCCACGATCTACCGAACTGGGCAGCCGGCGGCTCTTCACGCGTCGGCTCAACATCTTAGGACGCCGCAGAGAGGCCGGACAACCAGATCAACAGGTTTTGGCAGCTACTTCAGGCTCACCGACTCCTTTAGCGGCAGAGTTCGCGACGATGGGCCCACCATAACCGTGTAATCTCCCGGAAGCATCTGCCAGCCGTTCTGGTCCACGTTGAAAATGGAGAGATAGAACGGTTCGACTTCCACTACCACCGTCTTCTTTTCGCCAGGGTTTAACTTGACCTTACTCCATCCCACCAGGCGCTTGGGCGGTTCGCCCGAACCGGCAGGCAGTGAGGCGTAAACCTGAGCTATCTCGGCCCCGGCTTGAGAACCCGTATTCGCGAGAGTGAAGCTCACGAGAACATTCTTCCCAGGGGTCACTTTAAGGTTGGAGTACTCGTAGGTGGTGTAGGAGAGTCCAAAGCCGAAAGGGAACAGGACCTCTTTATTTTCGGCGTCGTACCACTTGTAGCCGACTTTCAATCCTTCGTCATAGGGGCGCTGAAATGCCGGCAGTCCCGAGGCGATCCTTCGCCATTCTTCACCCTCGCGGTGCCCGGTAGCAGCTTCTCGGGGAGGCTTCACGATGCTGGGATGGGGCAGGTCGGCATCGCTCCTGGGAAACGTGAGGGGAAGCTTCGCGCTCGGGTTCACTTCGCCGAAAAGCAGGTTGGCCAAGGCTTCTGCTCCACGAATGCCCGGATACCAAGCCTCAAGGATGCCTCCCACCCGGTTTGCCCACGGCATGGTTACCGGACTTCCGGTTTCGAGGACAACGATCGTGTGCGGGTTCGCGGCGGCGACATTCGCGATCAGGTCGTCCTGGCGGTTGGGAAGGGAGAGGGTATCGAGGTCCATGCCTTCGCTCTCCCACTGCGAGGCGAATACGATGGCCAAGTCTGCCGCTTTGGCGGCTGCAACTGCAGAAGCAGGATCCATACCGGCGTCATACTGAACATTCGCACCGGGAACCTTGGAGCGGATATTTTTCAGCGGGGAAGTGGGAAACCACACCGGTTCTCCCCAACGGGTTTCGCCCTGGCCGGGCGGCATGATGGCGTTGCCACCCGGGGCGTCCACCTGGGCAGAGCCACCGCCGGAAAGCATTCCAACGTCGGAGTGGGAGCCGATTACGGCAATGCTGTGTACTTTGGCCGGATCGAGCGGAAGCACCCCATCGTTCTTGAGCAGGACGATACTCTGCTCGGCAATCTTCTGGGCCACCTCGAATCCGCCGGCAACATCAACCACGCTTTTCTTCGGAGGATCATCAATTACGCCGCTGGCGAACATCGAGCGCAGGATGCGGCGCACGTGATCGTCCAACTCGGCCATCGCGACTTTTCCCGATTTCGCTGCCTGCTTCATGGGATCGCCGTAGAAAATCTCCGCGGGCTCTTCATGATCCAGGCCGGCGGCCGAGGCTTTCTCTACGCTATGGGTGCCGCCCCAGTCCGACAGGACGAACCCCTTGAACTTCCAGTCTTTCTTGAGCACATCGGTGAGCAGGTACTTGTTCTCGCATGCATAGTCGCCGTTCACGCGGTTGTAGGAGCACATCACGGCGGCAATATCAGATTCGCGCAGGCCGATCTCGAAGGCAAGCAGATCGCTTTCCCGCATCGAGCGCTTGTCGATGGTCACGTTGACGGCGTTGCGGCCGCTCTCCTGATCGTTGAGCGCATAATGCTTGATATCGCCGATGACGTGCTGCGCCTGCTCGCCTTTCATCACTGCGGCGATCATTTTCCCCGCCAGGAGCGGATCCTCGCCCATGTACTCGAAAGTCCGGCCATTGCGCGGCTCGCGGGTGAGATTCACCCCTCCACCCAGCGACATGTTGTAGCCCTGGGCGCGCAGTTCGCGCGCGATCAGGGCGCCGTATTCGTAGGCGGCGTCCAGATCCCAGCTGGCGGCGCCGGCCAGATCGTCGGGCAGGGCGGTGGAGTAGCGTCCGTTCTCGCCGCTGCTGCGCACGCCGTAGGCTGCATCCGACATCTGAATGGCGGGAATACCCAGCCGCGGGATGCCCACGACATAGCCGGCGCCTCCGTTGGAACCGGTGGCCAGAGGGCTCACCGGCCCCAAGCCGCGCATGCCGGTGCCGTGGAGAAGCGAGATCTTTTCATCGAGTGTCATCTCCTTGAGGACCCTGTCGGCCCGCTCGTCTGGGGACAAAGCGGGGTTCATCCAGGACTGGGCTGGCGCCTTTTGCTGCTGGGCAAGAGTAGTGAAGGACGAAACGCTCAGAATCACGATTAATACGCCGATGAAGCTTGTTCGTCGCGGCTGCATGTGAGTGGGAAGTCCTTGTTTGTTGGAGTCAGCGTGGAAACGGGTTCTATAGTACTCGCTTCGTCGTGCCTCGTCTTGTTTGCCGGACTCTGCGCGCCTGGCGGGATTCTCCGCGACCTCGGTGAACTCAGATCTTGTTATTGGCGGATGCGCCATAGACCCTTATGACCAAAGTGTGCGAAGAAACTACCACCGAGAGCGCGGAGAGGCAGCTTTTTTTCGCGGTGTAAACTTTGAGGCCTGAGAAACGAGGAATCCACGTGTCGATCGATGTGTCAATAAGCCACGCGGTTTGCAAGATTCTGGTTACCGGCGCCACCGGAAAAGTAGGGCGGCAATTCATCGAGCGTGCTTTGCGTACTCCGGAGCATGAAGGCGTGGCCTTACGCGCGCTGTGCCATAACCGGACGTTGCCGGCCGGCCCGCGCCTGGAGGTCATCACCGGAAACATTGCCGACCGCACGACTGTGCGCAAGGCGATGGAGGGTGTTACCTACGTAGTGCATCTCGCAACATGTAAAGAGACACCCGCCGATGTGATGGACGTGACCGTGAAGGGGCTATTCTGGCTGCTGGAAGAGTGCCGTACCAGCTCTGTGTTCCGGCAGTTCGTGCTCATCGGCGGCGACGCCGCGATGGGGCATTTCTTCTACCCCCATCCCTTGCCGGTTACGGAGCAGCAGAAGCACACCGCTTATCCCGGTTGCTACGCCCTTTCCAAGGTTCTAGAAGAAGTGATGCTCGAGCAGTACTACGTGCAATACAACCTCAACGGCTGCTGCCTGCGCGCGCCGTGGATCATGGAGAAAGATGACTTCAAGTACTCGCTTTCGTTCGGCGAGGATGTCTTCGGCGGGCCGCGCTGGTGCGACCTAGTGGGACGCGAGCGTGCGCAAGAATACAAAAAGACCGGAGCCGTGCCTTTGATGACCGACAGGGAAGGGAAGCCGGTGAAGCGCAATTTCGTACACGTGAGCGATCTGGTTGATGCGATTCTGCTGGCGCTCGACCACCCTAAAGCCCGCCAGCAGACTTTCAATATCTGCATGGATGAGCCGGTCGATTACAGGGAAGTGGCCGATTACCTGCGGCAATCACGCGGGCTGCCATCCGTCGAAATCAGCACGTCGTACTGCTCCACTTGGCTGGACAACACCAAGGCGAAATTTCTTCTGGATTGGAGGCCGCAGTACGACCTGAAGCGGCTGATTGACGAAGCCTGGGATTACCAGCGCCCCCCTGGTGATCCAAGGAGAGTCTGGTACCCAGGATAGCTTCTGCAGTCAGGGTATGGCTCGCTTGCGTGACCTGCGACTCAGGTGGAAGCGCGGGGAGCAAGTCTCCAGCTCTCAGATCTCGTGATGGTCCTTGGTCTTTCATAAGGTCCGATAACAGGTATTATGTTAAACACGTAGACCCTTGAGTTGACGTCTCCCTGTGGCAAAGCTAAGGTTGCTGCGCAATGTCCGCCCGCTATCGCTTCTTCCGCAGTCCCGCTGGTGGCCTGGCCTGTCGCCTTGTCCTTGTAACTGCATGCTTACTCACCGTATCGGCATCCGGACAAACCTGGACCCTCTCCTGGAGTGACGAGTTCAACGGCTCCGCCAACACCCCAATTGACTCCAGTAAATGGCAATTCGAATACGGCGACCTGAAGGTCAATAACGAACTGGAGTGGTACTGCGGACCGGCCGGCGACCCCGGGAACCAACCGCCGTGCGGCCAGGAATCGAATGCCTTCATCGACGGCGAAGGCGATCTGGTCATTCAGGCACTCCGCGTTAGCCCGGATACAGCTCCCAGCAGCAAGGCCTGGACCTCGGCCCGGCTGAACACCGCAAACAACCATGCCAGCTTTCAGTACGGCCGGATCGAGGCCCGCATCAAGTTGCCCACCGGGCCAGGCATCTGGCCGGCGTTCTGGGCGTTGGGCACGAATATCACGACGGCCGATTGGCCGAACTGCGGAGAACTGGACTTCATGGAGAATGTTCCCGCCGCCGGCAACCTGGGGCCGAAAACGGTGAAGTCCACCATTCACGGCCCGACCTATTCCGGAAGCAACGGCCTGGGACAGGATTACAGTTTCCCTGCCAATGATCCAAACGGCACCGACGTGACTTCATTCCATACCTATGGTGCGATCTGGTCGCCATCCATGGTGCAGTTTTACGTAGATGATCCCGCGAGTGTCTTCTTCGTTCGCACAGCGAGCGACGTACCCGGCGGTCCCAGCCAGTGGGCCTACAATCATCCCTTTTTTCTGCTGTTGAACCTGGCCATCGGGGGTACAGGAAGCTGGCCGGGACCGCCCGACAGCACCACTCCGAGCCCCGCGCGAATGCTCGTGGACTACGTGCGGGTGTACACGCCATCAGACGTGACGGCACCCAGCATGCGCCTGCGGCCGTCCGCTGCGGGAGCGGCGCCTGCGATGAGCCGTGTTATCGAATTGACCCGCGGCAGTGGCTTGGTCTATCTGGAATGTACCGCCGCGCCGGCACCAGCCACATGCGCGATTGATACAGGCAATCCGCTGAACTCGCACGTGGCCGATTTCCGCATCAGTCGTGCAGCCTCGGCCACGGTCCGTTTTACTCGCGCGACTCCAGGCAACTACACGCTGACCGTAACGGCGCATACCGTGACTGGGAATACCTCCACGGTGAGCTTCCCGCTGATGTCGATAGCAAGCTTCTAGCGAATAATTTCCAAGTAACTCGCGCCTCCACCGTGTCCGGGAACAAGCGCGGCGATGCTTCGATCGAAGGTAACCAGCTTTCCCTCTTTGTGAATGGCTAAGCCGAGAAGATATGCATCTGTCACCTGCTGATGCCCGATCAGGTGCGCGCGAATGGACCGCGTTGCGTCTGCCACTGAAACTTCATCCTCCCAGAACCGATGCCCCGCGTGCTGCACGGCCCCTTCCAATAACTCGATCGCCTCCACCGGCGAAACTGCGCGCGGGGAAAACATCGGATTGGATACTACACGGACAAAGCCCGCCTCGGTGAAGGCACAAGTGGCCCACCCGCTTCCAGAGTTTGCCGCAAACCAGCCTTGCATTCGCGGGTGAAAATTGTGGCTACTCCAGAAAAGCGCAATCAACGCGTTGACGTCTAGGAGCGCGACCACTCGTCCTTGTCCATCTCCGCCTCGATTTTCTTGACGTGCTCACTACTAACAGCGGGAGTATCCGGGGGAAGGTCAAATATGGGGATCCCGTTCACGAGCTTGGTAGGCGTGCGTGCCGACAGACCGCGCCGAATGAGGTCCGATGCCGCTTTCCCAAGGGATAGCGATCGGCTGTCAGCGTAGCTCTTCACATCCTGGAGGACATCATCATCAATCGATAACGTTGTTCTCACCCCATGATGATGTCACAAGTCATGAACGATGTCAATTCTGTTG
>Ga0335077_10007567_pt1 | contig 13439 bp, 12 predicted proteins | sample Lox_Sample_31_FD_207151 | JGI IMG/M metagenome (GOLD analysis project Ga0335077, IMG submission 207151) | Soil microbial communities from Loxahatchee National Wildlife Refuge, Florida, United States - Lox_Sample_3.1 | ecosystem: Environmental > Terrestrial > Soil > Wetlands | place: USA... | reverse complement strand
TAGGGCGCGCCTTCGAGTCCGCCGGGCGGCTTGCGCGTGATCATGGTGACGGAGCGGATGGTGCCCTCGCCGGCGGCACGCACCGCGTCGAGCCCGAGCAGCCCGCCGGTCGGCACCACGATGCGAGCGCCGGTCGCCTTGGCCCGCGCCACCAGATCCCAGTTCTCCAAAAGCTGCCCGACGCTGAGCGGCACGAAAATCCGGCCGCGCTCGATGGCAGAGGTCGCGACCGTCCGGAACACCGCGGGCGGCAGACATTCGACGACGACGTCGCAGCTCTGTGCCAAAGCGTCGGCGGCCGCAAGCGCGATCCGTTCGCCGACGCCCGGCAGATTGCGCCGCGCCTTGTCGGCGTCGCGCACCGCAACCGCCGCCAGAACCAGGCCCGGTATGCCGGCGTCGAGCCGCCGCGCGACTTCGAGCCCGACGGCGCCGAGTCCGGCCAGACCAACCTTGAGCGTCTCTCGTGCCACCCGCGTTTCCCCGCCCTGGCAGCCGTTCGCACGGCCCGCTACAGTGCGATCTCTATGCGCCGCCCACGCGCGGCGCAACCGTCGGGATGCGCATGGCCAGCGACAACAAGAGGGTGTTCATGACCAATATCAACCCGAACACCTTCACCACCCGGCCCGAAATCGAAGGCACGTTCGGCGTCGTCGCCTCGACGCATTGGATCGCGAGCGCGGTCGGCATGCGCATGCTGGAGCGCGGCGGCAATGCCTTCGATGCCGCGGTCGCCACCGCCTTTACGCTGCAGGTCGTAGAGCCGCATCTTAACGGACCCGGCGGCGACGTGCCGGTCATCGCCTACGACGCGCGGCGCGGCAAGGTCGAGGTGATCTGCGGCCAGGGCGTGGCGCCGGCCGGTGCCACCATCGCGCATTACCGGCGCGAGGGCCTCGATCTCGTGCCCGGTACCGGACTGCTCGCTGCCTGCGTACCCGGGACCTTCGAGACCTGGATGATGCTGTTGCGCGACTACGGCACGCTGTCGGTTGCCGAGGTGTTGACGCCGGCGATCGGCTACGCCGAGCGCGGCTATCCGCTGCTGGAACGCACCAACGCCACGATCGCAACCGTCGCCGACATGTTTCGTCAGCATTGGCCAACATCGGCCGCGGTCTATCTGCCCGGCAATGCGGTGCCCGCCCCCGGCACGCTGTTCACCAACAAGACTCTCGCGGCGACCTACAGCCGGATCGTCAAGGAGGCTGAGAGCGCCGGCGGCGATCGCGTCGCGCAGATCGAGCGCGCACGCAAAGCCTGGTCGCACGGCTTCGTCGCCGAGGCGATCGACCGCTTCTGCCGCACCCAGGACATCATGGATACCAGCGGCCATCGCCATCGCGGCGTGCTCACCGCCGACGACATGGCGCGCTGGACGCCGCGTGTCGAAGCACCACTGACCTACGATTACGGCCGCTACACGGTGTGTAAGACCGGCCCTTGGGGCCAAGGGCCGGTGACGCTGCAGCAGCTTGCGCTGCTCAAGGGCTTCGACTTCGACGGCCTCGATCCGACGGGCCCCGACTTCATCCACCTCATCGTCGAGTGCTCGAAGCTCGCCTATGCCGATCGCGAAGTGTTTTACGGCGATCCCGATTTCGTTGAAGTGCCGATGGCGACGCTGCTGTCGGACGCCTATAACGCCGAACGCCGCAAGCTCGTCACCGAAAACGCCTCGCTCGAATTGCGGCCCGGCTCGATCGAAGGCTTCGGCGCGGTGATCAGGCTGCGCCGCGAGACTCCTGTGGCGGCCGGCGCTGGCGAGCCGACCGTCGGCCAGCTCGGCGGCGGTGAGCCGACCGTCGGGCGGCTCGGCAGCACCCGCGGCGACACCGTGCATTTCGACATCATCGATCAGGCCGGCAATATGGTGTCGTCGACGCCGTCGGGCGGCTGGCTGCATTCTTCGCCGGTCATCCCTGAACTCGGCTTCTGCCTCGGCACCCGCGCGCAGATGTTTTGGCTCGAGGAGGGCCATCCGGCTGCGCTCGGGCCCGGCCGGCGCCCCCGCACCACGCTGTCTCCGACCATGACGCTGCGCGACGGCGATGCCTATCTCGCCTGGGGCTCGCCCGGCGGCGACGGCCAGGACCAGTGGATCACGCAATTCTTCATGCGCCATGTCCATTGCGGCATGAACCTGCAGGAAGCGATCGACGCCCCGGCCTGGCACTCCGAGCACTTTCCAAGCTCGTTCTGGCCACGCACGGCGCGGCCCGGCGTCCTCGTCGTCGAAAGCCGCGTGCCGAAGAAGACCATCACCGAGCTGGAACGGCGCGGCCACATTGTCGAGGTCGGTCCCGACTGGTCGGAAGGCCGCTTGACCGCAGCCTCACGCCAAGGCCCGCGCCGCCGCGCCGCCGCCAATCCGCGCGGCATGCAGAATTACGCGCTCGGCCGATAAGGCTCTTCACCGTCGAGGAACTGCAGCAGCGCCGCGCTGAACGCAGCGGGCTGTTCGAGCGGCGACATGTGGCCGCTGCCGGCGATGATATCGAGTTTTGCTTCGGGGATGGTCTGCGCCAGCAGGCGCGCCGCCTTGCTGCACACATAATCCTGCTCGCCGACCAGAACGAGCGTCGGCACCTTGATCGCTGCGAGCAGACCAGTCATCCGGAACAGCGATTTGCGCTTAGCAAGCACTTCCGACAGCGTGAGGCGCAAGCCGTCGATCGGCGTGCTGCGGATGAGTGCGGCCATGTGGGTGCGGCAGCGCGCGTTGCGCCGTGCATAGACCTTGAACAATTCGCTGCGCAGCATTTCGCAGACCAGTTCATCGCTCGCTCCCTTTTCGATGAGCGCCACCCAGCGCCGCGCCATCGCTTCGATCTTCACCGGATCGTCGGCACCGGCGCCGATATCGGCGAGCACCAGGCGCGACACGCGCTGTGGCATGGTCGCGGCAAGTGCCAGCGCCGGGCCGCCGCCAAGCGAGAAGCCGACGATTGCGGCCCGCTCGATGCCAAGCGCGTCGAGCACGCCGACAAGATCGCTGGCGAGATGGCCAGCCGAATAAGCCGTCGCGAGCGCGGGCGCGTCGGTCTGGCCATGGCCGCGCTGATCGTAGGCGATGACGCGGAAGCGGCCGCGCAGCGCGCGCATCTGGTGAAGCCACATCCGCCGACCGCAGCCGAGCCCGTGCAGCAGCACGACGGGCGGGCCCGTGCCGACGTCATCGACTGCAACGCCGAGATTGCCGACCTGGATTCGATCCATGCTGCGTCCGGTTACGCCCGACCCGAGCCGCACCGATATGATCGTAAACTGCGGGGACGACAATGGGGCTCGCCGCCCGAACGTCGCGGGCGTTTACGCCGCGACCGTGCCGAGAAATTCCTCGACTTCGCGGCGCAGCCGTGCGGCTGCCTGTTCGACCTCTTCGGACGCCGCCAGCATGGTCTGCGCGGAACTCCGCGTCTGCGTCACCCCGCTGGCAACGTCGCCGAGCGCTCCGACGATCGCTTTGGCGCCGGATGCGGCGCTTGCGACATTCTGCGAGATCTCGCCGGTCGCCGCTTCCTGCTGCTCGACCGAGCCGGCGACCGCCGCAGTGTACTGATTGATGTCCTGCATGCGCTGTGTGATGTCGCGGATCGCCGCGACAGCATTGCTGGTGCAGCTCTGCACCGACTGGATTTCCCGGGTGATCTCTTCAGTCGCCTTCGCGGTCTGCACCGCGAGCGATTTGACCTCCGAGGCCACGACTGCAAAGCCGCGCCCAGCCTCGCCGGCGCGCGCGGCTTCGATCGTGGCATTGAGCGCCAAAAGGTTGGTCTGGCCGGCGATGTCCTGAATGAGCTTGACCACGTCGCCGATCTTCTGCGCGACCTGCGACAGCGCGGCGATGTCATCGTTGGTCGCTGCTGCGCCGACCGCGGCCGAACGCACCACCTCGCGCGCCTGCGTAAGCTGACGGCTGATCTCGGTGATCGAAGCGGACAATTCGGTCGCTGCGGTTGCCGCAGTCTCGACGTTGGCCGAGGCTTCGTCGGAGCCGTGCACCGCGCCTTCGGCGCAGCGCAATGTGTGATCCGAGGTGGACAGCAGCGTGCGCGCTGCGCTCTTCATCGCCGTCGCGCTCTTGCCGACGCCGTCAAGCACGCTTTCGACACGCGCCCGGAACGAGGCGATCGCCGCGTCGACGACGCGGCGGCGCTCCTCGCGCTGGCGCAGCGAGTCGCGTTCCGATTCCGCCGACAACTGCTCGGTGACATCGTTGTGCGTCGCCACCCAGCCGCCGCCCGGTAGCGGCCGGCTGACCAGCGAGATGACTCGGCCTTTGACGTGATTGACCTTGGTCTCGGTCCGCTTCTCGGCGACCTGCCGCAGGCACTCCGACACGTAACGGTCGACATCGCCGGAGAACGTGCCCGCTGCAGTGCGGCAGACCAGGAGATCGCGCAGCGGCGTGCCGGCGCGCCCGAGCGCCGGCGGCAGGCTGTACATTTCCAGATAGCGCTCGTTGCACAGGACGAGCCGCGCCGAATCGTCGAACATGCACAGTCCCTGCGTCATGTTATTGAGCGCGGCGCGCAGCAGCCGGCTTTGCGTGCGCCGGCGGACGTTGACGAACAGTCCGGCAAGCGCGGCAGCGCCGAGCCCGAAGGGAAGTGCCGCGACGGCGGCAGCAATGGGCGCAGGCCCGTCGCGCAAGATCGCGACGATCCAATCCGGCCCGAACCGCACAAAGCCAAGCACGCCTGCGGCAAAGCCGGCGAGGCCCACGAGCACGACCAGAGCCCAGTTGCGGCTTGCCTTTGAGAGGGTCGAGTTGAATCGCATGGCGCCTACGTCGAAATACGATCGCTCGACCCTAGCCCCGTACCCTTGTCCTAAGGTTAAGCAAGACTGAAGGATGCGTTAATAAAGTCGATATCGCGTCCCAATGGCATTGGGCATGATCGGAACTTGACCGCGGGTCCTATCCGCCTGCGGAAAGCCGCGGCGCCGGCGGCCAAAAGGCCGCCGACCGGGAATACGGGAGGAATGCCATGCACCTTATCGATCGGCGGGGCGTGACGCTGCTCGGCCTCGCGGCGATGCTGTCGCCGCCGCGCGCTCTGGCCGAGGACGCCTATCCGGCGCGACCAGTTCATCTCATCATCGGCTTCCCGCCGGGCGCGGCTGCCGACGTCACCGCGCGGGTGCTGGCAAGCGGCATGAGCCAGGTGCTCGGCCAGCAGGTCGTCGTCGAGAACAAGCCCGGCGCCGGCTCGAGCATCGCCGCCGAGTTCGCCTCCCACGCCGCCAATGACGGCTATACGGTGCTGCTTGGCTCGTCGAGCAACATCACCAACCAGGCGATCAATCCCAATCTGTCGTTCGACATGATCAAGGATTTCGAGCCGATCGCGCTGATCTCGAGCGTCACGGTGGTCCTGGTGGTCAATCCTGCGAGCAACGTACATTCGGTCGCCGACCTCGTCGCGCTTGCCCGGGCGAAGCCCGGCGAGGTGCTCTATGCCTCGGTCGGCATCGGCTCTGCGCCGCAACTCGCCGCCGAGCTGTTCTCGCAGCGCGCCAGCGTCAAGCTTGTCCACGTGCCTTATCAGGGCAGCCCGCAGGCGGTCGCCGACCTCATCGCCGGACGAACCACGATGATGTTCTCGCCGGCATCCACCGTGGTTGGCCAGATCGAGGCCGGCAAGCTCACGGCGCTTGCGCTCGCCTCAAGCAAGCATCTGAGCATTCTGCCGAACCTGCCGACCATGGAGGAAGCCGGGCTGAAGGATTTCGACACCGGCATCTGGTTCGGCCTGATGGCGCCGAAGGGCACGCTACGGCCAGTGATCGACAAGCTTGCCGCAGCCGCCAGCAAATCGATGCACATGCCGGACACGGTCGCGAGCCTCGGCAAGCAGGGCGTCGTGCCGCTTGATGGCGGCCCGGACGAGCTCAAGCGCTTCATGGCAAGCGAGTTCGCGCGCTGGTCGGACGTCGCGCGCGCCGCCGGCCTCAAGAGCTAACGGGGAATTCAAGCGATGCAAAAGCTCAAGTCGCTTGCCTGCGGCCTCGTCCTGGCCGCCGCCCTCGCCGCGCCGATCCGCGCCGACGACTATCCGAACCATCCGGTGCGCATCATCATCGGCTTCGGCGCCGGGGCGACTGCCGAAGTGCCGACGCGCCTGCTCGGCCAGAAATTCAGCGCCGCGCTCGGCCAGCAATTTCTGATCGAGAACAAGCCCGGCGCCGGCAGCAACCTCGCCGCCGAATATGTCGCGCGCGCGCCAAACGACGGCTACACGCTGTTCATCGCCACCGCAGCGCAGACCAACTATGCCGGCATGACGATCGATCCAGCCTATGACGTGATCAAGGATTTCGCGCCGATCATCCGCATCGCCTCGGTGCCGAACATCCTCGTCGTGCATCCCTCGCTCGGCGTCAGCAATCTCAAGGAACTGTTGGCGCTCGCCAAGCAACGGCCCGACCAGATTTTCTACGGCTCGTCCGGCATCGGCTCGACCACCCACGTCGCCGGCGAGCTGATGAACATCACGGCCGGCATCAAGCTCGTTCACGTGCCCTATCCGGGCAGCGCCCAGGCGCTCACCGACGTTCTGAGCGGGCGTATCCAGATGTGGATGGCTCCGGTCGCCGCCGCCATGCCTTCGGTCGAAAAGGGCGCGCTCAGGGCGATCGCCGTGACCACCGCGCAGCGCGCCAGCATTGCGCCTGATGTGCCGACCATGGCGGAAGCGGGACTTCCCGGATTCGACATCGGCCTGTGGTACGGGCTGGTTGCGCCCGCGGCTACGCCGAAGCCGATCATCGACAAGCTCGCGCACATTGCCGATCAAGCGCTCAAATCGCCCGACGTCGCCGAACCGCTGCGCAAGATCGGCTTCGAGCCAATCGGCGGCACCACCGAGGATTTCGCGAGCTACATCGCCGGCGAAGTCAAGAAAGCGACCCAAGTCGCGATCGCAGCGAATATCAGGAAGTGAGCGGCAGAATCACCGGCAGCAGCACGATGACTTGTAACCGGCGGCACAAAATCGTGTCGGTGCCGGCATGGAGATTGGCGACGGCGGTGTTCTTCACGCTTCCGACACTATTTGGCGGCAACTTCGCGGCGGGATGCGGGGACATGCAGCAATGCGGCCATTGGCGCCAGCCGGTGGCGCACTGATCGCCGTGGCGATGCTTGCCGGCTGCTCGGGCTTCAGCCCGCCGGCCGGCTTGCCGAGCTTCTATCAGAATCTCGCCCATGAGGACGCGGTGGTCGATGCTGCGGCCGCGCAATCCATGATCTCCGACTATCGCAGCAATAATGGGCTCGGACCGGTGTCGATCGACCCGGAACTGATGAAGCTCGCCACCGAACAGGCGCGCGTCATGGCGGCGCGCGACAAGCTCGAACACGACGCCGGCCGACCGTTCCAGGACCGCATCCGCAGCTCTGGCTTCGATGCAGCGGTCGCGGTCGAGAACATTTCGGCCGGCTATCACACCCTGGCCGAGGCGTTCTCCGGCTGGCGCGATTCGCCGCCGCATCGGGCCAATATGCTCAACAGCCACGTCACCAAGATGGGCATTGCCGCGGTCTACTCGCCACAATCAAAATACAAAGTGTTCTGGGCGCTGATCCTCGCCACGCCCGACACGCAGCACCACGGCTGACGCGGCGCGCCATCGCGCGATCTATCCGCGTCCGATCAGATCGAACATTTCTTGCCCGTAGGTCTGCCTTGCCTCGTCAAGCAGCGGCGTAACGGCGGCGCGAAATTCCGCGAGCTGCAGCGCGGTGAGTTCGGTGATCTCACAGCCCGCGGCCAGGATGGCGGCCCGCGCCTCGCGGTCTTCCTCGATCGCAAGGTCGCGCTGAAATGCGACCGCGTGCTGTACGGCTGCGCGCATGGCCTGTTGCAACTCCACGGGCCAGGCGTCGAACGACGGCCGATGCAGAAAGATCGGCCGCGAAATGTAGAAATGGTTGGTCACGGTGTGAAAGCGATGGAACTTGTGCACGCCGTAGGTCACCGTATTGGCGAACGGATTTTCCTGCGCATCGATGGTGCCGGCCTTGATGGCGGCGATCGCCTCGGTCAGGTCCCAGCGCAGCGGCACCGCGCCGAGCAGTTCGAATGTCCGCGCCTGGACCTCGCTCGGCAGCACGCGGATGCGCATGCCTTTGAGATCCGAAGGCGCATGCACAGGCCGCAGCCGATTGGAGATGTGCCGAAAGCCATTCTCGAACCAGCCCAGGATGCGATAGTTCACGCGCTCCTCGATCTTGCGTGCGAGGAAGCGGCCGAGCGCGCCGTCGATTGCGGCGCGCGCCGCGTCGGTGCGCTCGAACAGGAATGGCAGATCAACAAAGCCGAGTGCGGGCACGCGGTCGGTCAGATAGCTCGACGACTGATAGCCGAGCGAAAGAATGCCGTCTTCGACGAGCCACAAAATGTCCTCGGCGCGATAGCCGAAATCCATGATGTTCCAGACATACTTCACGTCGACGCGATCGCCGAGGTCGCGCTGCAGAGAATCGCCGATCAGCTTCAGCGAGCGCGAGAATGACGTCGTCGACGGACCGTAGCCGCCCATGCGGATTTTGATCGTCTCGGCCATCGCCGGCTCCCCAGAGAGCGCGCAACCTAGCCCATGCGCTCCGCGCTCAAAAGCGGCAGGGTCGTGAAGAGCCGGCGTGTCCTGGACTTTCGTAACGGCGAGCGGAATCCGGCCTCATGGGATCCGCCAGCGCAGCCCGTCGCGGATGCCATCGCGAATATGCTTGAGCGCCGTAATCGCGGCGCGACGGAAAAATTCAAGTCGCCGCGCCGCACCAAAAGGCTCGCTCTGCCGCACTCCGATCAGCCGATCGCACAGCGCCAGTTGCTCGCGCCAGATGTGATCGATCATGGGATGGTCGGCGGTGGCGCAGGAATCGGTGCGGGCAATGGCCGCGTCGTCGGCAAGCTCTTCGGTCACCGCGGCGGTGAGAATGACACCCGGCGAGTAGCGCGCGAACGTTTCGTCGTAAGCGATCTTCCAGAACCATGCCGTATCGGCGCTGCGCAGCGTGATCGCGACGGCGATCGGCCGGCCGTCGAAATAGAAACGGTTGATGGTGACCTTGTGCTCGGCGGCAAGGCCATTCACCGCGGCGGTCATGAAATGCCGCAGCCGTTCGTCATCCGCCGAAGCGGTGCCAGCCCGGCCCTTCCAGCCGCGCGCTTCGAGCGCAAAGAAATCCTCAAGGCCGGCAGCGACCTCGGACGGCTCCCGCTTGGCAGTGAACAGCAGCGCGCCCATCTCGGCGAGCCGGCGGCCGATACGGCGCAGTTCCTTGTGTTTATGTGCGCCGAGCGCCCATTCGACATAGACCGATCGGTCGCCGCGCGGCGCGAACTGGGCACGGCTGTGCCGGTTGAAATCAGCAGTCGGCATGCGCGCACGTCGCACGATCGTACCGAGCGTTTCAGCGAACGGACCCTCGGCGACGTAGGGCATCAGCAGCAAGCCCGGCAGCTCGCGATTGCGCGCGATATGTGCGAGCCACGCGGCGATCACCGGTTCGGCCGCCTCGCGCTCGATGAGCGGCGTGCCGAGCGGCGCATAGGGATGCGTCCAGCCAACCAGAACCGGGAGCATGAAACCGTAACGCCGGCGTTCGACGCGCGCCGGAAAAAAGCCGAGCAACTGGCGCGGGTCGGTTCCGGACCACACCAGAATCGCGCCGACGTCGCGCCCGAACACGGGCGCCGCTTCCAGCGCGAAGGCCGGTTCGTAAAACACGTTGGGCTCGAGCGCGCGCGCGGCAAGCGCACGCCATTGCTCGACGACGCTGGAAAGCCGGGAGACTTCGACCCATTCGACCGCAAATGAACGCGCCGAGTAGCGGTCGGTCAGCGTCGCGCGGCGGGCGCTGGCGATCGCGGAGGCGGCGCTTTCGAGCGTGACAGTCGGGACGGGATCGGCTGGGGCCGAAGCCGTAGGCGACGCGTGCTCGGTACCGGTCAACACCACAACGACCTCTGCGCCGCTTGCGACGCGGTGGGGGACGACAGCAGCCGAGTTATCAAGGAAGCGTTAAGAATCGGTTGGACGGAATTAACCTTTTCGTGCGGCGCGCGAGTCAGGCCGCGACGATCGCGTCGATCTCGACGAGCGCCGCGGCGACGACCTGGCGCTCGTCGGCGTCAAGCGCACGTTGCGGCGGCAGCGGCGCGCCGACGGCGTAGCCCTTGAGTTCAAGCGCGGCCTTGATGCAGGCCGCGAGATTGAACCGGGCGAATATTTCATTGATGCGCCAGAGGCGGCGCTGCAGCGCCATGGCTTGCGGCCAGCGTCCGGCGCGACAGAGCTCGTAGAGCTCGACGCTTTGCCGCGGGATGACGCAGGCCGGCCCCGCCATCCAGCCGACACCGCCGATCAGCATGACGCAGGCGGGAATGTGCACCGAGGCCGAAAACACCTTCAGCCGCGGGCAGCGATTGATGATCGACAGCAGCCTGCCGGTATTGGTCGAAGCATCCTTGATGTAACGGATGCGCGGATGTTCGCTCAGGCGCGCAATCACCGCGAGCGAGAGATCGCTGCGCTGGAATTGCGGGTTGGTGTAGAGCACGATCGGCAGCGTGACGGCGTCGGCGATGGCGCGGAAATAGGCCTCGATTTGTGCGTCCGACAATGGGAAGTAGGATTCCAGAATGGCAAGGATGCCGTCGGCGCCGAGTTCCTGATAGTGCCGCGCTTGTGCCACTGCGTCCGCCGTTGCCGTCGCTGCGACACCGGCGACCACTGGCACGCGACCTGCCGTCGCCTCGATCGTCGCTTTGACGACCGCGGCGCGTTGTTCGATGCCGAGATAGGCGAATTCGCCGGTCGAGCCGAGCGGAGTGAGGCCGTGAACACCCGCGGCGATGAGATCATCGACGAGGCGGCCGAGCACCGCGTGACGCACGCGGCCTGAATCGTCGACCGGCGAGACGAGATAGGGAAAGACGCCGTGAAAGTCGGTCATGCTGGCGGCCCGCTCAATGATCGAAACCGCGACGCGTCACCGCGTCGCTCCAAACCTTCTCCCGATCGGCGTCGAACACCAGAACCGGATCCTCCGGCACGGAATACCAGGCGCCGTGCTGGATTTCGTCCTCGATCTGGCCAGCTGCCCAACCGGCGCAGCCGAACGCCACCAGGCTCTTGTTCGGGCCTTTGCCGAGACCGATGTCGCGCAGTACGTCGCTCGCCGCGCTGAGCGCGACCCGGCCGTCGATATCCTGCGTGTTGGCGGCGCGGTACTCGGCGCTATGGAGAGCAAAGCCGGTGTCGCGATTGACCGGACCGCCGACGAATACCCGCACGCTCCCAGTCATGCCTGTCGCATCGGCGCCGAGCGCCTGGAGGATGGTCGCGATCGGTCGCTCCTGCAGCGGCCGATTGATGACGATGCCCAGCGCGCCGTCGCGATTGTGATCGGTAATCAGGATCACGGTGTGTTCGAACCAGGAGCCGCGCAACGCCGGCGCCGCCACGAGGAGCTGTCCGGCGAGCGAAGTCGGACCGGAAACGTCCGGCGCCGGCGGCAGCGCCGCACGCACCGCAGGCCCGAACAGCACCGCGAACCCGGCTGCCGCAGCAGCGGCGAGCGCGCTCACGAGCGAAACCCTTATTCGCCAGCGTCCGCCGTCCCGCATCGACACCTTCTACCTGCCGGCTGGCCGCACCGCGGCCAGCTAGACGAATTGCACGGCAATGCCGCCGAGTTGGCCGAAATCGGCGTGCAGCGTGTCGCCCTTGCGAGCAAACACCACCCGCGTGAATGAGCCCGCCAGGATGAGATGGCCGACATCGAGCGTCACGCCGTGCTGGCCGAGCTTGTTGGCAAGCCAGGCCACGCCGAGCGCCGGATGGCCGAGCACACCGGCAGCAACGCCGGTCTCCTCGATCTCGGCGTTGCGATACATGATGCCGCCGACCCAACGCAGATCGACGTCGAGCGGCCCGATCGGCCGGCCGCCGATCACGATGCCGGCGGCGGCCCCGTTGTCGGAGACGGTGTCGAATATTTTTCGTGGATCCTGCAAGCGCGCATCGACGATCTCGATGGCGGGAACGACGTATTCGGTGGCGCGGAGCACATCCGGCAGCCCGATGCCCGGACCACGCAGCGGCTTGCCCAGCACGAAGGCGAGTTCGACCTCGACACGCGGCAGACAGAAATTCGCATGCGGAATGCTGGCGCCGTCAGCAATCATCATGCTGTCGAGCAGATGGCCGTAGTCGGGCTCGTCGATCTGCGAGGAACGCTGCATCGCCTTCGAGGTCAGGCCGACCTTGTGGCCGATGAGCCGAGCGCCGGCCGCGATCTTGCGCCGAGCGACTTCGCTCGAGATCGCGTAGGCGTCGTCCATGGTGATGGCAGGCCAGGTTTTGGTCAGTTGCACCGCCTGCTTCCGCTCTTTCTCTGCGGTGATGAGAATATCGGCGGCCTTGTTGCGCTCGGCGTCGGACATCATGGCGAGACGAACCCCTCCCTCGATGACACCCGGCAACGGCCGCCCCAACGGCGACGGTCGAATGTCGATTGCAATGCTAGCAGCAGACGCAGGATAGGGGACAGAGCCGGTGATCGCCAACCGGCTCGCGAAATTCACTGGCAGATGGCGCGCAGCACCATCGTGACGTCATGGCATTCCGGCGCCGTCATCGGCTGTCCGGAAAGTACGGTTGCCGCCGGGCATTCCCGCGACGTGCTGACGTCGATCGGCTGGCCGGTGCCGAAGCCTTTCTTGCGACAGCCCTCGGCCGCGGCGGCCTGACAATCGGGCGCGCCGTTCGGCGCCACGCTGCAGCGCTCGTGAAACTCGACCGCTCGCGTGCCAGGTAGGTGCACCACGGCGCTTGCGGCGTCCTTGGCCGCTTGAGCGGCATTCTTCATGACGTCCTCGGTCGCCGAGGCCGCATCCTTTGCAGCGTCATTCTGCTTCTTGTTGAAATCCTCGATCTTGTCGCGCGCATTCTTCATGCGGTCGCCGAAGCCGGAGACGGAGTCGTCCCACCAGCGGCCGAGCTGGTGCAGGAAGCCCGGCCGGTAGATGACTGGCGGCGGTGGCTGCGGCGGCAACGAATTGCCGGCGGCCGGATTTTCCGCCGCGACGGGCGGCCCATTGGCGCCAGCCGCGCCGGGATTCTTCGCGCCGTCGTCGGCAAACGCGGCGCCGACCAGCGCGGCCGACAAGGCAGCCGCCGTGAGCCAGGGCGAAGTCGCTCTTGCACATTGCCGGTCGAAGCCGATCATGACCGGTCGATCCTCGTGCCTGATCCGGAAAAAGCCTGCCCGCGGACTTGTCCCGCGGGTGGCTGCCGATTTTCCGGAAGGATCATGCTCCAATCAAATAAACCGGACCATGATCCGTTTCCATCCGAATGGATCATGGTCTGATCGTCCAATTCTAGCATTCGTATCCTTGTTCGGCTCGCTCTCACGC
>Ga0335077_10007565_pt1 | contig 13440 bp, 12 predicted proteins | sample Lox_Sample_31_FD_207151 | JGI IMG/M metagenome (GOLD analysis project Ga0335077, IMG submission 207151) | Soil microbial communities from Loxahatchee National Wildlife Refuge, Florida, United States - Lox_Sample_3.1 | ecosystem: Environmental > Terrestrial > Soil > Wetlands | place: USA... | reverse complement strand
AATCGATTAAGCGGCGTCTGCTGAAGTTGGGTGCGCGACCAGCTCTGATGAGCGGGAGTGGTTCTGCACTTTTCGGGTTGTTTGCCCGGCGCGACGAACTGCATCGCGCCATTCAATCATTACGAGGGGAACGAATCTTTCCGATTACGCTGGTGAGCCGCGATAAGTATCGCTCGGAGTGGTGGAAACGGCTCGGAGCACACACTAAAGAGAACCTATGGCCGCCCCAAAGCCGGTACGCGCGATGAATCCGGATCGCGTCAAGATCTTTACGGGCAACGCGAATCCTGCGTTGGCCGAAGAAATCTGCCAGGACCTCGGCATAGATCTGGGGCAAGCGCAAGTGAAGGCCTTCGCGGACGGCGAGAACAATATCCAGATCCAGGAGAATGTGCGCGGCGCCGACGTATTCGTGGTGCAGCCCACTTGCACGCCGGTGAACCACCACATCATGGAGCTGCTGTTCATGATCCAGGCGCTCAAGCTGTCCTCGGCGGAGCGGATCACGGCAGTGTTACCCTATTATGGATACGCCAGGCAGGACCGCAAGGATAAACCCCGCGTTCCGATTTCCGCGAAACTGGTCGCCACGCTGATTGAAGCTGCCGGCGCGGACCGCGTGCTGGCGCTCGATTTGCACGCGGCGCAGATCCAGGGATTCTTCGACATTCCGGTGGACCATCTGTTTGGCACGCCGGTGATGATCGACTATTTCAAGCCGCTGGAGATCCGGAACCTGACTGTGGTCTCACCCGATGCGGGAGGCGTGGAGCGGGCGCGGGCCTTCGCTAAGCGGATGAACGCACCGCTAGCGATCATTGACAAGCGCCGTGAAGAAGCCAACGTGGCCGAAGTAATGAACGTGATCGGCAAAGTCAAAGATCGCAATTGCCTGATGGTGGATGATCTGATCGATACGGCTGGAACCCTTGTAAAGGGCGCCAAGGCGCTGTTGGAACATGGAGCGGCGAGCGTTTCCGCCTGCGCGACGCACGCAGTGTTGTCGGGCCCGGCCATCGATCGCATTGCGAGATCGCAACTGAAGGAAGTGGTGGTAACGAATTCTATTCCGCTCGTGAAGAAGGCCAAGCAGTGCGCCAAGATCAAGACGCTGTCAGTAGCGCCTTTGCTGGCAAGGGCGGTGCAATCCATCCACGAGGAGACTTCAGTCAGCATTCTATTTGTTTAGAGATATTGCCGGACAACGCAACCCACGAAGCCGCTCTCATGCGGCGCTCGGACTTGCGAACCGGCTGAGGAGATGGAATGAGAACGGATATAACAGTTGCCGCGGAGGCGCGCGCCTCTCGCGGGAAGAATGAAGCACGCCGCACACGCCGCTCGGGAATGATTCCCGGCGTGGTCTACGGCGCCTACAAAGACCCTGTACCAGTCGCGGTAAATCCCCGGCACATTTCGCAGATTCTGCGCAGCAAGACCGGCCACAACACCATTTTCAACATCAATGTGCACGGCGGCGAGAACTCGCCCGTTATGGTCGTGGACGGCCAGTATGACCCCATCAAAGGGAACCTGCTGCACGTCGACTTGAAGCGGATCGATCTCACCAAGCGCATTCGTGTTTCAGTCCCGGTGGTTTCACAGGGCGAGCCCAAAGGAGTGAAGCAGCAGGGCGGTCTGCTCGAAATCGTCACCCGCGAAGTCGAAATCGAATGCCTGCCGGATGACATTCCGGAGCATTTCACGGTCGACGTAACTGAGTTGCTGATCGGGCAGAGTAAGCGCGCCAGCGATATTCCATACGGCGCATCGATCAAACTGGTGAGCTCCCCGGATACCGTGATCGCGCACTGCGTCGCTCTCAAGGCCGTGGCCGAGCCCGCACCTGCCGAAGCAGCCGCCGTGCCTGCCGCCGAAGGCGCCGCTCCTGCCGAGCCCGAGGTCATCAAGAAAGGCAAGAAGGAAGAGGAAGGCGCGGCCGAAGCCAAGCCTGAGGCCAAGGGCGAGGCCAAGCCCAAGAAAAAGTAGCCGGGAATGTACCTGGTCGTGGGCCTGGGAAACCCCGGTGAAGAGTACGAGAATACTGCTCACAATCTGGGCTTCCGGGTCATCGATCTCCTGGCAGAGAGGCATGCGATCCGCGTGAACCGAAAAGATTCCAAGGCGCTCACGGGTGTGGGCGAGATTGCCGGCCGTCCGGTGATGCTGGCCAAGCCGCAGACCTATATGAATCTGAGCGGCACGTCAGTAGAGCCGCTGATGGCGAAGCATTCGCTGGCGGCAGAGGATCTGATTCTGGTGTACGACGAGCTGGATTTGCCCTGGGGCGAAATGAAAATCAAGCCCCGCGGGTCCGCCGCCGGACATCATGGGCCCGAATCGGTCATCGCGCACTTGGGGACAACCGATTTTGTAAGAATACGGCTCGGAATCAACCCGGGTCATAAGCTCCGCGACGGCGCGGAGTACCTGCTGTCACCCATCAAACGGTCCCAGCAAGAGCAGGCGGAAGAACTCGTCGGCCGAGGCGCCGACGCGGTGGCTTCCATAATTGCCGAAGGCGTCGAAAAGTCCATGACGAAATTCAATCGTCGCGCCCAAGGCTCAAAAACCGAGGAAGAATGAGGATCTACGAAGAGCTGTTTATCGTGAAACCGGATGCGCCGGAGGAAGAGATCGACCAGTTCATCGAGCAGATGAAGACAGTGGTCACTTCGGCCGGCGGGTCCGTGGATAAGACCGACAAGTGGGGCAAACGCCGCCTGGCTTATAAGGTCGACAAATACCGGGAAGGTTTTTACGTTTTGTTCCAGTTCAACTCCGGTCCGGAAACGGTCAAGGAATTTGAGCGCCGTTTGCGCGTCTCCGACCTGGTGATCAAGTTTCTGACCGTGCGCATCGATCAGACGCTCAAGCGGCTGGACAAGCGGAAGAGGGATCGCGACAAGCGCGCGCATCGCAAAGCTACCGCGGCCCCGGCTCCAGCACCGGCGCAACCGTCGGTGTCGCAACAGATGCTGGGCGAACGAGGGGCGCCGGGCGAACCCGCTCCGGCGGAGTAAGCGAGGAGAATCGAAATGGCGGAAACCAAAGGAAGACCAGGCAGCGCGGGGCAGCGGCCCACTGGCGGCGACAAAGCCGTTGCCACACAAAAGAAGCAGTATTTCCGGCGCAAGAAAGTCTGCCGCTTCTGCGTGGAGCGGATTGACGACATCAACTACAAAGACGTCCGGTTGCTTTCAAGCTTTATCGCCGAGCGGGGCAAGATCGTGCCGCGCCGTATCTCGGGCGTCTGCGCTCCGCACCAGCGGCGGCTCAGCGACGCCATCAAGAAGGCGCGGAACATCGCGCTATTGCCGTTCGCGGCGTCGATTTAAGATGCGGGGCGGCGCACGCGTCGCCCATTGGAGATCATCGTGGAAATCATTCTTCGGGAAGATATCGAAAAACTCGGCGCGCGCGGCCAGGTGGTGAAGGTTGCCGCGGGCTACGCGCGTAATTATTTGCTCCCCAAACGGCTGGCGGTGCCTGCCACTGAGGCGAACAAGAAAATCGTTGAGCAGGAGCGCCAGGCGCATTTGCGCAAGGAAGCCAAGCTCAAGACTGAAGCCGAGGATCTGGGCAAGATTCTGGGCACGGTCACCGTCACCATCGCCCAGAAAGCCGGCGAGAACGATCAACTCTTCGGTTCGGTGACGGCCAAGGACATCGCCGAAGCGCTCGAGAAGCAAAACTACACCATCGATCGCCGCAAGATCCAGCTCGATGAGGCGATCAAGCAGCTTGGCGATCACAAGGTCACCGTGAGGCTGCATCGCGAGGTGCCGGTCGAGATCGTTGTAAAGGTCGTCAAAGAAGAGTAACGATGGCCTTCGCGTTGACGGGCCAGACCGCTGTCGTCACCGGCGCGGCGACGGGGATCGGCGAAGCCATTGCGCTCCGCTTAGCAGGCGCCGGCGCGGCGGTCGCGGTTGCCGATCTCAACCTCACCGGGGCCACGGAGGTCGCACGCTCCATTGGCGGAGACGCTTTCCCGCTTGAGCTCGATGTTTCACGATCGGATTCGGCTGATGCGGCGATTGCGGCTGTCATCGCCCGGCGCGGCCGCATCGACATCCTCATCAACAACGCCGGCATCGGGGGTAAGGCTGCACCTGTTTGGGAGCAGACCGATGAAGATTGGCGCTACATCATCGGCATCAATCTCATGGGCGTGGTTCATTGCACTCGCGCGGCAATCCCCCACATGCTCCAGCGGCGCTACGGCCGAGTCGTCAACATTGCGTCGATCGCCGGCAAAGAAGGCAATCCCAACATGTCGCCCTACTCGGCGACCAAGGCCGCGGTCATCGCGTTCACGAAATCAGTCGGGAAAGAAGTCGCCACAGATGGCATCTGCGTGAACGCCGTGGCGCCCGCGGTCATCCGCACTCACATCCTGGATCAACTGACGCCCGAGCAGGTAGACTACATGACCCAGCGCATTCCCATGCGCCGCACCGGAACGCCGGAAGAAATTGCCGCGGTGGTCCACTTCCTGGCCAGCCCCGACGCCTCGTTCGTCACAGGCCAGTGCTACGACGCCAGCGGTGGGCGCGCGACGTACTGAGTTTAGATCGCCTGCGCTCTACCCGGGCGAAAATACTGCGACGCCTGCGGGCGAAAGAGAATGTATGCGAACGCTGCGCAGAACAGACCGTGCATGACTAGTCCAAATGATGATTGGAAGGCGCTCAGGATAACGTGGAACGCGACCCACGCGAGCGCGAGCCAGCGCGCCCAGTTCCTGCCACGGAGCATAAACGCACCGCAGACAATCGCGATCAGACGGACGAGCGCTACCCAGACGATGTCATGTTGAAAGGGATGCTGCGAACTGAACTCAGTGAGGTGAAAGGCAATCCGGAATGCACCCGTCGCTATGTACAGGCAGCCGAGGATGGTCACGGAGAGCGGACGTTTGTTCACGGAACCATTACAGATTACTCCTGCCGAAGCGCGTCCAGTGGGTCGATCCGCGCAGCGCGGCGCGCCGGGATGTAGCTGGCCGCGAGCGCGACAATTCCGAGGAGCAGCGCTACACCAGCGTAAGTTAGGGGATCATTCGGTTTCACTTCGAACAACATGCTGGTGAGCAGGCGCGACGCCGCGAAAGCACCCGCCAAACCGATCACCAATCCAATCGCAGCGAGCGTCAGCCCTTGGCGAAGAACGAGGCGAAGCACATCCCCTGAGCTCGCTCCCAGTGCCATGCGCAGGCCGATTTCGCTCGACCGCTGTCCCACCACATAGGCCATCACGCCGTAAACGCCCGCCATGGCCAGGCATGCAGCAAGTCCCGCGAAGATGGCGAGCAGTAACGTACGGAAACGTGGAGCGGCCGTATTCTCGGCGAGGGACGCCTCCATAGTGGTGAACTTTACTGGCACATCGGGCGAAAGCGCTCGCACTTTGCGGCGAAGCGTCTCCATCAGCGCGTTTGGCTCGATGCCAGAGCGCACCAGGACGTTCAACGCAGTAGCCGTATGTGGGTGCTGCTCATTGGGCATGTAGATCTCCGGCCACGGCGCGACCGCCGGGCCAAATTGCCGCACGTTGCCCACAACGCCCACGATCGTCATCGCTTTGTCTGAATCGAGGCCGCAGTAAACCGTCCGGCCGATGGGGTCTTGCCCTGGAAAAGCCTTGCGGGCAAGAGCTTCGTTGATGATCGCAGTGAAAGGTGCTTCAAATAGATCCGCTGCGTTAAAGTCGCGGCCGCGCTGGATCGGTATGCCGAGTGCAGCGAACGTTCCCGGCGTCACTACCGAGTACACGGCTTGCGAGCTACTCGCTCCTCCAGGTGTGGGCAGGCGATCGATAAAGTAACCACCCCAGGATTGGACATGCGGCGGAGCGGAGCGTGCCGCGCCAACCGCCGACACTCCGGGAACTGTGGCGATCTCCGCCGACAGCGTCTTATAGAACCGGGCGGCACGGCGAACGCTCTCAGTGTCCTCCGACGCCGGAACGCTGGTTTCCATTATCAGCACCCTCTCGGGGCGAAATCCCAGAGCGACATCATGCAGCGCGGCGAAACTCCTCATCAGCAACCCGGCGCCGGCAAGCAATACCACAGCCAGTGCGACCTCCCCAACCGCCAGCGCACCTCGCATCCGTCTGGCCGCGCCACCAGCCGTCGCCCGCGAAGCGCCCTGCTTGAGGGCTTCGATCAGATCTGTCCGCGAAAGCTGCAAGGCCGGCGCCAGGCCAAACAGCAGGCTGGCGAATACGGAAATGCTGAACGTAAATGCCAGCACGCCGGTATCGATGTGCGTCTCGGCCAGCCGCGGAACGTCCCCCGGAGCAAGAGCGACCAGAGCGTCTGCTCCCCACGCGGCAAGAACCAGTCCGGCAGCTCCCGCCGCGAGTGCCATCAGCAGACTCTCCGTTGTCAACTGGCGCACGATCCGGCTGCGGCTCGCACCCACCGCCGCGCGAATGGCGATTTCTCGCGTCCGCACCGTCGCTTTGGCCAGCAACAAATTCGCCACGTTCGCGCAGGCGATCAGCAGCACCAGACCCACTGTACCTAGCAGCAAATACAGCGTCAGCCGAACCTCCCGGATCATGCTGTCGCGCAAACGGGTGACGGACACACTTTCGTCCCGGTTGCTGTCGGGGTATTGCTTCTCCAGACGCGCGCCGATGGCCGTCATCTGCGCTTGCGCCTGGTCTAAACTAACCTCCGGTTTCAGCCGGGCCACGACCAGGTAATTGTGTGCGCTGCGGGACGTGGTCTCCTCAAAAATAGTGTTCGCAGGGATCCAAACCTCCGTCTTGCCAGGAAAGCGGAATCCAGAGGGCAAAACACCGACAATGGTCAGACTTCGATCAAACATCCGAACGGTCTGACCCAGCACGCTGGGGCTCCCGCCGAAGTGACTCTGCCAGAAGGAGTCGCCCACCACAACCGCCGCCGCTCCGCCCGGCTTCCACTCTTCCCCACTGAAGAACCGGCCACGCACAGGTGCGACGTCGAAAACGCGCAGAAATTCCTCCGTCACGGCGGCAACACGGACGTACTCTGCGGCCCGCCCAACGGTCAGCGTAGTGTCCCCCTCGCCGTAGTACGCCATCGCCGAAAATGCGATGCTCTGGTCATGCCAGTCGTGGTAATCTGACCCCGAAACGAAACCCTGTCCGCCGCTCTTTTTCCATAGCGAAGAGAGCGTGACGATCCGGTCCGGATCGCGAAAAGCCAGCGGCCTCAGCAATACCGCGTTCACCACACTGAAAACAGCCGTATTAGCGCCGATCCCCAGCGCCATCACGGCTATAGCGAGCAGCGTGAATCCGGGGTTTTTGCGTAGTGACCGTAGCGCGAACTTGAGGTCCATGCCCAGGCCTAAAGCAGATCGTTTGCCAATACGAAATACTGGGGATACAGAGAGTTACAAGGCTTGATGGTCGAGGCGGTGTCCGGGCATGGGACGACGCGCGCAGACTGCTGGCCGGTGGTGGTTACTCGGCCTTCTCCGCCGGAACAAGCGGCGCGGCTTTCGGCTGTGCGGCAGCGGCGGCTTTGGCCGGCTTGGCCGTTGGCGCCCCGACTGGCTCCATGGCGCGCCGGATCATAAACATCACGTACAAACCAAACGCGGCCGCCACCAGCAGACAGGTCAAAAGCAGGAAGAGACCGTCCACGTAGGCGGCTTGGCCCGTGGCCACCAGCCAGCCCGCGGCGCAAAGAGACGCCAGAATGACCATACAGCTAAAGGAAAAACAGAACCCGCGATCAGACATATCCAACCAATAGATTCTATGCGCTCACAGGCGCGGCGGCAAGTTGGCGAAGGACATAGGGCAAAATACCGCCGTTGCGATAATACTCGGCCTCCTGCGGCGTGTCGACGCGTACCAGCGCTTCGAACCGCTTCTCGTGACCTTTGTCGTCAACCGCACGGATGGTGAGCTTGCCGCCTCCGGAGAGCGCTTTCGCCACACCTTCAACATGATACGTTTCTTTTCCAGTTAGCCCGAGGGTCGCGGGAGTTGCGCCACCAAGGAATTGCAAGGGTAGCACGCCCATGCCGACGAGATTGGTACGATGGATGCGCTCAAAGCTTTCCGCCAGCACCGCCTTCACGCCGAGCAGCAGCACGCCTTTCGCGGCCCAGTCGCGCGACGATCCCGAGCCGTACTCTTTGCCGGCGATGATCATAAGGGGGACACCTTCCTGCTGATAGCGGACGGAGGCGTCATAGATCCACGTCTGTTCGCCGTCGGGAAGATGGACAGTCCAGCCGCCTTCGGTCCCCGGGGCGAGCTGATTGCGCAACCGGATGTTGGCCAGCGTGCCGCGCACCATGACTTCATGGTTTCCGCGGCGCGCACCGTAGGAATTGAAGTCGGCCGGCTTGACGCCTTGCGAAATCAGGTAACGACCGGCAGGGCTTTCTGCCGGTATCGATCCAGCGGGCGAAATGTGGTCGGTAGTGACGGAATCGCCTAGCAGAGCGAGCACGCGCAGGCCGTGCAGATCATCGAGGGGCTTGCCCGGATCGATCATATTGTCGAAGTACGGCGGTTTGTGAATGTAGGTGGAGTGCGCGTCCCAGGTGTAGGTCCCATCTCCAGTGGGCGTGGGGAGCGATTTCCAATTGGCATCGCCATCGAACGCACGTTCATATTCCTGGCGGAACATATCGGCGTGGACGGATTGGCCGACGGCTTCTTCAATTTCGGCGGATGTCGGCCAGATATCGCGCAGGAAGACGGGTGCACCGGACTTATCCTGCCCAAGCGCCTCCTTGTCGAGATCGATGTCAACGCGTCCCGCGAGCGCATACGCAACGACCAAGGGCGGCGAAGCCAGATAGTTCGCCTTGACCAGGGAGTTGATGCGGCCTTCGAAGTTACGGTTGCCGCTCAACACCGCCGCTACCACGAGATTTTCTTTCTGCACGGCCTGCGCGACCGGCTCCGGCAGGGGCCCGCTGTTGCCGATGCAAGTGGTGCAGCCGTAGCCCACCAGATGAAAATTGAGTTGCTCAAGGTACGGCATCAGCCCGGCTTCGGCCAGATAGTCCGACACCACCTTCGACCCGGGTGCGAGACTGGTCTTGACCCACAGCTTCGGTTTCAAACCGCGCTCCACCGCCTTCTTCGCCAATAATCCGGCACCGACCATGACCGAGGGATTCGATGTGTTGGTGCAGCTTGTGATGGCGGCGATGACGACGGCGCCGCTCTCGAGTTCAGCGCTCGATCCGTTCATCCGGATCGCAACCTTCTGTTTGGGCGCGGAACTGAAGGCCGCCTGGAAATTGCTTTTTACCTCGGGCAGGTCGACGCGGTCCTGCGGGCGCTTGGGGCCGGCCATAGATGGCACGACCTGGGCGAGATCGAGCTCGATGGTATCGGAGAAGTTCGGATCTGCCGTGGCGTCGCTGCGAAACAGGCCCTGTTCCTTGGTGTACGCTTCGACTAACGCGACCAGATCCGCCGGGCGGTTGCTCAAGCGCAGATAGCGCAGCGTTTCGGAATCCACCGGGAAGAAGCCGATCGTGGCTCCATACTCCGGCGCCATGTTGGCGACGGTGGCGCGATCGGCCAAACTTAACGCGCTCAGGCCGTTCCCGTAGAATTCCACGAACTTGCCCACCACACCCTTCTTGCGCAGCATTTGCGTGATGGTGAGGACCAGATCGGTGGCGGTGCAGCCCTCGTGCAGCCGGCCATGCAACTTGAAGCCAACCACCGGCGGCAGCAGCATTGAGATCGGCTGGCCTAACATGCAAGCTTCGGCTTCAATGCCGCCGACGCCCCATCCCAGTACGCCCAAGCCGTTCACCATGGTGGTGTGCGAATCCGTACCGACCAGCGAATCGGGATAGGCCAGCCAACCCTGATCGGTCTTGGCGCGGAACACGACCGAGGCCAGATATTCAAGGTTGACTTGGTGCACGATGCCTGTGTCGGGCGGCACCACGCGGAAATTCTTAAAAGCCGTCTGGCCCCAGCGAAGCAGCATGTAGCGCTCGCGGTTGCGCTGAAATTCCAGCAGCGCGTTGATGGAAAACGCGTCTTTGCTGCCAAATTGATCCACCTGCACGGAATGATCGATCACGAGGTCGGCGGGCAGCAGCGGGTTCGCCAGCCCCGGGTCGGCTCCCATGGCGGCGAGAGCATCGCGCATTGCGGCCAGGTCGACCACGCATGGCACGCCCGTAAAATCTTGCAGCAGCACGCGTGCTGGCATGAAGCTGATCTCTTGGGCATCGGCGCCGCTGGCGCCGCGAGCAACGTACTCGATGTCTTTTGCCGACACCCTTCGCCCATCTTCCTGGCGCAGCAGGTTCTCCAGGAGGATTTTGGTTGAAAAGGGTAGATGCGAAATCTTGCCGACGCCTGCTTCTTCCAGCCGGGCAAGGCGAAAGATCTGGTACGAAGTGTCGCCGGCACGCAAAGACGCCGCGGCGCCAAAGGAATTCTGATTAGCCATATCGTTTATTCAATTTTGGCACACGCCGGGCGTGCGTTTTGTCACATGTACGGAGGAACGTCGATGCCCAATACGCCCAGAGTGCGCTCCAGTTGGATGCGAAAGAAGTCGGTCATCCAAAGAAGAAACACCTTTTTCTCACGATCTTGCTCGTGAATGATCGGGTAGAGGTGATAGAAATTGTTGAAAGCTTGGGCGAGCTGGAACGCGTACTTGGCAACGTGCGCGGGCTCGCCCGCGGCGACCGCCCGCTCCAGCGAAGCGTCGGCTTTCGATGCTGCCAGGAGCACCTGCCAGAAGTCCTCGGATTGCAATTGTCTTCGGAAGGCTTCTTCATTCAGTTCGGCGCGGAAATCCGGTACTTGCTCGCCCTTCTCCTCGAGCTTGCGCAGAATATTGCGGGCGCGCACCGCGGCGTATTGCACGTATGGTCCGGTCTCGCCTTCGAAGCTGAGCGCTTCCTGGAAGTCGAACGCGATGACCGAGGTCCGCGTGTACTTCAGCAAGAAATAGCGGAGTGCGCCGATGGCGATCTGCGCTGCGACCGAGAGCTGTTCATCCGCCGAAGCCTCGGGATGGCGGGGGGCGACCTCTTCCAGCGCGCTCTGAATGAGCTTGTCAATCAGATCGTCGGCTTTAACCCCGAGACCTTTGCGCCCGGACACTTCCACGTACGGTCGTTTTCGGTCTTCCTCTGAAAGGGGAATGCCAAGCTCGGCGCAACAGCGAGGCGAGAGCGCGACCATTTCGTAGGAAAAGTGAACCGACTGATCGGCCTGATCGTTAAAACCGAGTGCGCGGAGGCCAGCGACGACCACATCCTGTAAGTACGACTGGCGAGTGTCGATCACGTTGTAGACGCGCGTGGCGCGGCCGAACGTCGGGATTTGGGAGTTGGGATTTGAGATTTGGTCAGTGGTCACCCAGAGGGTTCGGCCGTCGGCATAGGTCTGGAGTGGGCGATAAAAAAAATCCTTGCCGAGCAAACCGAATTTCCAAAGCTGGTAGGCGATGTCTTTACCGACGTACGTGACCGTTCCGTTGGAGCGGACAATCACCTTGCTATCTTCCGAGTCGTCGGTAAGCGCGGCGGCCGGCATCACCCAGCATCCCTTGTTCTTGCCTTCCGTTTCCAGGTAGATCGCCTTGCGTTCTTTGAGCAGTTCGAACGCGCCGGCCCAGAACTTCAAATGCAGGATTTCGCTTTCGCGCGGCAGTACGTCGTATTCAACGCCCAAACGGAGCATAGTCTGCAAATGAAGCTGCACGATGGCATCCCCTACCAGTGCGCCCAGCACGGCCTGAGCACCCTCGCCGGCCTCGATGGCGTGCAACGTTTCATTACGCCACGCGAGGAGTTCAGGCTGATCTTTGAACTGGGCAGAGATTCGCGCGTACAGATCCCAGCAGTAGTAATCGAAACGGATCGTTGGATCGCTGATGAGCTGGGAAACATCCGCCAGCGACTTGTGCTCAAGATAGTGGAACCCGGCCACCACGTCCGCCACCTGGACGCCCGTGTTGTCGATATAGTTCTGTACCTCGACTCGCTTGCCCCGAGCCCGCAGCATGCGAACGAACGTGTCGCCGAGAGTGGCATTGCGGAGATGGCCGATGTGCGCGGCCTTGTTGGGATTGATGTTGGTGTGCTCGACGATGATCTTTTCGCTGGACGCGGCGGCCGCCTCTTCCACTGGATGCAGCAGGTCCATGCCGTATCGCGCGCGGTCGAAACGCGCGTTGATGTAGCCGTTACCGGCGACTTCCAGCGCCGCGATGCCGGCGATCAAGCCAATGTCCGCCTTTAGCTCAGCGGCGATTTTCTTGGGCGCTTGCCGCAGTTGCTTGGCGAGTTGAAACGCGACAGGCAGCGCGAGTTCGCCGAAATCCGGCTGCTTGGGCTGTTCGATGGCGATCGGCAGATCGACGCCGTATCTTGCTTTTATGTGGTTCTGAAAGGCTTCCTGAACCCGTTTTTCCAGTATGTGAAACACGAACTTCCGAGTATAACAACGGCGGCCGGCCCGCTTAGAACAGTCTGCCTTTCTTCTTTCTCAGCGAAGATCCGAGCGCGCGGTCAATGGCGTTGAGCGCGATTGGAGCCATCACCCGGTAGCCCTTGGCGTTGGGGTGCAGCCCGTCGTCGGCGAGATCGGCTTGCAGGAAACCGGCGGAATCCACCATCGAGGAATAGTAGTCCACGTACGCGTAGCCGCGCTGCGAGCAAAACTGCTTCAGCCAGTTGTTCAAGGTCAGAATGGTCGAGGGTGGCCGCTGGCCCGTTCGGGCATATTGCGAGTTGACGTTTTTGTGATAGTCGCTCACTGGGAGAATAGAGGCTAACATCGGCCGGATTTGATGATAAGCCGCCAGCTCGGCAATCATCACCAGATTGTTCTCAATGGTGCTCACGGGCACGCCGCGCGCGATGTCGTTAGTGCCGGCCAGCACGAGCATGGCGGCGGGCTTTAAGTTGATGACGTCCGCCACCATGCGCCCCAGCATCTCACCGGTAATCTGCCCGCTGATGCCGCGATTGACGAAATCACGGCCGGAAAAGTATTCCGAAAGGCGCCAACCATCCGTAATCGAATCACCCAGGAACACAATGCGCGGCGTCTGGCCCGAGGGTGGGCCCAGGCGTGAATTGTCCTCGGCATAGCGCTTCAGATTATCGCGATCGGGATTGCGCCCTTGTCCATCTTTCAGATCGAGAAGCGCCTGGAAATCCGCGTCCATGCGATTCATGTCATCGCGCAGCTCTGCTATTTGCTTCACTGCCGTATCGGCAAACGGATATTGCTTGGGCAGGGCATCGGAAAGCGCCAAGTACGCGCGCACATTGGCCATCAGGGCGTACACTTGGTTGGAATTCTGCGGCGAACTGGCTTCGATGTTTACGAGCGCCTGACGGACATTCTCAGCGAGGGGCGCGGCTGCGCGCGACATGCCGGGCGTTGCCAGCATGGTGGATTCCATCAACTGCGAAATGC
>Ga0335077_10007564_pt1 | contig 13440 bp, 10 predicted proteins | sample Lox_Sample_31_FD_207151 | JGI IMG/M metagenome (GOLD analysis project Ga0335077, IMG submission 207151) | Soil microbial communities from Loxahatchee National Wildlife Refuge, Florida, United States - Lox_Sample_3.1 | ecosystem: Environmental > Terrestrial > Soil > Wetlands | place: USA... | reverse complement strand
GCCATCATTCCCCTTGACGGCGGGGGAAGCCCGGTCCACGCCGCCCTGCTCGGGATGGACTACCGCTCCGCGCCCCAGGCGCGGGCCACCGAGGAGCGGTTCGGCGGCGAAGCCCTGTTCCGGCGAACCGGCATGCGCCCCCACGCCATCAACTCCTTGTGCAAGGCGCTCTGGCTCCGGGAGGAGCGCCCGGAGGCCTGGGCCCGGACCCGGCGGATCTCCACCTACGCCGACTTCATCCTGGGACGCCTCGGGGCGCCGGGCTTCATCGACCGGACCATGGCCTCCCGCACCATGGCGTTCGACCTGGCCAAGGGCGGCTGGGCGGACGACCTCCTCCGGGAGCTGGGCCTGGCGCGGGGACTCTTCTCCGAGCCGGTCGCGACCGGCACGCGGGTCGGGACCCTCGATCCCGGGCTGACACGGCGGCTCGGGATCGGGGGCTCCCCGGCCCTCGTGGCCGGCGCCCATGACCAGCCGGCTGGCGCGGTGGGCGCGGGCGTCCTCAACGATGGGGACGCGGTCATCTCCACTGGAACCGCGGAGGTGCTCTCCACCGTGTTCTCCTCGCGGGAGCGCGCCGCCGCCCTGTACGGCGGGTACTACCCCTGCACCGAATCGGCGTTGCCGGGGCGCTGGTTCACCTTCGCGCTCAACCACGTGGGGGGCTTGCTCCTGCGCTGGTACCGAGACACGTTTGCGGGCGGCGAGGTGGAGAAGGCCCGGGCGACCGGTCGGGACCCTTACGATGTCATCCTTTCCGGACTCCCCACCGGACCCTCCCCGGTCCTCTTTCTTCCCCACCTGAACGGCGCCGGAACCCCGAGCTGCGATTCGGATTCGCGCGGGGCCATCGTGGGACTTACCCTCGCTACGACCCGGGCCGATGTGGCCAAGGCCATTCTCGACTGCCAGTCCTATGAGCTGGCCATCAACCTCGAAGCGCTGAAGGACGCCGGCATCTCGGTGGAGCAGGTCTCTGCGGTCGGCGGAGGGGCCAAGTCCGAGGTCTGGCTGCAGGTCAAGGCCGATGTCCTGAACGTCCCGATCCGGACGCTCCGCGTGACCGAGGCGGCCTGCCTGGGCGCGGCCATCTTCGCGGGCGCAGGGGCGGGCGTGTACCCGGGCGTGGCGGAGGGAGCCCGTCGGGTGGTGGGGTTCAACCGGACCTACCAGCCCGACCCCTCCTCGCACGCCGCGCACGCCGCTCGCCTGGCGATCTACCGGGGTCTCCACGGCGCGCTCCGGCCCATCCACCAGCGCCTCCGGGAGAAGGGATGAACGAGCCCGGCCTGAACCGGCTTCCTCGGAGCTGCGCGGTGCGGCTCCAGGCGGTCTACAACGAGCTCCGAAAGGCGGAGCGGCGGGCGGCGGACTTCCTCCTCGCCCATCCCCAGAAGGTCCACGACCTGTCCATCGTGACCTTCGCGGAGCGCGCCGGATGCTCCGAGGCGACCGTGGTGCGCCTCTCGAAACGGATGGGGTATGAAGGCTATCCCCAGCTCAAGGCCGAGTTGCGGCCGTCGGAGGGCGGCGCGGACATGTTCGAGTACCGCGGCCTACGCCCCGATGATCGTCCGGCGGTAGTGATGGGCAAGATCCTCGAGGCGGCGGCACGAGCCATTTCGGACACCGCCTCGGTCATCGACGCTTCGGCCTACGAGGGTGCCCTCAAGGTGCTCTGCCGGGCGCGCACCATCATGTTCTGCGGAGTGGGCAACGCCGCCGTGGTCGCACAGGAGGCGTATCTCCAGTGGGCCCGCATCGGCTTCCCTGCCACCTTCGCAGTCGACCCGGACTTCCAGCTCGTGCTCGCCTCCCAGCTTCGGCCCGGCGACGTGCTCGTGGCCATCAGCCACTCCGGCCAGACCCGGACCCTCCTGAACGTCGTCCGCGAGGCTTCGCGCGCTGGAGCGACCGTGGTGGGCATCACCAACTTCCCGCTCTCGGCGCTCGCCAAGCAGTCGCAGTTCGTCTTGCAGACCGCGGTCTACACCGCCTACGTATCGGGAGAGATCGTTTCCAAGCGCGTCGCCGAGCTCTGCATCGTCGAGAGCCTGTTCGTGAACTTCCTCATGCGTCGCCGGGGCACCTACCAGGCCCAGCTCGCCGCTTCCAACGAAGTCCTGAGGGCGAACAAGCTCTGAGCGAGCCCCCCGAGCGGCCGGACCACGCTCAAAGAGCCCGGCCTTCTGGCTCGCGGCGCGCCGATCTCGGGGCCGCATCGGACCGGCTAAGGTTCGCCCAACGCCAGGATGAGCCCGAGAGGTCATTCGAGGGAGGCGTGCCTCCCCGCGAAGAGCGCGGGCGCTCGCGAGTCCCCCAAGAGCCGAGAACGCGCGGGGACGGAGGAATTCCAGCGGCCGGTGCGCGCACCTCGGGGAACCGGTCCCGAGGCCTTCTAGACCCCGATCCGCACCCGTCGCGCGAGCTCGCCGTCGGTCTGCACGGTCGAGGAGGTGTGGCCCGGCAAGGGCAGCACCCGCTCGTGCACCGTGTCCACGATCCACTCCGGCTGGGGGAAGTAGAGCTCCTCCATCTCCGCCGCCGGCGTGATCCAGTTCCGGCTCCCCACCACCGCCACCGGCGCATCGAGGAAGTCGAAGGCGAGCTGGCTCACGTTGGAGGCGACGGTGTGCAGGAACGAGCCCCGTTCGCAGGCGTCGCTCGCCAAAACGAGGCGACCGGTCTTCCGGACCGACTCGAGGAGGAGGTCATAGTGGAGCGGGGTGATGAACCGGAGGTCCAGGACCTCGGTGGAGACGCCGTACTTCTTCTCCAGCACCTCGGCGGCGTCGAGGGCCCGGTACAGGGTCGCCCCCAGGGTGGCGATGGTGAGATCGCTCCCCTTCCGCCGGGTGACCGGCTCCCCCTCCGGCGTCTCGTAGTACCCCTCCGGCACCGGCTCGAACCGCTCCCCCATGTCGTAGAGGAGCTGGCTCTCGAAGAAGACCACCGGGTCCGTGCCCCGCAGGGCCAGGTTCAGCATCCCCTTGGCGTCGTTGGGGGTGGCGGGGAAATAGGCCTTGAGCCCGGGGATGTGCGCCACGAGTGCGGTCCAGTCCTGGCTGTGCTGGGCCCCGTACTTGTTCCCCACCGAGACCCTCACCACGAGCGGCATCCTGAGAAGCCCGGCCGACATGGCCTGCCATTTCGACGCCTGGTTGAAGAGCTCGTCGCCGGCGCGCCCCATGAAGTCGCAGTACATGAGCTCGACCACCGCCCGCCCGCCCGAGAGGGCGTATCCCACTCCCGAGCCCACGATCGCGCCCTCCGAGATGGAGCTGTTGAAGAGCCGGTGGTAGGGCAAGGCCTCGGTGAGCCCCCGGTACACCGCGAAGGCGCCGCCCCAGTCGCGGTTCTCCTCCCCCCAGGCCGCCAGGGTGGGGTCCCGGGCGAACCGGTGGAGGAGGGCCTCGAACAGGCCGTCGCGCAGCTGGTACAGCTTGCTCTTGGGGATGGGCTTGCCCTCGGCGTCGAACGCGAACCGCGCCTTTCCGGCGAGCGCCTTCACCCGGGGGTTCTTTGAAAGGTCCTGGGAGAGCTCGGGGGCCCGATCGTCGAACCGCTCCACGCTCCCGTTGGACAGCATCTTCGACTCGATGAACGCACCGTCCACCCGCCGGGAGGGGGCGTCGCCGGTCACGAGCCGGACCACCGCCGCGAGACGAGCCTTCACCGCGACCCGGGCGGCGGCGAGCTCCGCCCGCGAGGCCGCCCGGTTCTCGACCAGGTACCCGCCGTACCGTTCGATGGCGTCCACGCCCTGCCAGAGGGCGATCTCCTCGCGGGAGCGATAGCTCGAGGCGTCCGAAGGGGAGTGGCCCGAGACGCGGTAAGTGACGACGTCGAGCAGCGCCGGCCCGCGCCCATCGAGGAGCACTTTCTTCTTGCGGGCGACCGCATCGGCGACGGCGAGCGGGTTGTATCCATCCACCCGCTCCGCGTGCATGGCCTCGGGGTTCACGCCCGCCCCCACGCGTGCCAGCACCTGGTACCCCATGGTCTCGCCCTGGGTCTGGCCGCCCATGCCGTAGAAGTTGTTCATGAAGTTGAAGAGGATGGGCGGGGCGCCCCCCACTTCCCGGGGCCAGAGCGTCCGATACTGGTCCATGGCCGCGAGCGAGATGGCCTCCCACACCGGACCGCAGCCCATGGAGGCATCGCCGATGTTGGCGATCACGATGCCGGGCCGTCGGTTGATCCGCTTGAACAGGGCCGCGCCCGTGGCGATGTCGGCCGAGCCGCCCACGATGGCGTTGTTGGGCATGGAGCCGAAGGGGGCGAAGAAGGCGTGCATCGAGCCGCCCAGCCCGCGGTTGAACCCGTCGCGGCGGGCGAAGATCTCCGCCAGGGTCCCATAGAGGATGAAGGAGACGGCCAGGTCGGAAAGGCCACCGTGGGCGACCCGCTCGGCGGCGCGCAGGATCTCCCCGTCCAGGTAGCCCTCCATGACCTCCTTGAGCCGCTGCTCGTCGAGTTGCCGGGCCGCGGACAGGCACTTCGCCAGGATCTCCCCATGGCTGCGGTGCGAGCCGAAGACCAGGTCCTCGGGACCGAGGACCGCGCTCTGCCCCACCGCGGCCGCCTCCTGACCGATGGAGAGGTGGGCCGGGCCCTTGTGGTTGTAAGAGATGCCCTCCCAGGTCCCTTCACGCTTGAAGGCATCGAGCATGGCCTCGAACTCGCGGATCGTGGCCATGTCGATCCAGAGCCGCTTCAGGCCCTCCGCCCCGAACCGATCCGTCTCGGCCCGGAAGTCGGGCCGGTACTGATTCAGGGGAATCCCCGGGACCGTGAGCGTCCCCGGTTGCCGGACCTCGACAGGATTCACTAGTAGCTGCTTGGGCATGGTGGTCTCAGTGGACGAGGAGGAGATCGACGTCCGCGATCGCGTCCGCGAACGCCTTGAGGATGCGTGCGGCCGGGGCTCCGTCGATGGCCTGGTGATCGATGGTGAGCGAGAGGCCCATCCGCGGCTCGAGCAGGGGCTTGCCGTCGGGCCCCGCGGCGAGGCGGGGGGCGACCGCGCAGACCCCCAGGATTCCGACCTGGGGCGGGTTCAGCACCGGCGTGAAGCTCTCGACCCCGAAGGCGCCCAGGTTGCTCACCGTGAAGGTGGCTCCCGCGAGGTCGTCGGGCTGGATCTTCCCCTCGAGGCAGGCGCTCGCGAGTCGCTTCGCCTCGCCGGAGAGCTCCGCCAGGGAAAGGAGGTCGGCGTTGCGGAGGACCGGCACCATGAGACCCCGGGGCGTGTCCACCGCCAGCCCGAGGTGCACGCGCTCGAAGGTGCGGATCACACCGTCCAAGAGGTGAGCGTTCAGCGCCGGGAACTTGGTCAGGACGCGGCACACCGCATAGAGCACGAGGTCGCCGATCGTCACCCCGGCGAGCCCCCGAGAGGGATCGCTCTCCTTGAAGCGCGCTCGCAGCGCCGTGATCCGCGCCGCGGGCGCAGAGCCGTTCAGGGTGAGTTGGGCCGTGGTCGAGAGCGAGGCTCGCATGCGCTCGGCGATGAGCTTGCGGATCCCGCGGACCGGCGCATCGCTGTGGGCCCCCTCCCCCGCTCGCGGCTCTCCCCGCAAGGCCAGGGCCGGCACGGGCGGGGGAGGAGAGAGGGATGCGCCGACGACCGCCGCGGCCGGTCGAGCTCTCGAGGTGACGCGCGCCGCCCGCACGTCGCGCTCGATCACCCGGCCCCCCGGCCCGGTGCCGACGAGCCCGGAGAGGGAGATCCCTTCCAGGGCGGCGAGTCGGCGCGCACGCGGCGAGAGCGGACGGGTAGCGGGATCGCTGCGTCCACCCCGGCGGAGTGACTCGCTCCCGACCGGAGCCTCCGGAGCGGAGTCGGGGAGGGAGGGGGCCGCGCTCCCTGCCCTCGTCGCTGCCGTCGAAGCCGGCCGGTCGGAGGGCGCGAGAGCCGACGCCCAGTCCTCCCCGGTCGCGCCGATCACCGCGATGGGCGAAAGGACGGGGACGTCATCGCCCTCCGGCCGCAGGACCTTGAGCAGGATCCCATCGGCTCCGGCGGGCACGTCGAAGCTGGCCTTGTCGGTCTCCACCTCGCACACCACGTCGGCGGCCCCGACCGATTGCCCCTCGGCCACCTTCCAGCCGACGATGACGCACGACTCGACCGTGTTCCCCTGCCGAGGCATGACGAGCACGTGAGCCACGACCGCGACCTCCTTCGGGCGCAACGGCCGCCTCGCGGCACCGCCTTCGCCCGACCCGCTCCAAACGACGGACTTCGGGGCCCGATCGATTCCTCGAAGAACGGCGTTGACTTCCCAACCGGACGAGCCCATCTTGTCGGTGAACATTTTTCCGGGCAAGAACTTTCGTGCGCACGCAGAAAACCCTCGTTCATCCCGGGCCTTCCGAGCTCCGACTCCTCTATAGGGTCGCGGCGGCCTACTACGAGGACGACCGTACGCAGGAGGAGATCGCCGAGCGGCTCGGCCTCTCCCGGGTGAAGGTCTGCCGGCTCCTCGACCGCGCTCGCAGCGTCGGCATCGTGCGGATCTCGGTGAACATCCCGGGCTCGGGGAGCGTCGAGCAGGAACGCGCCCTCGAGCGGCGATTCGGGCTCCTCGAAGCCGTGGTCGCGCCCCGCACCCCGCGCCTCGCGCTCGTCGACCGGCTCGGGGCCGCGGCGGCCGAGCTCTTCACGCGGACCATCCGCGGACACGAGGTGGTGGGACTCACCTGGGGCAACGCCTTGCGGGCCTTCGTGGGCGCCCTGCCCCGGCTTCACCTCCCCGAGCTTAAGATCGTCCAGATCATCGGCGGGCTCGGCAGCGTGGACGCGGGGGTGAACGGCGTGGAGCTCACCCGCGCCCTCGCCGAGCGCTGCGGGGCGAAGCCCCGGTTGCTCCATGCCCCCGGCATCGTCGCCACCCCGGAGGTCAAGGCGGCGCTCGTGGCCGACAACCAAGTGCGGGAGGCGCTCGAGCTCGGCGCCCGCGCCGAAGTCGCGATCGTCGGCATCGGCGTGCCGCTCAAGACCTTCGCCCTCCTGGGCCCGGGGCCCCTCCTCCCGGAGGCGGAGCTGGACGCGCTCCTCGCCCTCGGGGCGGTGGGAGACATCGCCTTCCGTCACTTCGACGCGCGTGGGCAAATGCTCGAGACCGGCCTCGAAGGCCGGGTGGTCGGCCTGGAGCCGGCTCTGCTCGCGGCCGTACCCCGCCGCATCGCCGTGGCCGGCGGGCCGGAGAAAACCGCCGCCATCCGGGCGGCGCTCACCGGCCAGCTCGTGAACGTTCTCGTCACCGACGAGGACACCGCTGCCGCGCTGCTCGCCTGACGGGCACGCGGCCCCATCGAAAGGACGAGGGAGGCTCCGTGACCGAGACCCGCAAGAGGCTGTCCTTTCTCGACCGAGGTGTGGCCCAGGTCGCCCTCGTCGTGGAGAACCTGGAGCGTACCGTGGAGGAGTACTGGCTCCGGTTCGGCATCGGGCCCTGGCACTTCTACACCTACGAGCGGCCCTTCGTCCGGCACATGACGCGCAACGGGGCCCCGGCCCACTACGCCATGCGGGTGGCGCTCGCCAACCTCGGGCCCACCCGGATCGAGCTCATCGAGCAGAAGTCCGGGGACACCGTGTACGCCGAGTTCATCCGGGCACATGGCTATGGCCTCCAGCACCTCGGGGTCCTGGTCGACGACATGAAGTCCGCGATCCGCGAGGCCGAGGCCGCCGGCTATCGGGTCACCATGGAGGGGGCCGGCTTCGGTCCCGACGGCGACGGCCACTATGCCTACCTCGACACCGAAGACGGCCTCGGCACCACCCTCGAGCTCATCGAGCGGCCGAGGCGTCGGGCTCCACCCGAGAAGATCTATCCGCCTCCCGCCGCCGAACCCGCTTCCCCCTGACCCAAAGGCGTCGGTCCCGGATCTCCAGCCGTCGAGGAGGTGAGGGTGTATGATGTCTAATGTGAGGAGCCCCAAACAGGTGATCTCCCTGGCCGACACCACCGCGCGCACCTCGTCTCCTTTCGACTCCGTCTCGGTCGACCCCGCGGAACGGAGGTCCGCGGTCGAGACCGTGATCGACACCGTCGAGCGGCTCATCCTCACGAAACGGCTCCGCCCCGGCGACCGGCTCCCGAGCGAGTTCGAGCTGACGCGGACCTTGGCCACGAGCCGAGGTTCCATCCGCGAGGCGATCAAGATCCTCTCCTCCTTCGGGGTTCTGGAGATCCGACGAGGGGATGGAACCTACGTCTCGCAGTCGCTCAGCCGGCGCCTCTTCGATCACTTGCTCTTCCAGATGATCCTGAGCGATCCGGACAAACGGATGCTGAAGGAGATCCGAGAGCTCATCGAAGTCGGCATCGTGAAACTGGTCCTCGCCAACGCCGTGGACGAGGACCTTCGCGCCGTCCGGCGCGAGGTCGACCGGATGGCGGCGAAGGTGAAGGAGAAGGACCCGGACCCGAGGTCCCTCACCGAGCTCGATCTCGCGTTCCACCGCGCCGTCGCCCGGGCCACGAAGAACGAGCTCATCCAGCGGATCTACGACTTCACCTTGGACCTCTTCGCCCCCTCCATCGAGGAGACCCACCGGAACAAGCGAAAGGGGCTCAACGCGCTGCGCTGCCACCGGAAGATCCTGCAGGGCCTCGAGGCGCGCGACGCGGCCGGGGCCGAGGCGGCCGTCCGCGAGTCGATCGAGCAGTGGGCCATCCTGTCGTGAGGGCCCGCCGCAGCTCGGGCCCGAACAGCGTCTTGAGCCGGTGCATGTTCTGCGGCGCGGGCCGGGCGTAGAGCCCCGCCCGGCTGGTCGCCGCCCCGCTCTCCACGAGCGCCCGCAGCATGCGGCACCCGGCCTCGACCGGATCGAGAACCGCCGCGCCAGTCTCGCTCGCGAGCTCTTCGCGGAAGCTCGTGAGGCCCGCGCAGCCGAGCAGGAGCACGTCCGCGCCCCGCTGCGCCAGCCGACCTGCGGCCTTCCCCAAGACGCGCAGGGTCCGGGCCCGGTCCACCTCCAGGTCGAGCACCCGGATGCCCAACGGCTCGGTCCCGGCATAGCGCGACCCGAGCCCGTAGCCCTGCACCAGGGCATCCATGAGCGAGACCGCCCGGGCCATGCCCGCGAGGATGCCGAACCGCCCACCGAGGAGCAGGGCCTGGGACATCGCCGCCTCGGCGATCCCCACCACCGGCACCTCGGCGAGCTCCTTGAGCGCGTGCAGGCCGGGATCGCCGAAGCAGGCGAGCACCACCCCGGAGGGGGGCGGGGGGAGCTTGAGGAGCGGAAGGGACGCCACCGCCGCCAGGGCATAGTCCCGCCAGGACTCGAGCGACTCGGGACCGCCCGGAGCATTCAGCACCCGGCAGGACCAGGGCGCGGTGAAGACCGCCTCGGCCGTCCGGCGGATCGCCGCCGACATCTCCGAGGAGGTGTTCGGGTTGATGACCAGGGCGCGAAACCGCGAAGGGGGGTTCATGTGCCGCTCGCTTCGAGCCTTTGGCGGCGCGAGCCGCCTCCCCGGGGCTCGGGCACGAGCTGCTTCAGGCTCGAGGACAGGATGAGCTCGTAGGGGATGGTGTGGACCCGGCGGGCCCGGTGAGCCGCCGGGGCACCGAAGATCTCGTAGGCCTTGTGCATCATCTGCTCGGGATCCTGCCGGATGGCCGCCACCTTGAGGTCCACGAGCAGGTCCATCATGGGGTGGTAGTCGAACACGCCGTAGTGGACCGCCCGGCAGGCCTCCGGCGCCTCCCCGAAGTAGCGCACCAGCCCGTCCATGGGGAGGAGAGAATTCACGAACAGTCCTCCGATGTCGGTCCGCTTCCGGAACAAGAGCTCGATCTCCCGGTAGGCGGAGTCGCCGTCGAACAGGGTCTCCACGAACTGGCTCTCCGCGTACCGGATCCCCTGCTCCCGCAGGGCGGCGCGGAACCCGGCCAGGCGGAGCCTCGTGACCGCGTGATCGGCCATGCCCCCCAAGAAGTACACCCGCCCACGCCGACCGGCGGAGGCCATCGACCGGACCAGGACCCGGGTGAGCACGAGGCTCGCGTCGTAGTTGTCGGTCGAGACGGTGGGGCCGCCGCTGTCCGGGGCGTCGAGAACCACCTGCCGGGTCCCGGCGCGACGGCAGAGCCTCGTCACGTCCCCCACGGCCATGGGGTTCGCGATGAAGACACACTCGACCTTCTGGGAGAGGAAGTAGTTCAGGGACTCGACCTCCTCCCGGCGGGAGTAGTTGGTCACGGTGATGAGCGCGAGCTTCTCGTCCCGCCGCGAGAGCCGTTCGAAGGTCTCGGCCATCTCGCTGAAGAACCGGTTGTTCAGGGTGGGAACCATGAGGCCGAGGATGTTGGTGGTCCGGCTCCGCAGGCTCCGGGCGTGCAGGTCGGGCCGGTAGTTCTGCTCCCGGGCGGCGGCGAGGATGAGGTCGCGCGTGTCGGCGGCGATGCTGAACTCCTCCGCCCGGCCGTTCAGGACCATACTCACCGTGGTGATCGAGTACCCGGTCAGCGCGGCGAGGTGCTTGAGCGAGGTGCGCTGACCCAAGGCCCGAGGGGCCCGGGCCGCTGCCGGCCGCCTCTTTCCTCCCCTCGGCTTCGCCGCTCGGGCCCCGGAGGGCCTCAGGGAGGCGTGATCTCGCCCGTGGGATCCCAGAGGTCCTCCCAGCCCTGCCCTTCCTTCCACAGGAACACCTGTCCCTTGATGAGCCGGCAGTTCCGGTCGATGCCGGAGACGGCCTTCATCTCCTCGGCGGTGAGAGGCGCCGAGACCGCGGCCTTGAGGTTGGCGAGGTACTCGTGGCGCCGTACCGAGAAGGGGATGGGCACCTGGCCGCGCTGCACCGCCCACTTGACGCACACCGTGGCGGGATGGACCCCGAGCCGCTTGGCGATGCCGACGATGACCGGATCCTCGATGTCCACCGTATCCTCGGGGGTGCGGTCCCGGTCCGGGCGCATGGGAGAGCCGATGGGGCAGAAGCCGATGGGGACGATGCCGTTCTCGACCGCGAAGCGGAACAGCTCCGGCTGCTGGAAGTGCGGGTGCAGCTCCATCTCGTTGCAGGCCGGCTTCACCCGCGCATCGGAGAGCACCCGCCGCAGCTTGGGGAGGGTCATGTTCGAGGTGCCGATGTGCCGGACCAGCCCCATCTCCAGGAGGCTTTCCATCTCCCGCCAGGTGCGCATGAAGCTCTCCTGGAGGTAGGGCTTCGCATCGGGAGAGCGGGAGGACACGTCGCACCCCGGGGCGTGGTAGTTGGGGAAGGGCCAGTGCACGAGGTACAGGTCGAGGTACTCGAGCTGGAGATCCCGGAGCGACTTCTGGCAGGAGGCCACCACCTGCCCCTCGCCGTGCATGTCGTTCCACACCTTGGAGGTGACCCACAGCTCCTGCCGCTTCACCCCGCCCTTCTGGACCTTGGCGAGCGCCTGACCGATGAGGTGCTCGTTGCCGTAGACCGAGGCGCAGTCGAAGTGGCGGTAGCCCACCGCCGCAGCCCCCACCACGGCCGCGGCGATCTCCTCGCCCTTGAACCGATCGGAACCGAACGTCCCCAAACCGACGGCCGGGATTCGAGCCCCCGTTCGCAGGGGACGGCTCGGAACGCGCCCCGGATCGACGCCGTCGGAGGCGCGCTCGAACTCGGGAAGGGTGAGGGGGACGGCAGGGGAGCTCTCGGTCATGGTTTCGCCTCTCCTTGGGTCTGTAAAGCCGGGGAAGGGCCGCGGGGCACGCCTTCGGGCGCGACCTCGGCGGTCCCCGAGGGATTTCGCGCCGCCCCCGCCTCGAGGTACAGCTCCATCACGTCGCGAACCCGGTCCACGGCGAGGTCCCGGGCGACCGGTCTTAGCTCCCCTGCCCGAACCCGTCGGTACTGCAGGGGCAAGTACTGGCTCAGCAACACGTCCGGGACGCGGGGCCCGAGGTTCGAAAAGAGCCTCTCCACCGCGGCGGCCACCGGCTCGCGGCCGAGGTAGTAACGAGACCGGTCGGAGTAGCTGAAGGCGAGCTTGAAGGCGACCTCGTCGGAGCTCCCGGTGTAGTAGCGCCCCCAGTACCGCGTGTCCTCGCGCATGACCCGGGCCAGCGTCTCCCGCAAGCGCGAGGGGTGCGCGGGAAGGAGCTCCCCCTCGGCCAGCTCGAGCAGGAACAGAGCCTCCCGAAGGGCGAAGGTGAGCCAGGGCCCGACCTTGAGGATGAAGAAGTGGTCCTTCACCATGCGGCAAAGGCTCTGGGCGGTCTGGTAGTCGGTGGAGTGCGCCTCGTAGACCATGCCGGGGTGGGCCAGGATCCGGCGCGCCAGATCGGGGACGGGACGGAAGTCGTGGACCGACCCGTCGCCGAACTCGACCCCGGGCTGGACCACGAGCGCCACCACCCGCTCCCAGGCGCCCTCGAGGCCCCGGCGCCGGAAGGCCTCCCGGAAGGTGGCCAGGGTCCGGTCCACGTCCTCCGCGGTAGTGATCCGCAGCTCCTCGCCGCCCACCGTTCCCCCCGGGGTGGGGACCTCGGTCCCGACCACGTACAAGGGGGGCTCGCCGCCGCAGGCCCTCTCGGCCACGGCTGCCATCTCGGCGCACCGCTCCGACACGACCTCGTCCCCGAGGGGCCCCTCCTCGCCGGCGCAGACGAAGCTCGCGTCGAGGTGGATCTTCTTGAACCCCGCCCGCACGTAGGCCTCGACCAGGTCGCAGGCCTCGGCCATCGCCTCGCGGGCCGGTCGGTCGCGCCAGCTGTTCGGCCCGAGATGGTCGCCCCCGAGGAGCACCCGCTCGCGGGGAAAACCCTCCTCCGCCGCCAGCTCGTGCACCAGCCGGGCGAAGTCCTTCGGACGCATGCCGGTGTAGCCGCCGTACTGGTCGACCTGGTTCGAGGTCGACTCGACGAGCGCGAAGGTCTCGTGAAGCCGGGCCGCCCGGAACATGGCCCGCAGGACCAGCGGGTGGGCGGAGCAGACCGACATCGCCACGCCGCCTTCCCCGGCACGGTTTCCTCCGAGCAGTTTCGAGAACTCGGCCACTGCGCCCACGGGAATCCCTCCCCTCCAAACAGGGTCAGCCCTCCCTCAGGGGGCCGTGCAGTCGAGGAGCACCTTGCCCTTGAGCTCGCCGCGCCGACGGAGGAGTTCCGGGATCTCCGCCGCCCTCGCGAGCGGAAGCACCCGGTCGACGAGCCCCTCGGTGCGGATCCGCCCGCCCGAGAGCAGCCGTGCGCCGAACTCCCACTCCCACCCCGGGAACGGGGCGGAGTAGTTCATCCAGGAGCCCTGGACGAGGAGCTCCTTTCGGTTCAATAGCTCGAACTCATCGGGGGTCAGGGTGAGCGGAACGTGCGGGGTTCCCACGAAGATGACCCGGGCCTTTGGCCCGGCCAGCTTCAGGGCCAGGACCTCGGCGGCGGGAACGCCCGCCGTCTCGAAGACGAACTCGAAGCCGGCCTCCCCCACGCCCTCC
>Ga0335077_10007562_pt1 | contig 13442 bp, 14 predicted proteins | sample Lox_Sample_31_FD_207151 | JGI IMG/M metagenome (GOLD analysis project Ga0335077, IMG submission 207151) | Soil microbial communities from Loxahatchee National Wildlife Refuge, Florida, United States - Lox_Sample_3.1 | ecosystem: Environmental > Terrestrial > Soil > Wetlands | place: USA... | reverse complement strand
GTGGGACGAGCTCGGCCGCGTCGGCGAGCGGGGGATCCGCTCGACCGTGGGCGGCTGGCTCGGTGAGCTCCTCGCCCGGCGCGGCGAGCTCGACCAGGCCGAGGCGATCCTCGACGACGCGATCGGCCTGAGCACCCCCGACGACTACGTCACGGTCTCCCAGGTCCTGATCGGCCGGGCGCTCGTCGCGCTCGGGCGGGGCGAGCTGCCCCGTGCACACGACCTGGCGGCCGAGGCCGTCGCGATCGTCGACGGGCAGGAGTACCTCACGCTCCAGCAGGAGATCCGGTTCCGCTACGCCGAGATCCTGCTCCAGGCCGGGACGCGCGAGGAAGCGCTCGCGGCGTTTGCGGCCGCGCGCGAGGTGGCAGAGCGGAAGGGCTCGACCGTCGTCGTCGCCCGGGTAGACGAGCTGCTCGCGGAGCTGGACGACTAGCGTCCTACACTGACTCCGTGCAGGAAGTTCTCGACGTCTCCAATGCAGTCGCCGCCGAGCTGGCGGGCATGGGGGACGGAGTGCTCGATGCCCTGCGAGACCGTCTCGGCTGCACGATCCGCCTGCGCGGCAACCAGCTGACGCTCGACGGCGAGGAGCCGGAGGTCGAGGAGGCGCGCGAGGTGATCGACGAGCTCGTCGACCTGATCGAGGGCGGGCACCAGATCGGCGCACAGACCGTCGATGCGGTTCTCGGAGCGCTCGAGGGCGACCACGACGTGCGCGAGGTGTTCGAGGACGTCGTGTGGCGTCACCGCGGCAAGCAGATCGCACCGAAGACGGTCACGCAGAAGGCCTACGTCGACGCGATCCGGCGGTGCACTGTCACCTTCGGTATCGGCCCTGCCGGCACGGGGAAGACGTACCTGGCGATGGCGCTTGCGGTGGCGGCGCTCCAGGAGAGGCAGGTGGCGAGGATCATCCTGACACGCCCCGCCGTCGAGGCTGGCGAACGGCTCGGATTCCTGCCGGGCGACATGCTCGCCAAGGTCGATCCGTACCTGCGCCCGCTGTTCGATGCGCTCTACGACATGCTCGACCCGGAGCGCGCCAACACCTACATGGAGCGCGGGACGATCGAGGTGGCGCCCCTGGCGTTCATGCGAGGGCGGACGCTCAATGACAGCTTCATCATCCTCGACGAGGCACAGAACACCTCGCCGGAGCAGATGCAGATGTTCCTCACCCGCCTCGGCTTCGGCTCGAAAGTCGTCGTCACCGGGGACGTGACGCAGGTCGACCTGCCGCGCGACCAGGCTTCGGGCCTGATTCAGGTGCAGCGGATCCTCGACGGGATCGACGGCATCGCGTTCGTACGGTTCGATCACCGCGACGTCGTTCGGCATGTGCTCGTGCAACGGATCGTCGAGGCCTACCGCGAGCACGCGGAGGAGACGGGCACCGAACGGAGCAAGTAGTCGGCACACCGATGCTCACGGTCGAGGTGGATAACCGGAGCGGGCTGGAGGTCGACGAGGGCGCTGCGGTCGAGCTCGTCTGCCGCGTGCTGCGCGCCGAGGGGATCGAAGACGGCGAGCTCGGCCTTGCGTTCGTGGGGCCCGAGGAGATCCGCGGGCTGAAGCGAGACCATCTCGGGGTCGACGAGGCGACCGACGTGCTGTCGTTCCCGATCGACGGCCGCGAAGAGCTTCCGGCAGGGATGCCGCGCGCTCTCGGCGACGTGGTCCTCTGCCCCGAGGTCGTCGGCGATGCCTGGCGCGCGCCGCTGACCCACGGCGTGCTCCACCTCCTCGGCTACGACCACGGCGAGGAGATGGAACGCCGCGAGACGGAGCTGGAGTCATGAACGGCTCGAACCTGCGTTGTGGTGCAGGTCACAAGGCTTGCAACTTGCACCACAAGCGTTGTCAGACTCTCGGAGCGCAGGCGTGAGTCAGCGCTCGCCCAGCCTCCTCGACTCGTTCAACTTCGCCTTCGAGGGGATCATCCACGTGCTCCGCACACAGCGGAACATGCGGATCCACTTCGCGGTTGCCGTGTTCGTGCTGGTGGTGGCGATTGCCGCCGACGTGACGAAGCTCGAGCTGATCGTGCTGCTGCTCGCGATCGCGTTCGTCCTCGTCGCCGAGATGATCAACAGCGCCGTCGAGGCCGCGATCGACGTGTCGACGAGCTCGTTCGACCCGATGGCGAAGCTTGCCAAGGACATCGCCGCCGGTGCGGTGCTGATCGCCGCGATCAACGCCGTGGCAGTCGGCTACCTCGTGTTCTCGGGCAAGACCGCCACCCGCAGCGCCCGCATCATCGACAAGGTCGTCAACGCTCCGGCGAAGCTGACGATCGTCGCCCTGATGGTGACGGTGATCATCGTGATCGTGGTGAAGGCGTGGACCGGCCGTGGCACGCCTCTTCGCGGCGGCCTCCCGTCCGGGCACGCCGCGATCGCGTTCGCCTGCTGGATCGCGCTCACCTACATCGCAGGCCCGAGTCACCGCTTCCTGATCTCCACGATCGCCTTCGTGCTCGCGCTTCTCGTCGCGCAGACCCGGGTCGAATCGGGCGTGCACTCGAGCGTCGAGGTTGTACTCGGCGGACTGCTCGGGGCGCTGCTGGCGCTCGCGCTGTTCCAGCTCGCCCCCTGACGGCCGTCACCGCATCTGGGACACTTGACGAGTGAGCAGCGATCTGGTCGAGAAGGCCGAGGCAGCCGCCGCGAAGGCGTACGCCCCGTACTCGCGCTATCTGGTCGGTGCCGTCGTGCGCGCCCGCGACGGGCGGGAGTTCACCGGCGTCAATGTCGAGAACGCGGCCTACCCGCTCGGCGTCTGCGCCGAGAAGACCGCGATCGGCGCCGCGGTCACCGCCGGCTGCCGCCCGGGTGATCTCGAGGCGATCGGCATCACGGCCTCGCCGTGCGGCGGCTGCCGGCAGTGGCTCCACGAGTTCCGGATCGCGGAGATCAGCTTCCGCGGCGAGAACGGCGAGATCTCGACGAAGGCGGTCGCCGACCTCCTGCCGGACAGCTGGAACCTCCCCGGATGAAGTCCGGCTTCGCGGCGCTCGCCGGCCGGCCGAACGTCGGCAAGTCGACCCTCGCGAACGCGCTCACCGGGGAGAAGGTGGCGATCGTCTCGCGCGTTCCGCACACGACTCGTCACCGAATCCGCGGCGTCTGGACCGGCGACGAGGCCCAGCTCGTCCTCGTCGATCTGCCGGGCTGGCAGAGGCCAATCGATCCACTCACCGAGCGGATGCAGAGCCGCGTCGAGGAGACGTTCGCAGACGACCTCGACGTCGCCGTCCTCGTCCTCAGCGCCCGCGAGCGGATCGGCACCGGAGACCGCTACGTAGCGCGGGCGGTCTTCGAGCTCGGCTCGCCCGTCGTGATCGCGCTGAACAAGGTCGACAGACTCAAGCCCGGGCACATCGCCGAGCAGATGAAGACTGCGGCCACGCTGGGCGACTTCCACGCGCTCCATCCGGTCAGCGCGCGCACCGGAGACGGGATCGCTGAGCTCCGCGGCGACCTCATCTCGCTGCTCCCGGAGGGCCCGAAGCTGTACCCCGACGGCGAGGTCACGGATATGCCGCTCGAGGCGCGGATCGCCGAGCTCGTCCGGGAGCAGGCGCTCCGGCTCACCCACGAGGAGGTGCCGCACGCGCTCACCGCCGAGCTGGTCGAGATCGACGAGAGCCGCGTGCACGTCCGCCTCTACACCGAAACCGAGAGCCAGAAGCAGATTCTGATCGGAAAGGGAGGATCGATGGTGCGCGAGATCGGGCGTCAGGCGCGTCCCGGGATCGAGAAGCTGCTCGGCGGGAAGATCTACCTCGAGCTCCAGGTCAAGGCCTCGCCGAGATGGCGACGCAACGAGACGATGCTCGAGCGGCTGGGCCTTTAGAGCGCACGCACAGGGCTAAACTCGCCGCATGGCCAAGGCACCCGCTCTGCCTTCCGGCTTCGAGCTGCCGCTGAAGCAGCGGCTGCCGCGCATCGGCTCGATCGACCAGGTCGGTGTCGAGGAGCGCGCCGCAGCGCTGGCCAAGCGAAGCATCAAGAAGGAATCCAAGCTCTGGGCGCTCGAGCTGGCGATCCGCTGCTGCGACCTGACGACGCTCGAGGGGCAGGACACGCCCGGGAAGGTCGCGGCGCTCTGCAGCAAGGCCGTCCGCCCCGATCCCGCCGATCCGAGCATCCCCTCGGTCGCGGCCGTCTGCGTGTACCCAAACCTCGTGCCGACCGCCGTCGAGCGTCTCGCCGGAACGAGCATCAAGGTGGCTTCGGTCGCGACCGCCTTCCCGTCGGGGCAGAGCCCGCTCGACGTCAAGGTGCGCGACGTCGAGGAGGCGGTCGCGTTCGGCGCCGACGAGGTCGACATGGTGATCGACCGCGGCGCGTTCCTGTCGGGCCGCTACGCGCTCGTCTACGACGAGATCGTCCGCGTGAAGGAGGCCTGCGGCGGCGCCCACCTGAAGGTGATCCTCGAGACCGCCGAGCTCGGCACCTACGACAATGTCCGCCGCGCCTCGCTCCTCGCGATGGCCGCCGGCGCGGACTTCATCAAGACCTCGACCGGGAAGCTCCCCGGCGCGGCGACGCTGCCGGTTCAGCTCGTCATGCTCGAGGCGATCCGCGACGTCTACGAGGAGACCGGCCGCCGGGTCGGGATGAAGGCCGCAGGCGGGATCCGTGCCTCGAAGAACGCGATCCAGTATCTCGTGCAGGTGCACGAGACGCTCGGCCCCGAATGGCTCACGCCCGACCTCTACCGGCTCGGCGCGTCGTCCTTGCTCAACGACATCCTGATGCAGATGCGCAAGGAGAAAACCGGCGCCTATCAATCCCGCGATTACTTCACGAACGATTAGATGAGCGAGGTGGCCAAACGAGGGGAACGGTCCCCGGTGCCGGCCGGCTGGACGTATGCGCCCGCACCCGAGTCGCGCGAGATCGTCTCGCTGCAGGAGCGCTACGGTCTCTTCGTCGGCGGCGAGTGGCTCGAGCCGAGATCGGGCGAGGCGTTCACGACGATCGCACCACGTGACGAGGAGCCGCTTGCCCAGGTCGCCCAGGCGGGCCCGGAGGACGTGGCGCTCGCCGTGGCGACTGCGCGGACGGCGTTCGGTGACTGGGCGGCGCTTCCCGGAGTTGAGCGCGCGAAGTACCTCTTCCGGATCGCGCGCATCCTCCAGGAGCGCGCGCGCGAGTTCGCCGTGCTGGAGTCGCTCAACGGGGGCAAGCCGATCAAGGAGTCGCGCGACGTCGACCTGCCGCTCGCCGCGGCCCACTTCTTCTATTACGCGGGCTGGGCCGACAAGCTCGAGTACGCATTTCCGAACCGCTTGCCGCGCCCGCTCGGCGTCGCGGGTCAGATCATTCCCTGGAACTTCCCGCTGCTGATGTTGGCCTGGAAGCTAGCGCCGGCGCTCGCTGCCGGGAACACGGTGGTGCTGAAGCCCGCCGAGACGACGCCGCTCTCGGCGCTGCTCTTCTGCGACGTCGTCCGCCAGGCCGGCCTGCCGCCGGGGGTCGTCAACATCGTCACCGGCGACGGCCGCGCGGGCGCCGCCCTGGTCGACGCCGACGTCGACAAGATCGCGTTCACGGGCTCGACGGAGGTCGGCAAGGCGATCCAGAGCCGCCTCGCCGGCACGGGCAAGAAGCTGACGCTCGAGCTCGGCGGCAAGGCGGCCAACATCGTCTTCGACGACGCCGCGCTCGACCAGGCGGTCGAGGGGATCGTCAACGGCATCTACTTCAATCAGGGCCACGTCTGCTGTGCGGGCTCGCGCCTCTTCGTGCAGGAGTCGATCGCCGAGCCGGCCGTGGAGAAGCTCAAGCGCCGGATGGCGACCCTGCGCGTCGGCGATCCGCTCGACAAGAACACCGACGTCGGGGCGATCAATTCGCGTGCGCAGCTCGAGAAGATCGAGGACCTGGTCGCCTCGGGCACCGCCGAGGGCGCCGAGATCTACCAGCCCCCGTGCCGGCTGCCGGAGAAGGGCTACTGGTTTGCGCCCACCGTGTTCACCAACGTCGCACAGAGCTACCGGATCGCCCAGGAGGAGATCTTCGGGCCGGTGCTCAGCGTGCTCACTTTCCGGACCCCTGATGAGGCGGTCGAGAAGGCGAACAACACCCCGTACGGGCTCTCGGCGGGGGTCTGGACCGAGAAGGGCTCCCGGATCCTCTGGATGGCCGAGCGCCTCAGGGCAGGCGTCGTCTGGGCGAACACGTTCAATCGCTTCGACCCGGCTAGCCCGTTCGGCGGCTACAAGGAGTCCGGCTTCGGGCGCGAGGGAGGCCGGCACGGCCTCGAGCCCTACCTCGCTTTCGACGGCAACGGTGGTTGAGGTCCGTCCCTCGTCGCCCCGCGACGAGGAGGCCCTGGCGGTGCTCGACAGAGCGGCCTGGACGCCGTTCTCGAGCCCCGGTCCGCTCGAGGAGGCCGAGCCGTTCTTCAACGAGCGGACGAGCCCCGACGACGTGCTGGTCGCGATCGAGGACGGCGAGGTGGCCGGCTACGTCCGCCTCGGGAGAGCCAGCCGGTTCTCGTCGAGCGACCACGTGCTCACCGTCAACGGGATTGCGGTCGACCCCGGCAGGCAGGGTAGGGGCGTCGGCCGTGCGCTGATCGACGCCGCAATCGCCGAGGCGCGGCGCCGCGGCGCGCGGCGGCTCACTCTGCGGGTGTTCTCGCCGAACGAGCCCGCGAGGCGGCTGTACGAGTCGGCGGGTTTCGTGGTCGAGGGCGTGTTGCGGGAGGAGTTCTTCCTGGACGGGGCCTACGTCGACGACATCCAGATGGCGATCGATCTGACTGCGGCCCTATCCTGAGCTGATGGCGCGGCTCCCGGTCAGGAAGACGTACAAGCTCTATATCGGCGGCGCGTTCCCGCGCTCCGAGTCGGGGCGCACCTACGAGGCTCAGGCGCAGAACGTGGCCCGCGCGTCGCGAAAGGACGCGCGCGACGCGGTCGTGGCGGCCCGCGCGGCTCAGGCGAAGTGGGCTGGAGCGTCGGCCTACAACCGCGGCCAGGTCCTGTATCGGATCGCGGAGATGATGGAGGCGCGGGCGGCCGAGTTCGCCGAGTTCTCGTCGGGTCGAGAGGAAGTCGAGGAGGCGATCGATCGCTGGGTCTGGTACGCGGGTTTCGCCGACAAGTTCGCCCAGGTGCTCGGCTCGTCGAACCCGGTCGCGGGGCCGTATTTCAACTTCACGGTGCCCGAGCCAACCGGTGTCGTCGCGGTGGTCGCCCCGGAGGAGCCGCCTCTGCTCGGGCTCGTCTCACGAATCGCGCCTGCCCTCGTGGGCGGCAACGCGGTCGTCGCCGTCGCTTCGGAGGGAAGCCCGCTGGCCGCGATCGAGCTGGCCGAGGCGCTCGCCACGAGCGACCTGCCCGGTGGTGTCGTCAACCTCCTCACCGGGCGGCGAGCCGAGCTGGCGCCGTGGCTTGCCTCGCACATGGACGTGAACGCGATCGACCTCACCGGCGCCGGCGACCTGCGGGCCGACCTCGAGCGCGCGGCGGCCGACAATGTCAAGCGCGTGATCGTCGGCGCGCCAGACTCGCAGAGCCTGTACGAGATCTCGGCCTTCCTCGAGCTGAAGACCGTCTGGCACCCGATCGGCGTCTAGGAGTCGAAGCAGCAGCTCCATGATCGTCGAACCCTGATCGCCTCCCGCGAAGCGTCCCCGAATCATTAGGCTTCGGCCAGCAGGTGGCACAAACTCGACGCCTGAGCCAGCTGATCTCCGAGGGAGACGGGATCGCCATCATCGTTCGCGTGAGCGACGCGGATTCGGCGCGTGCCGCTCAGGAGCAGGGTGCGAAGGCGCTGGCCGTCGACCACGCGATCGACGGCATCCGCACCTCGACCTCGCTGCCGCTGCTCTGGCTCGCCGGTGCGGCGCCCGTCGACGCCGATGCGGTCGCCGTTCGTCCGGATCAGGCCGACGGCCACGGGCTCGAGACGGTGGTGGAGGTGCGCGACGAGGAAGAGCTCGAGGCGGCGCTCGAGGAGCACGACCCCGAGATCTTCCTCATCTCACCGGGCGGAGAGGAGGGCGATCCGCTCGAGCTCGCGCTCGAGTTGCTCCCCGACGTACCGGCCGGGAAGCTGGCGATCGCGGACGTCGACGTCGGCGATCGCGACGAAGTGCTGAAGCTCGAGCGTGCCGGCTTCGACGCGGTGCTGGTCGCGCCGGGCCACGTCGGCCCACTCGTGGGTCACGTCCCGCCCGACGTGTGACCCTCAGCGCTCGAGCGCGACGACGCCCTCGACCACCTGCCAGACGCGCGTCGCGTATCGCGCCGCCTCGAGCTCGTGCGTGGCGGCGAGGCAGGCTGTTCCGTTGGCAGCGGCCTCCGCCAGGACTGCCCAGACGACATCGTGCCAGCCCGCGTCCTGATGGGAGCTCGGCTCGTCGATGACGAGCAGTGACGGGCCGAGCACGAGGGCCCGCGCAAGCGCAGTCCGCTGCTGCTGGCCGATCGAGCTCTCCGGCGGGCGGCGGTGGGCGAGCTCGTCGAGCCCGAGCCGCTCGAGCAAGGCATCGACGCGATCGGCCGATTCGCGGCGGGTGCCTGCGAGGCGCAGCGGGAGCTCGACGTTCTCGCGAACCGTCAGCTCGGGGATCAGGCCGAAGCGCTGGGGCAAATAGCCGAGTCGCGCCCAGGACCGGTCGGCCGGAGCAGGGGGGCGGCCGCTCCAGAGCAGCTCGCCGCGGTCCGGCTCCTGCCAGCCGGCGACGAGGGTGAGGAGCGTCGACTTGCCCGAGCCGGACCGCCCGAGCAGCACGCCGAGCTCGCCCCGGCGGAGGCTGAGACTTGCCTCCCGGACGGCGCGGACGTTGTCGTCGCCGTGGCGGTAGGACTTCGTCAGCGATCTCGTCTCGACGACGACCGGCTCGGTTTCGAGCGACCGGGCCACGGCCGGCTCGTACTCCCGATCCGGCGGATCGGCCTCGACGACCCGGCCGCGCTCGAGCCGTAGCACACGATTGGCGATCGCGGTCACGGCCGGATCGTGCGTCGCGATCACGAACGCGACGCCGGCGCCGGCGTGCCGCCGCATCGCGTCGAGCAGCAGCCCCGCCGAGCTTCCGTCGAGCTCGGCGGTCGGCTCGTCGACGACGACGAGCGGCGTGCCCCGCGCGAGCGCGAGGGCGAACGCGGCGCGTGCCTGCTCGCCCCCCGACAGCTCGATCGGCCTCGAGCCGAGCCGGTCGGCGAGTCCGACGTCCACGAGGACGCCTCTCGCGAGCTCCGGCTCGTCCTGCGCGTGCTCGTCCAGCGTCAGATGGGGGATGAAGTTGTCGGCGGGCTTCTGGCTGACGTAGGTGACCCGGTGACGCCGATGCTCCCGCAGGTCGCCGGCCGACGCAGCGCCCAGGCTGCGACCCTCGACGACGAGCTCCCCGCCGGTAGGCCTGTCGAGACCGGCCAGCGCCCGGAGCAGCGTCGACTTGCCGCTCCCGGATGAGCCGACCACGGCCGTGATCTCTCCGAGCGCGAAGGCGGCATCGACCGCGCGCAGTGCCTCGATCCGGCCGCCGGCGGTGACGTAGGTCTTCGAGAGTCCGTGGCAGGCGACGATCGCCTCAGGCAACTCGAAGTGCCTCCCCCATGTCGGTGCGCCTCGCCGCCCAGCTGGTGAAGCACCCTGCCGTGACCGCGATTGCCGCCAGGCCGATCAGGCTCAGCCCGATCGCGGCGACCGGGACGGCGAGCACAGGCCCGGGCGGATAGTCGGGCACCGGGTCGAGGTGGGAGACGATCGGGGAGGCGGCCGTGACGGCCACGCCGCCGCCGATGACCGCCGCGAGCAGGGTGATCGCTGCCAGCTCGAGGATCAGCGAAAGGACCTCGTCGCGGGGCCGGAGTCCCATGCGCCCGGCGAGTGCGGAGGCGACGGCCTGGGAGCGCTGGCGCGCCTGGAGATAGAGGAGCAACCCGACGAAGACGAGCACCCCTGAAGCCGCCGCGATCAGACGCATGTACGAGAACGTGCGCGTCGCGAGCACGACCTCCGGGTTCTTGCGAAAGGCATCGATGGATGTGAGGTACGCCGCTTCCACCGGTTTCGCCTCGAGCGCGCGGGTTGCGGCGTCGGGTGGACCCTTCGCCCAGACGTACGTCTGCACGTCGCCGAAGGGGTCGAAGACGCGCCCGCGGGTAGCCGCCGCGGCCAGCGCTCCTCGGTCGGCCACGATCAGCGGGACGCCGGCGCTCATTCCCGGGAACGCCTTCACCCTGGCGACGATTCGGATCGGGATCCGGCTCCCCTGGAGCCAGAGGGCCGCCGTCCGCGGGCCGACATCGTCGGTCACGATCACCGGTAGCGCGCGTGCGCTCGGCTCGGCGAGCGAGCCGAGCACCGGCCTCGGGTCGCGTCCCCAGTCCGGGTACCATCGGATGACCGCTCCCAGCGTCTTCGAGTCGACGGCCATGACGTCGGCAGACGTGCCGCCCGGTCCGCCGAGCGCGGTGCCCTGGTTGACGAAGTCGACCTTCGTGAGCGGATACTGGAACCGCTTCGGAAGCGGCGTCGTATCGGAGACGAGACCCTGCACGTCACCGCCGTAGGCCGCGTATCCCTTCTCGGTCACGTTTGCGGTCAGCGAGCTCGCTAGAGCCTGCGCGTACAAGTAGGCGCCGAACGCGACCGCCGACACGACGAGCAGCGCCGTGAGAAGGCCGTGCGCGGCCGAGAGTCGACGCAGGGCGAGAAACGGTGCGGGAGGGAGGCTTCCGCCGCGACCGGGCCTCGGCCGAAGCGCCGGCCTGAGCAGGCGCGCGGCGATCCCCGCGAAGGCCGCGACGAGCAGCAGGGGGAACACGAATACGGCGAGGGTGGGGTGGCCGGTCGCCTGGGCGGTGCTCCGGGCAAGGCCGTTTCCCGAGAGCACCTCGTGGAGGAGCCAGCCCGCGATCACGAGCAGCACCAGCTCCCACGGGATCCAGCGCAGTCGGTGAGAGGCCAGGTCACGAGAGCCGAACAGGCGCGAGAAGACGATCGCGGCGGCGGCGACTGCGAGCGCGAGCGCGGCAAGTCCGGCCAGTGCGGCGTCGCGCGCGGCGGCGCCCACCGTCCCGACATCGACGGAGCCCGAGGGTGCGAACGATCCCGTCAGTCCCAGCGCGAGCGCGAATCCGAATGCTGCGCCGACCGCGATCGGAAGGAAGAGCTCCAGGGTGGTACGGGTCGCGAAGACGGAGCTTCGCTCCCCACGGGCGTAGAGGAGCGCCGCTTCCGCGGAGCGGCGGCGCACGAGGAACACTCCGGCTGCGCCGGCGACGGCGAGCGCGATCGCGACGGCGGCGCCGGAGAGCAGCGTCACCTCGGGCGAGATCTCGCTCGCATTCCGGTTCGCGATTCCGACCGCCGAGGAGAGCGAGCTCAGAACCGTGCACGGCGATCGACGCCCTCCGACCTGTGAAGCGAGACGGGCCGGGACGACACATCCGAGCGCTCGGCCGAGGGCGGAGGCGGGCAGCTGTCTGTGCAGACTCGCGAACCGTCCTGCGAGCGAACGCGCTCTGGCAAGCGTCATCCCGTTCGGGTCGACGGCGAGCTCCGCGGCGGTCGTGAGCACTGGCCCGCCCTCCGGGTGAAAGAGCCGTCCCCGGAAGCGGATCGTCCGCTGCGAGCTGAGCCGACTGGTCAGCTGGAAGAGCTCGGCTCGGCTCATGAAGACGTATCGGGCTGGTGGAGGCGGATCGACGCCCCCCGGAAAGATCTCGTGGAGGTAGTGCGCCCAGTAGGGGCCCGGCTCCATGCTGTCGAGTGCGCGGTACAGACCCTTGACGCGAACGACCGCCGTCCGTCCTGCCCCGCCAGGTTCGAGCAGCTTGAGCTTCAGCTTCCCGCCCGGCTGGACATGCGCGACCCGTGCTGTTGCGTCGGCTACCCACACTCCCGGGCCCGTCACGTGCGAGAGGAGCTTCACATGTGCGAGCACGCCCGTACGGGCCATGAGCAGGACCTGGAGGTCGCCGAGCGGCGCGCTGACCGTGAGCGGCGTTCCAGACTCATAGGTGAAGATCGGCTGCTCGAGATGGAGCCTTCCGGTGAGCGTCTCGATCGCGCGTTCGCCCGTGTCGGCCCGGCTCGCTACCTCGGCCGGCCGGAGATCGGTGCGTGCGAACCCGGTGATCTCAAGGCCGGTCGCGAGCGGACTCAGGTCGACGAGCTGATTCTTGAGCGCCGCGCTCGCGGCCGCGGTCGTGACCAGGGGCGCCGACGAGGCTGCCAGCGCGACGAGGAACCCCGCAACAGCCACTGCGGCGAGAGCGCTCCGGTGATGGAGCAGGACGAAGGGCGCCTTCCGCCAGTGGGGCGAGCGCCACCAGCGGCCTGCAGCGCCGGACGCCCCCTGGGTCTGCCCGTCCACCGAGTGCGGTTCCGCCTACCGGCGAGCCTCAGGCGTCGAGTGGTCATCGGGCGGAAGATCGTCGACGCGGCGGATCGCGCCGTACCGCTGCTCGTACAGCGTCATGTTGGTGTTGATCGCCCGCAGCAGGTCGAAGACGACGCTCGGCGGGATCTTCACGCGGCTCACCACTCGCGCCGGCACCACCTCGGGCTCGGCCGCGCCCGAGTTCAGAAGCGTGAGGAAGTCGAGCGTGAACTCGTGGGCCGTGTGCCACACGCCGGCGCCGTTGGCATAGACACCCGCCTCGAGGGCCTCCGGGACCGAGATCCTGATGTTCCGTTCGCCGTCTGCCATCTGCTGACCTTATCCCCAGTGCGGCCCTCCCGGTCTACCATGATCACGGCTTGAAGGCGCTAACCGCATCGGCCGCGTTCGCCGTCGCGTTTTCGCTGCTCGCGGCGGGGTGCGGCGGAGGCTCGAAGAACGCGGCGACGACGGCGGTCACGTCCGCCGCCCCGGCGAAGCCGACCTGCGAGCACCCGCTCGGCTGGCAGCAGCTCGCGAACCGGATCCGGGCGGACGTCTACTGCCCCGGCTGGCTGCCTCCGCCGCTCACCGATCAGATCCGGGGTCAGTGGAACAACATCAACGCGGTCAGCCCTGACCGCAGCTACCTCGAGAGCTTCATCTGGCAGGACACTGATTCGCCGAACCTCAGCGGGGAGTTTCACGTCGTCCTGCGCGGCTACCCGGGACGCACCACGATCCCCACCTGCCTCGAGGGCCCCAGTGACAAGACTCCCACGCCGTGCTTCGGCGGCATGCACGGGCACGTGACCGCCGGCGGGATCCGTGCGACGCTCTACACGGTCAATCAGGACGTCGACGCCTGGCACCTCCTGCTGCTCTGGCACCACAAGGGCGGGTTGTACACGGTCTCTGAGCACCTGGCGCCTCCGCTGAACTACCGGAAGGTGGTGGCGTTCCTGAAGCGGGAGCTCGGCTCGCTCGTCTTGATCGCCCCGTCGCGCCCGTCGTGAGCCCGACGCGGAGAGAGTTGCTCGCGGGGGCTGCGGCCGGTGCGCTCGGGGTCCTCGGCGTGTACG
>Ga0335077_10007561_pt1 | contig 13443 bp, 9 predicted proteins | sample Lox_Sample_31_FD_207151 | JGI IMG/M metagenome (GOLD analysis project Ga0335077, IMG submission 207151) | Soil microbial communities from Loxahatchee National Wildlife Refuge, Florida, United States - Lox_Sample_3.1 | ecosystem: Environmental > Terrestrial > Soil > Wetlands | place: USA: Florida... | reverse complement strand
GTGGCGGAACATGCGATGCGCGACGAGCCACTCGCACAGACGAACTCGTGCAATAGAGCAATCGCGCCGCGGAAGTCCTGCGGTTTCTGGTTGCTGGGAGAAGGGTCGGGGTTTAGGATCGTCAGGCCTCACCCTGGCAACAGCGACTGGGGAAAGCCATGCGACTGCGACTTATCCGCCACGCCACCCTGACGGTTGAATTCCAGGGCCGTCTTCTGCTGGTGGACCCCATGCTGGACGAGGCCGGAACCAGGCCTCCGGTGCAGAACTCGCCCAACCCACGCAACAATCCGCTGGCCGGTTTGCCGGTTCCAGCGGAGCAGTTGCTCCTGGGGATCGAAGCCGTGCTGGTGACACACACGCACAGCGATCACTGGGACGATACCGCAGCACGCCTCATCCCCAAAGACACGCCGCTGTTCTGCCAGCCTGAAGACGAAGCGAAGTTTCAGTCGCAGGGCTTCACGCAGGTGCGGGCAGTGCGGCAGACCATGATCTGGAACGAGATCGAAATCATCCGCACCCAGGGCCGCCACGGCACCGGAGAACTGGCAAAGAGAATGGGACCAGTTTGCGGTTTTGTTCTCCGCCCCGCGGCTGAGCGCTTGCGTCAAGAGCCGACGCTTTACGTGGCGGGCGATACCGTCTGGTGCCTGGAGGTGGAAGACGCACTCGCCGAGTTCGGCCCCCAGGTTACGGTGGTGAACGCGGGCGGAGCGCGCTTTCTCGAAGGCAACCCCATCACCATGACCGCCGCCGACGTCACCCGGGTGTGCCGTCACACCCCGCGCATGCAGGTGGTTGCGGTACACATGGAAGCCATCAACCACTGCGTCCTCACGCGGGCTGAGTTAGCAGCACGATTGGAAGATGCCAAGCTCCGCCAGCAGGTGGTGATTCCGGAAGACGGCGAGTGGATCGACTTTGGCGCGTGATTTTCTTGCGTTTCTTCGCGATCTAGTCGTGAAAGGACCAACCGCCAAGGACGCAAGAAACATAGTGCTCCCGAAGACCGGCGTCGTCTTCTCACCTGAGGACAACGATCCATCCCGCATCCGCTGGAATCCGCGCAGCGATCCCACCTGCTCTGTGCTTTGAATCACGGACACGCCTCAAGAACAGAACTATCGTCTAGGTGTCTCAAGGAGACGCATATGACCTTGAGCCTTCTGGCGGCCAGGAACGCTTTCCGCAACACGCGCCGCACTCTCCTCACGGTGTTGAGCATCACATTTTCCCTTTTGCTGCTCACCATCATGATGACCATCTGGCGCAGTTTCTATATCGATCCCGGGCCGCCGGATTCGTCCCTGCGGCTCGTGACCCGTCATCGCGTCTCACTGGCATTCTTCTTGCCAAGCTATTACCGGGAGAAAATACGGGCCGTCCCAGGTGTGACTCACGTAGCGCCCATGATTTTTTTTGGCGGCAGGTACAAGGACGACCGCCCGGAGAACTTTTTTGTGCAATTTGCCACCGACCCAGGAGAATATCTGGCGGTGGCCGCCGACAAGAAACTGCCAGCGGAGCAGGTGAGAGCCTGGCAGCAGGACCGCAGCGGCTGTGTGGTCGATTCCGAACTGGCGAGGAGACATGGTTGGAAAGTCGGTGACCGTATTACTCTGCGAGGCACTATCTTCCCGGCGAATCTCGACCTCACGGTGCGCGGGATCTTCACAATCGATCCTCCCAGCAACAGCCTTTACTTCAATTCCGTTTATCTCGAGGAGTCGGTCTCGTACCTGAAAGGAGTGGCCGGATTCTTTATCATTCGCGCCTCGTCGCCGGAGGCGGTATCCAGCGCAGGCAAAGTAATCGACGGGATGTTCCGCAACTCGCCGCAACCCACACGGACCGAGACCGAGCAGGCCTTTCGTCTCGGCTTTATCGCCGCCTTGGGGAACGTCAAGGCTTTCATCCTCAGTATCGGCGGAGCAGTGCTGTTTGCCATTCTGCTGGTGTGCACCAATACCATGGCGATGTCAGTCCGGGAGCGTACGCGGGAAGTGGCGGTGCTCAAGGCCCTGGGCTTTACCAGCAGCCAGATTCAGCGCCTGTTTCTGGAAGAGTCCGTAAGCCTGTGTGTGCTGGGCGGTCTGTTGGGAGTTACAGCAGCAACCGCACTGATGTATGGAATTGGATTCGCGGGAGCCGGCATTGGCATACCGGCATCCATGCGTGTGACGCCGCCCACTATGGTTGTGGCGATTGCAATTGCCGCCCTGGTGGGCTTCGGCAGTACCCTGATTCCTTCATATCAGGCTTCGCATAAGAACATCGTCGAGGGGCTGCGGCACATCGGATGAGCACAGGGTGCTCTCTTCGTTCTCGGCCGAAAACACCGGTGTAGTAGCTTTCAAGGAAAGCTAGGCTGCAATCAGCGCCCAGCACACAATCGCGCTGCACACCGAACTCCAGCGTCCAAATCCCTTGTAGATCTGCGCCGCCAGCTTCTCCTGATCTTTCAAGGTACCCTCTGCCTTGATCTGCGGGTCAGAGACATTTCGCACTGCCAGCCAGCGCGGGACGTTCTTCTGCATCTGGCTGACGACCAGGCCGAGCACTGCGTCGCCCATTTCCGAGACGTCACCGAGGCCTTGCAGGTGAAAGTGATCGTCTGAGGTGTCGAACCCAAAGAAGTCCGTCGTCACCACCGAGGACGCGAGATCATTGGGAGAGACGCGTACGATTTTCGGGGCCCGGGCGTTGTCCTTCGGCAACTGGCCTGAATTCGCCCTGAACAGCGTTTTCGCCTTGGCGAAGTTTGCCCCGACTGCGGGGTCGCTGGAAAAATGAGCGTCATGAAAGGGCTCCCGCTTGAATTTCGAGGTGCAGTCGAAACGCACGATGGGGCTGACGATCACGTCGCCTACTTCAAAGTCTTTGCCGATGCCACCGGCCGTGCCGGTCGTGAGCACCAGTTCCGGTTGCACTTCGGTGATGATCTGCTTCCACACGTCCTCATTCGGGAGCTGAGGACCGTCCTGCGACATGTGGGAATCGGACTTGAAAACGACCACTTTCTTTTTCCCGATGGTCGTCGTCCAGTAGGCGCCGAGGCGTCCCGCCTCGCGCGCCGGGCAACCCGCACGCATCTTCTTTGAGATCGCCGCGAAGTTGTGCGTGTAGGAGCGGTAGTCGTTGCGCGAGTCCTTACCGGGAGTGAGTACCCGGCTGAGGGCGTGGCCTTCATCCACCGTCCAGGTCACAACCAGAACCTCAGCGCGCGGCAAGGGACTGCTGGTGCTGCCGCCTGGAGCAGGCCCGGTTTTCGGGGCAAGCCCCGCCGGCCAGGGGATGTCGGTAAACCGGGAGAGGCCTGTGGCTGTAGAGAAGGCGAAGAATTCCCTCCCCGCCGGGGCTTCCGAATCGAAGTCAATGATTTCGCGCTGAAAGTCCTCGGCCTTGGGTTGGGCCGTGGCGGCTCGCGCATTCGCGAAGGTCTCCGCGGGGGGCGGCGTAGCAATGGGATCGAAGCCGAGGTTACGCTCGGCCCAGGCGCGATCAACAATCATGATGCCTCCTTGATGAATCGGGAATGTCAGGCGTCGTTAGCAAGCTGCGCTCACCGCAGCCGGGGAGCGCACCTCACGCCAACTTCGGGGCGAAGGCCCCACCTTCGACTGCCAGAACTCGTCCGTGATTAGTGCAGCAGAACCGTACTCCAGCCACAGAACAAAAAACTGCAAGGGGACTTTTCGCTCTGAGAAAATTGGGGAAGTGGCTGGCATGTTGCCACCGGTGCCCAATTCAGTCAACAGAAAAAGTCGGAATTCTGAGTTGGAGCGGGATGTGTCCGTTTTACGGACGCAGAATTGGGCGGCCGGACATTTTGTGGTTCCCCGGCCTGTCCCCGAGCCGCGAGCTTGTCGAGTCGTTCGGATCCGCCGCGGGGCACCAGACCCGTCCTGAGCCGCGGCAAGCACCCTCATTCCCGCTGATAGAATAGTTTTTCGCCCTCTATGTTCGAGAACCTTCAGGAAAAACTGCAGCGGGCTTTCAAGACTCTGCGCGGGCAGGCTGTCCTCACCGAGGAGAATATCGGCGAAGCTCTGCGTGAACTGCGTCTTGCGCTGCTCGAAGCCGATGTCAATTTCAAAGTCGTCAAGCAGTTCATTGATCAGGTGCAGGCCAAAGCCGTCGGCCAGCAGGTGATGACGGCGCTCTCTCCCGGCGAGCAGGTCATCAAGATTGTCCGCGATGAACTGGTGGAAATTCTCGGCCGCGACACCGCACGGGTAAAGTTCGCCTCCCAGCCGCCTACAGTCGTGCTCATGGCCGGCCTGCAGGGTTCCGGCAAAACCACGACCTCCGGCAAGCTGGCAAACTGGCTGAAAAACGGCGGCCACCGCCCGCTCCTGGTTTCGGTGGACGTATACCGCCCGGCTGCGCGCGAGCAGCTCAAAGTGGTTGCGCAGGCGATTAAAGCGCATATCTACCAAGGCCAGGTTACAGAGGCCAATACCGCTACCGTTGAGCGCCTGGCCAGAGAAGCGCGCCGTGAAGCCATCAACTCCGGCTGCGATGTGCTCATCGTCGATACGGCCGGCCGTCTGCACATTGACGAGCAGCTCATGGACGAAATGCAGTCGCTCAAGCGGCTGCTCAATCCGCAGGAAATTCTGTTCGTGGCTGATGCCATGACCGGCCAGGATGCGGTCAATTCCGCCGATGAGTTCCACAAGAAGCTCACGCTCACAGGCGTGGTACTTACCAAGATGGATGGTGATGCCCGCGGCGGCGCGGCACTCTCGATTCGGCAGGTGACTGGCCAACCGATCAAATTCATCGGCATCGGCGAAAAGTACGACGCGCTCGAACCCTTCCACCCCGACCGCATCGTTTCCCGCATTCTGGGCATGGGCGACATCATGTCGCTCATCGAAAAGGCCGAGCAGCATGTCGATAAGAAGAAAGCGCAGGAGATCGCCAGCCGGGCACTGGCCGGGGACGGCTTTTCGCTGGAAGACTTCCGCGATCAGCTCCGGCAGGTGAAGAAGATGGGGTCCATGCAAAGCCTGCTCGGGATGCTGCCCAGCATCGGCCCGTTCTCCGGGCTGCAGAAAGCAGCCGACAAAGTGGATGAGAAACAGATCGACCGCGTCGAAGCCATCATCAACTCGATGACGGTGCACGAGCGCCTGCACCACGAAGTGATCAATGGCAGCCGCCGCAAACGCATCGCCCGCGGCTCGGGCACCAGCGTGCAGGAGGTCAACAACCTGCTCCGGCAATATGCGCAGATGCGCAAGATGTTCAAGCAAATGGGCAAGGGCAGCTTCATGCGGCGCATGGCGGGCATGAAGTTCCCGAGTTAGGTTTCAGTCGCCACCTCTCGGCTTATCGATGCGGCACAACCGCAGGGAAATTGTGAACAGTGTTTTCGCGGGCGAAGGCGCCCGCGCTACAGGTACGCAGAAGGTCCCTGGAATTCCTCGATGGTGACAACTTTCTATTCCGAGCCTGCGATAATCTGGTAAACCATTTCGCTCTCCCCGTCGAGCGGTCTTCCCCACATCACCAGGTGGCTGGCCCTGCCCTCATACGGCCGCATTTCAATGATGGTGCGGTCAAACGACCGCTTGCGGCGAATGTTGTCGAGCAGCCAGGCAAATTCTTCCCGCTTGCCGAATACCGTTTTGCCGAGGCTCTTGCCCAGCAGGGGCTTAATATCAACTCCGATCAGACTGGCAAACAGCATATTTGCCCGCATCAGTTCGCCTCGCGGCCCCAGGCACGCGACTCCGAAGGGCAAGTTGTCAACCATCGTGCGCCATCCCTGAATGATCTGATCGAGCCGTTCCTCCTTTTCCAGGACTCTGCGGCCGATCTGTACTCGCGCCAGCAGAGCCTCCGGATTCAGGGGCTTGGCCAGATAGTCGTCCGCTCCGGTCTGCAGGGCGGCCAGCATTTCCTGGTCATCCCACCGCTCCCCGAGGGCCACAATGTAAATGTAGTGTGCCGAAGCCGCATTGCGTACGCTGCGGCAAATCTCGACCCCTTTGGAGTTCGGCAGCCCCCAATCCAGCAGGATCAGGCGCGGATCGTCGAGCTTTAGCTTGTCCCAAGCCTCATCTCCGTTTGCGGCGCAGATGATCGCGGCTTCGCTGCCATCGGTCAGCGCTTCCACCATCGTGTCGCGCGACATTAGATCATCGTCTGCAATCAAGACCTTCACTTCCAACCCCGATTCCTGCCAGTTGGTCAGTCAGCTAAGACAATATCGGCACAAAAACCCAGCCGGAACAGCCATGGGCAGAGACGGTTCTCGACTGCCACGAGTCAGCTCAAAATTAAAGGATGGTGACTGCGGGCGATATTAGGAATTGCTAACGAGGCTACCTTGACCTGACAACTCGAATTGCAGAAATTCCCTATAATGACCAGCGACTATGAAATGGCGCTCTCTGGAAGAGGCTTCTACCGCTGCAGATTCTCGCCCGCTGCGCGAAATCTACGCCGAGCGCAAAGAACTGATTGAAAAGTACGTTCCTCCGGACACCCGAGAGATTCATGCGCGCGCCGTCGCGGAACTCAGGGCCAAGCGACTTGCGGACGGCGTTCTCCAGAAGGGCGCGACTGCCCCGGGGTTCGAGTTGAAGGACCATAATGGAAAGTCAGTCTCCTCTTCTGGGCTTTTGGCCAAGGGCCGGCTCGTCATTTGCTTCATCCGAGGGCGCTGGTGCCCGTTCTGCGTTGGGCAGCTCGAGGCCATGAATCTGATCGAGCCGGAAATTCGGCAGGCAGACGCGTCGCTGGTGGCCGTCTCTCCACAGACTGTCCAGCAGTCTTTCTTCATGCACGACCAGCACAAGCTGCGTTTTCCGCTGCTGAGCGATGCCGGCAATCAAGTAGCGAGGCAGTTTGGGCTTGTATATAAAGTTCCCGATTACCAGCAAGCGCTCTACAGGCGCGTATTTGTCAACCTTCCGCACGCCAATGGCGACGAGAGCTGGGAGCTGCCCATTCCCGCGACGTTCATTCTGCATCGCGATGGGACGATTCTCTACGCGTCGGCCAACGAAGACTACACCGAGCGTGCCGAGCCCCAGCAGATCCTCAGCCAAGTGCGAAAGTGATCCGAAACACTCCCGGCAGCGAGACGTTGCAAGCCACGTCTCGACGGGCGCCTCCTCTTGCTCCGTCGCGGGCTTCCATTATTATGGGACATGGGCGAGACCCCACTGTGGAGTATCCGCGACCAGCACGGCCGCCTGGCGGAACTTACCGCCAGTACTGACGATCCTGCGAAAGAGCTGCCGCTGCGGCGGGACGTGCGCTCTCTGGGCCGCCTGCTCGGCAAAGTCCTCGTCGAGCAGGAAGGCGAGCGGCTGTTCAACGTAGTCGAAGAGCTGCGGCACTTGCTCATCGGTAACCGGGAGCGGTCCCGCTCCGTCGCGAGTCCCCGCGCCGCGCAGATGAACAAGGCGCGGAAAATCGTCGAGAGCCTGAGCATCGAAGATGCCTACCGCGTCACCAAAGCCTTCGCCATTTATTTCGAGCTGACCAACCTCGCCGAAACCAACCACCGCAAACGCAGGCGCCGCGCCGCCAAGTTACACCGCGACCAGCCTCCCCTGGCAGGATCGTTTCGCGGCACCCTGCTGCGGATGCGGGAAGCGGGAATGAACGCCGATACGGCGCTTGAATTGCTGCGCAACGTGAAGGTTCTGCCGGTATTCACGGCGCATCCCACGGAAGTCGCCCGCCGCACGGTACTGCAGAAACGCCGCCGCATCAGCCAGCACCTGGAGCGACTGGACCATCTGCCGCTCCCTGCCGCCGAGGCCGCTCAGTACGAATCCGCCATCGTGGCCGAAATCACCGCCTTGTGGCAAACCGACGAAGTACGCGTGGAACGCCCCCAAGTCGCCGACGAAATCCGCATGGGGCTGGACCACTACCCCATGTCGATCTTCGAAACGCTTCCCCGCCTCTACGGCGAGCTGGCGGATGCGTTTAGCGACGTTTACAGCTCGCCTTTCGCCGAGCACGACCTGCCTGATCTGCTGCAGTTTGGCTCCTGGATCGGCGGCGATCGCGACGGCAACCCCTTCGTCACCCCCGATTGCACGCGTGACGCCTTGCTCCGGGCGCGAAGCACGATCCTCGACCACTACATCGCGGAAGTGCAGCGCATCATCAGCCAGCTCAGCCCCTCGGTACACCAGATTGCGGTCTCGGATGACCTTCAATCGCAGTTTGACGAATACACCCGCGCAATCGGAGAGGAACACGCGCGGCTGGCCCGGATTTCCGCGACCGAACTGTACCGCCGCTTCCTGAACTTTGTGGTCGTGCGGCTACGAAACAACCGCGAGGAGCCGACTGGCGCCCGTGCTTACGCGGGTACGGCCGAGTTCGAACGCGACCTCTGCCTGGTGCGCGCCAGCCTGCATGCCAACCGCGGCAAGCGGCTGGCAGAACTGCTTCTCGATCCCCTGGTGCGCAAGTTGCACACCTTCGGGCTGCATCTATCCAGCCTTGATATCCGTCAACACGCCCGCCTGCATTCGCAAGGGCTCGCCGAACTCGAAGACGGCACCGCGATCGCGAGCGACAATCTCTCCGAGCAGACCGCCGACCTGGTCAAGACGTTCCGCAAGGTGGCCGAACTCAAGCAGACCTTCCCGCCGGCCGCTGTCCGCTCCTACGTCATCAGCGGCACCGAGAGCGAACGCGACATCTTTGATTTCCTGCGGCTGGCACAAATCTGCGGAGTTCCGCTTCGAGCCTGCGGGGATGATCCCGGCCTCATGCCCGTGCCTCTGTTCGAATCCATCGAATCGTTGCGCTCTGCCGCCGCCATCATGGGCCGCGTCTGGGACTCGCCCGAATACTCGCCGCTGCTCGATTCCTGGGGCCGCTGGCAGGAAGTGATGCTCGGCTACTCCGATTCAAATAAAGACGGCGGCATGCTCACCAGCATCTGGGAGCTGTACAAAGCGCAGCGCGACCTGCACTCCGCCGCCCGCGGCCACAACGTAAACCTGCGTCTTTTTCATGGCCGCGGCGGCACCGTGGGGCGCGGCGGAGGACCCACGCACCGCGCGATCCTGGCGCAGCCCGTCGGCGACTTCTCCGGCCAGATTCGCATCACCGAGCAGGGCGAGGTTCTCTATTGGAAATACTCCGATCCGGTGCTTGCCGAGTGGAATCTCGAACTCATGATCGCCGCCTGCCTGGAAGCGCTGGCCCGTCCGGATGGGTCCAAGCCCGGCGACGATGCGCGCTGGGCTGAAGCAATGGAAGAGATGTCCGCCCAGTCCTACCGCTACTATCGCGGCAAGATTGCGGAGAACCCCGAGGTCATCGAATACTTCGAGCAAGCCACTCCAGTAAATCAACTGGAGCATGCGCGCATCGGATCGCGCCCCGCCCGCCGCAGCCAGAGCCGTCGGCTGGAAGATCTGCGCGCCATCCCCTGGGTCTTCGGCTGGATGCAGAGCCGCCATGCCGTGCCTGCCTGGTTCGGAATCGGTTATGCGCTGGAGCGTTTCGCTGAGCAAGGGACAGGCAAAGCGCAGCTCTTGAAGGAAATGATGCGCGGCTTCCCGCTCTTCTCCGACCTCATCCGTAACGTCGAGCTGGCCATGTCGAAAGCAGATTTCACCATCGCGCGCCTCTACGCGTCGCTGGTGGAGGATGCCAAATTACGCGACCGGGTATGGAAGACGCTGCTGCAGGAGTTCGAGCGCACGCGGCGGGTGATTCTTTCTATCACCGGCCAGAGCCAGCTGCTGCAGAACAATGCGGTGCTGTCGCGTTCCATCCGCCTGCGCAATCCCTACGTGGATCCAATGAGCCTCATCCAGGTGGATCTGCTGCGCCGCAAGCGGGCGGGCACGGACACCGAGCCGCTGAACTACGCCTTGGGGGCGACCATCAACGGCATCGCTGCCGGTTTGCACAACACCGGCTGATACCTGCCCGGCGATGGCGATGTGGGGGTGATTGCGCAGCAATTTGCCAGGCATGACAATCTGAATCGTTCGATGTTCGGCGGTTGGAGATTCCATACCCTGTTGTCGCAAGCTCCCGCCCGGCGCTAGAATCTCCCTGCCTTTCGTACCTGCCAATCCATTTCTATCCAGGAGCCCTTATGCGCCGGTTTGTGCTCGCATTTCTGCTGCTGCCGTTCGTAATCGTTTCCGCCCTGGCCCAGGGCGACCAAACGGGCACCCCGCCAGCTACTTCCCTGAGCGCAGAGATCCAAAACGCTCCCTTCCGCAACCCCGCACTGTCAATTGACGAGCGCGTGAATGATTTGATCTCCCGCATGACCCTAGAAGAAAAAATCTCGCAAATGGCGCACACGGCCGCCGCCGTTCCGCGGCTCGGCATTCCACAATACAACTGGTGGAACGAAGGCCTGCACGGCGTAGCCCGCGCCGGCAATGCCACTGTTTTTCCGCAGGCGATCGGTATGGCAGCCACGTTCGACACTGATCTGATGCACACCGTGGGCGACGTCGCCTCCACCGAGTTCCGCGCCAAGTATCACCAGGAAATGCGCGAGAAGGGCTACGCCACCTGGTATCACGGGCTCACCATCTGGTCACCGAACATCAACATCTTTCGTGACCCGCGCTGGGGCCGCGGCCAGGAGACCTACGGCGAAGACCCGTTTCTGACCGCACAAATGGGCGTGGCTTTTGTCACCGGTCTGCAGGGGAGCGATCCGAAATATCTCAAGACGCTCGCCACCTCGAAGCATTTCGCCGTCCACAGCGGCCCTGAGCCAGAGCGCCACGAGATGAACGTCGATGTTTCTCCTCACGATCTCGAAGACACCTATCTTCCCGCCTTTCGCGCCACAGTGCTGGCGGGAGTGGGCTCCCTCATGTGCGCCTACAATGCCGTGGACGGCAAGCCGGCCTGCGCCCAGCCCATGCTGCTGCAGGAGCACCTGCGCGACGACTGGGGATTCAAAGGCTATGTCGTCTCCGACTGCGCCGCGGCCAGCGACATTTTCAAGAACCATCACTACACCAAGACCATCGAGGAGGGAGTGACCGCCGGCGTCAAAGCCGGCATGGATGTCATCTGCGGAGACCCTTCAACTGACGTTAAATATGAGCGCGACGCCCTGCTGGCGGCTGCCCAGCAAGGCCTGCTTCCGGAAGAAGATATCAACCGCGCCCTGCGCCGCCTGTTTACCGCCCGCATGCGGCTGGGCATGTTCGACCCGCCGGAGATGGTGCCTTACGCCAGCATCCCGATGTCCGAAAACGACAGTGAAGCCCATCGCCAACTCGCCCTTCGCGTGGCGCGTGAATCGCTGGTGCTGCTTAAGAACTCCAACCGCCTTCTTCCGCTAAAGAAGAAATACAAGACCATCGCTGTGATGGGACCGAATGCCGACACCGTGGATGCGCTCGTCGGCAACTACAACGGAACGCCGTCGCACCCGGTTACGATCCTAGCGGGCATCAAAAAGCGATTTGCTGGCGCGCAGATTCTCTATTCCGAGGGCACGGGCCTGACCGGCCCATCGCTCAAAACGGTTGCTTCGTCCGCGCTGCTCGCCGCCGAGGGTTCCTCCGATCACGGCCTCACCGCGGAGTATTTCGATGGCACCGAACTGAAAGGCCCTCCCAGCAAGAAACGTGTCGATTCCGAGATCGATTATTCCTGGGAGGATGGCGCGGTCTCGAATTTCTCTGTGCGCTGGACCGGAGTTCTGGTTCCGCCGGAAACCGGCGACTACGAAATCGGCTTCACCGGCGACGACGGATACCGCCTCTGGATTGATCAGCAACTTCTCGCCGAGGACTGGAAAATCCACCGGGCGACGACGCAGACGAAATCGATTCACCTCGAACAAGGCCGCCACTACGCAGTCAAGATCGAATACTTCCAGGCGGCACGCCGCGCGAAGGCGCAGTTCATCTGGCATCTGCCCAGCGAGGATGCGAATGTTGTCGAAATTGCAAAGAAGGCCGACCTGAACATTCTGGTGCTGGGGCTCACCGCGAACCTCGAGGGTGAAGAAATGCCGGTAAACGCCGCGGGCTTCCGGGGCGGCGACCGCACCACCCTCGGCCTGCCTGCCGCACAGGAAGCTCTGCTGGAGAGAATCGCCGCGCTGGGCAAACCGGTTGTGGTGCTTTTGATGACGGGGAGCGCCGTCTCAATCAACTGGGTCGACCAGCACGTCAAATCAATTCTGCAGGCATGGTATCCCGGAGAAGAAGGCGGTACGGCGGTCGCGGAAGCACTGGCGGGTGATTTCAGTCCGGGCGGACGGCTGCCTGTGACCTTCTACAAATCGGTTGATCAACTCCCTCCCTTCGATGACTACAACATGAAAGGACACACCTACCGCTACTTCACCGGTGAGCCGCTGTATCCCTTCGGCTACGGGCTGAGTTACGCGAAGTTCAAGTACGCCCAGTTGAGTTTCAGCAAGAATGAGGTCGCCGGTAGCGAGCCCGTCATTGCAAGCGTCGAAATTCGCAACCGCGGAAAACTGCAAGGCGATGAGGTCGTGCAGGTCTATCTCTCGCATCCCGGCGCTCCGGGCGCACCGATCCGCTCTCTGGCGGCTTTCCAGCGAGTCACGCTCAATCCCGGCGAGGCCCGGACCGTGCATATCCCGATCGAAGCCCGGCAGTTCAGTATTGTCGACGAAGCCGGGGCCAGAAAACTGGTTCCCGGCGACGTCAAAGTCTGGGTCGGTGGAGGGCAACCGGTCGAAAGACCAGGCTTGGTCAAGCCCGGCGGCCTTACCGGAACCGTGCATATCGCAACGGCAGAAACGCTTCCCAGGTAGGTCTGAGAGCTGGGGACTGAAATCTGGGAGCTGGTTTTCAGCGGGAAGCGCCGGATGTTTGTGTGGAAGCGAGTGGCAAATAAGCGCTCCCCCGCCGCGGGGGAGCGCTCGGTCAGCATCAGGGCTTAGTCATACTGCATGCAGATTTCCAGTTGCCGGATGGCCTCGTCGGTCGCGCGGATCGCATCCACTCGATGGCCGTGGTAATCATGTGCCGCAGCCTCCAGGTGGCCCTTGGCGTTGCGCAGCGCGTCGAGCGCCGCCCGGATTTCGGGATGCCTGCCGCGTGCCGACGTTGCCGGCGAAAGCGCCAGGAACATGGCCATGACTGCAATTACTCCCAGAACACGTTGCTTCATGCTTCCTCCTTGCAGGGACTTGGGCTTACGGCCAGCAAAACCGCAGACGCCAGGCCGCCAGCGTATAAACCCAAGGGTCTCACGGATGTTTCTGGCGCCGGAATCTCCGAAGTACATGTGGATATTGTCCCAATCCTCATCCCGCGCGGGCCCTGCCTTTGTGATTGGGAGAGCGGAACGCGTGCACGCCGCAACCCCGGCTCCCTGTTCTCGTCCAGAATGATTAGTGACACTCTTCAGTAGAGTGTCAGCATGCAACCAAAGAGCGGGAAAGCGCCCCGGTCGGGGCGCTTAGCGACCACCGGAGTG
>Ga0335077_10007560_pt1 | contig 13444 bp, 8 predicted proteins | sample Lox_Sample_31_FD_207151 | JGI IMG/M metagenome (GOLD analysis project Ga0335077, IMG submission 207151) | Soil microbial communities from Loxahatchee National Wildlife Refuge, Florida, United States - Lox_Sample_3.1 | ecosystem: Environmental > Terrestrial > Soil > Wetlands | place: USA: Florida... | reverse complement strand
CAGCACCAGGTTCCCGTCCTCGGCGAACAGCTCATCTAGACCAAGGGTCTCGAGTTCGCGCTGCGTGTCCACGCGGTAGAGATCCACGTGGAACAAGTTGACCTCGGGCCCGCGAAATTCGTGCACGAGTGTAAACGTGGGGCTGGTGACATCCTCTTGCGAGGCTGCGTGCAATCCTTCGGCGATGCCTTTCACCAATGTCGTCTTGCCCGCACCCAGATCGCCGCGCAGGATCACTATCCGCGCCACCTTCAGTGCGGGCGCGAATTTGCGTCCCAGCGCCACGGTCTCTTCAGCAGAGTGGGTGATGTACTCGTCCGTGAACATCGCACTCACGCGGGCGAACTAATGGTGATGGTCTCCAGGCCGTGGCCGTTGGGCCCGGTTTCACGCTGCCGCAACAATATGGAGAAGAAAAGCGCGAGGAAACCGAGAACAGAGAACAGCCACATGCCCATCTTGTAGCCCTGGAAATTGTCGGGCCCGGCGTGGCCCATGTCATTCGCACGGCCCACCGCGTCATTGAAAAACGCGAAGCCGACCTGCTGAATCAGCCCCATCAGGGCGTAGGCCGTTCCCAAGCGATGTTCGCTGACGATGTAGGCCACCGAGGGCCACATCATGGCCGGAATCAGCGAGAACGCGACACCCAGCATTGCGACGGGCACGATGAGCGGAACGTTGGTGTAAACGATCATCAGGTAAACCGGCATCATCAGAAACGAACCCGCGACCATAAAGGAGGCACGCTTCCCGATTTTGTCGGCTAGCAGGCCGAACAGCGGGGTTGCGATCATGGCCGAGAATGGAAGAATGCTGTTGAGGAACCCGGCGTGCGCCTGGGCCGCGGCAAAGGCAGCGATGGAGCTCGAGGCGGCGTGCATCTGCGACAGAATCTTGCTGATGAACAGGTCAATGGCAAAGGTGCGGAAGGGGAAGATTCCCGAATAGAATGTGACGCACAGCAACGCCACGTACCAATACGAGGCATTGAACTTCAGTCCTTCGGCGAAGCTCAGCTTGTCCGGCTCGCCCGACTTGCCCAGGTGATAATGGCCTTCCGCGTAGCCCTCGAGCACCCAATACACCACCGCACCGATGACCGCCGTCGAACCAACCACGACTGCCAGAACCAGCGGCCGGTGCCAGCTCGGTGGAGCGTTGACGCCGTTGGGAAAGAACGCCCACTTCGCCCAGGTGGGGGAGTTGTCGGCGGCGATAGAGGCCAGCCGCGCAATGGTGAGGTTGATGCCGAAAGCGAAGCTCAACTCCTTGCCCTTAAACCAGCGGGCCAACGAGGTTGTGACTGCGACGATCTGCGATTCGGCGCCGAAGCCTAGCAGCGCACGGCCGGCTAGCATGGTGTAGAAGTCGCTCCGCAATGCAGTGAGAATGGCCCCGACGAGGCAGAGCGCCGAGAACAGGAAGAGGGACTTGCGGATTCCGAGGCGATCGACCAGGTATCCACCGAACAGAAGCGTGACCACGGCAGCGATGCTGTAGCTGGAGTTGAGACGTCCGAACATGGCGGCAGTGAAGCCAAGCTGCTCCAGGAAGATGCGCTCCAGCGGATTGATGCTGTCGTAGATGTAGTAATTTCCGAACATGGCGAGGCTGACGAAGATCAGCACCAGCCAGCGGTAGAACTTGCTCGGTTGCGGGCGGTCAGTGACCACCGATTCTGCTGCGGACATCAAGACCTCAGGGTGATTGACCAAGATAACAGAAGCGATTGGCTCGTGGCGGCGCAGCATCTTTGAGTGTTGCGTTTTGCCGGGCGAGCTTATTTTGGCTTAGAGGCAGGACCGTCCTGTCCAGGCGCCGTCCCGCAGTAACAGGTTGCGTAGGCAGGAACACTGAGCGCCCCGATGGCGCAATACAAACCTCGGATGCTGTCTGGTTCAACCACTGCCGCTGCGCTGGACACGTTATATAGCTTCAGCCATTGGGAACGCGCGCTTGGTGTGTTTTGAATCTCGTCGTAGATTTTGCCCAAACTCGCCAGGTCCAGCCGGCGCACCTTCCACTCCCTTGAGAACTGGTACTCCCGCTTCCATCGTCCTGGGACTGTACTGCTGGCTGTCTTGAGATTGGTTAGGTAATAGGTCGTCTGGTCGGCAAGTGATCCGTCAGCCGCGAAAGTCACTACGCGGAAGCCGGGATTCTGGTCATAGATAGGCGAGACCGGCGGATCGGCGAGGACGAACGCTCGGTTGACGCCCGCGGAGCTAATTAGCCGGAAGTCGTCGGTATGGGTGTGACCTGAAAAGCTCGCGAGAATCGTGTCCTGGTAGGTCTCCAGCATAGCGTCAAAGCGCGCCGTCCATTCCGGTACCCACATCGGGACAATCATATCCACACATGAATTACTGACGGTTGGGCTGGTGGCTTCAGACGCAGTCTGGCGCTTGTGGGTTGACGCATACCCGTCGATGCCGGGAGGGATGTGGAAGATGAGCCATACTCGCTCGCGCGCTTGCCTGGCGGCCGCGAGGTTCGCCGCCAGCCAGGCAAGAGCATCGGCGGGACCATTGGACGGCACTGTTGCGCATCCCTGGGAGAAGTTTGTGGCATGGTAGTTGTTGGAGAAGAAAACCGTGTTCAGCGAGAAGATACGGACACCGGGGAGCGTAGGGTGCGGAAGGTTGTAGCTGCCCAATGCCTTCCACTCTTCGGCGAATGTTCCACTGGCGCGGGCCAGTTGCTGGGCCAGAGAAGCTGTGTCACTCAGGAACGTTCCGCCGGCTCGAATGCTGTAGTCGCCGCACTCTTCGTCGTTATTGCCGGGAGTTACCAGGATCGTCGTGCCCGGGTAACGCTTTTGAAATTCGAGGGCCAGGAACTGCACGGTCTTCAGCACAAAGGCCCGGTAGTGCGCCGGATCCTCGTCGTGGGTCGCATTCCGGAAGGCCTTAGGAAAGCCGTGCGCCAACAGATCGCCGTTGTACATAACGAAGGCAGGATGCGGCAGGGTCTTGCGCATCTGGTCCAGGGCTGACCGCAAGAGCCACCAGTTCGTGTCCTGACCGTATTGACTGAAGCGAGTCAACTTCGACCGCTGCAGTATCGCCTCCCACTGAGCAGGCTCGCCGGCGGCAAGCTCGGGGACGAGTGTGGTGTCGGCCATCGGATCAAAGTGAATGTCCGAGACAATGAGGAACTTGTTGTTTGCCGCCTGGGCAAGTGGGACGAGCAGTAGCAACAACGCGAATACGGCCAGAAGAGCAGACAGCGCCGGAGATTGCTGACTGGTTGACTTGAACCTCACTCTTTTGGATGTGGCGAAATGGTGCAGGAGCATTTGTCCTCAAGGGCAATGGGGTGATCAACTGAAGGGACAGGATAATAGCTTACTCGAACCGTATCTTTTCACCACTGACTACGGAATGCTTGTGGAATTTGGCTTCGTTCTTCAGCGGATAATCAAGCCGATATTGCGCACCCCGGCTCTCCTCGCGGGCCAGGGCCGAGCGCGCAATAAGCAGCCCGGCCTGCAAAATGTTGGTGGCCTCGTGGGTGCGGCGATCGCTGCCCGCCGGCGGCCGCAGCCCGCTCAACTCTGCCACCACCTGTCGCAAGATCTTTCCTTCGCGCACCACCCCGACGTTCTGCCACATCAGCGACTGCACCTTCTTGATGAGCTTCTCCGTCTCTGCCGGCTGCCCATTGCTGTTTGCGGGATCACCCTTTGCAGTTGTTGCGTGACTCCTGTTGCCTGGTCTGAGATGATCACGCATGGTCTGCGCTGCACGTGCTCCGTACACCAACCCTTCGAGCAGTGAATTGCTGGCCAGCCGATTGGCGCCGTGTACGCCCGTGCAGGCAACTTCCCCGGCAGCGAAGAGCCCCGGAATTGAGGTCTGACCACGCAGGTCAGTTCGTACACCACCCATGGAGTAGTGTGCCGCCGGACGCACCGGCACAAGTTCGGTGGCAATGTCAATGTTGTAACGCATGCAGGTTGCATAGATCGTTGGGAAGCGTGTACGCACGCGTTCCGCATTCAGATGCGTAAGGTCGAGATAGACAGCAGCGTCCGGCCGTTTCACCCGCTCCAGCTCATGTGCTATGGCGCGCGCCACCACATCGCGTGGCGCCAGCTCGCCAGCCTCGTGGTACTTAGGCATGAACCGCACCAGCTCAAAGTTCCGCAAGTACGCGCCCTCGCCGCGCAGCGCCTCCGACAGCAAAAATCGTGGTGCATTCTTCAGAAACAGCGCCGTGGGATGAAACTGCACAAACTCCATGTCGCTGATCTCTGCGCCGGCGCGATGCGCCATGGACACGCCGTCACCGGTGGCCACCGCCGGATTGGTGGTATCGCTGTACACCTGGCCGAGCCCGCCTGTGGCGAGCAGCACGGCGCTGGCATAGGTATCGTGCGACTGGCCCGACTGGTCGAGCACGCGCACTCCGGCAGCGCGTCCGTCGCGGAGCAGCAGGTCGGTAGTGAACTCGAATTCGTAGAAGCTGATGTTCTTTTGAGCAGCGGCCTTCAGGTACAACGCGCGACCAATTTCGCGACCGGTGGAATCACCGTGGGCATGGAGCACTCGGCTGCGGCTATGCGCGCCCTCGCGGGTGAAGGCAATTTTGGCACCCGCGCGATCGAACTCGGTCCCCCACTCAATCAGCTCCTCGATACGCGGGGGACCTTCTTCCACCAGAACCCGAGCCGCCTCTTCGTTGCACAGGCCATCGCCAGCCTTCAGCGTGTCTTCGAGGTGCAGGCGAACCTCGTCCTCATCGCTGAGCGCAGCGGCAATGCCGCCTTGTGCATACTGCGTGTTGGACTCCGTGACTTCCTGCTTGGCCAGGCACAGTACGCGGCCCGCGGAGGCAAGTTCCACCGAAGCGCGCAGGCCGGCAATGCCAGCGCCTACCACGATGAAGTCGGTCTCAGACGGAAGAGCCTTCATAACCACGGAACTTTGGGCGCAAATGGCGCCGTAGTCACGCTCTCAAGGCTCATGGTAGCACGCATAATACGCGGTGGAACCCGCTAATATCAGCACACGTGCCGATCGGGGAATCCTCGCTCCAGTGGGTTAGACCCGCAAGCTCAATCCTCATCCATTACACTGGATGCTTGACTCGAATTCCGGTTCACACTCCTTCGCGGACGTATGAAGTGCTGGTTGAGCGCGGGTCGCTGCGCTCCGCAGCCACCGCATTGCGCGACTTAATTCCCACCGAGTCGCGCGTCTTCGCCGTCACATCTCCACGGATTCGCAAGCATTGTGCTCCCGCGCTCAACAAAAGCTTCATGCGCGCCGGACGCAGGCTGGAAATCCTGGAAGTGCCCGACGGCGAGCGCAGCAAGAAGCTCTCGCAATTGGAGAAGCTTGCGGTGAGGCTGATGAAGCGCGGCGCCGATCGGAGCTCCGTGATCCTTGCTCTCGGCGGAGGAGTCGTGGGCGACGTTGCCGGATTCCTCGCATCCGTCTTCATGCGCGGAGTTCCCGTGGCGCAGATTCCGACCACGCTGTTGGCACAGGTTGATTCGGCCATCGGCGGCAAGACGGGAGTAAACCTCGCGGCGGGCAAGAACCTGATCGGGACATTTCATCAACCTGTGGCAGTGCTTGTCGATCCCGATGCGCTGGCGACGCTGCCGGAGCGCGAATACCGTTCAGGGTTGTTCGAGGCGATGAAGTACGGCGTCATCCGCAACCCGGCAATCTTCGACCTGATGGAGCGGGAGCGTGAAGCGCTGCTGCGCCGCGAGGGTGCGCTGCTGGAGAAGTTAATCACGGAGTGCATTCAGGTGAAGGCCGATGTTGTGAGCGCGGATGAGCGCGAGAGCGGCGAGCGTCGCATCCTGAATTTCGGCCATACCATTGGGCACGCGCTGGAGGCCGAGACCGGCTACCGTAAGCTACTGCACGGCGAGGCCGTCGGTTGGGGCATGATCGCTGCTGCGCTAATCGGCTACGCGCTCGACGTGACGGACTCGCTCGCCGCGCAGCGCATTATTGCAACTGTTTCGGCCTACGGTCCGTTGCCGAAGTTCAAGGTCCAAACCAGACGAATCCTCAAGCGGTTGCTGGCCGACAAGAAAACTGTCGGCGGCGTTCCGCATTTCGTCCTGGCAAGCACGATCGGCAAGGTAGAAGTAGTGAACAACGTTCCGCCACGCGTTATAGTGCATGCGATCGAGGAAGCGAAGTCTCTGTCGGCTGCATAAATGGCCACTCCCGTTAAACACGAGACACAGTCGGGGGACCACATTGTGGGCGCTGCTCCGCCAGGAGCGTGCGATGAGGCGTCGGCTTCCGAAGCCGTGCGCGATATGTTCACCTCCATCGCGCCGCGCTATGACCTGCTGAATCACGTGCTCTCGATGAACGTTGACCGACTCTGGTGGAACCGCACCGCACGTGTTTTTTCCGAGGTGCTGCGACGCCCAGGCGCGCGGGTACTCGATCTCTGCTGCGGCACGGGAGACATGGCGTTCTCTATGTATCGCCGACTCGACGGAGCACCCACGCAGATTGTTGGTGTTGACTTTTCTCACGCCATGCTCGTGCTTGCGGGGCGGAAGTCGGAAGGCAAAAGCATCCGCTGGGTTGAGGCCGATGCCTTGCATCTGCCGTTCTCCGCTGGCCACTTCCAACTGGTAACCTCGGCGTTCGGATTTCGCAATCTCGCCAACTACGATCGTGGACTGGCGGAGATCTATCGTGTGCTGGTTCGCAACGGCGAGGTCGGCATCCTCGACTTCGGTGAACCCAAAGGCCTGCTCGGTAAAATCTACCGCTTGTACTTCCAACATGTGTTGCCCGCAATCGGTACGCTTATCTCGGGCGTGCGCGGGCCTTATTCTTACCTGCCGGCTTCCGTGCTCCGCTTTCCCTCGCCGGAAGAAATGTTGGAGCGAATGCGCGCTGTCGGCTTCCGCGATGTCTCCTGGACGCCGTACACCTTCGGGATTGCCGGGCTGTACCGCGGCACGAAGTGACGTCCTCACCATAAAGATCTACTAACCACTGCTGCTGAAGCTGTCCCGCAGAGCATCCTCAATCGTGTACTGAATGACCTTCGAATAGTTCTCACCGAGCAGGACCTGCAGACGAGTGGTATCCATCGTGTAGGAGCCGATCATGTAAGGCAGCGCCGCAGGAGGGATCGAGGAAATTCCCCATTTCCACAATGCTCCCAGAATCGGACGGCAGACGGCACGCGGAACGCGTTTGACTTGCGCGTTGGCAATCTCCGCACAGCGCTGAATGCTGACCGACTCGCCACGGCCGGCAACATTCAGGATCGTCATTGGCGGATCGGTCTGCGGGCGATGCAAGAGGTACACAAGCAGTCGCGCGATGTCGTCCACATGCACGAACTGGAATTGCTTCTCCAGATACTTCTTGCCGAGCGGCAGCATCAGCGGCAATCGCTTACCGGCTGCACGCATGCGGGCAGCGCGCTTGCTCTTGCCCAACGGCGTCCCGCGCAGCGCTCCGACCATGTAGTTCTGCATGCTGGCGCCGCTGAAGATGTGCGGCCGCAGGATGTAAACGCGGCAGTCGCCCAGACTCTGCGCGCGATAACGTACTACTTCATCGCTCTCGCGCTTGTGGACCGCGTAGGGTAAAGTGTGCGCGCGCAGCGGGGCATCTTCCTTCACCGGGCCTGGGGTTTCTGATCCGTAAGCCGAGACGCTGCTGGAGAAGATGAATTGATTCACGGAGCCGCCGGTGCGATTGACGACGCTGATTGCTTCCATGACGCGCGCGGTACCGGCGACATTGATCTGCCACATGCGCTCGACATCGAGAACGCCGCTTTTCATGGGGTCAAGGATGAAAGCGAGATGGACCACTGACGATGCACCGGTCGCGCGCAGCAGTTCAATCAACTGCCAGCAAGCGGCCTCGCGGCCGAGGTCAATTTGCTCGAATCGCAGGAGCGGAACGGAACTGTCGGGTGGGCGCATGTCAACGCCCACCACGCGAAAATCAGAAAGCATCGGAAGCAGCCTGGTCCCAAGGTTCCCTGCGATGCCCGTGACCAGGACCGTGCGTTCCGGCGACATGACTACTGCGGAGGCGCGGGCGGTTGTTGCGGCGGCGTGTTCGCAGGATTCGGAGCAGCCGGCGCATTTCCTGGACCCGGGGGCGGTGGACCGCCAGCACCAGGCCCTGGCGGCATGGCGCGGCGCGGATTGATGACCCGCGGCGTCGGGTTGACCTGCAGTCTCTCCGGCCCGAAATAGGTGTCATTCAAAACCGGCGTCACCGAGTTCTGGATCTGCTGGATTTTGTCGGCCACCAACTGTCGCGACAATGTTTGCGAAATGGATGTCTTGGCCTCGCTCAGAGGAATGGTGCGGACCGAAACTACCTTGTAGACATAGAAGGATGCGGGATCGGTGAACACTGTCGAGATTTCGCCCGGCTTCAAATCGAAGACCGACTCGTGCGCCTCGGGCAGCGTTCCCGGACGGCGCGCTCCGACCTTAATGCTAGCCGGAGGAGTGGTAAGCCCAGAGTGCTCAGTGGCTTCCTTTTCCAGCTTCTCCGGGTCCTCACCGGCGACCCAGCGGTTGTGTATCTGGTCAGCGTAAGCCTTTTCGTCAGCTTCGGAAGGTTTCGGCTTGTCAGGGACATTGCCCTGGTTGCGCGGAATGATGATGCGCTGCAGGGTAGCTTCCACGTACTTCCTGCTGTTCTGGTTGTAATAATCCTCGATCTGCTGGTCTGTCGGATGCGAATACTCTTCCGTGATGTGCTGATTCAGCGCCTCCCGCAGGATCTGGTTCTGGGCGAACTGCATGATTTGCTGCACCTGGGGATCGTTTTCCATGCCCATACCGCGCGCAGCATCAGCAAAGATGAGCAGCTTGGCATACTGCGTGGCAAAGTTGCGCATCATGTCCACGGGCATCTGCGGGCGGTCCGGCGGCGTAAGCGCCTTCACCAGCTTCTCAAACTGCTCGCGCGTCATGCCGCTGACGCATCCCTGCGGAGGCACGCTGGCGCCATTTGCGGGCTGGCAAGCACCTTTAAGCGTAATCACCGGCTCGCTCATCGGAACTACGCTGGTGCTGGGCAAGGTTGCCGGTGGTGGCGGTGGAGGTGGCTGCATTGGGGTCGGAGCCGGCGTCGCGGCTGCGTTCTGATTGCCGGCGGTTGGCGCGGAAGGAGCTGGTTGCTGAGGCTTGGCTGCCGAATCCTGAGCATAACTGGCGCAGCTCAGGACACACAGAATGGCAAGTGCCATCAAGGTAGAACGTAACATGAAGTGGTATTCCTCCGGAGTAGTACCGCCTGAGAGGCGGAGCAGGAAATTACTACAAAATCGTAACACATCGGGCCGCCGAAACCTGCCTTAAATGCCCCAATCTGAGTTGGCGGATGCCCGCCAAACGTGAATAATCGTGGACATGACGGAGTCGTCCGGGGCGGCGCAGATGCGCGTGGAGAAGAAGGCGGTTGCCTTGAACTCCATCTATGCCGCGATTGGCATCACGCTGCTCAAGGTAATCGTCGGCATTACCACTCTCAGTCTGGGCATCCTGTCTGAAGCCGCGCATTCTGCGCTGGACCTGGTCGCAGCTGCGATCACTTACTTTTCGGTCCGCGTCTCCGATAAGCCAGCCGATGCCGATCACCAATACGGTCACGCCAAGTTCGAGAACTTCTCCGCCTTCATCGAGACCGGCCTGCTGCTGCTGACCTGCGTCTGGATCGTGTACGAGGCCTGCAAGCGGCTCTTCTTTCACGCAGTCGAGATCGAGCCAACCGGGTGGGCCTTCGCCGTAATGGCAGCCTCGATCATCGTGGACTACTGGCGCTCGCGGCGCCTGCGCAGGATCGCCCAGAAGTACGACAGCCAGGCACTCTACGCTGATGCCTTGCACTTCAGCACTGACATCTGGTCCAGTGCGGTGGTCATTCTCGGGCTCGCGCTGGTTTGGGCCGGCCGCGAGTATTCGAATCCGCTACTGAAGAAGGCCGATCCGATCGCCGCGCTGATTGTGGCCTGCATCGTCGTGGTTGTCAGTTGGCGGCTGGCGCGGCAGACCATTGACGCCTTGCTCGACGCAGCTCCAACCGGCGTGCGCAATCGCATCATCCAGGAGATTTACCGCGTGGACGGCGTGCTGGAAGTGGACCGCGTGCGCATCCGCAAGGCAGGCAGCCGATATTTCGCGGACGTTTCGGTCGCCATGTCGCGCAATGTCACCTTCCAGAAATCCGAGCAGGTCTCCAATGAAGTTGCCGCGCATGTCCGCTCCGTACTGCCCGACGCCGACGTTGTGGTGAACGCCGTCTCGCGCGCCAGCCGCCAGGAAAGCCTGTTCGACAAAATTCGCGCGGTCGCCACCCGGAACAACCTCAACGTGCACGACATCAGCGTGCAGGACCTGAAAGGCCGGCTGCACGTCGAGCAGCACGTCGAGCTGGACGAGCGGCTCAGCCTGAAGGAAGCCCACGACCGCGTCACGCGCCTCGAAGGCGAGATGAAACAGGACATCGGCGAAATCGCCAGCATCCTGACTCACATTGAAAGCGAACCTGCAACCATCGAGACCAGCGATGGGTTGGTGCGCTCTCCCGGATTCGAGAAGCGGCTTCAATCGGTGACTTCGGGCTTTCCCGAAGTCGTGGATGTGCATGACCTCATGTTCAAGCGCGTCGGCGGGCGACTCTGCCTCTCTCTGCACTGCACCATGCTCGACGATCTTCCGCTCTCGCGCGTCCACGACATTCAGACCGCGCTGGAAGGCCGCTTCCGCCAGGAAGTTCCTGAGCTCTTCCGCGTGCTGATTCATCCTGAGCCGCAAACCGATAATCGGCGGTGAGGACCAGTTTTCGCCGCTCCGGCATTTACATCGCTCTCCGTGGCTCGGCTAGCACTCCCCCTCCCCTTGTGCCTTGTTCTTTAGAATCATCGTTTTGGACAGATTTTCACGGCAAGTTATTGAGCTACAACTACTTACTAACAAGTCTTCAATCCAAACGACTTATGAGTAGGCGGGCTCCCTTCCGGCCAAGGCGCGAAGGTGCGCCCCACCCCCCTCCTCACCGGTTCCTTAGAATCATGAGATTACGGAGGTTTTCACGACAAATTCGTGACCTCTAAGGGTTTACACGCATCTTCTTGTGCCACAATCACTTAGTTGTCGGCTCATCTGAGTTCCATCGGCTACAAGCAGAGCCCTGACCCTTCTGGTGCGTCCTGATCCGCCAGACGCCCAGGTTCCGCCGAATTGTCAAAGAGCTTACACGCCGTGCCTGCTCAGAGGCTGCGTCGCCCAGCTTGCGCTCGGTCGCTACGTCCAAGCCAGCTCAGACGCCGAGACACAAAAAGGCAGGCGCGCCGGGCGCGGCGAATCCTGCCCTACAGTCCAACCTATGCCGTCAGGCGTGGCTCGGCAAGAGGATTTTGCATCGCTAAGGTTAAGAAGTGTGAAGGGGTTCCAAAATGGGAAGCAAGCAGATCTCACCTGTTGACCAGGCGAACCGTCACGAATTCCCTGCGACCGGCGTTCCCCATGTGCAAAAGCGAGTTATGATAGCAGCGTTCTTCACAACTAATTTGCCGCGGGGTCGGTCCCGCCTGGTGAGGTCGAAATGTCTCCCTCCTTCCGTTTGAGGCTCATCCTGCTGCTCACTCTAATTTGCCCTTCAGCGCTTGTCTGCGGTCCGGACAATCCCCCGTCGTCGGCTCCGCCGAAGCCACAGCCGGCGAAGACCGGGGATGTTGTCACCGACTACTTCGGCACCAAAGTGAGCGACCCGTACCGCTGGATGGAAGCAGGTCCCAGCGACCCGCAGGTAGTGGAGTTTTTGAAGGCGCAGAATGCATACACACGATCGGTACTGGATTCGCTCGGAGGGCGCAGCGCGCTTCTCTCCCGAATTGAGCAGCTCGATAACGCGGTTCCGATGGTGCGGTCCTGGCAGCGGGGCGGAACGGACATTTTCTACCTGCAGACCGATCCCGGCGCTACCACCGCCTCTCTATTTGTTCGCGACGCCAGCGGCAAATCGCGCAAGCTCCTGGATCCCGTGTCGCTCGAACAGGGAGGGCAGCACGCCGCCATCGACTACTTCGTGCCCTCCTGGGATGGCCACTATGTGCTCGCTGGGGTCTCGCTGGGAGGGTCGGAAAACAGTACGATCCACGTCTTCGAAACAGCCAGCGGGCGTATGCTGCCCGATGCGATCACGCGTACCCAATACGCTGGTCCATCATGGACCACTGACTCCCGTTCCTTTTATTACGCTCGTCTGCAGAAACTGCCTCCTGGTGCCCCGCCCACTGCTGTCTATGAGAATGAGCGCGTTTACCTGCATACCCTTGGCAGCGATGCAGAGAAGGACGTTCAGGTGTTCGGTCCCGGCGTCTCGTCCTCTCCAGACATTCCCAAGGCTGGGTTCGTAGGCGTGGGCGTGACACCGGGATCAAACTACCTGCTCGCATATTATTCGGCGGGTACGACGGATCCAGCCGCCCTATACATCGCAGCCTCCGACGCACACGAAACCTGGCGGAAAGTGGTTTCTTCTGCAGACATGCTTTCGGTGGCGATCGATAGCTCGGCGACGGTTTACCAATCGACGCTGTACATGATCGTCGATAAGGATGCGCCCAACCACAAGCTGATTTCGATGGATTTAGACCATCCCGATGCGGCGCACACGAGAGTAATCGTGCCTACTGATAACGCAAGGGTTTTGTTTGGGGTGTACGCGGCCAAAGATGGGCTTTATCTAGCCTCGAAAAGGGGAGTCAGATTTGAGTTGCAGCGTTCGCCTTATCAAGAGAAGCTCGAGTGGAAAACAGTTCCGTTACCGTTCAACGGCACGATCTCCAACGTGGATGCCAACGTCTTGCTGCCGGGGTTGGTTTTCCGTCTGGAATCCTGGACAAATTCAGACCAGGTGCTGGCCTACGATCCGGCAACCAATCAGGTTTCGAATACCGGATTGATGCAGAAGAATCCCGCAGACTTCTCTGGAATCGAAGCGCGCGAAGTCGAGGCGACCAGCGCCGACGGAACCAAGGTCCCACTTTCGATTTTATGCAAGAAAGGTCTGGCGCTGGATGGCTCGCATCCGACACTTTTGGACGGCTATGGCGCCTATGGCATTTCCATTGACCCCTATTTCAATGCGCGCATTCTGGCCTTTCTGGAGAAAGGGGGCGTCTATGCTATTGCGCACGTTCGCGGGGGCGGAGAATACGGTGAATCGTGGCATAATGCCGGCCGAAAGGAGACCAAGCAGCATACCGTCGACGACATGGTTGCTTCGGCCCAGTATCTCATCCAGCAGCGCTACACCTCTGCCAAACATCTGGCCATAATCGGCACCAGCGCCGGCGGGCTCGCGGTGGGCGGCGCCATTGTGCAACATCCGGAGTTGTTCGTAGCCGCCATCGATAATGTGGGGATGACCGACCTGCTGCGCTTCCAGAACACCCAGGGCGGCCC
>Ga0335077_10007559_pt1 | contig 13445 bp, 12 predicted proteins | sample Lox_Sample_31_FD_207151 | JGI IMG/M metagenome (GOLD analysis project Ga0335077, IMG submission 207151) | Soil microbial communities from Loxahatchee National Wildlife Refuge, Florida, United States - Lox_Sample_3.1 | ecosystem: Environmental > Terrestrial > Soil > Wetlands | place: USA... | reverse complement strand
TCGGAAATACCGAGAATAGGCGGTGTACGAGGCGGTCTTGATGGCGGTAACGTTGCCGACGCAGCCGCTGGGAAGAGGATTTCTCAACAACTATCGCGGATTGGGGCTTCTCTTCTCTGGAATATACAGCTACTTCGGGGGCCAGGATTGGACAAGATTTATTAGACTTGGATTCGCAACCCACTGAATATTCGCGCAACAATCGAGGCCGTCGGCTACCCAGTCTTCTGAGTTGTCCTCTATCCTTCTTACTTTTAGTCGATTGTTTTCCAGCAACAAGAATCCGCCCTGTTCAATCACATACGCAACCATGCGACCGTCCGGCGACCAGTACAAACCTGCCAACCCCTCTCGACTGTGAAAAAGCTTTTTCTTGCCCCTTCCATTCGGATGAATGACGTAGTAGTTGTGTTCGCGCTCATCTAGGTAAGCAATCCAATCGCCATCGGGCGACCATGTGGGCCCCGTCCCAGTTGCAAGCGTTTGCGGCTTTGCTTCGCTCCTGACATCTTGAATCATCACGTTGCCATCAAACTCAAACACGACATTCTTATCGTCGGGTGACCAACACTGCGATGTGATTCTTTTGACGGGCGACAAAACTTTGACAGACTTCGATTCCAAATCTAAGACCTTCAAACTGACAGATTTATCGTCGATTGCGGTCGCCATAGCAATCTGCGACGTGTCACGTGACCAGCAAAATTGCCCCGGTCTTACAACACTTGGAAATTCTCGAACATCGGAGTTGTCCGCTTTCATAATCCCTAGAATTGCGGTGTACTTTATCACCTGAAATGCAATCTCAGTCCCATCTGGAGTTATTGTTCCGACGCCTGCAAACTCTTTCTTTAAAATGTTGTTTCCAACCACCTTCCGCTTGGTGAAGTTTACGATTTCGGGCCCATGCGGGTCGTACCAACCTATTGTGAGTCCAGCCTTTGCTTGCATCCGTACCAATTCCGCACGCACCGATTCGTTCGGGCCCGCCGGCGCTGCCTGCACCACCAACCCGATTGCCATGAGTGTGACAATTCGCTTGAATGTCTTTTCGCGCCGCATCTCAATTTTCAGAGTTTGGTGCAACTACGTCGCAACGGCAAAGGATTGTGACACTCTAGCAAGTATCGCGCACCGTATTTTGCCAGGGAATTACGCGTTCTCCTGGCTCGCATCGCTCCGCGACGAGATTGCTTCATTTACTCATCGAAGAGCGGCGTCGTAGAAATAATTATCCACGCGGATTTTCAGGCACTCAGACGGCATATTAATCTCTCGTAGTGCGCCGTTCATCCCCGATTTGACCCGTTCTGAGCAAAGAACTATGACGCTCGCTGAGTTGGGTGTGTTTTAGGATTCTGAGATAGCGTCTTGCGGAGCTCTCCCGATGCTAAACTATGCAGATATTCGGCCAGATACAGGAGGTTTCGACTTCCTATGAAAGGCCAAGCACTGACTGCGCTAGCCGTACTAGCCTTTACGGTTTGCATGTGCGGAAGTGGCGCACTCGCATCCCCCCACCCGCAGAGCAAGGAACGGTCCAAGTCGGATGCCGACATCAATGCCATCGGGAATCGACATGTCGTCCGTGATGTAAACTTCTATTCCGTTGAAAAGGAAAAAGAGATAGGCAAAACGTTAGCTGACGAAGTCGAGCGGTCCTCCAAGTTGGTGCAGGACCCTACAGTGACCGAATACTGTAAACGAGTGGCACAGAAAGTGGCGAATAACTCGGACGCAGGAATGCCTATCACGGTCCACGTGATTGACAGCAATGCGGTGACGGCATTCACGCTCGCTGGTGGATACCAATACGTCAGTCGCGGGCTTCTTTTGCGATTGGAGAACGAGGCTGAGCTTGCGAGTGTGCTTGCACGGGGGATTGCTCACACAGCGTTACGTTCCGCCACGAAAGAGGCTACCAAGGCCCAGTTGATACAAGCTGCGACTATTCCGGTCGTCGCGTCCGGTCCCGGCAGTTCGTCTGTCAGTGGTGTCTCCCTGACGATTCCATTGAGTCAACTAAAAATGAAACGGGACGACGAACTGGACGCGGACTACTTCGGAATACAGTACGTGTATAAAGCGGGTTACGACCCTGAGTGCTTCACGAACTTTCTTCAACGGATATGGGGCTCTAATGCCGCCGCGACTGATAGTACCCCAAAAGTCCTAAGCGACTACCCACCGTTGGATGAACGGCTGGCCGCACTGAGAAACGAAATCTCCAAGATTTTGCCACCGCGTGATGGGGCAATCATCTCAACACCAGAGTTCGCGGCATTCAAGGAGCACCTGCGAGCTCAAAAATCAGAAGATTTAAAACAGCCCACCGAAGAGCACTGAACCCGGCTGGAATCGGGCCTATTCTCAGGATAAGTCCCGCAGGGGCGAGAGCACACAGTCGCACCGACTTCTGGTATTTTCCATTTTTCTCCATCCTTAGCCGCTTTTCACTCGAAAACACCGCAAACTGCTCGGCAATACCGAGCATAGGCGGCGTACGAGGTGGTCCTGATTGAGATTTAAGGATTCTGAGATGGCTTCGTCACTCCGCAGACCTAATCCCTCTTTTTCATCTGAAGGCCTTCATACGCCAGATAAACTCCCATGATAAATGCGACCGCGCTTACCCACATCGGAACCTGCCAACCAGCAACAAGCACCTGCCATTTGAAAACGAGCCGCAAGGCGAGAACGACCGCTACGATAAGAAAAATTGTGCCGGCTAATCGGGAAAACGCATCCTTGCCCATTTATTGTCATCCTCCGAAGGACATCATGAGTATGAGGCATCACCTACGATTCGCCGCCTTCCTCTCCGGGCGGCAATGCACATGCATGCCATTCCTCATCCTCGATGTGGCTGTCGCAGAACCACCTCTCGCACCTACTGCAGTGCACAGTCGCCAGATATTCGCAGGGTTCATGGCTAGGCGACACGGCCTGACACAGCCGTATCAGCTCCGCACGTCTTGGTTCTTTTTCTTCCATCAGGTGCCTCTGAAACAATCTCAATGAGCAGGCAATTGGCGGCTGTGTCGTGCATCTTACTTCAGATTTGGTCGTACTTGGTTTCAAAAACACCGCTGAGTGCTCGGAAATACCGAGGACAGGCGGTGTACGAGACGGTCGTGACGGGGATTCTAGACTTGGGCGTCGGATTTGAAATCAGCTATTTCTGGCTGAGAAGCGATAGGCCGGAAACAAATATCGGGAACACGTAACTGTACGCCGCGACGATTACTAACACGGTTGAAGCGGCGACATATTTGTTAGGGTTTTTGAAACCTAAAAAGGCGGACAGTAGCGTTGCTAGTGCTAGGAGCCAGAACATCACGACATTCGGTCGCAAAATCATTACCCCTTCCCGGCGAATAAACAACCCGGCATAGAAAGCCATCCATCCGGCAGTAGCCGCAGCGCAAAAGATGAAGCAAGTCGTCCAATACCGAGCGAATCGATGCGTCAGTAGGGAGATAACGGACAAAAATGCACATCCCAATAGCGCAGAATAGCTGAGCAGTACAAGACCACCTCCCACGACGACTAACACTTTCTGGTGGGACGTCAGAGCGCCGAAGTCAGTACCTTGGGCGAATGCGCGGTACAGCTTCATATTATCCAGACGCTACACCTACGCTGGAATCGCAGCAAGCTATACCGCTTCACGGAAACCCAGGGAAAGAAAGGTTAACGCTCCTATAACACTGCATGATTTTCAGACCATGACAACGGAACACCTCTGCTCATCGATTTACAGTGATTTCTCAGTTTCCTGCATATTCCGCCGAATCCAGTGCGAAAACACCGCAGTCGGTGTGCAAATACCGGGAACAGGCGGCGTACGAGGAGGTGTGGTGACGGGAATTTTCTCTCCTCAGAGCCGGTATCAGAGATTAGAGTTTGGCATCAGCACGGAATTGGAGGCGCGCCATGCGTGTTTTCCTTGGGTCGATTCTCGTCCTGAGCATTCTTAGACCTCCAGCCATCGAAAAGGGGACCAAGCTGGTCTGGCACTACACCTCAGGGATGTTTGCTGGCGGTGAAGTAACCACCTACACGGTGGGTGATAGACGGCGCACAGAACGTCGAAACACCGCACAGTACCGGAACGCCAGTGGGTCATTTGAGCCCGGCGACCCATCTCCTGACGTGGTAATCCAGCGATGCGACCTTGGACAGAGTTTTCAGTTGGATACAAGCAGGGCGGAATTCATCTCCGAAGAATATCCCCCCAAACCGTTTTTTACTCCCGAGGAACTAAAGGCACGAGGATTTGATGACCCTGATTGGGATACGTCGTCTCTCCCAGCGTTTCTAGTTGAGACGACAACCGTGGACACGGGGGAGCGTGAAGAACTGTTCGGCCGATGGGCAAGGTACGTCATCACCACGATTAAACGGACTCCTCTCGGCGATACGAAGGCCGAGCCATCGGTGACCGTCATGGATGGTTGGTATCTCGACTATGAAAGAAGAATTTCGTGTGAGCCGAAGCCGAGCGAGGCGCCCAAAGTTCACGATTTCGATTGGGTTGTGATTAATGGAAGATGGCGGATGCTGACGGGGAAGATAGTAAATATTGAAGTTGGGCGTCGAGAAACAGGACTCCTGGTAAGGAAGGGTCAAAATTCCTTGACCATGACTCTTACAGGAAGCAATGGCATCCAGATGAGCAGCGACATCAGGATAACGGAGCTCTTCGAGGGGCCCTTGGACCCTGCCCTGTTCGATATTCCTCCCGGATTCAGACGTGTCGACCGTCTCCAATGGAGGCCAGCAAAGTAGGACGCTAACGTCGCGGATACCATCGAGATTCAGAAGTGACGCCCCTGTGATGATATGATTTGTGCAAACGTGGAGTTGCTCTACTAGCGAGCGACAAAAACAGTGAAGCCAATCACATCTGCCGCGTTTTTCCTATTGCTGTCATTCTGTATTCCTCAAGAAGCGCACAAAGCGGTCGTCTACCTCAAGCACATCGAAATGCCGCACTATCCTTAGGTGGCACGAGCTGCGCATCTGGATGGAATTGTAATTGTGAAGCTAACAGTCGGAGTGGATGGGTCTGTAGTGAACTCCGAACCGTTGACAGCCGAATCGCCGAAGTTTCTTGTCGACGCGACACTACAGCTCGTCAAGAAGTGGAGGTTTGGATGCGTTTCTTGCCCACCAGCTCAATCCTACGAAACAACAATCAAGTTTATCTACAAGCTGGATGGCGAACCGTCCGTTCAGGACAATACGAGCCTCCTAATGGAACTACCGGATGAAATCACAATAACGGCCAGACCTCGCGAGTGTGACCACTGCCCACAATCCAGTCGCCCGAAGAAGCCATCTAAGAATTGAAGTAAACGCAGCAGACCCCAAGAGATATGTTTGCGCCGCTTCAGCGTAACGCCAGCAAAGCGGTGCTCCGTTCTGATTCATCCATACCCGTTCTGAGCGAAGAACTATGACACTTTTATGACACTGCACCGTTTTAGGGCACCGCCGTTATCCACCCGAGAGGCGGAACTCCCTGAATCAAAAAGAGAAAGGTGGTGGGCCTGGGGAGAGTCGAACTCCCGACCAACGGTTTAGGAAATGTTTCCAAGCAATTTAGCTAACTTATTGAACGGAAGGCAGAAACCCCTGCAACCCTTCCAGCGTCAATAAGTTTGCTGCATGTGGTGAGATGGTTTCAGATGTGGCGGAATTCCGCGAAGTGATCACGGGCTCCCCACAAAAGCCCCCACAGTCTTCGGCACTAGAAATCCGATTGCTGGTGGTGATAGCGGGATTCTTCACTCTCAAGGGCAGGCATGACAGTTCGTGCGCCGCATTGGCCTTGAGCTTCAGTTGCCAACTACCAACAGATGACCGTCGTTCTGCGTGTAGAGTTTTCCGTCCGTCCCGATGGAAAGCGGCGTATAAGCCGCGCCGATTGCCAGGTTGAGAAAAAGATTGCCAGTCGGCTGCGTGAAAATACCGGAGTGTCCCTGCGGTAAGACGTAAATGTTTCCGTCCTCGCTATTCACGTAGACGTTTCCATTCACATCGATAGCTGGCATGTTGATGCACCACTCAAATCCGTCCGGCTGATCGGAGACGCAATTCAAGACGCCATTTGAATCGCGGGTGCAGGTCATTGTATTCGTGCTCTGGAATTTCCACTCCACCTGCATGTTGGGATCGAGCTGCGTAATGTAAAAGACCTGAGGCGTCGGTACGCAGGTCGGCTTTTCCATATGGCAATAGGCCGGCGAGCCATAGTGATTGTCCTTGATTACGATCGAATATGTGCCGTCGTGTGCATAGACAGCCGGCGTCGAATCCCATCCGAAGTCGTAGGCGGCCTGGAAGTTTCCTTGCGCGTCGAATTTGAAGAGGTGGCCGCGTGAATAATTGTAGTTGTCCAAGGCCCCGAACACGATCGAGCCATCCGGCAAGACGGTTGGTGATGAGGACGCCTCGTCCGGTACGGATCCCGATCCTTTCGCGTTTGTTCTCGGATCTACGCCTGGTGTCGCTCCGTTCCGACACGAATTCGCATCCATGTTGGCGGGAGCGGAAATCGGGACGAGAGCACCACAGCCGTCGCTAAGCACGTTGCGCATGGTAGCCTGCCACTTCAGAGTCAAATCCGGTTTAACGGCAATGAGGTACGCCTGTGCAGCATTGAAGTGAGCGCGGCTTACAGTGTATATCGTCCCATCCGCCGCGACTGCCGGCGCGATGTTGATTCCCGGCCTCTGCGAACCACAGACGGTCGTCGGTGGTTGTTGATTCGTTCCGACAACGTCCGCAGGCGGCCAGGGAAGCGTCGTCAAATCGGTGAATCGTCCCGGGCAGCTTACGGCGTTTCCCGCGGGCGCTGTGGGAGTCAGGCTGGCGAAGGTGACCGCGGTTGCCGCGTCGGCCGGCGTGACTTTCACCAGCCAAGCCCCGAACACGTCTTCAGCAGTCCATGGATCCCCCTGCGTGCGTAGCGCAATCACGTTGTAATAGATGTTTCCGTTTGCATCGGCGGTTAAGGGACCGGCCACATAGGCGGTCGCCTCGTTGGTGGCCATACCACTAAGCGGCGGCGCTATGTGTGCTGCGGACGTTCCCGTATTCTTGTCCACTTTCCAGATTGTGCCGGCGGCGCCCGGAACGTAGATAAAATCATTTGCGTCCACCGGATGAAACACCGGCTCGACGCCTTGCAAGCCGTCAGATCCCAAGGTGATGTTCGTAGAATTTGGCTCGGGTTTCCAATCGCTTTCAAAATTCCAGACTTGGGCGAGCGCACCGTTGATCCAGGTAAATCGAGCCTCGTTCCAGATCATGGTTTGCCAAGCGTTGGGCCCGCAGGGCGCACCGTTCTCCCAGTCTCCCGGAATGGGGCACAAAGTGTACTTACCAGTCTTCGCTAGCGTGTACATGTCGTTGCCATCGGTGATCGTCGCCTGGTAGTGCGTGAGCAGCTCGCCCTCAGACTCGATTTGCTCCTGCGGAACAAAAGGGTCATACAGGACATCAGCCAACTGGTGCGCCACGTTCTGCGCCGCCACGTCTACCGTACCGGCGTGCTGTGGATTCGCGCCCCATTGTGCCCACGAAGGATTGTTGGATGCGAGCGGTGCCGTCGCAACAGTGAGGTGGACCGTGACCTTCGCGGGGGATCCCTGCGCCTCGGCAGATGTGATTGTGATTTCTCCGTTGTAAGTGTTTGCCGTCATGTTTCCGGGTGCAACGGAAATCTGCAGCGACGCCGGCGCGGCGCCACTCGCAGGACTCACGCTCAGCCACGGCGAATCGCTCGTGGCTGAAAAAGAGAGCGTGCTCGTTCCGGTATTGGCAATGAAGACGTGAGACGGAGTCGGATCGCTGGCGTTGCCAGAGATAAAGGCAAACGCAAGATTTTTGGTCGAAAGAGAGAGGATCGAACCGTTCAGTTTTCCTCTGCCGCCGTTGTTTCCGCCGCCTCCGCCACAACTGCAATTCAACAGTGCAGTTACCAGAAAGATGACGAACGGCCCGGTGATCCGAGTTAATGCGCACATGTCCGTCCTCCCCATAGACATTGTTTTCAAGAATCGGCGCCGCTCTTCGCGGTCACTCTCGCGCGGCGCCGCAAACCTAATGCCTCGCTCCGCGCGAAAGAGTTGCGGGCGTCGCGGAACCAATTGGGGCTAAAAGTTTCTCGGCAATTGCGTCCCCGTAGCTGGTACCTTCACCGATGGTCGGGACGAAGTGACTTCCTTCACCCATTTCGTTCCACGCTTCGATGAGCACGATGGGAAGAGCCGGGGCTGGCTCGGGCCGTCCGGTCGGATCCGATTCCGCCCACGAGATCAAGTCGTCGACCAGCTTCGCGACATCCTCCGGACTCCGGCTGAACCACAACAGGTCTCCGGTGATCCCGTCCCGTTCGTCCCACGGTCGCGGGTCCCAACCAGACATGGCGGTCGGGATGTAAGGAAGCGCGCTATGCAACACAGTCTGTCGAGCTATCCAAGTGCCGGTATCGGCGAGAACGGAAAACGGCAACATCCCGTCGACGGGGGGAACGATATAGGGGTAGTTGTAAACGCTGAGCGCGTCGTAGCCTTCGCCTTGTACATAATTCAAGTCGGGATATTGCGAGTCCTGCCCGGAAATGCTGCCCGGCAACGTAAGGCCGGCAACGATGTATACGCCTGGGAATCCATGAGTGGCTGCTGACGTTCTAAGCGTATTCAGCGCATCGGCGACTGCCGCCGAGCCGCCGAACTGCCCTTCCATCATCCCGAAACTCAGGACAAAAAAAACCGGCTTACCGTTGATGCGCATATAACCGGGATCGCTGAAGTAGGCCACCCAGGAATCCACTGCAGCGCTCCATTCCGAAAGTGGAATCAGAGGGTCGGCGTCCATGATCGCGAAATCCATGCCGTGCCGGTCCGGGAGCGAGTGCATGATCTCAAGCGCATTGTCGAGGTTTTCGTGGTAGTTGATGATGACATCCGGCTTGTAGTAGGTGTCGAAAATGAAAAAACTGAGGCCAAAGCGGTGGGCCCAGGCGAGCTGTTGCTCTACAGAACATGGAGTGCTGTCGACCCACCCCGAGAGGGGTTCACGATCTCGGTATGGCCCGTTTAACATTCCCATGAAATGGTCCGAGGCGAGTGTGGACCAACCATCGAAGTAATACGCACCCAAGCGAACGCGAGTCTGGTTTGAGGCAGGCCCTGGCTCCGCGAGTACACAGGGAACAACGAAGCTCATGGAATTGGAAGTGCCTCCTGGGTTCGTGACGGTAATTGAACTGTTGCCTGACGCAACGATGTCGTCGGACGGAATGTCCGCCGTGAGGGTACTGCTGCTTATGAACTGAGTGGGCCGGGCGTTTCTGTTCCATTCGATGATGGAAGCTTTCACGAAATTGGATCCGTTTACAGTGAGAGTAAAGCCAGGCCCGTCTGGCGCGGCGTTGTCCGGAGCAATTGCCGTGATTACGGGCACGGGATTCATTGGGCTGCGCTCGCCGCCACAGGCCGCTAGCGCGGAGCAAAACACGCATGCAGCCAACATTTCGGTAGCTCGTTTCACAGTGCTTCCCTCTTCCGTGCTACTCGAACAGTTCCCCCTTGATTGTGCTGACTAAGGAAGTTCCTCCCGTCAAGAGCACCGTGCCATCGTTGAGCAAAGTTGCTGTGTGACCCTTCCGAGCGATAGTCAAGTCGCCCGTCTGAGAAAAAGTGCCTGTCGCGGGATCAAACAGCTCGCCTGTGGCGGTATCTCCGCTAATGCCACCGTCGAATCCACCTGCAACGAGCACGGTCCCGTCGTTCCGCAGCGTCGCCGTGTGAGACTGTCTCGCCTCGATCATTGTACCGGTAGTCAATGTAAACATTCCTGTAGCTGGATCGAACAGCTCCGCACTCGAAATACTGCTAACAACGTTGCCGACTCCTCCGGTGATCAACACTTTCCCGTTTGTTGCTACCGGGCCGTGATCCAGCAAGGTAGCTGTGTGCGCAGTCCGCTCCGTACTCATGGCGCCGGTGGTCGCAGTGAATGTTTCTGTTGCAGGGTCATACAGCTCGGCTGTTGCGAGATATCCGCTGACTCCAGTTCCTCCGGCAATCAGCACCTTGCCGCTTTTGAGCAGCGTAGCCGTGTGCCCAAATCTCGCACTGCTCATCATGCCGGTAGTCGCCGTGAAAGTTTCTGTAGCGGGGTTGAAGATCTCAGCAGTTGCAGTCAACGAACCGGTTGCATCTTGGCCGCCTGCCAGAAGCACCTTTCCGTCGTTCAGTAGCGTCGCGGTGTGGCCGACGCGCGCGGTTGCCATGCCTCCGGTCGTCGCAATGAATGTTTCTGTTGCAGGGTCATACAGCTCGGCTGTTGCGAGATTTCCGTTGTTGTCGTTCCCACCGACAATGAGCACTTTTCTATTTGTGGCCGCCGGGGCTAGGGCCAGCAACGTCGCCGTGTGTCCGGAGCGCTTTGTGCTCATCACTCCAGTTGTCAGAGTGAAGTTCTCGGTTTCGGGGTCGTATAGCTCGGCTGTATCGAGCCCAAATCCCCCGGCGACGAGGACTTTATCGAGCAGCGTCCCATGATCGAGCAATGTGGAAGTGTGCCCGACGCGGCCGGTCGTGGACATGCCGCCGGCGGTTGCCTTGAACCCTTGCGCGAAAATGTTGATCGTGAAATTCGCTGGCGTAGCAGCTTGGCTAAGTGAGTCCGTTACTTCGACGCCGATCGGAAATGAACCTGTTGCCGTCGGAGTGCCGGAAAGTACTCCACTAGGATCCAGCGAAAGACCAGCAGGGAGGGCACCAGTTTCGCGCCAGGTAAGCGGCGCAAGCCCGTTGGTCACAGTAAAGGTGAAGGTATAGGGCAGATTTACTCCACCAGCGGATGGAGCTGTCGAGCTAATGACTGGTTTCGACGGATCTTTAATAACGATGGTGTAGTTCGTGCTCGCCTGATTCTGGACGGACGCGCTGTCTTTTACCGTCACGATCACGTTATACGATCCGGCCGCCGAAGGCTTGCCGCAAATCAATGTACCGCCGCCAAAATCGGGGAAACAATGGCCTATATTCAATGCCGGTGGCGTTGACGAGCCTGCTGCCGCCGCCCAGCTCCACATATATGGTGGCAAGCCACCAGCGGCCGTCAGCACGAATCCGTCTGTGAATTCTGGCAGTAGGTGGCAGCCAAGGTTTGGCGGCCGTATGCAATGGAAGTCATAGTCGGTGCCAATGGTTCCCGAGGGCGGGTCCATTGAGGTGACCTTGAGCTGTTGTACCGAGTTTATAGTTACAGACACAGACTGCGAAGCTGTTCCGCCGGCACCGCTACACTTGATAGTGAATGTGACGGTTCCGGTCGCCGCCGGTGTGACGTTCTCGTTGCCATTCGTGGCGACGCTACCGGACCAATCGGCCTCCGCCGGGCTTGCTGACGCCGTGCAAGAAGTCGCATCCGTTGACGTCCATGTGAGCGTTGCGGACTGCGTCAGAGTGATTGGGTTGGGTGAGGCAGAGAGCGTTACCGTGGGCGAAGCCGAGGAGTTTACAGTGACAGGCACAGAATGCGATGCCGTTCCACCAGCACCGGTACAATTGATTGTGAATGTGACGGTTCCGGTCGCCGCCGGTGTGACGGTACCGTTGCCATTCGTGGCAACGGTACCGAACCAATCGGCCTCCGCAGGGCTCGCTGACGCCGTGCAGGAAGACGCATCCTTTGACATCCAGGTGAGCGTCGCGGACTGCGCCAGAGTGATCGTGCTGGGTGAGGCAGAAATCGTCACCGTCGGTTGCACGGGTGGCGGAACGGTTTTTCCGCCCCCACACGCATTGAGGAGACACAATGCGAGGATCAAGAAATGGAACTGGAGATTTCTGTTCATGACGCCTCCTCAAACCCTTCGCCGCATCCCAACATGACGTGAATCTTCAGTCTCGCGTCGACAGATAATGGAGAGGCGACGAAAACAACACAATGCACGGAGTCTGATTCAGTTGTGATTTGAGTCTGATTACGTTTAACTCGTTCCTGGTCAATTCCTTGCAGTAGAGTCATCCGTGGTATATTTTGCAAGATTCATAGTTCTGAACTATATCGGTGCAGATGAATCACTCTCCACAAATGCGCTTTGGCCCTTTCCAACTGGATGTGCGCGCCGGCGAAATTTGCAACGGTGTTCAGCGTGTCCGCTTACATCAGCAGTCTCTAGAAATCCTGCTAATGCTACTGGAACATCCGGGCGAAGTCGTACTGAGGGAGGAGATCCGGAAGCGCCTTTGGCCGAACGATACAGTGGTGGAGTTCGACCACAGCATTAATGCTGCGATCAAAAAGCTGCGCCGGGCCCTCGAAGACGACGCCGGAGAGCCGCGTTACATCGAAACGCTGGCGCGGCGCGGATATCGACTCATGTTGAATGCCGAATCGGTTCAGAATGCAATCCCCTCTCGTCCGACCGCGACTCAGCCCCCTTCGGCGGTTGGAGCTCTCATGGGAAAAAAGGTCTCGCATTACCGGGTGCTCGAAATTCTCGGCGGCGGTGGGATGGGCCTGGTGTACAAGGCAGAAGACCTTAAACTTGGCCGCAGTGTGGCGCTGAAGTTCTTGCCCGATGAATTGGCCAATGACCCGACCGCACTGGCACGATTTGAGCGCGAGGCACGCGCCGCATCCGCGCTGAACCATCCCAACATCTGTACGATTCACGAGATTGAGGAACACGAATCGCAACCCTTCCTAGTGATGGAGTTGTTGGAGGGCGAGACGCTGCGCGACTTGATCGCTGCGGCCGGCCCTGCGAAACCACCGCTTGAACTCGATAAGCTGCTCGGTCTTGCGATTCAAATCGTCGAGGGATTGGAGGCCGCGCACGGCCAGGGCATTGTCCACCGGGATATCAAGCCGGCAAATATTTTCGTGACTCGCAGCAGGCAGGTAAAAATCCTTGATTTTGGATTGGCGAAGCTGGTGCGAGATGGAGACGGGGCCGGGCGCCGCACAGAAGGGGGAATTCACGGAAGTAACGGCACAGAACGCACGCACCGCGAGCACTTGCTGGTGGAAACATCCGATCTGTCGATTAGCAGGACTGGAGTAGCCATGGGGACAGCGGGATACATGTCTCCGGAGCAGGTGCGGGGTGAAAAACTGGATGCCCGGAGTGACCTTTTCTCCTTTGGATTGGTGCTCTATGAAGCGGCGACGGGAGTCCGCGCGTTCAAAGGCGATTCGGGGCCGGCGGTGCAAGAGTCCATCCTCACGCAAACGCCTAGCCCCGCGCGAGAAGTGAATCCCGCCCTTCCGCCAAGGCTTGAGGAGATCATCACCAAATCACTGAAGAAGGACCGGGACGCGCGCTATCAAACCGCGGCAGCCGTTCGTGCCGACCTAGAAGCCCTGGCGGGAAAGACGTCAAAAAAACACGTCACCCGTAGGTCGGCGTTAGC
>Ga0335077_10007558_pt1 | contig 13446 bp, 11 predicted proteins | sample Lox_Sample_31_FD_207151 | JGI IMG/M metagenome (GOLD analysis project Ga0335077, IMG submission 207151) | Soil microbial communities from Loxahatchee National Wildlife Refuge, Florida, United States - Lox_Sample_3.1 | ecosystem: Environmental > Terrestrial > Soil > Wetlands | place: USA... | reverse complement strand
AACTTCAGACCGGAGCCGCGTGGCCTCGAGAGCGTTCTTGATGGTGACGTGCAACTCTTCAAAATCGAGCGGCTTGCCGATGAAGTCATACGCGCCGAGCTTGATCGCAACCTTTACATCTTCGAGTTGCGGATCGGCCGTGATCATGATGACCGGAGGAGCGCTGTCATTCTTCTTAAGTTGCTCGAGAACGTTGATTCCGTTCATGTCGGGCAGGCGCACGTCGAGCAGGATCAGGTCAGGAGACTCGGTCTGGGCGAGTTTCAAGCCGGGCTCTCCAGCCTCGGCTTCGACGACGTGAAAGCCCCATTCTTCGCACTTTTGCCGCAACGACCAGCGCACCAGGCGCTCGTCGTCGACGACCAGGATTTTCTCGGTTGGCATTCGGACCCGCTTTATTCTAGCGCACAACAGGGCCTATCCTCGGGACGTACAGCCCCCAAAGGCCGGGTCCCGGAGCAGGAAAAATAGATGTCTTTACTACCCGCATTTTGTGATCTACGTCACATTCTCTTGTGATCCTAAATGCTGGCAATCGCCATCCCTGGCTATTAAGGTTATCAAAGTCGAGGGTGAGAACTTTTAGGACAGGAACTGAACCTCATGAGTGATGAAAATATAGCCCCTGCGACTTCCTCTTCCGAGTGGCAGGTGAAGCAGGTATACGCGCTGGCGGTGGTCTGCCTGGTGATCGGATTGGCGGTGGGCTATCTGTTTCGCGGATCGCGCTCGCCGGTGCCGCCTTCCAACGCGATGCAGGCGGCGAATGCAGGGCCGGGGATGCCCTCAGCCGGTGGTGCTCCGGCTGGTATGGGCGGCCAGGGTGGAATGGGAAGCCAACCAGTCTCGCTCGATCAAATGAAGCACATGGCGGACAAGCAAGCGGAGCCGCTGGTGGCGAAACTGAAAGATGATCCCAAGAATGCGGACCTGTTGATTCAAGTCGGCAACATTTACTTCTCGACGCACCAATTCAAAGAAGCAGCCGAATATTTCGGCAAGTCGCTCGAGATAAAACCGAAAAACACCGCGATTCGCACGCAGATGGCTTCCTGTCTTTACTATTCGGGAGACGCTGATGGTGCCATCAAGCAGCTGGAACGGGCAACGCAAGACGATCCGAAAGATGCCAATTCACTGTTCAACCTTGGCTACATTCGGTGGCAAGGAAAGAAAGATTCGAAAGGCGCGCTGGCGGCGTGGTCACAGTTGCTGAAGAACAATCCGCAACTCGAGCCGGCCAAGAAGGCGCAGGTTGAGAAGATCATGGCGGATGTGCGCGGCCTGAACGGCGCAAACTAGATTGCGATTAGCTTAGATTTCGAACTACAAGGGAGCATAGAAATGGCTGAAAATACCAAAACTCCGTCGAGCACGACCTGGACGGCGGTGCAAGCTTATACGCTCGCTGTGGTTTGCCTTCTGCTAGGAATGGCCGGGGGATGGCTGATCCGAGGTTCTCAGTCGCCAGCCGCAGCTCCGGTCGAGGCCGCCACTACGTCGGCGCCCGCGCCCGCCATGGGCGGCGGAGGCATGAATTCCCAGCCTACGCCCGCACAATTGAAGCAGATGGCCGACACGCAGGCTGCCCCGCTCATTGAGAAGCTGAAGTCAGATCCAAATAATCCTGCGCTGCTGGCGAGCGTTGGGAACTTTTACTACGACGCGCAGCAATACCCGACAGCGGTCGATTATTATGGCCGGTCGCTGAAGGCGAAACCATCCGACGCCTCGGTGCGAACCGATATGGCAACGGCCTATTGGTATATGGGGAATGCCGACACTGCCATCGACGAGTTCAACAAATCGCTCAAGTACGAGCCGAACAAGCCGAATACTCTATTCAATCTCGGACTGGTGAAATGGCAGGGCAAGATGGATATCAATGGTGCCGTGGCCGACTGGGAAAAACTACTGGCCACCAATCCGAATTACGAAGGCAAAGATAAAGTAGAGCAGATGATCGCCGAAGCGAAGAAGCATGCTGGAGTGAAGCCGGGGACGCCGGCAAAACCTCTACCCCAGTAGTCAACCTTTCCTTGAAAAGAAGAATCTGAGGAGTCGAAATCAGTCACTACCGACGAGACACCCGTCGGGGTGGATGGATTTCGGCATCTCCTGCCATCGCTAGATGATCAACCAGCAGTTCTCTCATCGCGCGTGGGGTGCGAGGTACGCAGGGGATCAGTCAAGAATGACCGGGGTAACGCAGCTGAAGGGCCGCGGTCCCTAAAGTTCTACACGAAAGGCCGATGTAACCTTCGTGCCGCGAACTTTTCCAAATCGCCACTTCTTGCCAGCAGCTCTGCTTGCGCTAATTGTATGGAGCGCCATCGGTTATCGGGCTTCCGCCCAAACGGACGATCTCCGTCCAGCGGCCACTTTTCGGACAAGCACCGCCGAGGTCCGCATCACGTTTTCCACGACGGATCAGAACGATCGCGTGATGGCCACCGTGCAGCCCTCCGATTTTGCCATCGTTGATCGGGATCTGGTTGTGCGCGAGTTCCGCAGTTTCACGCGGTCTGAGTATACTCGTCTGAATATTGCTTTGCTCGTCGATTCCAGTGGATCGGTGACCCCGCAATTTCAACAAGAAGTTGCGAACGTTCTTCACGTCATCGGTGAAATTAGCGGTGTGCCTGAGGGGGACGTTTCGGTTATCTCCTTTCGCGATCTCAAGCCCGCAGTCGTTTGCGCAGGAAATTGCCGGACGTCGGATACGCTTGCGAAATTCTTCGCGGCTAAGGATGGTGGTTTGACACCGCTTTATGACAGCACCGTTTTTGCGTCCCGTTATTTGGCAAACCGGCATGATGAGGCTAACGGCGACACAGGAAGGGCGAGAAGAATTCTGATCGTTTTCTCCGATGGCCTCGACACGATCAGCCTGAAATCGTTCCCGGATGTCGTTCAAGAGGCCTTGCGTGATGAGATCACGATATACGCGGTTGATGTCAGTCGATCGCATGGCTCCCGGGGTACGCAGGTGCTCCGAAGCTTTGCGCTGAAAACCGGAGGGCGTTACTTTCCGATCGAGGCGGGCAGCGCAAAAATCACCGACGCCATCCTTGAAGACTTCCGTGCCACTTATATCGTGGCGTACAAACTACCGAAATATACGACGGGCTTTCACGAAGTCCGCATTCTTCCCACGCGCAACCTGGGCCTGCAATTTCACTGTCGGCTCGGGTACTACTATCCCAGCGATGCTGGAGATTGAGGAGTTTATGAAACGTTGTCTGCTGCTGGTTGCCCTGCTGAGCACGTTGCCGATGTCGCTTGCGGCACAAAACCGCGGACGGGACGAAGGCGTGATCGTCCGCATGCGGATGACCGATTGTGTTGCCTCCCACCATGCCTTTATGACGGCCATGGGTGGCCCGCAGCAGGTAACGAATGACCAATGCCCTGAATACGTGCTCGTGACTGGCCAGGTTGTCTACGTCATCGTGGCGAAGGATTCGGAGCAACTGCTCCCGCTCGCGGAGAGCACTCGCTTCCATTTCCAGAAGAACGAGGTGCTGATTCGTCTTGACGATGCGCGGCGCGAATCGCATTTTCATGTGAAATCGATGACGCTTCGCCCCGAATGGGAGCGCGAGCAACAGATCGCTGACGCTGAGGCTTTGATGGCCGCGCACCGCATGGAAGGGGCGACGCTGGTCAACACTCAACAATAGGGCGCTAGCGCGCCCTCCCGTGCGACCTCAGGTCATCCTCTACTCACTCCGATCTTCTCCGTTCCGATCTTGTTCATTTCAATCCGGCGCTTTTGATTTATCCTACAGGCTTGCTTTTCAGGTCCGAGGGGGATCAGATGATTCGACCGCATCCGGTTCTTCGTGTGTTTTTTTTCTTCCTCCTATTTCTCTTCACCTCCGCAAGCTGGGCGCAAGTTCCCGAAAGCATGTATCAGGGCATGCGCTGGCGAATGATCGGCCCGTTCCGTGGAGGCCGCACTCGCGCAGCGACTGGCGTTCCGAGCCAGCCAAATGTTTTCTATATGGCGCCCGTGAATGGCGGCGTATGGAAGAGCGACGACTATGGGCGAACCTGGAACCCGATCTTCGATCATGAACCCACGCAATCAATCGGCGCGATCGCGGTTGCGGGTTCAGATCCGAACATCATTTATGTAGCAAGCGGCGAAGGCCTTCACAGGCCCGATTTATCGGTGGGCAATGGAATCTACAAGTCGACCGACGCCGGCAAGACATGGACTCATCTCGGCCTCGATGATGCGCAACAAATTCCAGCGCTGGCGGTCGATCCGCGGGATCCGAATCGTGTCTTTGCGGCCGTACTTGGGCATCCGTATGGGCCAAGCGAGGAACGCGGAGTTTATCGTTCAAGCGATGGGGGGAAGACTTGGCAAAAAGTTGTCTCGCAGGACGAAAACACCGGCGGGTCCGATGTTGAGATCGATCCCTCGAACCCGGATGTCATCTATGCATCGATGTGGGAAGTCCGCGAGGGCCCTTGGGAGGACAACAACTCGTATAACGGTACAAATGGAGGGCTTTTCAAGTCCATCGACAATGGCAATACCTGGCATCGCATCGGCATCGGCCTGCCCAGCGATCTCGCACAGATCAACGTTGCCATCGCGCCGAGCGATTCGCGCCGGCTATATGCGACGGTCGCGACCGCCTCGGGCAAGCTAGGCGTTTATCGCTCTGACGATGCCGGCGGAAACTGGGCAGAAGCGACGACCGATCCGCGTTCCTCGGGACGCATCGGAGGCGGCGATCTTCCAGTTCCAAAAGTTGACCCGAAAAATCCTGACCTCCTTTATGTCGCGAGTACGGTGACCATGCGCTCAGCCGATGGGGGCAAAACCTGGGCTGGTTTTCGTGGTGCGCCTGGTGGCGATGACTATCAGAATCTGTGGATTAACCCGAACAATGGCGACATCATTCTACTGGTCAGCGATCAGGGCGCGATCGTCACCGTGAACAGAGGCGCCAGCTGGAGTTCGTGGTACAACCAGCCCACGGCGCAGCTCTATCACGTGGTGGCCGACAACTCTTTTCCGTATCGAGTTTGCGCGGGGCAGCAAGAGAGTGGTTCGGTTTGCATCTCGACGCGTGGCAATGACGGCGCAATCACCTTTCGCGATTGGCATCCGGTGGGAGTGATTGAGTACGGATATGTGGCACCGGACCCGCTCGATCCCGATCTGGTTTATGGCGGTGGCCGGAGCGAAGTGTCGAAATTTCATTGGTCAACGGGACAAGTTCAGAACGTAACGCCGATTCCTCTGCGCAGCGGAAAATACCGGACCGATCGCACCGAGCCGTTGATGTTTTCGCCCGTCGACCCGAACATCCTTTATTACGCGGCGAATGTGCTCTTCAGAACGACCGACGGAGGAAACAACTGGCAAGCGATCAGCAAAGATCTGACGCGAGAGACTCCGGGCATTCCTTCGAGCGTTGGCAATCTGATCCCCAAGGGCGCGGAGAAACAGCGCGGCGTTATTTATGCGCTCGCGCCCTCATTCAAAAATGTGTCCACCCTTTGGGCTGGAACCGACGACGGCTTGATCTGGATGACGCGCGACGGGGGCAAGAACTGGACGAACATCACGCCCAAAGACCTGATTCCATGGAGCAAGATCACGCAGATTTCAGCTTCGCGCTTCGACGAGGAAACCGCTTATGCCTCGGTCAGCCGTTTCCGCATCCACGACTCGCATCCTTATATCTATCGCACGCACGATGGCGGCAAGACTTGGAAGCTGATCACGGCAGGCCTGCCAGCCATTGGGTCCGTTGACACCGTGCGCGAAGATCACGTCCGCAAAGGGTTGCTTTTTGCGGGAACGGAGAACGCCGTTTGGGTCTCATTCGATGATGGCGAGCACTGGCAATCGTTGCAGCTGAACCTGCCGCACACTTCCATGCGCGATCTTTGGATCCACGAAAACGATTTGATCGTGGCCACGCACGGACGATCTTTTTGGATTCTCGACGACATCGGGCCGCTTCGTGAGGCCTCTAAGGAACTTGCAAACTCCCCTCACTTGTTTAAGCCTGGGCTTGCTTACCGCGTGCAACGCGACACCTATACCGACACCCCACTTCCGCCCGACGAGCCAGTGGGTGAAAATCCTCCCGACGGCGCCGTCATCGACTATTACCTGCCTGCGGCTTCGGAGTCTCCTGTGACGATCGAAATTCTGGATTCGAAGGGCAAACTCATTCAGCGATTTTCCAGTGACGATAAGCCGCCGGTCACGGAAGAAGAATTGCGGAAGCAGTTGATTCCCATGTACTGGATTCGTCCCTTCAAGCCCCTGTCCGCCGAGGCCGGTATGCATCGCTGGGTCTGGGGCTTGCATTACCCTCCGCCAGTTGCAACGCGGCATGAGTTTCCAATCAGCGCGATTCCGCACGACACGCCGCGATATCCGCTGGGTCCAACGGTTGTTCCTGGTAACTATATTGTGCGGCTCATGGCAAATGACAAGACACAAAGCGCGACCTTGAACATCAAGATGGATCCGAGAGTGAAGACTTCGGCCAAGGATCTGGAAAAGAAGTTCGAGGCCGAGATGAAACTAGCGTCGATCTTGAGCGAATCGTCGCAAGCTGTGTTTGAAGCCGGATCGATTCGCGACCAACTGGAGAAGCTGAACTCGCAAGCAAATGCCTCAACCAAAGAATCGATCGGTGCGTTCGAAAAAAAGCTCGGGGCGCTCTTCGGTTCCTCGACAGGTGGTTTTGTGACGCCCCCGTCTGACGAGGCGACGCTGACTCGTCTTAACAGCCAGTCCGGCACGTTGTATGGACAGGTGTGGCAGGCTGATGCCGAACCCACAGTTCCGCAAGAGCACGCACTCGCCGCTATCGAAAGAGACAGCGGAGCCGTTCTGTCGCAATGGAAGCAATTTAAGAATTCGGATGTTCCAGGGCTTAACCACACGCTGCACGAATCGAATCTTCCCGAGATTCGAGTGGAAGTAGATTCTCCACATGAAGAGATGGAAGGCGACGAGGAGTAGACTGGCGCCTCTAGCTCATTACGCCGTGGACAATTGACCTGTCGCGCGTATCACACCCGCAGGATCATCACTTCAGTAGCCTTAATCAGCGCGGCGGCAGTCTGACCCCGCTTGAGGCCCATTTCCCTCGCTGAGCGTGAAGTTATGATCGATGTAATCTGCTGGCCGCCAATCGAGATGGTCACTTCCGCCATCAATCCACTAATGCGGACCTCATCGATTCTTCCCACAAGCTGATTGCGCCCGCTGACGCGGCGAATCACATCGCGGCGGTCTTGCTCAGTCCTGCCCCGAGTTCGAAACAAAAGCCGATCGATCTCGCTCTGTGGAATCCGGTGATGTCCTCCGACGGTGCGAACGCTGTGGATCTTCTTCTTGTAGATCCATTGCTTGATGGTGGGGAAACTGATCCCGAGTTGTAAAGCGGCATCGCGCAGGTGAAGCAGGTCTTCTTTCTGCCTCGCGGCTTTGGCATTTGGCGCCATCGGACCGAAATCCTACGCCCTACGCAAGACGGCGGTCAATTCGCGGGTAGGGCTTCTACGGCAACTTTCACGTCTTCTTTTCGGTTTTAGCGACAGAACCACAAGAAAAAACGGGCGGCTCAATGAGCCGCCCGTGCGATGCAATCCGTAAGTAACGAATACTCACTTGAAGACTACGGAAGAGACTTGAACACATTCGCGAAGTTCGCGACGTTGAGCGTTCCAAGTCCCACAGCCGGGCTGTACCCGTTGCGTGCATAGTAGAACCAGTTGTCGCCATACTTGATCACGTGCAATGGCGGGTTTGCCCCGGTGTATGCCTGATTGGTCAGTGCGAGGCTGTACACAAGTGGATTCAGCAGTCCCAGGCGTTCTTTTGTGTACTGACCCAGGAGCGCTGTGACCCCGTTCAGCTGCGGTGCCACGAAGCTTGTGCCACCCCAGAAGGATTGAATACCAAAGCCACTCGATGATGATGTGTAGTAGATCTGGTATCCAGTGTCCGGATCGGCATTAAAGGAGAGGTCGGGCACATTTCTTCCTGGGAAGTGTGCAGGCAGAGTATAGACCAGTTGGCCATTAAGACTCCAACTTTGGCCCGCCTGACTGCGCTGAATACCACGAAGAGCAAATTGATAGTCGGGTTCGTCAAAGAGAATGCTTACACCGCCTCCGCCTCCGGCAGAAAAAATTCCACAGGACACGGGGTCGTAACCGAGTTTTGTGCACAAACGGTCGAGGTAGTCCCAGCTCCAGGCTCTCTCGTTAACAACGTTCACGTTGAAGTAAGGTGGAGTGCAAGCTGCGTTCAGGCAATAGGATTGGATGCCAGGTAGCGTTGTGCCTCCGGCAGCGGTAATCGCGGTATCGCTCGCCGGGTAGTCGACCGTCAACGGGGCGCTGCACGATGCCGGATAGCAATTGCCGAAGTCGCGATTTGCATCATAGGCACCGCTGTCGCCAGCCGCTGTAAACACCGACTGGCCCTGGATTCCTGCGCGGACCAGAAGTTCGTGGGTCGCGTCGGTGATGCCTATCGTCTTTCCGGTAATGGGATCGATCACGGGAGAGTTTTCAAGATTCTGATACCACTCCCAGAAGCCCCAGCTGATGGAAAGCGAGTCAGCCACATTGGCTTCGATGGCCGCGGCAAAAATATCGACCGAGGCCTGATTGGTGTTCGGTGCCTGATAGACGATGATGTTTGCTCCTGGAGCAAGGCCGCCGGACTGCTCTACGTCGATGGTGGTCTCATCGGACCCAGAGTCGTCGCTCGGTTTTCCGGGACCGCCGTCGACGTTAACGACGCGCAGGCGACTCTGTTTAACGGCTAGTCCGAGCGCATTCCAATATGCAAATGCGTCGCTCTTAGTGAAGGCAGCGAACGTCATGATGCCGAGAACACGGTTCGCTCCGCTGATGCCCGCGGAATAGAGTGGCTGTATGTCGTAGTAATTCGCGAAGTCAGTGACGGTCCACTCCCCGGACGTATTCCCATTCGATCCATTCGCGAAGGTCTTTGAGGGTTTCCGAGTCAAGGACTGCGGCGACTTTCGATTGTGTGGGTACATGGCCGGGCGGCTGTCGAGTCCGGCGACTGCGGAAATCGATCCTCCGGCAATCTCGGTGGGAATAGTGGCGCGGCCGAGAGGCGCGTGATAGGTGTAGCTTCGGCTATTTCCGTGAGCTGCGACTTGATAGGTGTGCAGGCTCACCGCGAATGCCCGTTCCAGATTGGCTGGAGTTCCAGTGACCTTGAGCGTCGTCGCGGTAGTGCGCTCGGCAGTCAAGCCATATTTTGCAAGGCCCGCAGCTACTTTGGCCACGTCGGCATTGGTCGGAGCGAAGCGAGCGGTGAATTGCTCAGAAGTTAGAAAGTGATGATATTGTGCACTGCCGGGCGTGCTCACCGCCTTCAACAGGTTCTCCGCGTCATCCACATTGCGCAAGTGGAGTGCGACCGTGATTGAAATGGGCGCGTTGCCTTCGACAGCACTCATCGGACCTATATCGATTGCCTTTGGTGTTTTCACCGTCGGATACGGCACCGCAACCTGTGATGCGGTTTGAGCCGAGGCACTCCAAAGTGCACCGAAAGCCAGAATCAATGCAAGAAGCCGGATGGTTCGAGTTTTCACAGATCCTCCCCCGAGTGACTGATTTGCCGATATCCTCGCAGATTTGGAAACCCGTGTTCGGAGCGGCTTTTGGGTGATCAAATAAGGAGGCACATCAGCGGCAGTATGGAAGCATGCGGCGTTCACTTATTTTTGTCAACGGGCGCGGGGAAGAACTGCCTAAAAGAAGTAGGCTCTACAAACTAGTCCGAGGGGCGCTAGTAGGAACGAGAGCAAATACGAGCGCACTACCCGACTGTCGGCAGTTACTTAGTCGGAGTTATGGTCATATTGCGAAAGGCGACGTGGCCGGCTTCGCTTCCCTGCAGGTAAATTGGGCCCGGCAGTCCCTCGTGACTGTCGAGAGCGCCGCCGGTGATTCCGGGAATCTCCTGTTGATCGATGATGGTCTGTCCATTTTGCACGAGCGTGATGGTCCGGCCGACGAAGGTGATGTCGTAGGTTTGCCATACTCCCGGCCTGCGCGGCTGTTCGGGCGAGGGCGCGAGGAACCCATAGACGCCGCCGGTGCGCATTGTGGGGCCTTCGGGTTCGGGATCGTCTTCAATCTGGACCTCGTATCGGCCGCGCAGATAGACGCCGCTGTTCGATGCTTTCGCGCAATTGAATTCGACGTGGAGTTTGAAATCGGTGAACTTCTGGTCGGAGATCAGCTCCGGTCCGTGGCCGGGGCTCATGAGTGTTCCGTTTCCGACCGTCCACTTCGGAGTTGCGTTTGCATCGCTTGGTGTCCATCCCGTGAGATCCTTGCCGTTGAACAGTGAGATCGGCTTGCCCCATTTCGGAGGTTTGGTTCTCTTAAGATCGGGCGCCCGCACGCCTGTCCACTGCCATGGTGTCCCATCCTGACCTGTGGTTGTTCCAACGAGTGTGGCGCCGACAAGCTTGCCTTCGAAGACCATGTCGTCTTTTCTGTCTTCCTCTTCCTTGGGAGAAACGAAAGTGATGTGATCACCCGCGATTTCGACCTTGGGCAGAGGGCGAGGATGGCCCCAGCGACTGGTGAAGCGGGCCGCGACTTGTCCGTTCTGCTCGGTGATTTCGAGCCACGAAGGATATTCGTGGTTCGGAGCTTTCAAAGTTAAATCCCAGCGGCCCAGAAATGCAGACACATTCGAATTCGCGGAGCTAGCTGTCTGGGAGTGAGTGCAGACATTGCTGACCAAGATCAACGTTGTTGCCGCAAAAAGTCGCCAATAACCCCCACGTCGATAACTCATAAAACACGATCCTTTCGCTATAACTCAAGAAAATGGCCACTTAGCTGTCGGGACTTATGACTTGATCGTCTGTGACGCGGCGTCCCAATACACGGGTTTTTTGCGGTAATAAGATTCATTCGCCATGTGACAACCCATCGCCGCATTGTGGCCGAACACCGCATCTTGCAATACCGGCTTACGCGAACGAACCGACTGAAAGAAGTTCCACATGTGCGGCCGCAGATCGTCGTAATCGTTGCCGCGAAGACTTTGCGTCTCGTAAGTCGGCTCCTGGCCGGGCTTGGGATCGTGCTCCTCATGCCATTGTTTGACATAAGCATTCCTCAATCGCGCCGGATACGAAGCCGTGTAGTAGCTGGGCGAAACATCGACGCCGGGCTGGTAAGAATAACTCACTCCAAACTCTGTCAGCTCGATAATTCCTTTCGCGCCCATAAAACGTGTGACTTCCGAAGATTCGGTGCCAAGCGTCAACCGGAGATAGACCGGAACGCCTGCATATTCGAGAAGAACCGGATGCACATCGGGAGTATTCCGCCCATCCTTCCAGCGGTAAATTCCGCCGAAGGCCGAGACACGCTTGGGAATTTCATTGATGCCCAGAACAAACTGCATGCCGCTGATCAGGTGAACCATCAGATCGCCGGCCACTCCGGTTCCGTACTCCCGCCAGCAGCGCCATCGCGCAAAAATGAGCGGGTCGAAAGGTTTTTTCGGGGCGGTTCCGAGCCAGGTGTCCCAATCGAGATTATGTGGCGACAAGTCAGGAGGAGGAGGATACTCCCACGCACCGGTGGGATCGTTGCGCCCCAACGTCATTTCCACGAGGCTCAGTTCGCCGATCGAGCCTTTATCGTAAAGCTCTTTTGCTTTCGCGCATAAAACGGAGCTGGTGCGCTGCGCGCCAACCATGACAATTCGGTCCGATTTCTTCGCCGCGTCAACCATGGCTAATCCGTCCGCGGGGCTGTGAGAGAAGGGCTTTTCGCAATACACGTCTTTGCCGGCCGCAATCGCGTCAATCACGACCTGTTTATGCCAATGGTCGGGCGTCGCCACAACGATGGCGTCGATTTCTTTGTTGTCGAGCAGTTCCTTATAGTGGCGCGTCGTTGGAATGGGCTTGCCGACGAGTTCCCGGGCCAGCTCGTGACGGCCGTCATAGAGGTCGCTGGCGGCGACACACTCCACGCCGGGCAGCTGAATCGCAGTCGTGACCAGATTGCTCCCTTCCATTCCGACGCCTACGATTCCAAAGCGAACCTGATCGCTCGGAGCCACGGGCGCATCGGAAGCGAATAATGGTTCGGAGTCGAGCAGGACAGAGTTTGCCGCTAGAGTGGCGCCGGCCGCGCCAGCGGTTGTTTGCAAGAACTGACGGCGTGAAAAGAGATTCTTTCGCATGATCACAATTCTCCAAAGCGTCGTTTGGCTAACTCGACTCTGTTTTTCTTACGGCTTCCTCAAAACTCTGCTTTAGCGCAGCGCCTTAGCGCCGCGGTAAGCACAGCATTGTTCATTGACGGCTCTAGCAGCTGAGGCCTGAAACCATGCAACCACGTATCACTGGCCGGATCGCGTGATAGCGCCCGTCAGCTCAATCTGTTCCGCCGAGAGCGCCACGTAAATTTTGTAATCACCCACATCCGCGGTCCAGGCGTGTGTTGCAACGTCATAATACGAAAACGCTCTCTGACCGAGAGTGACGGAGACATGCCGAGTCTCTCCTGGAGCGAGTTCCACCTTCGCAAAGCCTTTCCCAGAAGTCGCTGCAGAAATACCAGGCAGAGCATCCGACCGAGCCGAATGCGCCGAGCCCTCCTCCAGAGCCTCCGCCTCCGCCGCCCAGCCAATGACGGGTGGCTAGCTCATACCCGACAAATTGGATTGACTTCGCTATTCTTGCAAGCCTAAGATTCCATTAGAAGAAGTGGGGAGGGAGCGACCGCTCCTATGGCAAGCCATCCGCCGTTTCCCGTACGCTCGTCTGTCGAACACCAACCGCGCATAACATCACACCACTCAACAGCAGCGGGGCTGAAAGCATTCCTCATCGGAGTCATGTTTGTTCTCAGCATTCTCGTGTTCGGCCTCTCGCTCGAATACAAGAACGTGATGTGGCTCTGGATAGGATTTGTGTGTGCACTGGTGTCAGGCTTCTTCGTCCAATGCCTCATCAACCGACAACCCCGCCCTAGGTGATCCAGATTCGCTTCCGCGCTAGTGCCGACCCAATTCCCCGCTTTGGTCGCGAACAGTCATGTAAAACTCCTTGCGCAATTTGCCGTTGCGATCGGGATAGCGAATCTCCAGCCCGCGCTTCTTCGCCTTCGCCTCGAATGTCTGGTTAACCGCTAGGCTCGCGCAATTCGACCACTCACTCTCAACAGTGCAAGCAATTGTAAGCAACTTCCCATCGGGCTGTTCGACGACCATCGTGTGCTCAGTGTAGGTTACGGGCGCCGAACTGTCGCAATAGGCTGAGATGTCTTTCCAATTGCAATTCGGGGGATAGAGTGGCGGGGACTGGAATTGATGGCTCTCCGCGCTCAAGACCTTGACTTGAAAATAAAAGTGTATCGGAGCTGCGC
>Ga0335077_10007556_pt1 | contig 13449 bp, 13 predicted proteins | sample Lox_Sample_31_FD_207151 | JGI IMG/M metagenome (GOLD analysis project Ga0335077, IMG submission 207151) | Soil microbial communities from Loxahatchee National Wildlife Refuge, Florida, United States - Lox_Sample_3.1 | ecosystem: Environmental > Terrestrial > Soil > Wetlands | place: USA... | reverse complement strand
GATCTCCGCCGAGGCATTGGTCACCTCCGCCGCCGAGGCCTTGATCTCGGCAATGGTCGCGCCGATCCGCTCCGCCATGGCATTCGCGTTGTCTTTCAGAACCGCGAAATTGCCTTGGTAATCAGCCGTGATGCGCTGCGAGAGATCGCCGCTGGCGAGAGCGCCGAACATCCTCACCAGATCTTTGAGCACGCCCGCGACATTGTCGCACAGCGAGTTCATGGTCTTGGCAAGATTGAGCATGAAGTCCTTCTTGCCTTCGAGCGAAATACGTTTGGAAAAGTCGCCGGCGACCGCCGCCCTGGCGATGTCGGCGATCTCGGTCTCGGTCGCCTTTTCGACCGTCTCGTTGCGCCATTCGACGACCGTGCCGGACCGCTTGCCGTGTTTGTCGATGACCGGCGTGACGATATGGTGGAAATGCTGGGTGCCGATGGTGAAAAAGCTTTCGTGCGTCCCGCTCAGCGAATCCAAAATCTGCCGCTGATGCGGTGGATCCTTATGGAAGAAATCCATATTGGCGCCGATCAGCTTGTTGCTGTCGAATTGCGGCAGCGCCTTGCGCAATTCTGGTTCGCTCTCACGCAACATCGCCTGTAAAGCAGGGTTCATGTACATGACGTTGTAGTCTTGGTCGGCGACCAGAATGTTCGAGCGGACCGCATCGAGACCGGTGCGAACGCGGAGGTTCACCACCTTTTCGGCGATCGACTGCTTGAACACTTCGGTCGCCTTGGCGATGACGCCCACCTCGTCGCCGCGTCCGGTGAAGGGCACGTCGACGACGCGGTCGTTTGTCAGTTCGGTCAGGACCCCTGCGATCTTGCAGATCGGTTTGGCGACGACGCGCCCGAACACCCACCACACCGCGGCGAGCAGGGCCAGGATCGAGGCCAGCGCGCCGACCATCAGCACAATCACGCGCTGCCGCAACGCGATGATGTCGTCGCCGGCAAGCCGGCTGCTTGAGAAAACGGCAATCACTTCGCCGTCTTTCGTGCCCATCGCGGCGCCGTGGCAGCTGACGCAGTTCGGCTGCTTCATCAGCGGGCTGCCTTCGACGATCGGAATGCTGTAGCGATAGGTATCGCCGGCAAAGCGGCCAACCGGCTGACCGGTGCGCAGGACCTCCTGGTCGATATCGTCGTGCGGCAGCTTCGCGGTGTGCTTGGGTTCGGTCTTCGCCATGTAGGACACAATGCCCTGGCCCCAGACGGCCCAAAGCTTGCTGCCTTGCTCGCGGTTGCGGCTTTCGAACCAGCCGTCGAAGACCTTGATGGCGATGTTCTGCGCGTCTTCAAACCGCAGCGCCATCGCACTTTCGACCAGCGAGTTGAGCGAATTCACCTCGTTCTGCGAGGCGAGCCTCAGCTTCTGTTCGAGACCCGAATATTCGAGATAGCTGACGACCGCTGCGGCGGAGAGCGCAAACGCCAACAGCCCGGCGCCCAGCGCCAGTGTGAACTTCCACTGCAGATTCAACTTGCCCCAAAATCCAGCCACCAGGCCGTCTCCTTGGCTTTTGTCGTGTTACGGTTTTGATTGCTTGTTTCGCGGCCTCATGCAGCCGCCGGTGTGTGTTCGATGGCCGTCAGCTTCACCGTGTTGAGACACATCGTGACGCTCATCTTGTTTCCATTTGGGGTATGGGCCGTGCGGATCCGCAACCGAACCGCTCTAGTTTTTCGGGGAACCGCCTGCTGCGTCGCCATCCTGCACCGTCAGCAGATTGCGCAGGTCGATCAGTGCGATCATCGTGTTGTCGTGCGTCACCAGACCGGACAGGAAGTCCGAGGTCGTCGCCTGCGCGGTGCGCGGCACCGGCTGGATCTGATTGGCGTCGATCGACACGATGTCAAGCACGCGGTCGCCGATCAGGCCGACTTGGCGGCCGCCAATCTGCACGATGATCACGATGTGCAGCGGCGTGGTCTCGGTCAACCCTTGTCCGAAACGGCAGCGCAGGTCGACGATCGGCACGATGGCGCCGCGCAGATTGAGCACGCCGCGCACGTATTCCGGCTGCTTCGGCAGATGCGTGATGTCCGACCAGCCTTTGATCTCGCGCACCGCCATGATGTCGACGCCGTATTGGTCGTCGCCGATGGCGAAGCTGATGAACTGGGTCTGCGCCGTGGCGTTTTGCGCATTGCCGGTTCCGTTCCAATTGTTGGGATTGAGTTGGCCGGAGGCGTCGGGAGAAGCGGCTGCTGGATTCATGCGTCTATGGCTCGCTGCTTTTGACTTGTTGCAAGATCGATCTTGTCACCGCATCCGCGCGGTCGTTCGGAATTGGCGCAGGCAAACCGAATGAGCCGTGCAGACGCGGGGGAATCCGCTCGCGCGGCGTCCCACGCGGGGAAACTAAGTTAATGCTGTGAGGAAAGGCTTTAAGCGGATGTAGATGTGAAACGATATCGTGGATCGATAAACTAGATTAAGATCGCAACGCGATGTCGCGGCCGCAATTTTTCCTAAGTAGAATCCCGTAGCGAGAGTCGCACACACGTCGCTCGTGCGTCGGCCATTAAGCCAATATTGCCGATTTGCGCTTAAGCATCGTCGGCCGATTTTTCGTTGAGCAACCGCCGAAGTGAAAATGACGTCAGAAGCACAATCCTTGATCACTGAACTCGATGCCGCGGTGAGCAAGGCGTCGGAGACCTGGCGCTCCGAGCTGTTGCGGCGAGTCACGGATCTCCTGCTCGGCGGCGTCGACGATTATTCCGCGCACCAAATCGCCATCTTCGACGACATTCTCTGCCGCCTCATCGAAAACGTTGAAGCTTCGGCGCTGATCGAGCTGAGCGCGCGGCTGGCGCCGCTCGCTGCCGCGCCGCCGAAGGCCGTCGCCAGCCTGGCGCGCAACGAAAATCCGACCATCTCGGGGCCGGTGCTGGAAATCTCGAACCTGCTCGGCGAGCAGGCGCTCATCGATCTTGCCATGACCAAGCGAAACAATCAGCTCACCGCCATCGCGGCGCGCAAGCGGCTGCCGGAAGCGTTGACGGATATCCTCGTCGACCGCGGCAACGCCGAAGTCGCGCTTAAGCTGGTTGCCAATCAAGACGCGCGGCTGTCCGAGCGCGGCTTCGTCAAATTGATCGGCCAGGCCAAGACCGACAAGACTCTGGCGGCGGCGATTGCGACCCGCAAGGACATGCCGCCCGAGCTCGAGCCGTTCCTCAAATTGACGCTCGCTTGAGCATCATCTGAAAGACCGCCGAGTTCCCGCCACCGTGCGGAAGCTCGCCGCGCTCATTATTCCAAGCTACCGATTTGATTTGGTAGCGGGGGAGGGACTCGAACCCCCGACCTCCGGATTATGATTCCGCTGCTCTAACCAGCTGAGCTACCCCGCCATTCCGAAACGCGCCGGAATGGGCCGGATATAGGAAGGCCCCGGAAAGCCTGTCAAGCAAGCAGGTTCCCGAAACCGTCATTTTGGCCGGATCCTGCGGTTGCCAGCCGGCATCAGGCCGCCCGCCGGGGGTCGGCGTCTTGATCGCCGGCGTCACGCCTGGGCGGCTGGAAGAGACCCAGCGGCGGTCAGGCCGCGCTGCGGCGCGCGCCATCGGCGAGACGTTCAAAGCGGATCAGTGAAAAATGCCCGAGCGGCGGCATGGGGCGCCGCTCGACCACCCGCACGCCACCGTGCCGCGCGGCCCAGTCGGAAAGCACACGAAAACGGAATTCCGGCCGCCAGCCAAGCCGGCGGGCGATCGGCGCAAAGCACTGTTCGAACACGGCGCGCGGCCCGCTGTCCGCGCCGATGTGATTGACCAGGACGATCTCGCCACCCGGCCTGATCACACGTGCGAATTCATCGAGCGTCGCTTCCGGATGTGGCACCGCGGTGATCACGTATTGCGCGACAACGACGTCGAACGATTGGTCCGGCAGCGCCAGATGCTCGGCGTCCATCACCGCCAGGGCCTCGACATTGGTCAGCCCGTGCTCGGCAACCCGCGCCTGTGCCTTGCGCAGCATCGGCGCGGAGAGATCAACGCCGACCAGCCGGTTGGAGCGCGCATAATCCGGCAACGAGATGCCGGTGCCGACTCCGACCTCGAGGATGCGCCCGCCGATCCGCTCCGCCGCGGCGACCGCGGCGCGTCTGCCGCGCTCGAATACCGCGCCAAAAACAAGATCGTAAATCGGCGCCCAACGCGCATAGGCTTTGGAAATCGTCTGCTTGTCGAAGTCGCCCGCCATACTCAATTCCGCTATTGCTCGTTCGGCCGCAATTGTAAATGTTTCGCTCGGCCTGCGCTGCATATTCACCATGGCATGCGCGCGCCAACGCGCGCGCAAAAGGCGCTTTGCGCGCGGTATTTCGCCGGTTCTTTCCGGCCATTAAACGTATTTGGCAATATCCGATGCGATTTCTCGTGTAGGTTGTAGATTGACCGGGTCGGGGCGCTGGCGACTGCCGCTGAGATTGTGGAACCCGTCGATGTCGAGGGGAGAACGCGTCGCTCAGGCGATCAGGGCGCGAGGGGTCAGGAAAATGCTCAACCTCGCGCTCGATCTCGGAGTCGACGAGAGCGCAATCAGCAGATGGAAAAAGGGCGGCCCGATGTCGCTCGACAGCGCCGCGCGCCTCGCGCGTGTTCTCGATGTGTCGCTGGACTGGATCGTTCGCGGGCGTGGTGAAATGGAGCACCACAAAAAATTGGCGCTGCGATCCGACGAGCGCAAATTGGTCAGGCTGCTGCGACGCTGGCGCACAGAGTCGACCACCCACCTGCTGGCATTCCTTGCCGAGTTGAGAGATCGCCAGTGAACGTCAATGCCACGATTGCGCTCAGCGCAATCGGCGGCGACGCCTCTTGAGCAGCGCGCAAGATGCAAATGTTGCGCACGCGTTTGCGCTGCTGTCAGTCTGGCGGCATGTGCAATCCAGGGTTAGCGTCAGTCTTTGAAACCCTCATGTGTTGTGGCGAGCATATCGGCCACAACGCGTTTTGCTCGACTGACGCGGACCATCAGCCGCATCGCAGCGGCAGCGCGGATCCAAAGGAGCGCTAGATGGATCCGGTCGCCGAAATCTCCGGCATTCAAGCGCTGCAAGACAGCGTGTCCGGTGGCGATCCGAGCATCCGCATCGCGATCATCGACGGACCGGTCGACCTCACGCATCCATCGCTCAGCGGAGCGCGGGTGACGGCCGACGGCGCAAGCCGCGATTTGGTTTCTCCCGTTCGCTCCGAGCACGGCACCCATGTGGCGAGCGTGATCGTCGGGCAAAGCGGCAGCCCGGTTACGGGGATCGCGCCGAATTGCACGGCGGTCGTCTATTCGATCTACCGCGAAAGCGCGGATGGCGAGCTGGAGCCGTCGTCGCAGGCAACGCTGGCGCTCGCCATCAACCAAGCGGTCGCCGACGGTGCGGATATCATCAACATCAGCAGCGGCCAGCTGACGCCGACCGGGCAGGCCCAACATATCCTCACCGACGCGGCGCGCGGCGCCGCCCAGGCGGGGGCGCTGATCGTCGCCGCCGCCGGCAATGACGGTTGCCGCTGCCTGCAGGTTCCCGCCGCGCTTGATTCCGTCCTCGCCGTCGGCGCCTGCGACGCGACCGGCCGGCCGCTCGACTTCAGCAACTTCGGCGACGCCTATGCCGAAAACGGCATTCTGGCGCCGGGTGACAATATCAAAGGCGCCTCCCCACAGTCGCAGGTGGCGCTGCGCTCGGGAACGAGCTTTGCCACGCCGATCGTATCTGGCGTCGCCGCTCTCCTGCTGTCGCGCCTCAAGCAAGCCGGCCGTGACGCCGATCCGTTTTCGGTACGCGACGCGCTTTTGCAAAGCGTCATTGCCTGCGCGGCGGACGCCGACAGTGAAGCGCGCTGCCTCGCCGGAACACTCAACGTTCCCGGCGCCGTCGCGGCCTTGTTCGCGGATGAGGCAAACGCACCGCGCGCCTCGCCGTCGGAAGCGCGGGCGCCCCCCGCAATGAACGGCGCGCTGCGGCCGGCTCACGCAAGCAACTCACCTGTCGTCACCCCGTCATCAGTAACAAGAGAGAGCACCATGCCAAACGCATCGAATATCGCCCCCTCTGCGCCGCGTATTCTCGGCCCCGACGGCAACGCCATCTCATCAGCGGCCATCACTCCGAGCGGCCTCCCGGCAACGCCGGCGTTACAAGTCGAACCGGCGGCTGCGCCGCCAATCGCGCCGACTGCCACGTCCGTCGTTCCCGCTGCCGTCGTTCCAAGCGAGGCGCCGCCGGTCGCCGCCCCCGCTCCCATCGCGCCGCCCGCGATCTCCCAGTTATCCGGCATGCGGCCGAGCGCCGCCGATTGCGGCTGCGGCGGCCTGCGACCGGCTCAGGCGTCAGCGATCCAAATGGCGTTCCCCATCGGACGGCTCTACTACGACTTCGGCAGCGAAGCGCGCCTCGATTACTTCGTCCAGGCGATGGCCAGCTGGCGCGACGGTCTCGGCACGCGGGGCGGCGACATCGGCAAAGATTTCGGTCCCGACCGCGATAAATCGGGCGACGCCGCGGCGCCCTATAACCCCGAATACATGGTGCGCTATTTGATGAATCTCGCGCCCGGCGAGCAGCAGAAGCCGGCCGACCAAGACAGCAACCTGCGCGACGCCGACGCGGTGCACCGGACGCTGACGATCGACGCGGTTCCGATTTATCGCATCAGGCCGCTCGACGTGTTCGGCCTCGGCTTCTTTGCGTCGCTGATCCTGGCACTGTTTTACCAGGAAGTGTCGCCGTTCCCGCCGACCGACCCGCGCTCGTTCAAGGATGCCGCAGCCTCGCCGCCGGCGCCGGACGGCGAACTCGACTACAGCGGCGTCACGCGGGTGTCGTTCGCCGGCTGGCTCGACGGCAGCACCACGCGTCTGTTGAACGGCACCGTGGTTCCGACGCTGACCACCGACTGGCGCGGCTTCTATCAGTGGAGTCTGGAGCAGTTGCTCGGCCCGAAGCCGTGGCCGGCGGGCGTCGGGCAATTCCTCGACCGCATCTACAACGAATTCCGCAACGTCGGCATCTCGCCGCAGAACCGCGCGCTCAACTACTCGGCCATGAACGCGCACAATACCAAGAAGATCTTTGCCGCGATGGCTAACCAGAACAAGCGGCTCGATACCGTCGAGGTTGACCGCAGCGCGATCTGCCGGCCCGAGTCGGATTGCTGGGACGTGACCTACCGCTTCTTCGATCCGACCGCGGTGCTCACGCAGGCCCGGCAGGTCTTCCAATACACGATCGACGTCAGCGACCTCGTGCCGGTGACGGTCGGGCCGCTGCGTCAGTGGCAGATCTACTAATCGCGTCCTCCTCGCGTCGAGGAGGCCGAGACGTGGCGAGCGACAACGCCACGCGGCGCAGGGCCGGATCTCCTTGCGCCGACGTCGCCGGCGATCACGGCCGCTCAGGCCCGGTTGCCGCCTTCAACCCCAACGTAAGGAGACGAAAATGTTCTTGCAAAGTGAACAGTTCGAAACCGCCAAGACGGTGCGCCGTCCGATCCAGTGCGAGGGCCTGGCCCGCGGTCCGGAATGGATGGCCGAAGTCGGCGTCAGCGGCTCGGTGAATCCGCAGTTCGGCCTGGGCGATATCATGGGCATCGTCAGCAAGGTCGCCCCGATCGCGCTCGGCGCCCTCGGCGCGTTGTAAGTAGCCCGTCGGGGGCCCGGACTCCCGGGCCCCGATTCTCCTGACGGGAGACGCATATGGACGAAAAACCAGCACGCCGCGAGATCGATGCGCCGCCGCAGCCCCGTCGGGACGGCGACAGCCTGGTCATGCGGAGCGTGGTGTCCCACGACATGCTGCTTGGCATGATCGAGCAACGCAATCCGATTCTCGCGCGCCGTGGCCCGCGGCCCGATCGGACTGCGCCCGCAAGCAACGCCGACCGCTCATAAGGAGTACGCCATGCCTGACAGCCCAACCACGGCGACCGAACACTTGATCAGCTCCACGCAAGGAACCGAGAGTTTTGACGCCAAAGTCGCCGCAGCGCCTCTACAGCACTGGCTCACCGGCGAGCCAGCAGCGGCTCAACGTCGCAATGAAGGTGCTGCACGACCCCGTCGCGCGCGCGAGCTTCAGCCGTGCCTATTCGGGTCAGACGCGCAACTGGAACCAGTGACGCCGCGCGCGGCGCCCCCCACACCAACAACCGCGGAGTCCCCGCCATGATCCTCTGCTTTTCCCAGGACGACTTCAGCGTCGTCGACAAGGCCTACAAGCAGCAGACCGATATCTTCGGCACGGCGCAGTGCTATCTGAAAGATCATTCGCTGATCGGCTTCTTGGGCAAGACGGAAAATCTCTTCATCACCGCGCACGGCAACGAGGACGAGATCGGCAACCAGGGCGCCGGCCTGTCGCTCACGCCGGCGCAGCTTGCCAAAGTTCTGACGAGCTACGTGCTGCCGGGCGGCTATAGCGGCTCGATCTACGTGTCGGCCTGCGACACCGCGCCGAAATACGTGCACGGACTGCTGGCGGCTTTGGGCGGAGACTATGCCGGGCGCATCTACGGCTGCGTCGGCGCCATCGAGCTGGCGATCCAGCCGCCCAAGAACAGCATGTGGATCTTGGCGAAGTAGCGCCGCGCGACCAGGGGGCGCCACACGCGCCAGCATGAATGTCCGGCGCCACAAAGGAAGGAGGAATGCCATGAAAAACGGAAGCGTTACGACATGCAACGCAACATATGTCCTGTCCGCCGTGATCTTGGTGGCCGCCGTCCTGGCCGCTTCGCCCAGCGCAGCCAAAATCAAGAAGGGCGCGCTCGTCCTGCGCTCGGGTCAAGTGAATGACGCCGCGAGCTACAAGAACGAGGATACCGATTCAAACGACAAGCTCCTGCACGTCTCCGCGCTCTGCTCTCCCGGCGCCAGCACCAAAAGCAAGAGCGCTGACTTGATCGCCACCGACAGGACGCGCGGCACGAGTAGGCTCTTCGCCAATGTGTACGGCGCGACACAGGCCTCGACGATCATGAGCACCGGCGGCACCATCGAGTCGAAGCCGCTGAAGAACAATCCGAATCATTGCGAAATCAGCGGATTGAGCGTTGCGAAAATCAAAGGCGTCTGGAGCAAGTGCACACTGGCCGGCGGGTGCTGACAGCCGAAACGGTCCGCGCCCGGCGCACACGCGCGACAACGCTGTTTGGAAATCGCCGAGCGCCGCTCAGCCGCCCGTCACCGACTCCGCCTCATGGCGGGTCGCGGGCGGCGCGTGCTCGGCGGCCGCCACGGCGCTCTTGATGAAGCCGCCGCCGAGCACGCGCGCCTGGCCCTCGCCGGCGTCGTAAAAGACGCAGGCCTGGCCGGGCGAAACACCGTCCTCGCCGGCGATAAGCTCGACCTCGTAACCGCCATTCGCCGCCATGAGCCAGCCGGCCCGCGGCGGCCGCGTCGAGCGCACCTTCACGAAAACCTCGCGGCGATCGTCGGCAAGCACCTCGTCGAGGCTGCCCTGCCCGATCCAATTGACGTCGCGCAGAATGATCCTGCCCATGCGCAGCGCCGCGCGCGGCCCGACCACGACCTGGCGGCGCTCGGCATCGAGCCGCACCACATAAAGCGGCGTGCCGGTCGCCAGGCCCAATCCACGCCGCTGGCCGATGGTGAAATGGATGATACCGGAATGCGTCCCCAACACTTTGCCATCGAGATCGACGATCTCGCCCGACTCCGCCGCGCCCGGCTTCAAGCGCTCGATCACGTCCGCATAATGGCCGCTCGGCACGAAGCAGATGTCCTGGCTGTCGTGCTTGTCGGCGACGGCGAGACCAAACTTGCGCGCCAATTCGCGCGTCTCCGCTTTGCTGCGCTCGCCAAGCGGGAAACGCAGGACGTCGAGTTGCTCGCGCGTGGTGCCGAAGAGGAAGTAGCTCTGGTCGCGCTCTTCCTCACGCGCGCGGTACAGTCCGCGCCCACCCGAAGGCAGTGCACGCGAGGCAACGTAATGCCCGGTCGCCAGAACGTCGGCGCCAAGCTCGCGCGCGGTGAGCAACAGGTCGTGGAACTTGATCGCCATATTGCATTCGACGCAGGGCACCGGCGTCTCGCCGGCGATGTAGCTTTCGGCGAAGCGATCGATCACCGCCTCCTTGAAGCGGCTCTCGTAGTCGAGCACGTAATGCGGAATGCCGATGCGCTCGGCGACGCTCCGCGCGTCGTAAATGTCCTGCCCGGCGCAACAGGCGCCCTTGCGGTGGGCGGCGGCGCCGTGATCGTAAAGCTGCAGCGTGACGCCGACGACGTCATAGCCCTCGGCCTTGAGCAACGCGGCGGTCACCGAGGAATCGACGCCGCCGGACATGGCGACGACGACTCGGGTGTCCTGCGGTCGGCGATCGAGATCGAGGCTGTTGGACATGGCTTCTCTTACTATAGGTGGCGATGCCGTGCGCGCAATTCGAGGCGTCACGGCGGCAAATATTGCCGCATTGCCAGCAGGCGCTGCCGGGCCGGCCCGCCCTGCCTGCTGCCGCGATGCCGATAAGCCATTGACATAAAATAAATTTCAAGCGGGCCGCCGCTGGCCTGCCGATTGCAGATCACGCGGTGGATATCCGGAGACGTCTCGTGCCCCAAGTTGCGTCAGACCCAGCTGCGCCTGCCTTTAAGCCCACGGCGCCGCTCCAGCCGCGCCCGGCGCCGAGTTCCGACGCCGCGCCCCTGCCGTTCGAGAGCCTGCTCGACGACAGTGCGCAGGCTGCCGCCCCGCCTCCGCAAGCGCCGCCGACGGCGCCGGCTCCCGCCGTCAACAAGAGTGCGGTCGCCGATCAACAGGATGCGGCGCCTCCCCCGGCAACCGCCAACCCCGCGGCCGCCAAAGCACCACAGCCAAGCGGCAATCCCGATACGACCAATGCCGTCAATGCGGCCGCGATCGATTCGACGCTCGTCAAACCCAAAGTTATCGACAAAGACGGAGCGAAGGCCAACGCCAAGCTCGGCGAGCAAGCCAAGACCGACGATACGTCCAAGCCGGCAGCCGGCGGCAAGACGGACGCCGATGCCAAACCAGCCGACGCGCCGGCCCCAGTCACGTCAGCGGCCGATCCCACAACGATTCCGGTTCAGCCGACGACTCCCGCCACCGTGGTTCCGGCGACGCCCGCGTCCGCCATGGTCGCTGCACCGGCCGTGACCAACATCGCGCAGGTGGCACCGCTTGGCAAACAAGTCGCCTCCGCCCCGGCAGCCGGCGGCAAGACGGACGCCGATGCCAAACTGGCCGACGCGCCGGCCCCAGTCACGTTAGCGGCCGATCCCACAACGGTTCCGGTTCAGCCGACGACTCCTGTGGCCGTAGTTTCGGCGACGCTCGCGCCCGCCGTGGTCGTTGCACCGGCCGTGACCGACATCTCGCAGGTAGCGCCGCTTGGCAAACAGGTGACGACAGCCAAAGCCAATACGACCAGCGCGCCAAAGGCCAAAGCGGGCGACCTCACCGCTCTACAAGACGGCGCCGATAAGCCAGCCTCCGCACATCCGCACGAGGAAGCGCCTGCCGTGACCGCGCATGCGTCCGCGGACAAGCTGCCAGCGGCCGCGCCTGATGCCCCAGCCGCGGCGCCGAAGGTGGCCGGCGACATCCTCCAGCAAGCCACGCTGCCCGCCGCGTCGGGGGATATTGCGCCGACGACGCCGATCACGCCGACCGCGCCGGCAGCCTCCGCTCCCGCAGCGGCGCAGGCCGTGGCGGTGCCGATCGCCGGTGTCGCCATCGAAATCACCAGCCAGGCGCAGGCGGGCAAGAATCACTTCGAGATTCGCCTCGACCCACCCGAGCTCGGCCGCATTGAAGTGCGGCTCGACGTCGACCGCGACGGACACGTGACCTCGCGGCTGATCGCGGACCGCTCCGACACGCTCAATTTGCTGCGCAGCGACGCCTCCGGCCTCGAACGCGCGCTGCAAGACGCCGGGCTGAAAACCGCCGAGAACGGCCTGCAATTTTCGCTGCGCGACCAGACCATGGGCCGCCAGCAAAACGCCGCGCCCGCGGCGCCGAATAGCGCGCAGATCGTCGTGCAAGACAGCGCGCTTCCAGCGGGTGAACTGACCCAAGGGCTCTACAGTCGCCTCGCCGGTTTGCGCGGCGGAATCGACATTCGTGTCTGAGGATCGACCATGACCACAATCTCGCCGGTGACTTCGACCAGCAATTCCACGGGTACGGTCTCGAGCGCGCTCGACAATACCGAGATCGCGAGCAACTTCACCACGTTCCTGCAATTGCTGACGACTCAATTGCAGAACCAGGATCCGCTCAGCCCGATGGATACCAACCAATTCACGCAGCAACTGGTCGAATTCGCCGGCGTCGAGCAGCAGATGAAGACGAACGACACCCTGAGCACGCTGGTGTCCCTGCAGCAGAGCGCGCAAACCTCGCAGGCGCTGTCGCTGGTCGGCGCGACCGTGGTGGTGAACGGCACCACCGCGCAACTTGCCAACGGCCAGGCCTCCTGGGCGCTCAACGCCACCCAGCCGGCGACGGCGACCGTCACGATCACCGCGCCGTCCGGCGCGACGGTTTATACCGGCACGGTGCCGATCAATTCCGGCAGCCAAGTTTATACCTGGAACGGCGTCGGCAACGACGGTTCGACCTGGCCGGCGGGCAGCTACTCGCTGACCGCGACGGCGGTCACCGCCAGCGGCCAATCGACCACGGTCACGAGCCAGATCGAGGGCCAGGTGAGTTCCGTCGATCTGACGCAGACGCCGCCGCTGCTGGTAATCGGCGGGCAGAACTACAAGATCAGCGATATTCAGCAAATTGTCGTGCCGGGACAGTGAGCTGCGGCCGAGCGCGGGCCCGGTTTCACGGCCCAATCCGTAACCAAATCGTTAGCGGGAACGGGGCAAACATTTCCCGTTCTGCGCCCCCCGTTTAGGCAAATCTTAAGTCGCGGCTTGTAGCTTCCAACCAGTAAATGCCAGTCAAGTAGAGTCTTGTGAGTACGATTATGACCGAGCCCCACCGCCCGAGGGTCAAATACGTCATCGGGCCCGATGGCAGTCCTCTCACGATTGCGGATCTGCCGCCGCCGTCAACGAAACGCTGGGTCATCCGCCGCAAGGCCGAGGTGGTCGCCGCGGTGCGCGGTGGCCTGTTGTCACTGGAAGAGGCCTGCGCGCGCTATACGCTGACGGTCGAAGAGTTCCTGTCCTGGCAGTATTCTATCGACCAGCACGGCCTCGCCGGCCTGCGCACCACGCGCATTCAGCAATACCGCCAGTAGCCCCTCACCGTTTTCGCATGGCTAAATCGCCGGCCCTTTGTGGCCGGCGTTTGCGTTCGCGCGGCGCCCGAAGCCGAATTCTTATTGCCCCGGGACGCATTGCGGCGAACTTCAATTGGCGGGAATTAACCGGACGCTAACCATAAACTGGGCAAATCTTGCCGGGTACGGCGCGCATCGCGCCTCAAAA
>Ga0335077_10007555_pt1 | contig 13450 bp, 8 predicted proteins | sample Lox_Sample_31_FD_207151 | JGI IMG/M metagenome (GOLD analysis project Ga0335077, IMG submission 207151) | Soil microbial communities from Loxahatchee National Wildlife Refuge, Florida, United States - Lox_Sample_3.1 | ecosystem: Environmental > Terrestrial > Soil > Wetlands | place: USA: Florida... | reverse complement strand
ACCAGTTGCTTTAAAGGCGGGCTGGCGCTCACCACCTTCATCAGGCGCTCGGGCGTTGCTTCGATGACAAACAGAATCCTCACCGGTTCGTGGATTTCCACCATTTGCCAGGGGAGGCCCGTGCGCAGGTCGCTCGCATGTCCGTCCATTACGCCAACCAATCCCGTTACGTTATGCGGGAGTTTGGTACCGCAGCCATAGACCGAGTTATCGACAAAAGAGAAGTAGTATTCGAGGCTAATCCCGGCGCAGACCGGAATCACCGCACTCAACACCGCCGCGAGACTCTGGCCATCCGGATCCTGGAAGGCATCATAGGACGCGAGAAATGCCCGCCGGTCAAGAAATAGCCCACGCGTAAGGCTGCGCCGGCCCACGATGCACACTGCGTTTGTGCAATGGCCATACTCCGGCCTCGGCTCCGCCAAGTGCTCGCTACGCTCTTCGACGTGGCGCAACGCATTCTCCGGCGAAGCCCCATGTCGGCACGATTCGAATCGCCGCGCCCGCTCGTGCGCGTTGCGCGCGCGCGCTTTATCCAACGAGGCCACGATCCATCGGAGATCCGCCTCGTGTGTAGCTGGAACATCCTCAAGATCGTAGAGTTCCACATCGTCGCTGCACGTGTCGTGATAGCCGCCAATGAACCACGTGTCTTTGGGAATGTCGATGCCGCGCTCGCGAAGGCGCTCGCGGACTTCGGCCCGGTTTGCCATGGCGGCGAACAGCCGAGCGTTCGGCCCGCCGCGGCGCCCTCCGCATGCGCCGCAATCATGTGCCGATTCGTGCGGATTGTTCAGGCTGGTCGATCCGTGACCAAGAATGACCACAAGCCGGGCAAAGCCATGCGTCAGTCCGGCAGGAACCAGAACGCTTGCCACCCGTTCGACTTTTTCTGCTTGCGCAAATCCTGTCAAGAGGCCGGTGATCGCGTTGTGAGATTCCGCCGTCTTGCGCATCAACGTGAGTTCTGTGCGCGGTTCGGGGAGGAACGCACTATTCATCCATTCGCGCAATTGGGCGTAGCGTCTGGGTGCGAGCAAATGCCCGATCAAGGGAACCGCCGAAAGCACACCAAGCGCCGCGGTTGAGAGCCATCCCCGCGTCAGGGTTCGCGACGAAGTGAATGCGCTCTGCTTAAGCATCCCGATCAAGCGCCTGCGCCACTGGCGTTTCTCGTGTAATTCTCTATCTTCAGCTTTGGGCTGCTCCACCACGGAGTGTTGAGGCCTGACCACAACAGGGCAGTAGGACGCCCCGTGCGGGTCATCGATACCCTTGTAATCGACGGCCACGCCGAAGTAGCCCGCCGCGCTGAATGTTTCGATTTCCGGATCGGCTTCCTCGAGCGCGCGCCGCATGGACTCCTCGCGCTCGTCGATGCAGAAAAAGACTTGCGCAAATGGTCTGCCGTTCCGCTTGTCGAGGCCTCTGTAGCCACGGTGGCTTGCCAATCCGGACAGAATCTGCTGTTCGTGCCATCGTTCGTATGCGAGATGAAAGATCCGGCGGCGCTCCAATCCGTTGCAGGCGCGGACTTCGCTTACGAAAGCCGTCCACTCGGCATCGGAAAGGCGCGCCACTTCAGCAGCGGAAAGTGACAGCACGCGCGCAGCGTCATAAATCCGAGCGGCGCGACTCAGCCGCCTTCGCTCCTTTGTCCGGAGCGGATTTTCGTCCGGGACGGTTCCGGCCGCCCCCTCGCGCGAGGCAACCCTCGCCATCGTCAAGCGCACCGCAAGGAAGTCCAACAGAGAACAGGGCACGCGGACATGTGGCGCCAGGTCCGGCTCCTTTTCCAGCCTGCGCATCAGTCCGGCCCAACCGGGCAGTGCAAGCAACTCGGCCTCGAGGACTTGCGCCCAGCTCCGCTCGGAGAAATGCTGTGTATCTAAATAGTCCAGGACAGCGTCCGCGGAGGAAAACGAAAGCACGGCCTGCCGATCGAACTCCTCGTCCAGTCCTGTGAGATAGCGCGGAAAGATGCCTCCGCGGGGCGCCAGCAGCATTCGAACGCTTGCGTAAAAACCTTTTTCTCGATTTGGCATCGGCCAGTAGGTCATACCCTGGTCGAGAAAGACCGAGCACAACCGGATCAGCCACGGATGGATGATCTCGTCTCCTGGACGACGTTCGGCGGGGTCAGGGTCCGGAGCGATCACGCGCGCCAGACAGGCATCGAACAATTCGCGCAGCGCAGCCTGCTGGAAATCCTTTGCCAGATCGCCCTGTTCGGCGCGCCACAGGATCGTGGCCGCATCGAACTCACGTACGCCCGGAATCATCATCACCTTGCGCAGCGAACGCCGGGTCAATCGCGGCAAAACGACGGCGTCCGGCTCGCCGGCGACGACGGCTTCAATATCCTTCAGCCGAATACGCCCGCGCGCCAATTCAGCCCGGTAAGCCGCTTCAGCCATGTAGGGTTCGGCGCCGAACCGCTCCGCGGCATCGACCACCGCTTGCTCAAATGGCAAGTCTTCAAAAGCGTGGAGCGTATTGTGATGAACGAAAACGCCGATCGGGCCCTGCATCGGAAGCAAATGCGCCGCCTGGTCGATAGTCCGACGGAGCTTTTCAAGCCGGGCTAGATGAGCGTGATCATCCGAGCGGCCGCTTCTTCTTAAACCACCGGGCTCCAGGCCGGCTATCGTGCCGGATGTCCGCGAACTCATTTCTTAGCCGGTCCAGCCTGCGCAATTTCCTGCAGCATGTTTACCGTACTGCTGAGCTGAGAATAAAAATAGCGCCGCAGAATATCGAGGACTTTCATCAGGGCGGGATCGCGGATGGAATAAAAGACCTGGTTGCCGACCTTTCGGTTGACCACAACATGCTTCGTCCGCAGGATGGCCAAGTGCTGCGACGCGTTCGCCTGTTCGAGGTCGAGAATATCGATCAGTTCCCCGGCGGACCGTTCGCCCTCGCGCAAAGTTTCCACGATAGCGATTCGCGTAGGGTGAGCCAGGGCCTGAAAAATCTCGCTTTTGAACCGCCGGAGATCGTCTCCCATGAATCTAAGTATATTCGAATAGTATTATATAAGCAAATGGCGTCCCGGGGAAATGATGGCGAGTGCATGAAATTGTCAGATGACTGCATTTCATTTACGTTTCGCGCGACAGCGGCGTCGTTGGGCGCCTCGCCTCCGGCCGCATCGAGCGCGGAAATGACCGCGTTCTCGGAGACGACCACGTCAATCCTCCGAGGAAACCATGTGCTCTTAGGAAGGCTTCGGGTGATCGGCGGATGCGCGCGGGTGAGCGGAAAAGTGCCCGGATGCGATGGCGCCGATGACAGCCATATGCGCGTGCTGATTTCGGGGTCGGCGCCCCACAGCACGAATCCGGTCACTTGCGCCGGGGCCCCCGAAACCGTAGGCGTGCGGCATGAGCTTGACCGGTACGCCAAAGAATTATGTCGATCGCCATCCCCAGTGAATCAACGTCGTGATAAGACACATGATCTTCTGCCCCGCATCCAAAGGAATCCGGATCTCGCCGATGATGACTACCCCTGGCTCGCAGTCTGTTCCGAGAAAACCCCTTCGGTTATCTGGACGCGCTCCGCGCGAACGGCTTCGCGAGTGTACTTCAGAATCCAGGCCATTGATAACGAAAACAAAGCGAGAAAAACGAACACAATGAAACCGATGCTATACCCGTTCTTGCCCAGGTTGCGCACCGCAAATCCGAGGACGGGAGGAATGACGAAACCGCCTAAAGCTCCGAGCCCGCCAACCCAGCCGGCTGCCCCACCGACGCCGTCTGGCACCGCTTGCGGAACCATTTTGAAGACCGCCGCATTACAAAGCCCCATACCGAACGCCAGCAGCACGATGCCGGGCACAGCAAGTTCAAATTGCTGCGCTCCGACCATCACGAGCGATCCGGCTAACAGGATGAGCAGGGATAGAATCGCCGTGTTCTCTCCGCCCTCTTCCAGCTTGTCTGAAAGGATGCCTCCTACGATCCGGACCAGCGAAGTCAGGATCGAATACACTCCGGTGAGCACACCCGCCGCGATGGCGCTCACTTCAAAATACGATCGCCAATAGGTCGGGAACCACGCGGTGAGGGCGATGAAGCCACCGAATGTTGTGAAGTAGATCCACACCAAAGCCCACGTTCGCCAGACTCGCGACGAGATACGCAGGCTGTCGCGCAGACTGCGCGCCGGGAAAAGCGTTTGACCGTGCTTTGCCGCGATCGAACGAGCCTGCTCCGGCGAGACTCCTCGCGCCCGCAGTTGGAAATACCACGCGTTTCGTCCCAGCAGGGCGTAAAGAATGGTCCCTGTAACCAGGAGTCCGAGCCACGACAGATATGATCCGGCGAGTCCCAGCGATGTTAATGCAAAAGGCAGGATCAGAGAAAACATTCCCGGCGCGAGATTTCCGACACCGCCGAAGATCGCCAGGGCAAACCCCTGCCGTTTCTGCGGATACCAATAGGAGACCTGGCTGATGCCGACGGAAAATCCTGCGATCCCGCATCCGCACAGCAATCCGAGCAGCAGCAGCAACGGATACATGGCTGCGGTCATATGAGATGGATAGAAAAATTTGACGACGCCGGAAAGCCCGGTCATTCCGGCGACAGACAGCCCGAGCAGGACCAGGAACGGCTTGCGTCCTCCATCACTATCCACCCACGCCGAAAACGGAATGCGAAGCAGCGCGCCGGAGAGTGAAGGCATCGCGACCAGAAATCCGATGGCGAGCGGGCTCAGGTGCATGATCTCCTGAAAACGGCTGGCAGTCGGACCGAAAAGAGCAACGGCGGCAAAACCGACAAAGAACCCAAGGGTCGCGGCGACCAACCCCTGACGAGGCGTGCCTTTCAGCTCCTTCATGAAAGACTCCTTTCCGGACGTCCATACCAGCGCGCCACCTGGGGTTTTCGCCACAGGTACGGATTCGGGATCACCAGAACGTGGACCAGCCGCGTGAACGGAAAATAGCCGATCATAAGATACGCGTTAATGACATGTAACTTGACGAGCCAAGGCAATGCAGCGATGGCGTCAATGTGCGGGCTGAGTTTCAAAATTGACCAGAAATACGGCGAGACAACCGCCGCGAACCACGATGATCCCCACGGCGTTCGCACCGCGATTGCAATTCCGCTGAGGACTTGAAACAGCAGCATCCCATAAAGGATCCAGTCGCGCCCAGTGGTCACGATTCCCACCTTGGCGACTTTCAATCTCCGAACCACGGATGCCGCAAGCCCGATCGCCGTGAGCATCCCGAAAATCAAGCCTGTAAGTTCCAGAGTGTATAGGCGCCAGGGCTGGCTGTTCCACAGAAGAACTTGCGACGGAAGCAGGAACGCCAGCACGTGCCCCGCGAGGACCACCAGGATTCCGTAGTGCAACGGCACGACAGCCCAGAAGTGCAGCCGGTTTTCGAGAAACTGCGAGGACAAGCTGGTATAGCTGAAGCTTCGGGAGCGGTAGCGCTGGATGGTCACCAGAAAGAAAACGAAAAACGCAACGTACGGCAGAATAACGAAAAACAGAGGCTCGAGATAATGCGCCATGGCTATTGGCCTCCTGGGAGCACCGGCAACTCGACCTTCGGCTGCGGGATGGGCGCCTGCACCGGAAGCTCATCGCGGATAGCTTGCATCAGCAACGAAAAAGGAGTGTCTTTCGGGTCGAGAGCGGAAATCAGTTTGGCGACTGCGGGCGCCACATACTCGCGGGTGAACTCTTCCGCCTCGGTCCGCTCCATGCGGCCCACGAGCCGGAGGATGTGCGTCAAATGATCCGGAAGCTCGACCGATTCCGGGATCCCCAGGCGCCGCAACTTCTCTCGAACCTCCGCCAGAAACTCGCCGCGCGCGTACTGCTCGCCGTAAAGATGCCAGCCGATTTCGAGCGCGGTCGCCGGGTTCCAGTCGAAAGTCGCGATAAACTGCTCCTGGACTTCCGCGGTCGTGAGCAGCGCGATTCGAGCCGCGAACTCATCGAGGCCGGCGTCGCGGCAGCGCGCGAGGTACGATTGGTCCGGGTATTCGAACAATTGCGCCAGCAGTTCCAGTCGCGAGTTCACATCGCCCTCCGCGGGCCGGAAAGGAACCCGAATCCGGTGCCCTGCTTGTAGTCTTGCGGGTCGTTTAACATTTCGATGGCCTCTTCGCGATGCATCGGAGGAATCACGAAGCGGTCCTCGAAGGTGCACAGCGAAGTCAACCGGTAAATCGCTTCGGCTTCCTCCAGCGTGCAGTCGGCTTCCTCCAGCATTCGTGCGGCGGTTTCCATGGTGACGTCGCCGACGGTGATCGCGCGGCGATACCAGCGCACGGCTTTTTGCTTGCGCAGCGCATAGCGGACACCGCTTTCGTCGCCGGCTCCGAAGAGGCTTGCCAGGTATCGCATCGGGAGGCGGGCCTGATCGATATCGTGGAACAGATCGCCGGAAATATTTGTGAGCATCTGGCCATCGCGGACGGACATCACTGGCGCCATCGGCGGAACGTAAAACAGCATCGGCATCGTTCGATACTCGATGTGCGGCGGGAGCGCTAATTTCCAGATTTTGACGAATTGATACACGGGAGAGCGCTGCGCGGATTCGATCACGCTCTCATGAATTCCGCTTCTCCGCGCCGCTGCGATCACTTCGGGATCGTGAGGATCGAGAATCAGATCGCGCTGCGCCTGGACCAGTTCCGCGGCGGGCCGGCTCGCGGCTGCCTCAATTTTTGAGGCGTCATAAAGGACGATACCCAGGTAACGGATTCGTCCGACGCACGAATGAAAACAAGCCGGCGCCTGCCCGGATTCCAGGCGCGGGTAACACAGGATACATTTTTCCGATTTCCCGGTGCTCCAGTTGTAAAAAACCTTCTTGTAAGGGCACGCGGCGACGCAGGCTCGCCAACCGCGGCAGCGGTTTTGATCCACCAGCACGATTCCATCCTCGCCGCGTTTATACAGAGCGCCCGACGGGCATGAAGCTACGCAGGATGGATTCAGACAATGATTGCAGATGCGCGGCAGATAGAACATCACCAACTGCTCCACCGCGAAAAGCTGATCGCGCGCCGCTCGATCAAGGTTCTTCAGGTTCGGATCATTGGCCGCATAGATGGGAGATCCGCCAAGATCGTCATCCCAGTTGGGGCCGGACTGAATCTGAATCAGCTCTCCGGTGACCATCGAGATCGGCCGCGCAACCGGCTGATCATCGCCGGGAGGCGCATTAAACAGGTGCTGATAATCGTACGTCCATGGCTCGTAGTAGTCGTCCATGGTCGGCATGTGGGGATTGTGAAAAATGTTGAAGACCGTCTGGGTCTTGCTGGTGCATTTCAGCCGCAGCTTGCCGTTGTGCAGATCCCAGCCGCCGGCATATTTTTCCTGATCCTCCCATGCAGTGGGGAAACCGGTGCCGGGCTTGGTCTCTACATTGTTCCACCACATGTATTCGGTTCCCTTGCGATCGGTCCAGATGTTCTTGCAGGCGATGCTGCACGTGTGGCAACCGATGCACTTGTCCAGGTGGAACACCATCGAAACTTGTGAGCGAACGTCCATCGGTTATCCTCTTTCACCACTGAAGGTCGGGAAGCTTGCGGACCAGCACGTGCGTATCGCGGTTCACGCCCGTCGGTCCCCAGTAATTAAAGTGGTAGGCGAATTGGCCGTAGCCCCCCACCATCAGGTTCGGCTTGAGTCGAATCCGGTTGAGGCTGTTGTGTCCGCCCGCGCGCCTGTATTTTCGCAAAGGCGATTTCGGAACCGAGTAGGTCCTTTCCGGCGCGTGATACTGAAATCCGATTCCGCGCGGGATGCGCGCGGTCACCGCCGCGCGGGTAACCACCACGCCGTTGTCGTTGTGAATCTCCACCCAATCGTTGTCTTCGACGTCGATTTCGGCCGCGTCCCGGTCGTTCATCCAGAACGGCTCAATCCCGCGAGACAGCGTGGTCATGCGCTGGTTATCGCCGTACGTCGAGTGAATTTTCCATTTTCCGTGTGGCGTCGCGTAGTTCAGCATCAGCGTCTTGCCGGATTCTTTGCTGAGCGCCAGGTCTCCGTATTCCCGAATCGGCGGCTTGGGTTTGTAAGTCGGCAGGTGTTCGCCGAATTCGATGTACCCGGGATGGTCGAGATAGAAGTGCTGCCGCCCGGTGAGAGTTCGCCACGGGACGAGGTGTTCGCGATTGCTCGTGTAGGGCGCGTAAGCGCGGCCGTTTTCGATCAATCCTGACCAGATCGGACTGTTCACATAACGGTGCGGATGTGCCTGCAGCGCCTTGTAATCGACGCGCACGCCTCGATTTTTCTCGGCAAGCTGCGCCAGTGGACGGCCGACTTTCTCCTCCATGTCTTTATACGACCGGTACGCGAGTTCACCGTTGGTCACGGAAGCAAACCGCAGAATCGTGTCACAAACCTCTTCGTCCTGATACAGCGATGGATATCGTTTGCCATCCCAGGTCACGGCGGGCGCGTTCTCCAGTGTTTCCTCGTAAACATCCGCCACGTCGTAGTGCGTCCCGTGGACTCCCAGTCCGCCGGCGGGAACCTGCGGGCCGAAGGAGATGAACTGGTTGTAGAGATTTTTGTAGTCGCGCGTGACCAGCTTGAATCCGGGCATTGTCTCGCCGGGAACGGCTTCCACTTCGTTCTTGATCCAGTCCCGGATTTGCGGCTGAGCGATCTCTGCGGGCGTGTCGTGAGCGAGCGGCGTCGCCACCAGATCGCGGACTGGCTCGGGAAAATGCGCCGCGGCCAGTTCCGAAAACTTCCTGGCGATCGTGCGGAAAATCTGCCAGTCGCTTTTCGACTCCCAGCACGGCGCCACCGCCGGCGACAACGGATGAATGAAGCTGTGCATGTCTGTACTGTTGAGGTCGGCTTTTTCATACCAGGTGGCCGCGGGAAGAACGATGTCTGAGTACAGCGCCGACGTGTCCATCCGGAAGTTCAGGTCGACGATCAAATCCATTTTTCCGAGCGGCGCATGTTCGTGCCAGGCCACCTCGCGAGCCGATCCTTCGCCGGCGGTATCTTCCGAAATCGAGTTGTGATGCGTACCCAGATAATGTTTGAGGAAATATTCGTGCCCTTTGGCGCTCGCAAGCAATGCATTGCCGCGCCAGATGTACCACAGGCGCGGCCAGTTCTCCGGCGCATCGGGATCTTCGACCGAAAATTTCAGCTTGCGCGACTTCAACTGCTCCACCGTGTACGCGGCGATTTCCTCGGCCGTTTTTGCTCCAGCCAGTTCGGCGTCGCGAACAAGCTGAAGCGGGCTGCGGTCGAATTGCGGGTAAAACGGGAGCCAGCCGTTGCGAACCGCCTGTACTTCGATATCCGCCGTATGGCCCTTCGCCCACCTGGATCCCGCGGGAACAGTGTGGTAATCCGTGAAATCGCGTTCGTAGCGCCACTGGTCCGTGTGCATGTAGTGCCAGCTCGGCGAGTTTTGCAGGCGCGACGGAGGATACCAGTCTTTGGCGAACGCGATCGCCGACCAGGATTCCATCGGCGCGAGCTTCTCCTGGCCGACGTAATGCGCCAGGCCGCCGCCGTTCACGCCGATGCATCCTGTGAACATCAGCGCGTGGATCGCGGCGCGATAGATCAGGTTGTTGTGATACCAGTGGTTGACGCCGGCGCCGATAATGATCGTGCATTTGCCGCCGGTGAGCTTCGCCGTATTTGCCCATTCGCGCGCGAATCGGATGAGCAGATCGCGCGACATCCCGGTGTATTTCTCCGACCAGGCAGGCGTGTAAGGCGCGGATTCATCGTCGTAGTTTTCCGGATATTCGCCCGCGAGCCCGCGCGCAACGCCATACTGCGCCAGCAACAGATCGTAGACCGTCGCGACAAGCACCTCTTCGCCGGTTGAGGTGCGAATTCGCTTCACCGGAACTTCGCGATTCAACGTCTTGCCTTCGGCGAAGTTATCGAGCTGAACTGAGACAATGGCATCGCGCACGGTCAGGAACGTAAGCGCGGGGCGAATCTCTGTCCCATCCACTGGGTCACGCAGCAGCAGATTCCACTCGCCCTTTTGCTTGCCCCAGCGGAAGCCGGAACTCCCCATCGGCATTTTCGGTTTCTGATCGACCTCATCCCACATCAGAAACTTCCAGTCGCCGTTCTCGACATCTTTATAAGGAGCGAGCCGGTTGGCGCGAAGCATCTGGCCGGGCTTGAATACGCCTCCAGATTCACGAATCTCCACCAGATACGGCGCGTCCGTGAATTTCCGGGCATAATCCAGGAACGACGGCTCCGGATGGTCGTGATGGAACTCTTTCAACAGAACGTGATTCACAGCCATCCACCAGGCGCCGTCCTGGCCGGGGTTAATGGCGATCCATTCGTCTGCATATTTCGAAACCTGGCTGAAATCTGGCGTGAAAACCCACATCTTCGTGCCGTTGTGGCGCGCTTCGGCCGCGAAGTGGCAATCCGGTGTCCGCGTCATGCTGAGATTCGATCCGACGACGGCCAGCAATTTGGCGTTGTACCAGTCCGCCGATTCGGCCACGTCGGTTTGCTCGCCCCAGGTCTCGGGCGAGGCGGGCGGAAGGTCGCAATACCAGTCGTAAAACGAAAGTGAGACGCCGCCCATCAGTTGGAGCATGCGGGCCCCGCCCGCGTAGCTGATCATCGACATCGCCGGGATCGGTGAAAATCCGGCGATGCGATCCGGCCCGTATTTTTGGATGGTGTAAACGTTGGAAGCGGCGATCAGCTCGACGATACTTTCCCAGTCGATTCTTCGGAACCCGCCTTTCCCGCGCGCTTTCTGCCAGCTCGAACGCGCGTCCGGATTTTCCACCAGCGATTTCCACGCCTCCACCGGATCTTCAAACCGTTCCCGCGCCGCTTTCCAAAGATCCAGCAGCACGCCGCGCACATACGGATACTTCACTCGCAGCGGGCTGTACAGATACCAGGAAAAGGAAATTCCACGCTGGCAGCCGCGCGGCTCATATGGGGGCAGACCGGCTTCCAGGCTCGGATAATCCAGCCCTTGCATTTCCCAGGTGACGATCCCATCCTTGACGTAGATCTGCCACGTGCACGATCCGGTGCAGTTGACGCCGTGAGTGCTGCGCACGATCTTATCGTGCTGCCACCGGTTGCGATAAAACTGCTCCCAATCGCGCAGGGCCGGATTTTTCTCGTCCTTGATCCAGTGCAGGCTGCCGTTCGGTTTCATGACCTACGATCCTCTCCTTGCCACCAGGGGCCGTCGCACCGCGCGGAAGCGCTTTCGCCAAAACCCCTCCATGAGCACGAGCCCCAGCAAGCTGCCCCCGGCTCCGATCAGAACGAGCGTTCCGGTTGCGCCCTCTTGAACCGGCGCGCCCGCCTTCGATACCGATTCGAAATAGGCGACCAGCGCAGAAATTTCCTCCGGCGTGAGCGGGCGTGTTTTATAGACCGCCTGCATGGTCGCTGTGGGAGTCGCGCCGAGCCACGCGGTCATGCCTTTCCGGGCTCCCAGCCTGTCGTAGCTGCGGGTAAGGTCCGGCCCCAACCGCCCGCCGCCGAGAGACGTCAGCCCGCTCACGTTATGACACGATATGCAGGCGGGACCGCCATTTTCGAGGCGCGCGGATCCCCGCACAATCCGCTCGCCTCGATCGACATCCGTCGGGGTAAACGCCGGCTCGACCGCACTTACTGAAGCTGGCGCCGTTCCCGATTTACTCGCGATGTGATGAATCAGCGCCTCCGCACGCGCGGCATCGATTCCCGGAATGGCAGGCATCACCATGCCTCCTGATTCCTCGACCAGCTTGCGGGCCACCTGGTCATTGGAATCGACCATTTTCTGCGGATTCTCGATGAAGTGAATCAGCCATTCTCGATTTCTGCGGGTGGTCACGTCCTTGAGGTCTGGACCGGCGCCCGCTCCGCCGCCGATCGTGTGACACGCCGCGCAGTTGCTCTGAAAGAAATCCGCCATGTTGTTCTGCGCCAAGGTCATCGCGGCGATCGCGAAAAATGGCCAAATGACGCAGCGCGATCTCACCCGTTTGCGCGTCAACGTACAGAATGTGCAGCGATCGCTTCGGTCCTCAAACCCGCTCACGTCTGTTTCGAACATAGGATCGGCTCAATCGCTCCGCATTGAATCCATCCGGGCGGAAACAAGATTGCAATCAGTGAACCAAGACATCGCGACTGCTCACAAGCTCATCATGATGCGCGCGGGGAACTCGGGCAGTGACTTCTGTCACAGGTTTTTCCGCTTGGTGAGCGCAAGCTTAGGACAGCTCCGTCAGCGAAAAAGAAAGAGGTGCGAATGAAGCTACGAATTCACGAAGATTCCATCCGGCTGCGGCTGAATCGTAGGGAAGTCTCCCAATTCGCCGAGAGTGCGGTTCTTGAAAAATCCCTGGAGTGGGGCCCGGGATCCGGTGAGCGCCTGGCCTATGGCCTCGAGGCATCGCAAAGCGTACGGGAGGTCACGCTGCGTTCGAACGGTCATTCGATCATCATTGTCTTGCCATCCGCCCTGGCGCGGACCTGGATGACCACGGACCGGGTCGAAATCGCCGCGGAGGTCCCGGTTCACAACAGGCGTCTGTCGATTCTGGTCGAGAAGGAGTTCAGGAGATTGCACGGCGCCAACCTCGATCCGGACCTGTATCCGAATCCTTTAGAAGCGAGCGCGGGCGCGCCACATTCATAGGAGCGGAACATGCGGCCGGCCATCGTGATTCTACTCGTTGTTGCCCCGACCCTGTTTGCCCAGACTTCCGATCCGGATCCACCGCTCGAACTCGGCGGCGTCACCGTGACCGGGAGTGTGCGATCTCGCGCGTATTTCTGGGACTGGTTTGAGCCGGCTTCCGGCAACAATAACTACGCCTATTCCGGGAATCTCTTGCGCCTGGATTTTTCGCAGAATCTCGATACCTGGAGCTGGAACGCCGAATTCGCGGTCCCGATTCTGCTTGGGCTTCCTCTGAATGCGACCGGAAGCGGGCCGCAACAGGGCGCGCTGGGTCTCGGATCGAACTACCTTAGCGCCAATCACGCCAGTCAGAATGCCGCCATGATTTTTCCCAAGCAGCTGTATCTGCGCTTCGACGAACTGGCGGGAGACGCTCGCCAGAAGTTGCAGATCGGACGCTTTGAATTCGTCGATGGCGGCGAAATGGCGCCGGCCAACGCAACGCTCGCGGCGCTCAAGCGGGATCGCATCGATCAACGCTTGATCGGAACCTTCGGATGGTCGGACGTGGGCCGCAGCTTCGACGGCGTGCACTACGCTTACGCCGCACCGAACGATAATTTCACTTTCGTTGGCGCGGTTCCAACGCGCGGCGTGTTCCAGGTGGACGGGTGGGGGTGGAACCGCGTGGGATTCGGCTACGGGTCCTACACTCACGAATCGAATCGAGGCCGCCACGCGTCGGACACGCGCTTGTTCCTGATTGAATACGACGACTGGCGGCAT
>Ga0335077_10007554_pt1 | contig 13450 bp, 4 predicted proteins | sample Lox_Sample_31_FD_207151 | JGI IMG/M metagenome (GOLD analysis project Ga0335077, IMG submission 207151) | Soil microbial communities from Loxahatchee National Wildlife Refuge, Florida, United States - Lox_Sample_3.1 | ecosystem: Environmental > Terrestrial > Soil > Wetlands | place: USA: Florida... | reverse complement strand
AACCGACCGGTACTGTTCGGGCGAAGCATCTGTGAAGCACCAGAGCAGGAAACCGTTGGCCCCGGCGGCCAGCGCCGAGTACAGGCTGATGCGGTCAAATGCGGCGGCTCGCTCCGGAGTGTACTGGGCCGAGGAGACGCCCAGTTCCTGCACCATCACCGGCCGGCCTGCGCCTCCGGACAGAGCCGTTTCGAAAGCTGCCCCGTAGGAACCGCGCTCGGAGAGCATGGCGTCAGGCAATAGACGCGTCGAGTAAATCGTGTACGGATGTACGCTGAGAAAATCCACTTCATCCCGGATATTGTCAGGCCGGAACGGCCCGTGTCCCACATCCTCCATGCTGGTGCCTGCGACGATCGGATGGAGGTTGTCGTAACGCCGAATGGCGCCCGCGATCAGACGCGTCCAATTGATGGCCATGGCGTCCGTCGTGCTGTTGGCCACGATCCAGAAGGGAGGTTCGTCGGTAAGGTCCCAAGCCAGGATGGCGGTTTCCTTCGCATAGCGGCGAGCCAGCTCCGCTGCATGATTCGTTTCCAGGCGCAGCATCTCCGCGTCGGCGTGCGGATGGCGGCCGTGCCTCCACGATACGTCCCAGTAGGCCTCGCCCACTTCGCCGCCGATGAAAAGACTCGGGTGCAGATAAAGCTGATAACGGTGGGCCAACGAGATCAAATAATCGAGCTGTTTAAATGCTTCCGGGTTGAAATCGCCCGGCCTGGGCTCAAACCATGCCCAGAACAGGTCCAGGCGCACCGTGTTGAACCCGAGCTCCCGCATTTTGGCGAAGTCGGCCTCGATATCCTTGGGGTCCCACTTCAGGGGCCAGCCCAGCGCAGTTTTCGCGGGAACCCAGTGGGCGCCCACGGGGAGAAAGCGCCGGCCTTCACGTTGGAAATAGTTGTCATCCAGGCGAACTGCGGACAAATCGGCTGCGGCAAGCGGCAGGAGCGCGCTCGCAGCGAGTAAGAATGCCGCAACTCTCGCCCTCGTCATTTGTTGAGACACTCCCCGATGCCCCTGCTCCCTGCATTAGGCATGTCATTATTCTCTCTCCGATTAGCAGACGTCGCCGAGAGGGGGTTGGATTTGCGAATGCCGCGCTTTAGAACCGGCCGGCGCCACGGAGCGGTATCCCCGCTCCAACAATTAAGCAGTTCAGTCCGCGCCGGCGGACGTTCCGGAAGCCAGGACGCGGCGACTACCAAAGAACCCGAACAACCGAAACAGACCGGCCATCACCGTTCCGACTCCGGTCAGAACCGCGGTTACCGTCTGCAGGGCCGGCTGCTGCGTGAGGGCCAAAACTACGAGCCCGAGAGCCAGAAGAGCGATGACGACGTTCCGGATGACCAGCCAGGAACTTTCGCCTGCCTCGCTCTCCCACTGCCGCACTGTCTCCGGCCCTTCCACTGTCTCCAGAAAGCGCTGGAATGTTGCATTCATGATGCGAGGCGGGGGCCCAGGTAGAATCAACCCTTTGCGGATGAGGTCTTGCAGCGTTTCGAGACAAAGCGGATTGACCAACCCGGTCTGCGCCAGCTGTATGAGAAGCAGTTTCTCGGAACGCGTGCAACTGGCCCAGAACAGTTTGTACAGTGCCAAAACGCGCTCCGCGACCATGGCCAGCAAATCTTCACGGTTCGGGTTGGCCTCCGCCAAGGTGACCACCTCTTCTCCCACGGCCATCAGCGCCGGATGGTGCCGGCATTCCTCATAGACGATCCGTCCAGTGCAACTGTTTCCCCACTCCGGTTGGCTCTCCGACGAGCCGGAAACCTGCGCCTTCCGAAAGTTGTAGAGTATGCGCGCCAGCCGCTGCAATTCCGGCTCGGGCAGGGGATGCTCGTAGATTTTTTTCCGCTCGTCGAAGAGCACGCTGTCGAAATGAAACACCGGATCTACCGCGGAAGTGACGACCAGCCGGACACGCTCGCCATCCAGATCCATCAAGATCAGCCTCTCCATCAGGCTCGCCACCAACTGTCGCTCCTGAGCGTCGCCAAGCTTGGACTCAAGATTCGAGATATGAACCCAGGGCCTGGCAGCAACCGCGGGCCCTGCCAGCACCGTGGCGCTGCCTGCCGCCGCGGCTTGCGTCGCCACGGCCGGCCCGGCTATGAGCTCCCTCTTGAGGCGCTCCACGGTTTGCTCCAGCCAGTTATAGGAAAAGTGCGCCTCGTAAAGATTTACGCGCGGCGGATTGTTGTTCTTCAGCCATTGCCGCACCGCTGCGTCCTTGTGCGCCAGTGGCAGCCCGAGCACCAGCAGGTGACTTTTCAGTTTGGCTGGCGCCTCGAGCGTGAGCAGCACCGGCAAGGGCTTGTACCGGAAGTCGAGATTGAAGAGCCGGCCGAACGCCCGGCGATCCCAGGCATATACGCAACGCAGGAGCACCAGCGCCACTAACCACCAGAGCGGATTCAACGGGATGGTAATGACCGGCAATGTCGAGTGCACCGTCACCAGCGTGTCTGGGGTGGTCCCGCACTGCAAGATCAGGCTTCGTTGGTCAGATTCCCCCGTCTTCCACGCACACCGGCCGCCTTCCGCTTGGGCACGCGCCACCGCACCGGTTTCCATGGCATCTTTCTGGACCTCCGGCCGGATCTTGCTCAGCAGGCTGTTCCACCAGGTCGGCGAAATCTGCAGTCCGGCCGCGCCGTTGTCCACTTTCGTTTGCCAGAAGTTACCCACGTATTTTTGCCTGTCCCAGCCGTCGGCCTTGCCATCGGGCCCCAGGAAGCGCTCCCGGATGAATTTCTTCGCGTCATCGGTCAGGGCTTGCGAACCCCACAGCCCGGCGGTCATGCGTGCCCGGCGCGCGTCCACGGAGTTCAGCAACGCCCGTTGCCAGTGCATCAGGGACAAGCGGGCCTCGTACGCCTGACAAACGGCAAACAGCCCCGCGGCCGGCACAACGGCCAGCAGCACAAGCAACAGGGACAACGACGCAATGTAAGCGGTGGGCGAGCCATTCCTCTGGGCAGGGTCCGATTTCCTGGGCCAACACGCCGCCAGCGCCGCGGCCGCCAGCGGCAACAGAAAGCAGAATGGCAGGAGCCATCCACTGGATTGGTAGCCCTCCACCCAGCCGATACGTAAGACCAACAGGGAAACCACGAGCATCGCTGCGAGGACCCACGCCAACTGTTGGAAGGTGCGGCGGCGCGCGGGATCAGGCCATAAACGCGCGAGAAAAAAATCCACCTGCTGCCGCCACGTCCAACCCCAGCCGGCTTTCAGAACCAACGAGAGCAGCAGGAAGCTGGCCGCCATGAGGCACACCAACGCCAGGAACAGGATCAATGTTTCGCCCCACACCAGTCCGATCATGGCCTGCCGCGGCTCGAGTTCCCGGAAGACGGCAATACTCCAGGGGACGCCTTCCAGACTGGTCACGGGTCGAATTTGGAACTGATACTGGAGCCCCCGGTAGTCGGCTGAAAGCGATTGGCCGGCCCGCATGGTCACTCCCGCGCGCAAACGGTCCGGAGCATCAATCTCCTCAAAGAGGTTTTCGTGCAGGTTACGCTCCGATGACGAGTGAAACAACACCAGGCCGTCCGGCTGGAATATGGCGAAACCGGCGCCTGGAGGCACCAGCGCGGCGCTCACGGAAGGGAGGGTTGCCACGATAGCTGCCGATACGATCGCTGAGGGCTTCTTGTCCCCGCAGCCCGCAACCTTGAGGCCGGCATGCTGGGAAGGGATGGCCAGCACTACGATGAGTTGCGACGTGGTGGGCGAGAGCAGGGTCTGGAGCGTGAAGGGTTGTCCGTTGCTCCGCCAGTACCTTTTGGCCACGATGTTGCGAAAGTGTTCCTGGGGCTTCTGGTCCACTCGCTCCGTATTGCGGAGTTTGGTGCTCCACTTGGCAACCTGGCATCCGTCCGAATTCGTCCAGAAGACGAAATCGAACGCCAAGGGGGCTTTTGCAAACTTCGGGGGCAAGTTCGACGCCGACGCCAACAGATCGGTGCGGTCTGTGACTTTAGCCGCGCTATCCGGAAGGGCCTTGTCGAAATCTTCGAGCGTGGTCCGCATTCTTTCCACATCGGAGGCTATCGATGTGTCCAACGACTGCGCGAATTTTCCCAGATCCGGTGTTTGCTGTTCGCTCAGCCAGTATTGGTGCCATGAGACCAGTAAGACCGTGGCCAGTCCCGCCGCCAGCAGGGTAAAAAGGCTGAGCAATACCATGTCCCGAAAAGCCAGGCGCCCGGTGCGAGTCAGCAACAGAATCTTGAGAAACGGCCCGCTGAGCAGGACGATCAACACCGGCGCGAAGAGCCCCAGCAGGTACTTCGGCGGCACATGATGGGCTTCCGTCGCCAGTTGGGAGGAACGGACCAATCCGCCCACCATCAGACGCACCGGTTCGCCGCCCGGCACCGAAACCGTGACCGGCTGCAAGAGCAGCATGAACTCAGAATTGTCCAGGCGGACAGAACGCAGGGCGTCCGCGTCCATGCCGTTCCCCTCGCTCAGCGTGGTCTTCACCTCCGGCCCCGTCTTGATCAGCTCGCTCAAGGTGGCAAACCGCGGGCTGGACGTCGACCGCTGGTAGACCACGCGCCCCCGGTCGTTGGCCATCACTACGTCATAAAACAGGTCATCCCGAGTAAAGGGCGAGAAGATCTGTGACATGTTGGCATCGGCGACACACCCCACCGTGGAACGGAATTGCACGGAATTCACGGGAGTTCCAAGTTCGATCGAATGCATACCGGCGGCATGGCGGTGGCAGGGCTCGTAGGTCAGATCGGAGACCAGCGCATTGATGTATTGGTCCGGATGATCGGACTTCGTGGCGTTCTCAAACGATGTGGACAAGCTCTCGATCTTGGTGCGAAGCTGATCGCCGATGATCGATAGCGTGCGGAACCGCAGGTTCATGAAGTATTCGCGCTGGGTGGGAATATACTCGATCCAATAAAGGCCGAGCATGATGATGGCTGGCGCGAGGCACACACCGTATAGGAGCCATCGTCCGAGGCGCTTGTTGGCGCCCATAAACCCTCCTCGACACGCGTGGTCGCAACGGGGATACGCTTTAGAAGGCGGGTCCGCCAAAAGTATAGTGCTCTCAGGGAGATCGACGTTTCACTAGTTCGACATCTCGTTCAAAACCGGGGCGAGCCGCGCGCATGTTCACGGCGGTGTCTGATAATATCGGCTTCCATCTATGAGACGACGTGACCTGCGTTCCCTATTCGCCGCGGCAGGATTCGGACTGCTCGCAACAGCCGTCATCTGCGGGCAGGCCACGTCGCCACTGCTCTCGCGGGGATTTACCGCCATTCCGGAACCGCGTCGAGTGAATCTGGCGCGGGACGATTTCCGGTTCGGCAGCGGCTGGCAGCTGGAAATCGGGCAAGGCGTGGCGAAGGATTCCGTTGCGGTTCGTGCCTTGACCGAAGATCTCGAATCGCGGTTCGGCGTGGTCTTCAAAGAGGGGGGGAACGGCTCGGTGCTTCATCTCAAGATCGCGCCCGGCTCCGTTCAGCCGGGGCCAGCGCAGGATCGGGATACCGCGGCGATCGCCAGCCAGGCGTACCGGCTGGAGCTTTCGTCTACGCGCATTCGGATCACAGCTAACGCAGATGCCGGCCTGTTCTACGGGGTGGAAACGCTGGTGCAATTGACGAAACCCGCCGGCGGTGCGCTCTGGCTTCCGGCCGGCGAGATTGTGGATTGGCCCGATCTGCAACTACGGCAGATTTACTGGGATGACGCGCACCATCTGGAACACCTTTCGGATCTGAAACGCGCGGTGAGGCAGGCGGCATTTTACAAAGTGAATGGCTTCGCGATCAAGCTGGAGGGCCATTTCCAGTATGCCAGCGCACCCGCGGTGGTGGAACCCTACGCTCTTACGCCGGCAGAACTTCAAGAGTTGACCGACTATGGGCTCGCCTACCACGTGCAGGTGATTCCGTATCTCGACGGGCCGGCCCACATCGCCTTCATCTTGAAACACCCGGAGTATGCAAAACTGCGCGCGTTTCCCGATAGCAACTACGAGTTGTGCGCAACCAATCCCGCATCGTATCAGTTGATGCTGGGCATGTTCGGCGATCTCCTCGCTGCCAACCAAGGCGCGAAGCCGATCATTCTCTCGACGGACGAACCCTACTACATCGGCATGGCTGACAACGCACAATGCCACGAGTCCGCGCGCGCCAAGGAACTCGGGAGCGTAGGCCGCGTGCTGGACGAGTTCATTACCAAGGTAGCGGCATACCTGCATGATCACGGCCGTACTGTAATCTTCTGGGGCGAATACCCGCTGACGCCGGAGGACATTGCCGGTCTGCCGTCGTTCGTCGTGAACGGGGAAACCTATGGGCCAGAGTTCGACCCAGTCTTTAGAGCGCGCGGCATCCGGCAGATGATCTACACCTCGACCGAAGGCGAGGAGCCGTACTTCCCGGAATATTTTCTGTTGCCGCCTTCGCGCAAGGTGCATGCAGGCCGCGGGGATGTCGGACGAGTGGCGGGAGCGGTCACCAATATCGCCACGAATGCGGCGCGGCGGAATGCCGACTTGATGGGTATGCTGGTTGCCGGCTGGGGGGATATGGGCTTGCACCCGGAGACATTCTGGCTCGGCTACGCCACGATTGCCGCTGCTGGATGGAATCCCAATGGACCTGACCCCCGCGAAGCGATGGCAGCATTCTACCCCCTGTTCTACGGTCCTTCTGTTACCACTATGGACCGCGTCTATCAGTTGATGAGCTTTCAGGCGCAGGTTTGGAACGATACCTGGGAGCCGGTGGACTCCCGGGCACGCAAACCGATCTGGGGGAACTCCGACAAGATCTTCCAGCCGCCGCATCCGGCGCACGACCGGAACGTGCCGCTGCCAAAAACACCGGCCGAGGCGGACCTCAAGTATGACGGAACGTGGTCGCGCGAGAACGCCAAAAGGTTGGAAGTGGCGGATGCCGCGCTGCCAGAAAACGACGAACTGCTCGGGCTGTTACATGAAAACCTCCGCCTGGCGCAATACAACCGCTACGGTCTGGAGGTGTTCGTGGCACTGGCCCATCTGGTCCGGCAACACTTGACGATGTTGCACGACCTGGCCCGCATCGATGTGGCGCTGTTGGAGGCGCAAAACGCGGCCAGGGATGGGAAGGACAAGGATGCCGTCGCGGCTGTGGATCAGGCGTTGGAGACGGCGCGCCGCATTCGCAGCGAAAGGAACCAGGCGCTGCGCGAAGCGACCGCAACCTGGTACAAGACCTGGTATCCGCGGGCGGCCCAGGCAAATGGACGTCGTTACCTCCACGACCTGGACGATGTGAAGGACCACCTGCCGGACCGCACCGTCGACATGAGCTATCTGGTGTACGACGAACTCCTGCTGCCGCTGGGGGACTGGTACGACCGCGCGCAATCGGCTCGCAACCGCTACGCGCAGGCACATCACCTCCCATTGCGGAACGAGGCTCTCGATTGGAACAGCCTGGAGTAGCGCTGCGAGGACTCGGTGCCGGACGTCGATTGGGCTGAGCCGTGTTGTCCCACGTTGACCGATGGCCCATGACGCACCGCCGAAGCCCGCATCAAGATCGATTATCCGGACTGCCGGCAAGCGCTCTCGATGGCTGCGCGGAGATCGTTGATATTGATCGGCTTGGCAACGTATGCGTCCATTCCGGCAGCCAAGCACCTTTCCCGGTCCCCCTGCATGGCGTGCGCCGTCATCGCCACGATCGGAAGGTGCACGCCTGACGTCCGCTCCTGTTGCCGGATGGCGCGGGTGACTTCAAATCCGTCCATATCTGGCATCTGCACGTCCATCAACGCCAGATCAAAGGGTTGTTTCCGTATCACCGCCAATGCGTCCGGGCCGTTTGAGGCAGCTTTCGCGGAGTGGCCTAGTTTTTCTATCAAGCGCACGGCCAACAGTTGATTCACCGGGTTATCTTCCACCACCAGGATGCGGAGGTGCCTTTGGGACTGGAAAGTGACCGCGGGTAAATCAAGTGTCGCCACGCCAGGTGCTCGAGCGGCCCGCCCCTCCGAGCTGCAGACCACACCAAATCGCGCCGTGAAGTGGAAAGTGCTGCCCTGGCCCACGTCGCTCTCGATCCAAATCTTCCCGCCCATGAGTTGCACGAGTTGGGAAGCGATCGCCAGTCCCAGGCCAGAACCGCCGAACTGTCTGGTGGAGGACGCGTCGGCCTGGACAAAAGCTCCAAAAATCGTCTGCTGCTTTTCCCGGGGTATACCTATACCCGAATCGCACACGCTAAGGTGCAGGACGACTTCTTCGGCTGTACCGGTGGACCTTTCCACCCCGATCACCACGGCGCCCTTATCGGTAAACTTGATGGCATTGCCGACCAGATTCACCACCACCTGACGTAACCGCCCGGGATCCCCAAGCACCAGGTCGGGAACGTCGGGCTGGATCTGGCACATCAGCGACAGATTTTTTTCATCGGCACGAATGGCCAGGGCTTTGGCGACGGAGGTAATGCACTCTTTCAGGTTGAATTCGATGCTTTCCAGATCGAGCTTGCGCGCCTCAATTTTGGAAAAATCCAGGATGTCGTTGAGGAGGCTCAGGAGAGAACCGGCGGAATTCCGGACTATTTCCAGATACTCGCGCTGTTCCGAGGCGAGTGACGTGTCGAGTACCAGCTCCGTCATTCCAATGACACCGTTCAGCGGCGTCCGGATTTCATGACTCATGTTGGCCAGAAATTCGCTCTTGGCGCGGCTGGCGGATTCGGCGGCCACCTTGGCGTTCCGCAGCTCCGCCATCACTCGTTTTCGCATTTCGAGGTCTCGAGCGGCGACCGCCTCGCGTCGTTTCTGCCCGGTAATGTCTTCAGCGTGTGTGATGAAATGTGAAGGAATACCGCGCGCATCCCTCACCACTGAGATGCTAAGCCGGACCCAGATCGCATTTCCATTCTTGTGCAGATACCGCTTTTCGAATTGCAGGGTCGCCAGCGCGCCGTGCGCCAGTTGCAAGGCCGCGTCTCTGGAAACTTGCAAGTCATCCGGGTGTGTAAGCTTCTGCCACGCGCCCTTCGGCAACTCCTGCTCAGAATATCCCAACAGGCGGCAGAGCGCCGCGTTCACCTGCAAGAAGCGCCCGTCGAGAGCCGTCATGCACATGCCCATGGGAGCATGTTCGAAGGCGCTGCGGAATCGCTCTTCACTTTCGCACAACTTGGCTTCGGCGCGTTTTTGTTCACTCACGTCCCGGGCGACCACGAAGGCGGCGGGACGGCCGCTCCAGTCGATCAGATGACTGGTGATCTGCACTTCGATGATCCGCCCGTTCTTGAATTGGTGCCGCCAGGGTCCGGATTCCTGCAACTTGGGACGCGGCTCTGCCAGATTCTTGCGGAGAAGCGGAGCGTCTTCGGCGGGACGGATATCCGTCAGGCGTAATTTTAGAAACTCGTCCCGAGAGTAGCCGTAGCTCGCTTCCGCTGCCGAGTTGACCTCCAGGAACTGCAGCGTCTCCAGGTCGTACACCCACATGGGGAAGGGGTTGTTCGCAAACAGTAGCCGGAACGTCGTTTCGCTCTCACGCAGCAACTGGTGTGAATGCATTTGCGCGCCGATGTCGAAGGCGACCATCGCTGCTCCCACCACTTCGCCGGTGCCGTTCCGGATGGGGAATACGCTGAGGGAGACATGCACCAGGCCGCCACCCTTCCTCACGCGCACGGTTTCGAAATGGTCAATGATTTCGCCTTGCCTGATCCGCCCGAGAATTCGCGGCACTTCGTCGGGGCGGCCGGGTGGAGCGAGCGTGGAAATCGGCTTTCCGATGATCTCATCCGGCCGATAGCCGTATAGCAGTTCCGCCGCCTTGTTCCAACTGACGATCGTTCCGTCAAGTCTCTTCCCAATGATCGCGTCATTGGAGGATTCGACGATGAAAGCCAGCAGCGCCTGGGCTTGGGCATGCGCCTGGCCATTGTTCTGCCCCGGGTTCACGCTGATCAAGTTCGTAAGCGGGATGTCCACAAGCGTTCGGAAAAGCCAGCCCTGTCAAATCGGAGAAGCCGCAGGGGGTGGGACTGGTCGGCGCAAGCCTTCAAAAGGTAGATCGACATAAGCCGCTTTTTTCTTTATTTTGCGAGGACTCTAGACGTTCCGAAGAACGCACCGCGTATTGGCAGCGCCTTCTTGCGCCATAGCCTGAGACAATACCCGGTGTCGCGGCACTCAATGAAAAATGAATGGATTCAGAAGCCACGTGATGCTGCCCGGTGTGCTCCTTGCGCTCATCATCGCTGCGCCCGTGCCGGCGCAGACGGTTACCAATGACGATACTGTGCTTAAGCAAATCATCATCTTTGGCCGTCACAGCGTGCGAGCACCCATACTGTCTCAAGCCGATTATGCCCGGTATTCACCTAGGCCTTACCCCGACTTCGGGGTTCTCCAGCCGGGCTATTTGACGGTCCACGGGCAGCAGGCGGAAGTTCTACTTGGCGCTTACTACCGCAGCTATCTGCTCTTCGAGGGGCTTCTGATGGGCGACTCAAGTGCGGATCTGGCGCGCTCGTATTTTCGAGCCAATTCCATTCAGCGTTCCAACCTCACCGCCACGAAGCTGGGGGCTGGGTTGCTGAATGTGACCGTACCCGTACACTCCTACGCGTTGGGCACCGCCGACGCGGTTTTCGATCCCATTTTGACCAATGTGGCGGCCGTCGACCCGGTTCGCGCCGCCACCGAAGCTCAGAAGATTTACAACAGTGGAACAGCGTTGGCGTCCGCCTATAGCGGCGAGTTCTCTCTCATTCGCAGCCTTCTGTTCAACTATCAAAACGGCGTGCAGCCACCGCCTTCCACGCCGCCCGGAATCACCGACCCGACCGCTCAACCCATTCCGCTGGCTGCCAATACAACCCTGCTGTACACAGGCCACGTCATTGACGAGGGTGGGCTTGAGGCCACCAGCCAGGCGGCCGACCCGTTTGTGATGGAATATGCGAATGGCTTCCCCCTAGCCGACGTGGGTTGGGGGCAACTTTCGTTGGATACTCTTTCCCAAACAACGCGTATCGCAGATCTTACTCTGGGGATTGCACTTAGAACGCCGTACGTCGCCCGAGTGCAGAGTTCGAACGCCGCCGCGCACATCCTGCGTTCCATGAGGCAAGCCGTACTGAACGAAGCGATTCCCGGTGCATTTGGAGACCCCGCATCACGGGTGATTGCCGTGATTAGTTCTGATGCCTACATCGCCGGCTTGGCCGGACTTCTTAACTTGCACTGGCAACTACCCGGCTATCAACCGGACTTCTGCGCGTTGGGCGGGGCGCTCGTTTTCGAACTACGACAGTCGACAGTATCTGGCGAGTACCTGGTCCGCGCTTTCTATACCGCGCAAAGCTTCGACCAATTGCGCAATCTGACGCCGCTGACGCTTAGTGCACCGCCGGAAACCATCCAGGTTAGGATTCCGGGCGGCAGCAAACCGGGCACGACGCTGGACGTCAAGTTTGAAATCTTTCAAAAGCTTGTGATGGACGCAATTGGGCCCCAATATGTGCAGGACCCTTCGCTGGAGATTCCCCCTGGCGTGTTAGCCAGCGTGCCCGGGCAATAGCGTCGCTGCTCACGCAAATGCGAGTCGGGTAAAGCCGAGGCGACACATCCGACAATGGTTCATTCGTAATGCAAAGCTGTTACGGGATCGATCCGAACCGCGCGGGTTGCCGGAATGAAGCTCGCGATGACCGCAACAAGCACCAGCACCCCGGCGGCGAAGGCGAGAGTCACCGGATCATGACTCGATAACCCATAGAGAAATGCTGCAATGGCACGGGCGCCAGCGGCTGCGATGGCCACGCCCGCGGCAAGCCCGAGCGCAACCAACATCGCGACGTCCCGCATTACAAGCGCAAGGATGGCTCCGGGGGTGGCGCCGAGCGCCACATGAATCCCGATCTCGCCTGTGCGGCGCAATACCGTGTACGAGAGCAACCCGTACAGCCCGACCGCGGCCAGCAGTAAGCCGACGGCCGCAAAGAAACTAGTCAGCAGCATGAGCATGCGTTCAGGCAGCAGGGCCACGTCGTACTGTTCCTTCACGGTCTGAATTCGCAAGGGATACTCGCGGCCGAGCGATTCAATCCGCTCGCGGAACGCGCGTACCAGCCATGCAGGGTCGCCGGGCGTCCGCAGAATGGCTTGCGAATACTCAAGAAGGTCGGGATTCTGGAAGGTGGCGCCATAGATGACCGGCGCATTCGGGGTGCGCGGATCATCCAGCGTGGCATCGCCCGCAATCCCCACGATCTCGAACTCACCTTTCAAATCTCCAATTCTCACGCGCCGGCCGATGGCATCGCCGGATGGGGATACCACACGCGCTAGTTTGGCGCTAACGATAGCAACCAGGGGACGGCTTTCGTCATCGTGCATGGTGAAATCCCGGCCGCGCAATATAGGTATACCGAGTGTGTCGAAGAAGCCGGGCGCCACCAGGTGATAGGTCGCGCTTACGTTCGCCGGAACAATTGGACCGACGGGGAGGGATGTCTTTAGTGTCGCCGCGGTGACCGCCGGGATTGCGCGCAAGGATTCCAGCAGCCGGCGGAAGTACGCTGGCTTATCCAACCCGCGATACGTGCTGCGCGGAAAGAGCTGGGCAACGAGTAGGCGGTCACGGCTAAACCCTGGATCGCGCTGGACAATATTCCCAACGCTACGGCTGAGCAGCAGGGCACCAGCGAGAATGGCGAACGACAGAGCGATTTGTGTGACGACCAGGGCGCGCCCGGCCACACCCAGCCCGCCAGCCACTTTTGGACTACCGCGTTGAATCAGAGCGGCTGGGTCCTGTCCTCCAGCGCGCCATGCGGGTAGCAATCCGAACAGAGTTCCCGTACTGACCGTTACGGCAGCGGTGAACAAGACTACGCGCACATCAGGAGCGAACGAGAGTACGAGCGGAGTAAAGCCTTGCCACATCAATTGCGCGAGGTGGTTGCTGCCCCAGTACGCGAACGCCAGGCCCGGGACCGCGCCGCCAATCGCCAGCAGAAACGATTCGCTGAGCGAACCTCTGATAAGTCGCCAGCGGCTGGCGCCCAGTGCCGCTCGCACGCTCCGCTCGGTGGCACGGCCATGCGCCTGCGCCAATGCGAGGTTGGCCAGGTTCACACACGCGAGCAGCAGAAGAAGAGCGACAATCCCCAAGAGAATGTACAACGGATGCGCAAATTGGTCGCGCAAGTACGAAACGCCGCGCGCGGCCGCCTCAATCCGGATGCGGCGCGCGAGAAACGAATTGTATTCCGGCGCTCCATCGGCTGCCGTAGCTTGGCGAATCGACGGCCAGATCGTCTCCAGCCGCACCCGCGCCTGTGGGGGACTGACACCATCACGTAGCCGCCCGATCACCGTGTTCTCCGCACTCTTGCGATCCCGGAGGGCTTCGGCATCGAATGGG
>Ga0335077_10007553_pt1 | contig 13450 bp, 14 predicted proteins | sample Lox_Sample_31_FD_207151 | JGI IMG/M metagenome (GOLD analysis project Ga0335077, IMG submission 207151) | Soil microbial communities from Loxahatchee National Wildlife Refuge, Florida, United States - Lox_Sample_3.1 | ecosystem: Environmental > Terrestrial > Soil > Wetlands | place: USA... | reverse complement strand
TTTTTTCTATTTCGTCCTCGGTTTCACTTTCTACGCCAACAACCTCGTGATCGAGTACAACCTCCACGGGACTCCAGTGCAACTTGGGCTCAGTCTGTTCCTGATTCCACTCGCTATCCTGATCCTGCTCGCGGTGTTTCTTGGCACACGACGCGGCCAGCCACTGGCCAGCGAACCCTGGCTGGCGCAGGAGACTCATGCCTCGCCCTTGTTCGCCATGCTGTTTCTCTTGCCGCTGTTCTACATGCTCTGGGTGCTTTCCACCGCTCCTATGGGAACGGTCCGCCTCGGCATGGCGCTGATGTGCGTTCTTTTCCTCGTCATCGCGATATTTGCCGGAAGTGGATTTCATTACTACTTCGGCCCCTCCGGCGTGGAGATTCGCACCCTCGGCTATCGTCTGCGCTCCATTCCGGCATCTCAGATCACCAGCTACGCAGTCGAAAACTGGAACCTTTTGCGGGGTTACGGCATCCGCGGCATTGGCGACACCCGGGCCTACGTCTGGTGTAACAAGGTCGTGCACATCAGGACGTCGCAGGGTGAAGTATTTCTCGGACACAGCGAGCCCGAACGCATCATCCGTGACCTCGACATGATCAAAAGGCAGTAATGTAGGCGCGGGCGTCTCGCCAGCGCTTCTGAACTGAATGCTGAACGTTTCTTATATGCAGAAGGTCTTCGACCTTAATTCGCCGCCGGAACAGTACGTCGCTGACGCCGCTGTGCTTTGCTGTTTCGACCAGCGCATCCGCCTGGCCGTCCACAAGTTTCTTGAGCACTATGGCATTTTGCGGCCGGACATGATCGTGGTGGCCGGCGGGGCGAAAACTCTGGCCTCGCCGCGCAACGACTTCGAGCGCGACTTCATCCTCGAACAGGCGCGCATGTCCATCCGCCTGCACCAAACCAAACGCATCTTTCTGATGAGCCACTCCGACTGCGCCACCTACGGCGGCCTCGCCGCCTTCGACGGAGACCGGGGCAGGGAGGCCCGTCATCACCAGCAGGAGTTACAACGGGCGGCGGAACTGGTGAAAGCAAATTTCCCCGAGCTCACGGTGCAATGCTTCTTCGTCAACTTTGACGGCGTCCATGCCGTGAGCGCCGAGCTAGTCGAGTAGATCCAGATGGGAAGCTACGATCCCAAACGGGCAGCATACAAACCCCGGCCTTGGGGATCTCCACTGGTCTGTTCGAAACCTTTTGATTGACCTGGCTTGCGCCCGCCTCCCAACGAATAAAGGAAGGATATTGCGCCAGAAGTAACAACGAAGGGCATCCCATCGTAACCAGTCATTGTGATAAAGATCACAATCAAGAAGTCTGGTGCAGGGGCAGACTACTTGCAGAGGCTGCCCACACCCATCAGGGGATCTGGCGGCACTCATGTGAAACGGCCATTGTGGCGGGCAGGAAGGCCCACAATTTGGAGGTCACGTATGTCGGCGAAGATTCTTTTGGTCGAGGACAGCAGGTTCCTGAGGTTGGCAAGTAAGCGGATCCTGATGGAAGCCGGTTTCAGTGTCGCAGAAGCCCGCGATGGGCAAGAGGCCTTACGGCAGGCTCGCGAGAGTCAACCCGACCTCATCCTTCTGGATATTCTGTTGCCCATGCTGGGAGGCGAACACGTGTTGCAGGCTCTTCGGCAAGACCCGGCGACGGCCAGCATTCCGGTGATCGTGCTTAGCAGTCTCTCCCAGTGCAACGCTGACAAACTGAAGCAAGCCGGCGCGGCGGCGTACATCGAGAAATCGAAACTCAACCTCACCCAAAACAGTGAAAACCTGGTGCGGTTGGTGAATGCCGCACTCTACAAGATAAAGCCGCAGGGTGCGAGCTCCGGCTTTGCGTCGATTGGGCGGGAAGTGTCTTTCAGCAGGGCCTGAGAAGGCCACCCGTCAACCGGAAATCTTCCCATGGTCTTTGCGCTCACAAGGCGCAAAGACGCGGCCCGCCGTTTTCAAGCCGATGAAATCTACTGCTTCGCCGCTTTCGCTTCCGCTGCCTTCTTCTGCTGCTCTACCGTCCAGGGCGGCACGATGCCGTTTTCGCGCGCGTAGGCAACCGCTTGGCCCAGGTGCTCATGGGCGTCGGCGACCAGGATGTAAATCACGTCGCCGGCATTGGCCTGGGGGCCAAGCTTCGGAAGCAGCTTGGCAAAGTCGGCGTTGCTCATGCCGTTGATCGTCTTTTGGGTGAACTCCCAGGATTTGTTGAGTTCCTCGATCAGCCGGGCCCGCTCGGTGGTGGACTTTTCATACGTCTTGCCATCGAAGTCAGCCGGAGGCGTCGCCCCACCCAGCGCCAGAATCTGGTAGCGCTCGCCTGACACGTGCAGAAAGACTTCCGAGAAGGAACGCGCGTCTGCGGCGGGACGCCAGGTAAGTTTGTCGACGGGAACGGCGTTGGCCAGCTCCACAAACTTTCGTTGCACCCGTTCCAGGTCCACCAGCGACTGCCCTTTCATGTCATACGAAGGGGGGGTGTGGTCGGCGCTAGTGTCGGGCATCTGCGCGGATGCAGCGATGGCGCCGGCACCAAGACAGGCCAGGAGGGAAAATGCTGACAGAAACATTCGTTTCATGTTGTGTGGCTCCTCAGAGAGTTCTGCCCAGAAACGCGGCTGGTGTGCTTAGACGGAGAAAGCGAGAAAATAGCCCTCCGCGGGCATCGCGAAGTCCGATTTACCTTTTTTACGGGGTTTCTTCCGCAGAGATGGGCGTGTCGAATTTTCCGTTTCGGATTTGCCAGACCTCGAATGTCGCGTGCAACCGGTTGCTGGTGCCGTCGAAACTGGCCTCTCCCCCGTTGGACAAGCTGAACGTCTTATTGCCCAGAACTGCTCCCTGCATTTCGAGCGCCAGCACCCGGCGAGCATCACTGACGCGGCGAAGTCCCAGGAGCTTACGGAGGGTGTAGCCGAACTTGCGGTCTTGTCCGGCAAAGTGATCGAATTGCTGGTCGCCCTCGGACAGCAGTTGCTTTACTAATTGGAAGGAATCTTTTCCATACACGGTGTAGCGCCCCTGATTGTAGACCTCCACCTTCAGAGGGTGGGTCAAATAAACGTTCTCAACGTCCTTCCCGCCATTGGCAAGCAGGCTGCCATCGACACACCAGTCGCTCAGCAGGATATTGATCGGATGTGTTTTGCGAATGGCCGTCAGCTGCCGGATCAGGACGAGCGCATTCTGCGGCTCCCCGGCGAAGAACACCCAATTGATTCCGAGGTCGGTGACCGCGCTGGGCGGTGGAATACTGTAATTGGTGGACCACAGCAGTACCCTCGCCGCCGGCTCGGACTGTTTGGGGGGCAAGGCGTGAATCTGCCTTACGAACTCCCGCGCCAGGTATTGCGAGTACACGGGATTAGCCCGGTCTTCGACAACCCAAATCCTGGCGCCACCTCTGGCGGAGAGGAAGTTGGCCGCCTTTTTCGCCTGCTTGTTGTCGTTCGGAGACAACCTGAAAACCGGTTGATAGAGGCCGTCAACATTTCTGGGAAGCAGATTGGGGTTGGTTTCCGTAGTCAGGATCACGGGAATGGGCGGATCGGCAAGTTGCAAGTATGCCGGCAGGGCTTTTTGCGTGGGCGTGCTCTCAAGATGCCCGACCACGAGCAACGTGTCGCCAAGGGCAGAGATGCGAAGGGAGATCTGCTGCGCGGTGTCAGGATCGCCGGAATCATCGAGCTCTACGATGTCTACTTTGGTGCCGTTAATTTGGGGCAGGCGATCGGCGGAAAAGGCGTCTGCAATTTCCTTCGACTCAGGTTCCGAGAGATTTCCTATGACGTAGACCTTGTAGGAGTCCGGACCCACAACCCAGTTGGCGGCGCGGCCGAGGATCATAACCGAGATGAGGGTGGCCAGAAAAGGCAGTGCAATCCAGTTCGTCAAGAAGCGGAGGAGCTTTCGCCGGAAATCACCTTCCAGCTTGATCACCTCTTGCAATCGACCTTGTTTCGGCCGAGGCTGTGGATTGTGAGTTGCCACGGGAACCTCCTGGCGTCATTTTCGTGCGCCGGCTCTCCTAAAGGCCCTGAGTGCCGGTGATGACTGCGATGCGAGCGCCAGCGTCAACAAATTCCCTGAGTTGCTTAGACGCTTCAGCTCTTGAAATCATTGAACCAAGGTGTTTGGGGTAGAAGGCTAGCGGGAACTGCCGACGGGCAATTTGCACTGCGTGAACTTGTCCGGCTTGTGGAACATGCCCATATTTTGCAGGGACTTGCGGGAGCTCGCAGAGTCAATTCGCCACCGTGCCGTTACAAAATACGAAAAGCAGCCTGTGCCCCGCTCGCGATCACTTTGTGCTCTTCCGCTGCTTCCACACGATTTGCTTCAGGATGCCGAGCCACACGATGGCGTCACGGGCCGGCAGTTTCATCCGGCGGACTAGGCGGCGCATTCTTTCTTCTACGTCAGTGATAGGCCGGCGCTCGAGGTAGCCGCTGCCGCGCATGGCTTCGAGGAGCATCAGGGTGATGCGTTCCAGCTCGGTCGCGGAAGCGAGTGTAGATTTCTCTTGAGTCTTGGCGACTTTAGCGTCGCGGATTATTTCGTAGAGGCACACGGCCACGGCCTGGCCGAGATTCATGGAAACATTCCTTTCACCGGTGGGGATGCGCATGAGGAAGTGGGCGTGACTCATCTGTTTCGCGGTCAAGCCGATTTTCTCAGAACCGAAGAGCAGTGCAACCCTGCCCCGGCGCAGATGTTTGCGAATATGGCGCGCGCCCTGCTCCAGTCGCTCCAGAGGATGCTCGACTTTGCGCTGTCCCACGACGCTGGTGGCGACGACCAGTGTGCAGTCGGCGACTGCGTCCGGGACGTTCTTGAATTGTTCTGCGCTGGCAAGAATGTCGGCGGCTCCGACCGCGGAACGTGCCTCGCGAAAAGCGGGTCCGTAGGGATTGACCACGCGCAGGCGAGAGAAACCGAAGTTGCTCATGGCGCGCGCGGCTGCCCCGATATTCAACGGATTGCGCGTGGAAACCAGGACTACGCAGAGGCGGTCGAGATCAGCGGGAAGTGGCAAGGGGGTTTATGCGCTGGCCTTGTCGATGAGCGGCAACTGCTCTTCAGGATCGACGGTCTCGGAGCTAGACTCAGGCCCGACAGATCCAAGTTGGTGGATGGAGTCCGTCTTCGGAGGGCCGGAATCTGGCTCGTCCCATTCCAATGCCAGCGTTCGCGTGGTGCTTTCGATCTGGGCCGGTTGAGGGATCTCGTCCGAGGCCGAAGCACCTAGCTCGGGAAAACGTCTCGCGGACACGAGGACGCGGCTTTCAAGGGAGCCAACCGCCTTGTTATAGCTGTCCACCGCCCCGTCTAGTCCCCTGCCTACCTTGTCAAGGTGACCGGCAAAGACGCGAAGCCGTTCGTAGAGATCTTTTCCAAGCTCACTGATCTGGTGAGCGCTTTCCGCAATCTTTTCCTGTCGCCACCCATAGGCGACGGCTTTAAGGAGAGCAATAAGGGTCGTAGGAGAAGCAGGGATGACATTTTGACTTACACCATACTCGATCAGGCTCGGATCTTGTTCGAGCGCTGCACTGAAGAAAGCTTCTCCAGGCAGGAACATGACGACGAACTCCGGAGCTGGATGAAACTGGTCTGAATACGACTTGGAACCGAGTTTCGCCATGTGCGTGCGAACCTGAGTAGCATGCTCCAGCAGTCGCGCTCTTCGGACAAGAGGCTCGGTTGCTTCCACCGCCTCGAGATAGGCCTGCAACGGCGTCTTGGCGTCCACGACGATGTTCTTGCCGACCGGCAATTTCACAACCAGGTCTGGGCGCAATCGGCCGTCGATGGTGTCAACGGAGACCTGCTCCTCAAAGTCGCAGTACGGCACCATCCCCGCAATCTCAACGACACGCTTGAGCTGAATTTCGCCCCAACGACCACGAACGGACGGAGTACGCAGAGCCTTCACTAGATTGCCAGTTTCGGTATGCAGATGCTCCTGTGTGATTGCTAGTGAGCGGACCTGCTCTGTCAGGGTGGCATAAGCCCCGCTGCGAGTCGTCTCCATTTGGTGGACCTGCGAGTCCAACTTGTCGATAGAAGTCTGCAGTGGCGCAACCAAATCAGCAACGGCCTTCTGTCGGGTCTCCAAATCCTTTTGAGCCTGATTTTGAAAGTCGCCAAGCTTGGTCTCTGCGAGATCAAGGAACGAGCGGTTGTTCTTTTGCAAAGCTTCGGTCGCAAGTTTGCCGAAGGCATTTCTTAAGTCTTCACTTGCCGCAGTCAGAAGCGCGAGCTTTTCGTCATTGGTTTTTCGTTCATGTTCCAGCGTTGTTTTAGCGGCGGTCAAGTCTTCGCGCAGACTGGATATAGATCCTTGTTGTATGGCTAACTGCGCTCTGGCGGTGGACAGATCGTTTTCGGCTGAGGTCAAGCGTGACTTCAATGCGACTGTGCGGGTGCGAAGCACCAGCCACGAGAACAGAGCTCCGATCCCGAGGGCGGCAATTCCGATGATGAGATAGGCCGTCAGCATGAGAGCAGGTTTCCTCGTGGGTCGCGATATTGCTTGTCGGCGCCTTCCAGACGATCACTGACCTGTTGGCGGAGATCGCCCTTGGTTTGCTCCAGCCGTCCCGCCATGTCGCCGACCGCGACGGAAAGCTGCCCTGACAGAGCTGTTTGCAGTGCTTCGATTTGCCCCGTAAGCCGTGTTAATGCTTCATGTTGCGATGAATTTGTAAACCTGCGCTGAAGTAGAAGCACGAGCAATACCAGAAGTAACAGGTCAAGGCCGACCAATAGGCCGATAGGTAATGAGAAGACGGACACTTCGTGATCACTCCCCTGTAATCGTGTCTAGCCGGATTCTAGTGCCTATCGTGTAAGAAGCAAAGCAGTAAGTTCGACTCCCGGGTCCTGAAGCGTGGGCAACTGACATGTTTCGGATCCTCATAAGTTCGCTGGCACTGGTCTTGATTGGAACTCCAGTTCCGGTCAAGGATGCCAACACGCCGACGGCCCGCGCAAATGCGGTTTCCGCATCTCCGCATCAGCCTCCCTCGGGCGATGCTGCGGGCGATTCTCCAGCCTACGATGCCGGTGCGGAACGCGATCTGCTGCGCTTGGCGAATGAAGCCCGGGCACAAGCGGGCATGGAGCCCTTGCAAGAAGACGCTGGCATGACCCAGGCGGCAAGAGCGCATGCGGCCGCCATGGTTGAGCGACAACAGCTTTCCCACCAACTCCCCGGGGAGCCTGCGCTCAGCCAGCGCCTGGCGACCAACTGCAGGCTGCATCTGGACCACGCAGGAGAAAACGTAGCTTACGCGGGCAGCGTGACCCAGGCGCACGAGGGTTTCATGCGTTCGCCACCGCACCGCGAAAATCTTCTGAACCCGGCTTACAACATTGCCGGAATCGGCGCAGTGTGGAGTGGATTTGTGTTGTACGTGACCGAGGATTTTGGGCATAGTCTGCCGACCTATTCTTCGCCTGATGCAGAAGAGGCCATTGCCGAAAGCGTTGCGCGTACCCGCCGAGACGCGGCCATGAAACCATTGCAAAGGTTTGACGACGCCACCGCCAAGACGGTGGCTTGTTCGATGGCCCAGGCCGACTCGATTGACGCGCCGGGTCCCCGCAACCACGCTGTTCTGCGTTACACCACCATGCGCCCGGAAAATGTACCCGACAGCGCCGCCCGCGTGATCGACGACCGCCGCGCGCGTGGGTTTGCGGTGGGCAGTTGCTACGCGCGGACGGCTACCTATCCCAGCGGCGTGTATTGGGTGACGCTGATTCTGTACTGATTGCGCTGCGAAGATCTAACCTCCTGAGCCCGCAGGAACATTGAGCACACTCTCTGTCCTACCGCTCTTCATGCTGCGATACGCGCCGTCCAATATCTCCTGATTGCGCCAGCCCTCTTCGCCAGGAACAGGAAATTTGCTATTGCCCTCAACCGCGGCTGCGAAGGCTTCCACCTGCCGCGTGTAGGCCGCGCGATTGATCGCATTATGGGTCTCTACGATCACTCCGCCCCGTTGCAGCTCCAACTGAATCGGACGTTCCACGTTCAAAGCATCTTCTGCGCGGAGAACTCCGGTTTCGCCCACCAGCTCAAAGGGAGTACGGTATTCGGCGCGAAACGAAACTGTGACGGTTGCCAGGGTGCCGCGGGAAAACTCCAGAATGATCGCTGCCGCAGCCTCGACGTCACCCAATTGCGGATCGGCAAATCCACGAGCGCTGACGCGCACGACTTCGTCCTGTAGAACGAAGCGCAGGGCATCTATGCAATGCACACCTACGTCGGCCACAGGGCCGCCGCCAGAGACCGCCAAGTCGCCGATCCAGGTGCGGGGATGGCCGCTCGCGCCGGGGAACGAGAACTCCGAGCGTGCGAAAACCGGTTTGCCAATCTGTCCCGCCGCCAGGCGGTCGCGGAACCACGCAGTGCTTTCTTCAAACCGGAACACCTGGGCCACACCCAGCTGCACGCTAGCCTTCGCAGCTGCCTCGACCATCTCGCGGCATTGGCCGGCATTGATGGCCATGGGTTTTTCGCATAATACCGGCTTGCCGTGCTTGACGGCCAAAAGTACATCTTGCAGGTGACAAGCGTTCGGAGTGGCCACGAACACCGCGTCCACTTGCGACGAGCGACATAGATCCTCGGCTGAATCGAAAGCCAGAGGAATGTTGTACTGGCGGGCGGATTCCTGGGCCTTGGCCACCGTACGCCGGGAAAGGGCGGCCACACGGCAATTCCTGGCGGACTGGAAGCCGGGCATCAACCGCTTGACTGCATGCAATCCGAAGCCGACGATTCCAAAGTTGACCATGAGGTTGGCAATCCGGATATTTTTACGTCACTGGCCGAAGCTCCGTCAGATTTCCGGCGTCAGCATGTTCATTTGCCGACGGCCAACGCAACTGGAACCGTGATTACAGACGACGACTCGGGACCGGATGTCAGCACGCCACTGCTGGGATCGACGGAGAATTCGTTGACGAAAACCGACCTTTGGGTGAGCACATAGATAAAATTGCCGGCTGGATCGCTGACCAGTAACGTCGGGGTGGTGATGCTAAAAGGTGACCCCGTAATTGCGGTCGGAAACCCCGTAGTTGAATCGATCGAATACGCAGTGATGTCGTTGGTACCCTGGTCGGCGATGTAGATGTACTGGCCGGAAACCGCGATGGAAATCGGACTGGTGCCGGTCGCGAACGGCGATCCAGAGACCTCGGTGAGCGCGCCAGTGCTGGAGTTGATGGAAAGGATCGAAACCGTGTCTGCCTGTGAATTGGCAACATACACGAATTTTTCACCGGGATCGACCGCGATGGCGAAAGGCCCGGTACCGACGGAAATGGGTGGCCCGGCTTGCTGCAGGACTCCGGCTCCAGAGACGGTATAGGCGAAGACCAGAGCCAGGTTGCTGTTCACCACATAGAGAAATTTTCCCGAAGGCGTGAGCGCAAATGCCACTGGGTCGGGAGCGGTGGGAAACGGCGATCCTGTAACCTGGGCAAGGGTGCCATCGCCGGACTTGACGGAATACACAGAAATGCTGCCGGAGAGCTGATTGAGCACGAACAGCATGTCTCCGCTGCTGGTCATGGTCATGGCAATTGGAGTTACACCGGTGGTGGTCCGAGGCAAGACTTCAGAGAGGGAACCCACTGTGGTGTCGATATTGAATAGGGAAACAGTGTCCTCGATTCGATTGACCACATAGAGAAATTGATTCGAAGGATGAACCATCATGGCCCCGGGGGAGTTTCCCGCCGGGAACGGAGATCCCACGACGCTGGTGAAGTTGCCTGAACTGTTGTTGATCCGGAATGCGGAAATGGTGTTACTTGCGGGAACACTTGCATAGAGCAGATGGCTGGAGCCGGAGCCGCTGCCGGTGCTGGTAGGAGAGCTGCTGCCGCCGCCGCAACCGGCCAACCCGGCCAGCAGCAAAACCAGCAACCCAATTCCTTTACGCAGCATCATTGAGGGCCTTCGAGAAAATGGATATTGCAACCGGCTCCGTCTCCGTTCACAGCCTGGGGCGATGCCCGATTTGTCCGAAGTGGTAGATCACCCCGGTGGAAACCCGGATATTGTTTTGTGTTCTACCGAAACAGTTGCCGCCGATGTAATCCGCCTGCACGACGCGAAACGTTATGCGCGGGCTCCAATCCCAATCATAGCCGCCTCCCCCTGCAAACGCCCGGCCCACGCCTTCGAACCCGGTCTTGGTTCCGACCGTGATGTTCACCCGGTCCTGCATCTTCCCGAACAAGCCGTGAACGAAGAACTTCGATTTATCGCGGCGCCAGGTGTACTGCGGCCCGATCATATACGTGAACGTGCTGAGCTGCGAACCGTAGTGGCCGCTGAGGTCGACAGTGGCGCTAAATTTCAACTTCAGGTTAAAGGTCCCGGAGGCGTTCCAGCCATTCAGGTTCGATTCATTCGCGAAACCGAAGGAGGTGCTGTCGAGCCGCAGATAGGAATATCCTCCAAAGACTTCCCAGCGGGGAGCCACGCCAGTCTGCGCGGCGGCAAACTCCGGCGCCAGAATGACGAGCAATGACACGAAGAAAAGCGCTGTTCTATGGATGGGTGCGAGTTCGATAGTCATTCGTATGAAGTCGGAGCGTCCGCCAAGTTCTTTGTTGTTTGAAGACAGGCTACTATAGCAGGTTGCCAGCGCCTCTGGCTTTTATTGGGAGCCATGCACGGGCTCGCGGAGAAGCCCCTATCATTTGATGCCGCGGGCTACTTCGCGGCCATCGCTCCGACCAGCGACTGGAAAATCTTGAAACCGTCGGTGCCACCGAGCTCGGGTTCGCTAAAGCGCTCGGGATGCGGCATCATTCCCAGCACATTGCGGCCCGGGCTGCAGATGCCGGCAATATTATCAAGCGAGCCATTGGGGTTGGCTTCGGGCGTGACCTGCCCATTCTTGTCCGAGTACCGGAAGATTACGCGGCGGTCGCGGCGCAGTTCGGCGAGCGTCGCATCATCGCAGAAATAATTGCCATCCATGTGGCCGATGGGGATGGCGAGCACTTCGCCTTCGCGGCAATTGCTGGTAAAAGGCGTGTCCGTCGATTCCACGCGCACATCCACTGGCTTGCAAACATATTTCAATCCCACGTTGCGCGTCAGCGCGCCCGGCAAGAGGCCGGACTCGCAAAGAATCTGGAAGCCATTGCAAATGCCCAGCACCAGGCCGCCTTTGTCGGCAAATTTCTTCACCGATTCCATCACCGGCGAAAATCGCGCGATCGCGCCCGTGCGTAGATAATCGCCATAAGCGAAGCCTCCGGGCACGATGATGACATCGCAATTCTGCAAGTCGTGGGAATCATGCCACAGAAACGTGACCGGCTGCTTCGCCACCTGCTGAATGGTCCAATAAGCGTCGTGATCGCAGTTGGAGCCGGGGAAAACAATGACCCCAAATTTCATCTGGCTTCCTCGCCGTGGGAATAAACCGATTTTAGCACTACCGAGTATGGGACGGTCAGGGGGGCAGTAACTAAGAACACGCGCGGGCACAAGCCGGAGGCCGCGTGCTTGCCGCTCCCCGAAGGTGTAGACAGCACCCGCATCCCCGTTGCCATTGCTGGCGTGATCGGAAGCGCCGATCACAGCGATAGTCGAACTCAGCGCGACCGATGCGCCGAATAGTGCTATAATTTCCCTTCGCCTGCATAAGGTTCGAGGCTAATCCGTGAGCTGCTCTACGGGCGAATCCAGCGCGCTAGAATCGCCGCATCAACGTTATCAGGATGAGGTATAACCATGTCCGGCCACTCAAAATGGGCCACAATCAAGCATAAGAAGGGCGCGCTCGATGCCAAGCGCGGCAAGATATTCACCCGTCTCATCAAAGAAATCGGCATTGCAGCCAAGAACGGAGGCGGAGATCCAGATTCGAATCCCCGCCTGCGAACCGCCATTCTCGCGGCCAAGGCAGAGAATATGCCTGCCGATAACATCAAGCGCGCCATCCAGCGCGGCACCGGAGAATTGCCGGGCGCAGTGTACGAAGAATTTTCGCTCGAAGGTTACGGCCCAGGCGGGGTGGCGATCCTGCTCGACATCAATACCGATAACCGCAACCGCACCGTCAGCGAGATTCGCCACGTCTTCCAGAAAAATGGCGGCAACATGGCGGAAGCAGGAGCGGTTTCCTGGATGTTCCACAAGAAGGGCGACATCGTGATTCCCAAGACGGCAGCCAAGGAAGACGATCTGATGACGATTGTGCTCGACGCCGGCGCCGAGGATCTGAAGGACGATGGCGAGACGTGGGAAGTGCTGAGCGACCCGTCGGCGCACGAAGCGGTGGTGGAAGCGGTGAAGAAAGCCGGCATTCAGCCAACGTCGTCGAGCGTGGCCATGATTCCTCAGAATTACATCAAGCTGGAAGGTGCACAGGCAAACACGATGATTCGCCTGTTGGAAGCGCTAGAAGAGCACGATGACGTGCAGAACGTGCACGCCAACTTTGACATCGATCAGAAACTGTTGGAGGAAGTGGCGGGATAGCGGTGCTCGAATTACGCAGCGTGAAGATCAAGCCGCCTAAGGGCGGCTTTCATTTTGGCACTGAGATGAACCGACGATGAAAACGCGACTCGACAAATTGATCTTCGAACGCGGACTCGCGCCCTCTCGCGAGCGGGCGCAGTCGCTCATTCTCGCCGGAAAAGCTCTAGTAAATGGTCAAAAAATTGAGAAAGCCGGCGCCGCGGTGGAAGCCGATGTGGAAATTCGACTGCTGGGCGAAGATTTCAAGTACGTCAGCCGCGGCGGACTGAAGCTGGAAAAGGCGCTGGAGCATTGGCAGATCGACGTAACGGGGAAGAGTTGTCTTGACGTCGGCGCCTCCACCGGCGGCTTTACCGATTGCCTGCTGCAGCACGGGGCTTCACGTGTGATTGCGGTGGACACCGGCTACGGCCAGATCGATTTTCGGCTGCGGCAGGATGCGCGGGTGCGCCTGTTGGAAAAAACCAATGCCCGCTATCTGACTGGCGAACAACTGGGCGAAGTCGTGGATTTCATCGCCATGGACGTTTCGTTCATCTCCGCGACTCTCGTGTTGCCCGCCGTGATCGCAGCTGCGTTTCCCTCGCCTCCCGCAGGCCGTTACGTTGTGGTACTGGTCAAGCCGCAATTTGAAGTCGGGCGCGAATTGGTAGGGAAGGGCGGAATTGTTCGGGACGAAGCAGCGCAATTGGCAGCGGCGGAAAAGGTGCGGCGGACTCTGCTAGCTCAGGGTTGCAGTAAAACTGATATGATCGACTCGCCGGTTCTCGGAGCAGAAGGTAATCGCGAGTTTCTTCTCTACGCGTCGTTCTGAAGCTTTCCCTCGGTTTTCGGTACAATGCAGCTTCATGGTCAGCGAGGGCTTATCTACGGCGAACGCCGCAGCCATTGTCTCCAAGCCGGGGAAGCC
>Ga0335077_10007552_pt1 | contig 13450 bp, 11 predicted proteins | sample Lox_Sample_31_FD_207151 | JGI IMG/M metagenome (GOLD analysis project Ga0335077, IMG submission 207151) | Soil microbial communities from Loxahatchee National Wildlife Refuge, Florida, United States - Lox_Sample_3.1 | ecosystem: Environmental > Terrestrial > Soil > Wetlands | place: USA... | reverse complement strand
TTCGCGTTCAGGAACCCTATGTCGGCCCCCGACCGGTCTTCGAGAATGAATGTGAATCCGCCCGAGGCGCCGACGCCCGGAATCGCCGGCGGTGTGACCGAGAACGCGATAGCTTCCGGGATTCCGCCAAGACGCCGGTTTAGATACCTGGCCAGCTCCGTCGCCTGCTCCTCCCTGCTTTTGCGCTCGCCCCAGGGTCGCAGTTTGATGAAAAACGCGCCGGAGTAGGTGTTGGCCACTCCGCTGAACAGGTTGATGCCCGAGACGCTCGTATAGGTCTCTACCGCGGGTACGCTCTTGACCATTTCTTCTATCCTGCGGATGACGACGTCCGTGCGCTGCAAAGATGCCGCATCGGGCAACTGGATCGAAAGCAGAAAATACCCCTGATCCTCCTCCGGCAGAAATCCCGTGGGGATTCTCGTGCCGAACCAGCCGGCCGCAAACGCGCAGCCGGCCAGCATCGCCAGCGCCAAAACCGACTTCCGGATCAAACCCGCGCACGTGGCGACATAGCCTTTCCGTCCACGCTCGAACGCGCGGTTGAATCCCCGGAAAAACGCCCCCAGCGGCCCCCGTGCCGGCCGCTTGTGCCTTAGAAGAAGCGACGCCAATGCCGGGCTGAGCGTAAGCGCGTTGAATGCCGAGATCAGTACCGAAGTCGCCACCGTCATGGCGAACTGCTGGTACAGCCGGCCCGTGATCCCGGGCACGAACACGGTGGGCACAAACACAGCCGCCAGGATGATGGCGATGCCGATCACCGGCGCCGACACCTCTTCCATAGCCTTGACCGCCGCCGTCTTGGGATCGAGCCCCTCCTCGATGTGGCGCTGCACCGCCTCCACCACCACGATCGCGTCGTCCACCACCAGCCCGATCGCCAGTACCAGCCCGAACAGCGAGAGCGTGTTGACGGAGAATCCGAACAGCGGGAAAAAGATGAAGGTGCCCACCAGCGAGACCGGTACCGCCAGCAGCGGGATCAGCGTCGCCCGCCAGTCCTGGAGAAACAGATACGTGACCAGCGCTACTAGCAGGAGCGCCTCCGCCAGGGTCGCCACGATCTCGGAAATTCCTTCGTCCACCGGCAGGGTCGTGTCCAGCGACACCAGATAGTCCACGTCGTCGGGAAACCGCTGCTTCAGGCGCGACATGACCTCGCGTACGTTCTTCGCGGCATCCAGTGCGTTGGACCCCGGCAACTGGAACACCGGTATCACCGCCGCGGGATGGCCGTTCACGCGCCCCGTGATGTTGTAGCTCTCGGCCCCCAGTTCCAGCCGCGCCACGTCCCGCAGGCGCAGCACCGAGCCGTCCCGGTTCGCCCGGATCACGATGTCCCCGAATTCCTCGGGCGTCGTCAGGCGCCCCTGGGCGCGCACCGCGTAGGTGAATTCCTGCCCTGGCGGCGCCGGCTCGCTCCCCAGCTGCCCCGAGGGGTTCAGCGTATTCTGCTCTCGCAGCGCCCGCGCGATCTCGGCCACCGTCAGTTGAAGCTTGGTCAACTGGTCCGGCTTTACCCAGATCCGCATCGCGTAGCGGCCGCCGTACACCAGCACGTCGCCCACACCGGGCGCTCGCGCCAGTTCGTCCACCATGTTGATGTAGGCGTAGTTTGCCAGGAAGTTGCGGTCGCGCGTGCCTCTTGGCGAGTAAAGTGACAGCATGACCAGAGGCACGCTAGTCGCCTTTCTCACCACGACCCCGAAGTTGAGGACGTCGAACGGCAGTTGCGTTGCCGCCAGCGATTCCCGCATCTGTGTCAGAATCAGGTTCGTATTCGGCTGGGTCCCCACGTCGAACGTCACCCGCAGCCCCATGCTGCCGGCGTTCGAGTTCGTCGAGACCATGTAGGCCATGTTGTCCACGCCGCTCATCTGCTGCTCGATGGGAGCCGCCACGGACTGCTCGATGGTTTGCGCGTCGCCGCCGAGGAACGTGGCGGTAACCGTCACCTCGGGCGGCACGATGTCCGGGAACTGCGCCACCGGCAGCGAGACCATCGAAATGACGCCCACCAGCACCGTAAGAATGGCGATCACGATCGCCACAATCGGCCGGGAGATGAAGAACCTCGACATGGCGCCTACTTCCCGTTCCCCTGCGCCGCGGGTGCCTTGGGGCTCACCGCGGCTCCGTTGCGCACCTTTTGCAAGCCTTCCACGATCACCCGTTCCCCGGGACGCACGCCGTCTTCCACCACCCACAGCGTCTCCACGCGGTCGGAGAGCCGGACCGCTCGAAGAGCCACCCTGTTATCCTCGCCGACCACGGCCACCTGGTATGCGCCTTGCAGTTCGGAAACGGCCCGTTGCGGCACCACCGCCGCTCCCCGGTGCATGCCCATGACGCTCCGCACCCGCCCGTACTGCCCCGGCCGCAGGACGTTACCCGGGTTGGGAAACAGTGCGGCCATGCGAAGCGCGCCCGTTCCGACGTCTACCTGGCGGTCCGCCATGTAGAACGAGCCCCTATGCGCGTACACCGAGCCGTCTGCCAGCACCAGCTCGAGATTCTTGGCCCACTTTTCCGGTCCGCCCGCGCGCTCCTGCGCCAGGTATTCCTGTTCGCTGATGGTGAAATACGCCTTGATCGGATTCACCGTGGATACCGTCGTCAGCGGGACGCCGGAAGGACTCACCAGGTCTCCCACCTGGATTCGGGCCAGTCCCGCGATCCCTTCCACCGGCGCGGCGATCCTCGTGAACTCCAGCTTGACCTCCGCGTCGTATACCGCCGCCTTGGCTGCAACTACGGAGGCTTTCGCCGTCTCTATCGCGGCCGTCGATGCCTCTACCGCAGCCTGTGCCTCCAGACGGCCCTGTACGGCATTGTCCATTTCCTCCTGGCTGATCGCCTTGGTTTTCACCAGCGGCGTATAGCGCCTGACGTCGAGCTCCGCCTTCCCCAGCCTGGCCTTGGTCTGCGCCAGGTTGCCCTCAGCCTGCTGCACGCTGCTTTGGGCTTGCGCCAGCCGGCCGTTGGCCTCGTTGAGAGCTGCCTGAAACGGTCGCGGGTCGATCTCGAACATCAGGTCGCCCTTGTGGACAAACGCGCCCTCCCGGTATGCCTGGCGCAGCAGGTACCCGGTTATTTGTCCGCGGATCTCCGCGTTTACGAACCCATCGAGAGTGCCCACCCACTCCTTGACGATTGGGACGTCCCGGGCCCCCACAACCGCAACCTCCACCTCCACCGGCGCCGGTGCGGCCGCGGACGTTCCTCGAACTTGTTCCCCTTGCCGGCAGCCCGCCAGCAATACGGGCATGACGGCCGCCGGCAGCAGCCATCGCCGGTGCTTGAAGCGGGGAATGGAACGTAAGGATGTCGCAGTGGATCGCGGCCGTGCGACTGGATTGCAGACCTGCATAACCCTCCTGACCTGCTCCCCGATATCGAGCGCCAGGCTCGGGATGGCCGCATCCCTGACAGGTGGTGCGCCCTGCAAGCAGTACTAAGAACCTTAATATCTCGTTTTATCTCCAAAGTCGATGGGTCCCACCCCGCATCGCCATCCGCAACCAGCTAGCATAAGCTCATGCGGAAATCGATCTTCTTCGCGGCATTTTGCCTCGCCGCGCTGCCTGCACTGGCACAACCATATAAAGCCGCCGTGATCGGGTTGATTCATGCCCACGAGGGCTCGTACCTTCCCCGCATGGCGCGAAGCGAGCAAATCAAACTTGTGGGTATCGCCGAAACCATTCCCGAGCTCGTGCAACAGGCAAAGGAGCGGCAAGGCGCCAAGGACGTCCCGTTCTTCGACGATTACCGGAAGATGCTGGACGAAACCAGGCCGGATTTTGTCTGGGCGTTCGTCGAGAACAACCGCCACCTGGAGATCCTCAAGGAGTGCGCCCCGCGGCATATTCACGTGATCTTCGAGAAGCCGCTCGCCTCCACGCACCAGGATGCCCTGGCCATGGCGGAACTGGCCCGGAAGTACAACGTCAAGGTCATGTGCAACTACCAGATGGCCTGGTGGCCGGCCAACCTGATCGCGCGCGCCGAAGTGGAAAAGGGCGTCGTGGGCAAGCCCTGGCGCCTCCACGGAATCGTGGGACACGGCGGACCCGGATCCACGGGCCCCGGCAAGTACTTCTTCGACTGGCTCACCGACCCCGTCAAGAACGGCGCCGGCGCTCTCATGGATTTCGGCTGCTATAACGCACTCTGGTCCCTGTGGTATATGGGACGCCCCGAGAGCGTCTACGCCGAGGCGATCCATCTCCGCCCCGAAACTTTTCCCAAGGTGGAGGACTCGGCCGCCCTGATCCTGAAATACAAGACGGGCATCAACATCTTCGAAGGAAGCTGGGACCTGCCGCGCAGCTTTCAGGACCTGGAGATCTTCGGCTCAACCGCCGGGCCGGACGGCAGCCTGACGCGTGGTAGCGTCTATATGACGCAGCAGAAGGTGGAACTGCGCAGCGGCCGGGACACCCGCGAGTTGCCGCTCGCGCCCTTGCCGCCCGAAAAGGCCGATCCGATTTCGTTCATGGTGGATGCCATCCGCAACAACAGGCCGATCGAAGGTATCACCGCACTCGATATCGACGTCGGCGTGGTCGAGATCATCGATGCCGCCAAGGAATCCATCCGCACCGGTCGCGCCGTGAAGCTGAAATAGCCGGGGCGAGGTGTCCGCGGTTCACTGGACCGCCTTCCCGATCGCCGTCAACTGCTCCACAAACTCCGGCGCGATCCTGCCCGCCGGATCCACCGGCGTGTCCCACGTAATCGCGCCGCCCTGCTGCACTACCTTCTTGCTCCACTCCACTGCCTGCGCCGCCGTGAACCTTGGTGCGCCTTTGCCCCACTGCTCGCCAAGATGCGTCAGCACGTGAAGTTGCGCCCCGTCCTGCTTCCCGTCCACGGCCCGCCGGATCGTGATCTTTTCCGGATCGTCGATCTCCCCGGCAATGTAGTCTTCGTAGGGCGTGATCGAGATCAGCCGGTGAATCACTCCCGGATTGAACGCCAGCGCAGCGTCCGGATTCCCTGCCCTCGCCGCCGCCGCGAACGATGCGAAGTTCGGCGCGTCCTCGCTGCGGTACATCGTGTTCGGCCAGTAGCAGCCATCGAACCACCAGCCCGACACGTTTTTCCCCCACCGTGCCGACCACTCGCGAATCACCTGCTCCCACTTCTGCTGGAATTCCTTGTTGCGATACGGCCCGTTCTGCCACCCCAGCGCCGCGTCCGCCGCTTTGTCCCCGCCGGGAGCGCCCGATGGCAGATATACCATCAGCCGGATCCCGCGCTTGTGCATCGCCTCGTACAGGTCCGCCACCAGGTCGCGACGCGCCAACTTGCTCGGCGCGATCCCGGTCAGCTTGTCGTACACCGCGTTCGGCGCGAGATAGTAGCCCGAGTTCTGTCCGATGCTGATGAGGTAATACCCGGCGCCCGTGGATTTCACCTGTTCCGCAATCCGCTCCACGTCGAAGCGGTCCACCAGGGTGTTCCACCTCTCGATCCCCATCGGCTCGTGCGTCGTCTGCGCGATCCAGTCCGCAAGGTAATGTGTCATGACGCCGAACCGCGCCTCGCGCATCCACGCCGCGCGATCCTGCGCGCGCAGAATACCGAGGCAGATGCCAAGAATGAGCAGAAGGCGTCTCATACTTTCCCGAAATCGATGAATCCCCGCGCCGGGTCCGCCGCCAGCAGTTCCACCCGGATCCGGTCGCCCACATCCAGCCCGTGCTCGCCGCGCATGAGCCGGCCTTCCACCGGCGGATCCGTCACCCGCACGAACACGCCCTTGGGTGTTACGCCGGTCACCACCGCCGCGAAGGTCTCGCCGATACGGTCTTCCACCGCCAACGCCGCGATCCGCTTCGTCATGTCCCGTTGCACTTTCCGCGCTGCATCTTCCTTCAGCGTGCATTCCCGTGCGATTGCCGTCAGCTCCTCGTCCGAATACGGCTGCCCGCCGCGCAAGATCAGCGCCTTCAGCAGCCGCTGGGTCACCAGGTCCGCGAACCGCCGGTTGGGCGCCGTCGAGTGCGTATAGTCCTGGGCAGCCAGCCCGAAGTGGCCGTCCTGCGGGCCGCCGGGCCGCGCAGCCACATATTCACCCGGCCCCATCAGCTTCAACACCGCCAGCGACACGTCGGGGTAGTGGTCGGGGTCGGCCCGTTTGCGCGCCACTAGAAACGCATTCAGCGCGGCGGCGTCCGGCTGGGGCGGTAGCGCCTCACCGTAACGCTGCGCGAGTTCGACAATCCTGGCCCACCGCTCCGGCGCTTTCACCACCCGGCGAATGGCCGTGATGCCGCCCGCGCGCAGCGTCCGCGCCATCACCTCGTTGGCGCCGATCATGAAGTCCTCGATCAACCGGGACGCCCGGTTCGCGCGCCGCGCCGCGATGCCCTTTACGCGCCCGTCCTCCACTACCGCTTGCAATTCCTGGCGGTCGAACGTGAGCGCGCCCATCCGCGCCCGCGCTTCCCGCAGGACGTGTGCCGCCTCGTTCTGCAATCGCAGCTGCGCTTCGAGTTCCTTCGACGCCGCCACTTTCGCGGGCGCCGCCGAACCCTCCAGCCAGGCCCCCACCCCGTTATAGGTCAGCTGCGCCCGGTTCCGCACCAGCGCCCGGAACACCCGGCTCGACACGATCTCGCCATCACCGCGGACCACCATCTCGATCGCGATCGCGGCCCGCGTCTCATTCTCGTTCAGGGACGTCAGATCGGTCGAGAGCCGCTCCGGCAGCATGGGAAACGTGCTCACGCCCGCGTATACCGTGGTCGTTTCGCGTTCCGCGTGCATGTCGATCGGAGTGCCGCGCTCCACCAGCGCATCCACGTCCGCCACCCCTACCAGCACGCGAATCCCGTCCGCAGTCCGTTCCGCCCACTCGATCTGGTCGAGGTCGCGCGAATCGTCGTTGTCGATCGACGACCAGGTCAGCCCGGTCAGGTCCTCCAGGCCGTCGGGCTCCGCCGGTCGCAGTTCCCGCGCCTGGCGCAACGCCGCCTCGGGCGGCTCGGGCTCGAATCCCCGCTCGATCATCTCCTGCCGCGCGGCGGCAGCCAGGTCGAACGCCATCAGGCCCCGAAGATCTCCATCGCCTGCTTCAGGCTCGCCAGGTAGTCCCGGCCCGGTGCAGGCGAGTACTCGTGCCCGACATATCCCGTGTACCCCAGGTCCGCGATCGCCTGCGCCACGAAACGGTAGTTCAGCTCCTGCGTCTCGTCGATCTCGTGCCGCCCCGGATTCCCGCCCGTATGGAAATGCCCGATCCACTGAAAGTGATCGCGAATGTTGCGCACGATATCGCCGTCCATGATCTGCGCGTGGTAGATGTCGTACAGGATCTTCACTCGCGGCGAATTCACACGCTTCATCACATCTACACCCCACGCGATGTGGTCGAACATGTAGTCCTTGTGGTTCACCTTGCTGTTCAGGTACTCCATGCAGATGTTGATTCCCTTGTCTTCCGCGTGGGCCTTCATCTTGTTCAGCCAGAGCACGCAGTTGTCCGCACCCTCCGCGTCGCCCATGCCGCGCCGGTTGCCGCTGAACGTGATGATGTTGGGCACCCCGTTCGCCGCCGCCTCGTCGATGGCCGCGTGCATCAGCTTCTCCAGCCGGTCGTGATTCTCCTTGCGATTGAGCGCATCCGGAATCGTGCCGCCCGGCCCCGGCGGATACATCGTCGGCGTCAGCCCGTACTTTTTCAGCGTCGGCCAGTCCTGCGGCCCGCGCAGGTCGTATCCCACGATTCCCAGCTTGGCCGCGATCTGGCACGTCTCCTCGAACGGCATGCCGCGCCCGAACACACCGCCCGTCACAGTCTGCTTGAGCTTGCCCTTGGGCTTGGGTGCTTCCTGCGCCATCGCGGCGCCGCTTGCCAGCGCCCCTGCCGCTGCCGGGAAGAAATCTCTACGTCGCATGGGTTCTCCTCAACAGTCAGATGAGTATCATAGGGTGAGATGCCGCGCAACTTTGCCGTCCTTCTCCTCGGCATTGCGGCCGCGCTGCCGGCCGCCGATTCTCTCAGCCAGGCCGCCGCCAAACGCGGCATTTATTTCGGCGCCGCCGTGCAATCGGGCTACATCAACCAGGATTCCGCCTACGCCGCCACTCTCGCGCGCGAATACAGCATGATCGAACCCGAGTACGAGATGCTCTGGAGCGCCATCCATCCGTCGCAAAACACGTATGCGTTCTCCGGCGCCGACGCCCTCGTCAACTACGCCCAGGCGCGCGGCATACCGCTCCGCGCCGACCACCTCGTCTGGCACAATTCCCTCCCCGTCTGGCTCACCAGCGGGAACTACGCTCCGGCCCAGCTCAGCCAGATCCTCAAAGATCACATCATGACCGTCGCAGGCCGTTACGCCGGCAAGGTCTACTCCTGGGAAGTGGTCAACGAAGCCGTCGCCGACAGCGGCGCCGGATTCCGCGATTCCATCTGGAACAACCAGCCGGGCATTGGACTCACCGGCATCGCGTGGATCGAGCAGGCCTTCCAGTGGGCCCACCAGGCCGACCCCAAGGCCCGTCTCTTCTATAACGACTACAGCGCCGAAGACACCAATGCCAAATCCGATTTCATCTACGCCATGGTCAAACAGATGCTCGCCGACGGCGCCCCGATCCACGGCGTCGGTCTGCAAATGCACCTCACCAACAACGTCAATTACCCCAGCGCGACAGGTCTCGCCAACAACATCCAGCGCCTCACCGGCCTCGGCCTCGAAGTCATCGTCACGGAAATGGACGTCCGCCTGCCAGTCGATTCCAACGGCAACGCGAGCGCCAGCGACCTCGCTATCCAAGCCCAGCTCTACGGCCGCGCGGTCTCCGCCTGCATCCAGTTCGCGCGCTGCACGGCCGTCCAAACCTGGGGCATCACCGATCTACATTCCTGGATCCCCACCACCTTCCCCGGATTCGGCGCCGGGCTGCCCTTCGATAAAACCTACCAGGCCAAGTCCGCCTACACCTCCGCGTGGAACGCGCTGCAGGCACCGGCTGTCATCGGCGCCGCGAATCTGCTCAACGCCGCCGGTTACACCGGAGGCGGCGTCGCACCCGGCGAGATCGTCGTCCTGTTCGACGCCCGCTACGGACCGCCCACGCTCGCCACTCTGCAGCTCGATGCCGCGGGCAAAATCACCAACTCCCTCGCCGGCGTGCAGCTCCTCTTCGACGGCACACCCGCGCCTGTCGTCTACGCGCGCACCGGCCAATCCAGCTTCATCGTGCCCTACGCGGTCGCAGGCAAATCGTCCACCACCGTGCAGTATGTCTACCAGGGCGCGTACTCCAACTCCGTCACCGTGCCCGTCGTTGCCGCCGCCCCGGCGCTCTTCTCCAGCGACTCCAGCGGCAGCGGCCCCGGCGCCATCCTCGACCTCGACTACCGGCTCAATTCCGCCACCAATCCCGCCAGGGCCGGCGACATCGTCTCCCTCTTCGCTACCGGCGCCGGCGCCATCGCTCCGGCAGGCGCCGATGGCGGGATCGTCGGAACCGTGCTTCCGCAACCCGTCGCGCTTGTCAGCGTGCAGATCGGCGGCAAGGACGCCGAAGTGAAATACGCCGGCGGCGCTCCGGGCCTCACCAACAGCCTGCTGCAAGTGAACGTCTCCATCCCCGCCGGCCTTGCGCCGGGCCCGCAGCCGGTCGTGCTCAAGGCCGGCAACGCCGCCAGCCCCGCAACTGTGACCGTCGCTGTGCGGTAATTCCGCCCGCTATAATCACCCCATGCCCTTTTTCCGTGCATTGCTTTTGTGCGCGGCCACGCTAGCTGCCCAGGCTCAACCCGACATCACGGTTCTCAAACCCGCCCGCGTCTTCGACGGCGAAACCATGCACGATGGCTGGCTCGTTCGCGTCCGCGGCCAGCGCATCGAATCCGCGGGCCCGCCGCCCAACGTCGATACCGCCGGCGCCAAAGTCATCGACCTCCCCGGCGCGACTCTCCTGCCCGGCCTCGTCGAAGGCCACTCCCACATCCTCCTCCACGCCTACAACGAGACCACCTGGAACGACCAGGTCGCCCACGAAGGCCTCGCCCTTCGCGCCGCCCGGGCCGTCAACCACCTCAGGGCGACTCTCATGGCCGGATTCACCACCGTCCGCGACCTCGGCACCGAGGGCGCCGGCTATGCCGACGTCGAGCTCAAGCAGGCCGTCAACCAGGGCATTGTCCCCGGACCGCGCGTGCTCGCCTCCACCCGCGCCATCGTCGCCACCGGCAGCTACGCCCCCAAAGGATTCGCGCTCGAATGGCGCGTCCCCCAAGGCGCCGAAGAGGCCGACGGCGTCGATAGTCTCATCCGCGTGGTACGCGACCAGATCGGCCACGGCGCAGACTGGATCAAGCTCTACGGCGATTACCGCTGGGGACCCGGTCCCGGCTCCCGCCCCACCTTCTCCGCCGAAGAAATGAAGCTGGCGGTCGAAACCGCCAAGAGCGCCGGCGTCCCGGTGGCCGTCCACAGCACCACTCCCGAAGGCATGCGCCGCGCCATCCTGGCCGGCGCCGAGACCATCGAGCACGGCGATGGCGGCACCCCCGACGTCTTCAAGCTCATGGTGCAGCGCCACGTCGCCCTCTGCCCCACGCTCGCGGCCGGCGACGCCACCAGCCAGTACGCGGGCTGGCGCAAGGGTGAGCAGCCCGAGCCCCAGGGCATCCAGCGCAAACGCGAATCCTTTAAAGCCGCCCTGGAAGCCGGCGTCACCATCCTCAGCGGCAGCGACATTGGCGTATTCACGCACGGCGAGAACGCGCGCGAGCTCGAGCTCATGGTCGATTACGGCATGAAGCCCGCCGACGCGCTCAAGAGCGCCACGTCCATCGCCGGCCAGGTGCTCCACATGCCCATCGGCTCCGTGAAGCCCGGCCTCTTCGCCGACCTGGTCGCCGTGGATGGCGATCCCACCCAGGACATCGCCGCGCTCCGCCACGTCAAGTTCGTCATGAAAGGCGGCGCCATCTACAAGCAATAATTCTGTCGGACAGGCTTCAGCCTGTCCCCGGCGCCGTCGGCGCGCAGCCTCTCAGTCGAACTCCACCACCGGCGCCGCCTGCTCCGCGCCCACCCGTCCCGCCGAGATCTGCGCCCGCACGTAGTTCTCGCCCCGCACCGGCGCGCCCGCCATCCGCCGCAGCATCGCAATTTGCCCCACATGTGTGAGCGCGTCCGCTACCGGCCCCTGGAACAGGTGCTCCGCATCGAATCCCAGTGGCGCGCCGGACCCCAGCCTCCGGTCGAACGCTTCCAGCGCCGCGAAAAAGCGCTCCGTGTCCTGCTCCCAGCTCCGCGCTCCCTGCGGCCGCCACTCGTGGACGCCATCCGCCATCTTCACGGCCCAGTCGAACAGGTCGCACACGTGCGCCAGGATCTGCCCCGGTGTCCGCGTACCCGGCGCCGCGCGAAACTCCGAAAATCCCGCGGGTACGCCGCGCAACGCTTTGCCTCCTCGATATGCCAGTGTTGCCACCGTGTGGCGCAGCATCTGAAGCTTGGAATCCGGTGCCGCCGTCATGATTTTCCTCCGCCCGCTATAAAATGCCAGGCCAGCAGCAGCCAGCCCGCGATGAAGCACAGCCCGCCGATGGGTGTGATCGCGCCCAGCGTGCGCACACCCGTGACGGCAAGCAGGTACAAACTACCGGAAAAGATCAGGATTCCACCGGCCAGCGTCCAGCACGCCCACTCGCTCGCCGGCGAGGTGCGTGGCAGCAGCGATGCGATCAGCATCCCCAGCGCATGAACGAAGTGATAGAACACGGCCTTTTCCCATAGTGACATCGAGTACGCATCCAGCCTGCCGCGAAGGCCGTGGGCCCCGAAAGCTCCCAGTCCCACTGCCGCCGCCAGAAAGATCGCCGCAATTGCGCTCCAGTTCATCCTGACCTCAAATCGCTATTGTCTCCCAAGTCCCACCCCCAACTCGTTTGGGTTAAAATGTTTTCCGGGGGCAGGCGTACGGGCCCGGCGGGAGGGAGATCAATCGACGACCATGTCTGATCGGGGCTTCTTATTTCTCTTCAGTATTTTGATGATTGTTTGCGGAATTGGCGCGGCCGCATATCTCGCCGTCACCGGCCAGGCGCAGAGCGTCGATGGCCTGTTTCTCGTCCTGACCGCGTTGCTCGTTGCCGTGGTCTTCGGCCTTTATGTCAAATACATGATCGGCCGCGCCATGGCGGAAAACCAGGCGCCTAAAGCGCAGCCGGCCAAAGCCGTGGCCAAGGAGCCGTCCGCCAAGGCGGCCCCCGTCCAGGGCTGATCCCTCTACTGCTTCTTCGGCGCCGCGGTCGACTTCGTCGCCGGAGCCGCCTTCTTGGCCGGAGTGGCCGCCGCGGGCGCGGGACCTTCCCGCTTGATGGTCACCGAGATCAGTTTCACGGGAGTCACCGGCTTGTCGTTCCGGTCCGTCGGCACGTTATCGATCTTGTTGACGATGTCCTGTCCTTCCACCACCTGCCCGAAGACCGTGTAGCCGCCGTTCAACGACGGATACGGAACCGCGGTCACAAAGAACTGGCACCCGCCCGTATTCGGCGACCCGATGTTCGCCATGCCCAACCGCCCCGGCTGATCGAACTTCAATGACGGCACGATCTCGTCCTTGATCGTGAAGCCGCAATCGTGCGATCCGGTCGCGGTCGGGTCGCCGGTCTGAATCATGAAGTTCTTGATCACGCGATGAAAGGTGATGTTGTTGTACATCGGCTTGGCAGCCATGGCATTCGTCTTCGGGTCCTTCCATGGCTTGGTGCCTCTCGCCAGCGCCGCGAAGTTCCGCACCGTGACAGGTGTCTCGGTCTCGAAAAGCTTCGCTGTGAACGTCCCCATCGACGTATTGAAGATCGCGTACAGTCCCGGCTCGCGCGCGGGCGCCGTTGCGCCAGGCGCCGGGGTCGCGGCGGGCGCCTTGGCCGGCGGCGTTTGCGCCAGGCCGCCGAGTGCGATCAGAAAAAGAGCAGATAGCCGTTTCATCCTATGTTCTCCGTAAGGCACATCTTAGCGTGTTTTATTTCTGTCATGCTTCGTGTGTCATAATCCTCAGAACCGCTATGTCACCCGCTTCCATGCCGTTCATCGACCTGCATGCGCACTTTCCCATGCACACTCCCTTTCCCCCGATGCCGTTCGAAGATCCCGCCGACCAGTGGAAGAAGGCGGTCTTTGACACCGCGAATGCAACCCTGAACTACGAAAACCTGCAGCCGCGCGTCTCGCTGGAACATTGGTTCGCCGACGATCCACACTACCGCGTCACCGGCTTCGGGTCTGTGTTGCTCGACGAGCAGGACGAATTCCTTGTCAGCCCGGCCCCGCCGCGGCCGAATGCCATCACTCACATTCGCGCGCAGCTCCAGAATGTCGAAGACGAAATCCGGCGCGACGGCCGCGTCACCATCGCGCGAACGCCGCAGCAGGTGGAAAACTGCGTCAACGCCCGCCAG
>Ga0335077_10007551_pt1 | contig 13451 bp, 10 predicted proteins | sample Lox_Sample_31_FD_207151 | JGI IMG/M metagenome (GOLD analysis project Ga0335077, IMG submission 207151) | Soil microbial communities from Loxahatchee National Wildlife Refuge, Florida, United States - Lox_Sample_3.1 | ecosystem: Environmental > Terrestrial > Soil > Wetlands | place: USA... | reverse complement strand
CCCGAGCCCGCTGCGCAGATGACGCAGCCCACGGTGCCGAGGACGCCGATCGTCTCCGCGGGGCTCAGCGCGGTGCGGAATCCGGGGATCGACTCCAGCTTGTCCAGCGTCCCGCCGGTGTGGCCGAGGCCGCGGCCGGACAGCTGCGGGACGGCGGCGCCGCAGGCCGCGACCAGCGGCGCGAGGATCAGGCTGACCTTGTCCCCCACCCCGCCGGTGGAGTGCTTGTCGACGGTCGGCTTTCCGACCGGCGTCAGGTCCAGGCGGTCGCCGGAGGCGATCATCGCCGCGGTCCACGCCCGCAGTTCCCTGCCGTCCAGGCATTGGAAGTAGATCGCCATCAGCAGCGCGGACATCTGCTCGTCGGCGACCTCGCCCTTCGCGTACGCCCCGAACAGCCAGCGGATGTCGTCACCGGAAAGCTGGTGCCCGTCCCGTTTGGCCCTGATCAGCGTGACCGCGTCCGTCACCGCGCCCCCCGCCGCTGCGTGAGGTCGGTGGTGGTGAAGGCGGCGGGGAGCAGGACCTTCAGCTCCACCGGGCCGTCCGCGGTGTCGACCAGCAGGCCGCCGCCGCCGGCTTCGAGCAGGAGCTGACGGCAGCGGCCGCAGGGCAGCAGCGGCTCACCGTCGCCCGCGACCACGGCCACGGCCACGAGCTCCGCGGCGCCGGCCGCGTGCAGCGCGCCGACCAGGCCGCACTCCGCGCACAAGGTCAGGCCGAACGACGCGTTCTCCACGTTGCACCCGACGAGGATCGCGCCGTCGGAGGTCAGGCCCGCGGCGCCGACGCGCAGACCGGAATAGGGGGCGTAGGCCCGGGCGGCTGCCGCGCTCGCGGCCACGCGCAACGCCGGCCAGTCTATGCTCACGCACGCACCTACGAACCGCTAGGGTTCGGGGAGGCGAGATCTTCGGGGTCCCTGGGAGTCTGGGGTCCGCATGGATAAGGCTGCAGGGTTGCCTTATCCACGCGGACCCTCCCATGTCATCCGCGCGTCAGCGGCAGGGTGGCTGTCGCGCTAGAGCAAGGAACTCTGCCAACCATCATGCCCAACGACTTCCTAGGACCTACCCTGGAAGAAGTTCAGTTTTGGTTAAGATCTCGGCCCGATTAGCCGGTGGCCGGTTTCGTGCTTAGCGTGGAGGTCGTGAACGCACGTCCGAGCCGGGTCCTCGTCGTGGAAGACGATCCCGGCATCGCCACTCCGCTGGTCCGCGGCCTGACCCGCGCCGGATACGTCGCGGGCAGCGTCACCACCGGCCAGGCGGCGCTGGACTGGCCGGTGCCGGACGTGGTGCTGCTCGATCTCGGGCTGCCGGATATCGACGGCATCGAGGTCTGCCGGCGGCTCCGGCAGGCCTGCGACGCGGCGATCATCGTGGTGACCGCGCGCGGTGAGCAATCCGACCGGGTGCTGGCCCTGGACGAGGGAGCCGACGACTACCTGGTCAAGCCGTTCGGGCTGGAGGAGCTGCTGGCCAGGATCCGGGCCGTGCTGCGCCGCAGCCGGCAGCCCGCGGGCCAGGTGCTGCAGCACGGTGCGCTGACCGTGGACCTGCGCACCCATAAGGTGAGCGTGAACGGGCGGCCGATCGCGGTGACGCCGAAGGAGTTCGCCATCCTGGAGTGCCTGGCCAGCGACCCCGGGCGGGTGGTCAGCCGCCAGGAGATGCTCGAGCGGGCCTGGGACGAGCACTGGTACGGGCCCACCAAGGTGCTCGACGTGCACATGGCGGCGCTGCGGCGCAAGCTGGGCGACCCGGGCCTCATCGAGACCGTGTACGGTCACGGCTTCCGGCTCGCCGACCCGGACGGTTCGTCGTGACCAGGCGCATCCTGTTCATGCTGCTCGGCTTCACCGCCATCGTCCTGGTCGGCGCGGTGGTCCCGCTCACCCTCGACGCGACCTCACACGACCGGATCTCCTTCGTCCAGGCCACGGAGGACATGGACCGGGCCGACGCGGCGATCGCCCAGGCGCGCCTGGACAAGGGGGCCGACCCGCCCCTGTTCACGCTGATCACCCAGACGCGGCAGGAAGGCAGCGGCCTGCTGATCCTGGCCAGCTCCGGGAGCGTCGCGCGCGGCGGGCAGGTCACCTACCGGCAGAAGCAGGAGATCAACAAGGGCATGCCCGCGGGCCAGTGGATCCAGCTGGCCGACAGGGCGGACGCGCAGGCCCAGCAGGAAAGCAGGCTGGGCCAGCCGGTCCAGCCGAAGTCCCAGACCGCCGGATCGTGGGTCATCGCCGCGATCGCCGTCATCAACCAGGGCGCGGCGCGCGGGCCGGTGGTGGGCACGGTGATCCTGGCCCGGTCGACCGGGCAGCTGAACCACGAGATCCTGGCGCTGTGGGTCATCCTCGGGTCGATCGCCGCGGTGGCGATGATCGCCGCGGCGCTGCTGGCGTTCGGCCTGGCCCGGTGGGTGAACCGGCCGCTAAAGGGCCTGGACGCCGCGGCCCGCAGGCTGGCCGACGGCGACCTGGCCATCCGGGCCAAGGTGTCCTCGGGCCCGCCGGAGCTGCGCCGCCTGGGCACGACGTTCAACACCATGGCCCGGCGGCTCGAGGCCCTGGTGCACGGGAACCGGGCGGTGATCGCGGACGTGTCGCACCAGCTGCGCACCCCCCTGGCCGCGCTGCGGCTGCGGCTCGACCTGCTCGCCGCCGACACCGCCCACTCCGACCCGGAGACCGCCCAGGAGCTGGCCGGGGCGCTGGAGGAGCTGGCCCGGCTGTCCCGGCTGGTGGACGGCCTGCTCACCGTGGCCCGCGCGGAGAACGTGGTGCCAGTGCCGGTGGCGGTGGACGTCACCGAGGTGGCCAGGGAACGGGTGGTGGCCTGGCATCCGGTGGCCGACGACCGCGGCATAGTCCTGGTCGCCACCGCGGCGGACACCGCCAGCGGGCTCGGGGCGGCGCGTGCCCTGGGCACGCCGGCGCTGGCCTGGATCGGCGAGGGGCACCTGGAGCAGATCCTGGACAACCTGATCGCCAACGCCCTGGACGCGCTGAGCCCGGGCCACGTGGTGCGGCTCGCCGCCGCGGCCACGGGGACCGGGGCCCGGCTCACGGTCAGCGACAACGGCCCAGGCATGAGCGCCGCGGACCGGGAGCGGGCCTTCCTGCGCTTCACCACCTCGAGCCCGACCGGCACCGGTCTGGGCCTGGCCATCGTGCACCGGCTGGTCGTCTCCAACGGCGGCACCGCCCGGCTCGACCAGACGCCCGGCGGCGGCCTTACCGTGACGCTCGACTTCCCCGGCGTCCCGGTACCTAATGGCACTGCTCCCGCTCCCGTCCAGGACGCGGTCGGCCTGTAGGAAACCACCAAGACGCCCGGCAGGAACGGGCCGCCATATGTCTGGCCAGCCAGCAACGGCATCATGTTCGGGTTCCGATTCAGCAACGAGCAGGCCAGATCGACGCGTGCCCTCTTCCCAGGCGGGACAGCCAGGCATAACCTGCGGGACAAACCAGGACGAAAGCGAGGCCAGGTGCTGGGGAGCGCCTGACCCAGTGGAGGTAAGCGTGAGAAACAGCGTATGGGCCACGGCGGCGCTGGCCGTGTCAGCGACGCTGGTCATCGCCGCGTGCGGCAGTAGCCACAGCTCGGCCTCGTCGAGTAGCAGCAGCACATCCAGCAGCACGGCGACCAGCTCGGCGGCCGGCGGCACCGGCGCCAAGACCCTCGCCTGCATGGTCACCGACACCGGCGGGATCAACGACCGGTCGTTCAACGCCTCGTCGTGGGCGGGCATGCAGGCGGCCGCGGCGGCCAGCCCCAACATCTCGATCAAGTACCTGCAGTCGACGACGCAGAGCGACTACACGCCGAACATCAACACGTTCATCGGCGAGAAGTGCAACATCATCGTCACCGTCGGCTTCCTGATGGGCGCCGCGACGGAAGCCGCGGCCAAGGCCAACCCGACCCAGAAGTTCGCGATCGTGGACTGCTCCTACGCCACGGGCTGCCTGACCGGCACCAAGGAGCCCAACATCGACCAGCTGACGTACAACACCGTGCAGGACGGCTTCCTCGGCGGGTACCTGGCCGCGGGAATGACCAAGAGCGGCAAGGTCGCCACGTTCGGCGGGATCGAGCTGCCGACCGTGACGATCTACATGGACGGCTACTGGGACGGCGTGCAGTACTACAACACCAAGCACGGCACGCACGTGCAGGTCCTCGGCTGGAACGAGCAAACCCAGAAGGGCTCGTTCACCGGTGACTTCACCAACCAGACCAAGGGCCAGACGCTGACCCAGACGTTCATCAGCGAGGGCGCGGACATCATCTTCCCGGTCGCGGGCAACGTCGGGCTCGGCGCGGCCAAGGCGGTCCAGAGCGCGGACCAGGCGGCCGGCAGCAACAAGGTGAACATGGAGTGGGTGGACGTCGACGGGTGCGTCAGCGCGGCGACGTACTGCCCGTACTTCATCACCAGTGTGGAGAAGGGCATCGTGGCGTCGGTGAAGGCCACCGTGCTGAGCGCGGCCAACGGCACGTTCAAGGGCGGTACGTACGTCGGCACGCTGGCCAACGGCGGGGCCGTGCTGGCTCCGTACCACGACTTCTCCAGCAAGGTCCCGGCCTCGCTGCAGAGCGAACTCTCACAGATAGCAACGGGCATTTCGAACGGCAGCATCCCTGCGCCGACCAAGAGCCCGGTGACCTGACAGCAAGACGCGACATTCATGTGGCAGCGGTGCAGAATCGTCTTGCACCGCTGCCACATTTGGCACTGAGCGACGCGAAGGGTTCTTAGGGGTTTGCTGAGGTCGACGTGGAACTTGAGCTTAAGGGCATCACCAAGCGGTTCGGTCCGCTGGTGGCCAACGACCGGATCGACCTATCGGTGGCCCCCGGCCAGGTGCATGCTCTGCTCGGCGAGAACGGCGCCGGCAAGACGACCCTGATGAACGTGCTGTACGGGCTGCTGCAGCCGGACGAGGGCGAGATCCTGATCGACGCCCGCGCGGCCCGCTTCCAGTCTCCGAAGGATGCCATCGCGGCTGGGATCGGCATGGTGCACCAGCACTTCATGCTGGTGCCCGTGTTCACGGTCGCGGAGAACGTGACCCTCGGCATCGAGGAGACCCGGCGTTACGGGCTGCTGGACCGGCGCCGGACACGCCGGGACGTGCGCGAGCTGTCCCGCCGCTACGGGCTGGAGATCGACCCGGACGCGCTGGTCGAGAACCTGCCGGTCGGCATCCAGCAGCGGGTCGAGATCGTCAAGGCACTGGTCAGGGAGGCGACCGTGCTGATCCTGGACGAGCCGACCGCGGTGCTGACCCCGGCCGAGACCGAGGACCTGTTCCGGATCATCCGGCAGCTCACCAGCGCCGGCACGTCGGTCGTGTTCATCTCGCACAAGCTCAAGGAGGTTCAGGCCATCGCGGACACGATCACCGTGCTGCGGCGGGGGGCGGTGGTGGGCGAACGGCCCCCGTCGGCCACCGAGGACGAACTCGCCGCCCTGATGGTCGGCCGGAACGTACAGCTGCGGGTCAGCAAGGAGGCGGCCAAGCCCGGCCAGGTGGTCCTCGACGTGTCCGACCTGACCGTGGCCGACGAGACCGGCCGGGTCTGGGTGGACGGGATGTCCTTCCAGGTCCGGTCGGGTGAGATCCTCGGCGTGGCCGGGGTGCAGGGCAACGGGCAGACCGAGCTGTGCGAGGCGCTGATGGGGCTGCGGCCCACCGGCGCGGGCCGGGTCACGCTGGACGGCCATGACCTGACCCACGCCACACCCGCCCAGCGGCTTCGGGCCGGCCTGGCCTACATCCCGGAAGACCGGCAGGAAGACGGGCTGATCAGCGCCTTCTCCGTGGCCGACAACATGGTGCTCGACGCCTACAACCAGCCGCCGTTCGCCTCGGGCATCAACCTGAACCTGGGCGCGATCGCCAGCAACGCCGCCGAGCGCGTGACGGAATTCGACGTCCGCACCCCCTCGCCGCAGGCTCCGGTCAGCACGCTGTCCGGCGGCAACCAGCAGAAGGTCATCCTGGCCCGCGAACTCGCCCGGGAGCACAAGGTGCTCGTGGCCAGCCAGCCGACCCGCGGGCTGGACGTGGGCTCGATCGAGTTCGTCCACCGCCGCATCATCGAGCAGCGCGATCACGGCGTGGCGGTGCTCATCGTCTCCGCGGAACTCGACGAGATCTACGCGCTCGCGGACCGGATCGCGGTCATGTACGAAGGCAAGATCACCGGCTTCCGGCCGCCGACCGTGCCGGCCGAGGAACTCGGGCGGCTGATGGCGGGCGGAAGCGAGGCCTCCGCCCTGGCGCCGGATCCCGGCACTGGCACCGCGGCCTCCGCGCCAGCATCGGGAGCAGGAACATGAGCGAGCAGACGCCCGGACCGGACTCGCCCCCCGAGCCCGAAGGCCCGGCCGGGCCGGCGGTCCCGGCCGGGCCGGCGGTCCCGGCTGGGCCGGAGCCGGAGCCGGAGGCGGCGCTGGCCGAGGTCGCCGCGTCCTCCCCGGAGAACCCGGAGGAGCCGGAGGAGCCGGAGGAGCCGGAGGAGCCGGAGGAGCCGGAGAAGCCGGAGGAGCCGGAGGAGCCGGAGCAGCTGGATCAGACGACGCAGCTGCCGCAGCCGGAGGGCCCGCCGGGCGATGGCGGCGGCCGGGACGGAACCGGGGGCTGGGCGCCGGGTGAACGGGCCCGGATCATCCGGGACGCTATCTTGCAAGGCAACTCGTTCACCGTCACGGTGCTGGCCCTCCTGGCCGCGCTGGTGGTGGGCGGGCTGATCAACGCGTTCAGCAACACCACGGTGCTGCACGCCTGGGGCAACCTGTTCTCGGCCCCGGGCCACGCGTTCGCGCTGGCCTGGAGCACCGCGGTGGGTGCCTACGTGGAGCTGTTCGAGGGCTCGATCTTCAACCCGCATACGGTCTCGGCCCTGTTCCAGCAGGCCTCGATCGCCACGGCCATCCACGACGGTTACCTGAGCGCGGTGTTCAACCCGCTGTCCGAGACGTGCGTGCAGGCCACGCCGCTGATCCTGGCCGGGCTCGCGGTCGCGCTGCCCTACCAGGCGGGCCTGTTCAACATCGGCGGGCAGAGCCAGTTCATCGGCGGCGCCATCGTGGCCACCTATCTCGGCTACGGCATCAGCCTGCCGGTAGTCATCCACGTGATCGTCTGCGTGCTCGGCAGCTTCGCCGGCGGGGCGGCGATCGGCTGGTTCGTCGGCGAGCTCAAGGCGCGGACCGGCGCGCACGAGGTCATCGTCACGATCATGATGAACTACATCATGGCCTACTTCCTGGCCTACCTGCTTTCATACCACTACCTGATGCAGGCGCCGGGGACCGTCAACCCGATCACCCCGGCGATCGCCTCCGACGCGCACCTGCCGCTGCTGTTCGGCACGCACCTGCGGATCAACGTGGGCTTCCTGATCGCGCTGGCCTGCGCGGCCGGGGTGTGGTGGCTGCTGGAGCGGACCACGGTCGGGTTCGAGTTCCGCAGCATCGGCAAGAACGCCAGCGCGGCGCGGGTGGCCGGCATGAACGTGGAACGCAACTGGGTCCTGGTCATGCTGATCGCGGGCGGGCTGGCCGGCCTGGCCGCCTCCACGGTCATCCAGGGCACCGACTTCACCCTCAACGACCAGAGCTTCGGGACCTACGGCATCGACGCCATCACGGTCGCGCTGCTCGGCCGGGGCCGGCCGGTCGGCGTGGTGTGGGCCGGGCTGCTGTTCGGGGCGCTGCACGCCGGGGCGCCGCTCATGCAGGCCGCCACCGGCACGCCGGTGGACATGGTGGAGGTGCTCGAGGCGGTCGTCGTCCTGATGGTCGCCGCGCCGCCGCTGATCCGGGCCCTGTTCCGGCTGCGCGGGGCAGGCGGCGGGGTGCTGGTGCTGTCCAGGGGGTGGAACGCATGACGACGGTCACCGGGCGCGTCCCCTCCAAGCTGACTCCCGGCGTCGCCGCGGTCAGCGCCGCGCGGCGCTGGCTGGCGCCGGCGACGTTCGTGATCTTCGGGCTCATCGACATCTTCGTGCTCGGGCACTTCGCGCACCCCGGCGACGCGACGTTCGCGTTCTCCCAGCCGTTCGCCAAGGTCACGGTGCCGAACCTGTCCCTGCCCGCCAAGACGACCTGCTACGTGTCCGGCGGGATATCGATCGCGATCGGGGTGGCGCGCGCCTTCGTGCCGATGGGCAAGTGGCTGCGGCGGGCTTGCATAGCGGCGGTCTCGTTCCTGCTCGTCGTCTCGCTGCTGTGCTGGGCCGACGCCGGGCTGACCACCGCGTTCAACGTGGTGAACCTGCTCCAGGGCACCCTGGCCGGGTCGATCCCGATCATGCTCGGCGCGCTGACCGGCGTCATCTGCTCCCGGTCCGGGGTGATCAACATCGCCATCGAGGGCCAGCTGCTGCTCGGCGCGTTCACCGCCGCGATCGTGGCCAGCGGTACCGGCTCGCTGTGGCTGGGGCTGATCAGCGGGGCCCTGGCCGGCTCCCTGGTCGGCGCGCTGCTCGCCGCGTTCGCCATCGGCTACCGGGTCGACCAGATCGTGCTCGGCGTGGTCATCAACACGCTGATCCTGGGGCTGACTGGCTACCTGTACGACGGCCTGATGATCCCCTACCAGAACACGCTGAACTCGCCGGCCACCTTCTCGTCCGTCAAGATCCCGCTGCTCGGCGACATACCGATCCTCGGCCCGGTGTTCTTCGACTCGACGATCTTCCTGTACCTCACCTACGTCGCGATCGCGGGCGTCCAGGTCGGCCTGTTCTCCACCCGGTGGGGACTGCGGACCCGGGCCATCGGCGAGCACCCGGTCGCGGCCGACACCGTGGGCATCCGGGTGACCGCGATGAGATACCGCAACGTGATCGCGGCCGGCGTGATCGCCGGCATCGGCGGCGCGTACTTCACGATCGGTTCGGTCGGCTCGTTCGGCAAGGGCATGTCTTCCGGCGAGGGCTACATCGCGCTGGCCGCGATGATCTTCGGCCGGTACAACCCGTTCGGCGCGATCTCGGCGGCGCTGCTGTTCGGCTTCGCCACGCAGCTGCAGTCGATCCTGTCGACCCTCAACACGCCGATCCAGTCCAACCTGCTGCTGATGGCCCCCTACATCGTCACGATCGTCGTACTGGCCGGGCTGGTGGGAAAGGTCCGCGGTCCCAAGGCCGAAGGCATCCCCTACGTCAAGGCATAAATTCTCATGCCGAACGGTCCGTGGTGCGTAGCTCCCGCGCAACGGCAGTGCTGAGTGGCGGGAGAGGTGGGATAAGTGACGGCTGAAGCTGAGCTCCGGGACGCGGTCGAGGCGTGGATCGCGGACGATCCCGACGCCGGGGACCGGGCCGAGTTGCAGGCGCTGCTCGGCCGGGCCTACGCCGGCCGGGACGCCGCCGCTGCGCAAGCCGGCCGGGACGCCGCGGGCGATTCGGCGGCGCGGGCGTTCGAGGAGTTGCGGGACCGGTTCGCGGGCCGGCTGGAGTTCGGGACGGCCGGGCTGCGAGGCGTGATCGCCGCGGGCCCGAACCGGATGAACCGCGCCGTGGTCCGGGCCGCGACGGCCGCGGTGACCGGCTGGCTCCTCGGCTCGCGCGGGGCCGGGGACGCGCTCAGCGTCGTGGTCGGCTGCGACGCGCGGCACCGTTCGGCGGAGTTCGCCGACGAGACGGCCCGGGTGCTGGCCGGGGCGGGGGTCGCGGTGCACATGCTGCCGCAGCCCGGCCCCACTCCCCTGCTCGCCTTCGCGGTCCGGCACCTGGCCGCGTCGGCCGGGGTGATGATCACCGCGAGCCACAACCCAGCGGCCGACAACGGGTACAAGCTGTACCTGAACGACGGCGCCCAGGTCATCCCGCCCGCCGACGCCGAGATCGAGGCCCGGATCGCCAGAGGCGGGCCGCTGTCGCAGATCCCCGTGGCGGACGCCGGCAGCCCGCTGATCACCTGGCACGGCGACGAGATCGCCAGGGCCTATCTCGACCGGGTGGTGGCCGTGGCAGCCGGTCCGCGCGCCGATTGGCCGAAGCTGAACGTGGTCTACTCCCCGATGCACGGCGTGGCCGGGGATCTCATGCTGCGGGCCATCGCCCAGGCCGGCTTCGCGGCGCCGCATGTGGTAGCGGCCCAGGCCCGGCCCGATCCGGACTTCCCGACCGTCGCCTTTCCCAACCCGGAGGAGCCCGGGGCGCTGGACCTGGCGCTGGCCGATGCGCTGCGGCTCGGCGCTGACCTGGTGCTGGCGAGCGACCCCGACGGTGACCGGCTGGCCGTGGCGACCCGTCGCCCCGGCCACGGGCTGGCGGGCTGGGTGGTGCTGACCGGGGATCAGGTCGGTGCCCTGATCGGTGCCAGCCTGCTGGAACGGACGGCGGGCGACGCCGACCCATCAGGCCGGCTGGTGGCGTCCACGATCGTCTCCTCGACGCTGCTGGCCAAGATCGCGGCGACGGCCGGGGCGCGTTACGCCGAAACCCTGACCGGGTTCAAGTGGATCGTCCGGGCGGGCGACGGCGTACCCGGAGCGCGGTTCGTCTTCGGATACGAGGAGGCGCTGGGCTACGCGGTCGGGGACGTGGTGCGCGACAAGGACGGCATCGGCGCGGCGCTGGCCATGCTCGCTCTGGCCGCGGGGGCGAAGACTGCGGGACGTTCGGTGCTCGACCGCTACGACGCGCTGGAGACGGCGCACGGCGTGCACCTGACCTCCCAGGTGACGCTGCGCACTGCCGACCAGGCTCAGGTCATGCGCCGGCTCCGGGCCGATCCCCCGGCCGAGTTCGCCGGCCAGCCGGTGACCGCCCTGACCGACCTCGCTCGGGGGGGTGACAACGGCTTGCCCGCGGCGGACGTGCTGATCTTCCGGCTGCCCGGCGCCCGGGTCGTGCTGCGCCCCAGCGGCACCGAGCCGAAGATCAAGTGCTACATCGAGATCGTGGAGCCCCTGCGCGGGCGCTCGCTCCCGGCCGCTCGCGGGTTGGCCGCCGAGCGTCTCGCTCCGCTGCGGCACGCCCTGGAGACCGTTCTGGTCAACGCGTGAGACGCCTTAGTGGCCCCCGTGCGCCGTGGCCAGCCACGGGCCGACCCGGCTGAGCATGGCCAGGCCGAGCAGGACGCCCGCGACCAGGCTGCCGGCGATGAGCCACTGCCGGCCTCCCGCTCCGCGGACGTCGCGCCGGGCGCGGCGAAGCCAGTCGCGCGGGGCCAGCCGCGCCACTTCGCCCAGGTGACCGAGCACGTGGACGGTCATCGCGCAGAACCACAAGACGAAGCTGGCCTTGTGGACGAACAGCAGTGGCTGGGACCAGGCCGGACTCGCGAAGAGCAGCGCGACGCCGCTGGCCAGGAGCACGACGGTGAGGATCACCACCACTGGGCCGAGCAGGCGGAGCAGGATGGGCGGCGGTCCCTTACGCCGGTAGGCGGGGGCGCCGCGGTAGTAACGAACGAACCGGTAGCCGGTGCTGGCCATCTTGACCAGCACCGGCGGGATGAGCAGCATGCCGAGGAAGACGTGCGGCGAGACGAGCTCCCGGATGCGCAGGATCGTGGCACCCTCGGCCGCCAGCACGACCAAGAGCACCGCCGCGCCGGACGAGGTAAGGCGCGCGTTGCCTTCGACGCCGTCGTCGGCCTGGCGCTGCGTTCGGCTGTGCCTGCCCGGGGGGACGACCCCCCCAGACCCCTCCGCGGGGGCATCGTCAGGCGGCATGGCCCCCCTGTCTATCCGCACGTATGGACGTTAGGGGCCGAACGTGACGTCCGCATGAAGACGCCCCCCAGCGGCGTCTGCCGCCACCGGCAGTCACGTGCCCGCGCTGCGGCTCCGCCCGTCCCCGTCCCCCCCGTATCAGGTCACCTGGGCCGCCGGGCGTCTGCCCGGACGCCGCAGGCCGCACCAGCGATCCCGGCCCATTCCGGAATTACCGCAGATAACCGGACGCCGGCCTCGGCGCACTCGCGACCAGCCGGGGCAACCTGCACGCTGACCGGGGCGGACCGGTTCGCGGTACCCGAGGGGTGGGACCCGGCCGGCCTCTGCCTGCCGCCGACGGCCGGGTTCCGGGCCCCGGGGCGGCGGGTCAGCCTGCGGTCAGGGCCCGGGCCGCCTCGACGTCCAGGCGCATCTGGGCGACGAGAGCCTCGACGGAACCGAACTTCTCGGTGCCGCGCAGCCGGGCGGTGAATTCGATCGCGGCGTGGGTGCCGTACAGGTCCAGGTCGTCACGGTCCAGCGCGTGCGCCTCGACGGTCCGGTCGGTGCCGCCGAAGGTCGGGTTGACGCCGACCGAGATCGCGGCCGGCCAGCGCTCGGCCTCGTTGCCGTCCAGGTCCAGGCGGGCCAGCCAGCCGGCGTACACGCCGTCGGCGGGGATCGCCATGTGCGGCGGGATCTCCAGGTTCGCGGTGGGGAAGCCCAGGGCGCGGCCGCGCAGGTGACCGCGGACGACCACGCCCTCCACCCGGTGCGGGCGGCCCAGCAGGGCGGCGGCGCCGGCCACGTCCCCGGCGGCCAGGCGTTCCCTGATCGAGGTCGAGGACATCGTCGCGCCGCCGATGGCCAGCAGCGGCACGCCCTCGGCGGTGAAGTCGTACTTCTCGCCCAGCTGGGCCAGCAGCGGCACATCACCCGCGGCCTTGTGGCCGAACCGGAAGTCCTCCCCCACCACGACCGCGGCGGCGTGGAGCCGGTCGCACAGCACGGTCCGGACGAACTCGTCCGGGCTCAGCCGGGAGAACTCCACGGTGAACGGGAGCACCAGCAAGGCGTCGGCGCCCAGGCCGGCCAGCAGCTGGGCCAGCCGGCGTTCGGAGGTCAGGGACGGCGGATGCGGGCCCGGCCGGACCACCTCGTCGGGATGCGGGTCGAAGGTGATCACCACGATCGGCAGATCCCGCTCCCGCGCGGCCTGCACCGCCCGCGTCACGACCCTCTGGTGCCCCCGGTGCACGCCGTCGAACACGCCGATCGTCGCGACTGACGCGCCCCAGTCGGCAGGCACGTCGTCCAGGCCGTACCAGCGGTACACGATGCCATTCCTCCTTCGTCGCTTCACCGGCGGCGAGCACCAGCCTAGCCTCACGCGAAAACTACCAGCGGGCGCGCCTGGCCTTGCTGCTCGGCGAGCAGCGCGACGAGGGTGCCGTCCGGGGCATAGGCGGCGGTCGGCACGCCGGCGGTTCCCCCGGCCGTTCCCCCGGCCGTTCCCCCGGCCGTTCCCCCGGCCGTTCCCCCGGCCGTTCCCCCGGCCGTTCCCCCGGCCGTTCCCCCGGCGGTTCCCCCGGCCGTTCTCCCGGCCGCGGGGAGGCGGGCGCCGTGAGCGAGCCGGCGGGCCTCGTCGGCGGACAGGTCCCGGCGTGGGAACGCCGCCGCAGCGGCCCGGGCCAGCGGCATGACCTCGAATCGCTCGGCCAGCTGCTCCAGCGTCCGTGCGGCGTCGAGGCCG
>Ga0335077_10007550_pt1 | contig 13451 bp, 11 predicted proteins | sample Lox_Sample_31_FD_207151 | JGI IMG/M metagenome (GOLD analysis project Ga0335077, IMG submission 207151) | Soil microbial communities from Loxahatchee National Wildlife Refuge, Florida, United States - Lox_Sample_3.1 | ecosystem: Environmental > Terrestrial > Soil > Wetlands | place: USA... | reverse complement strand
GCACGGTGATCTTCCTGGTGTTGATCGCCATACAGTACATCGTCATCAATCACGGCGCCGTGCGCATCTCCGAGGTCACCGCGCGCTTCACATTGGACGCGCTGCCCGGAAAGCAGATGTCGATCGATTCGGACCTGAGCTCCGGGCTCATCGATGAGGCCGAGGCGCGCCGGCGGCGCAAACAGCTAGCGGCCGAGGCGGAGTTCTACGGCGCCATGGACGGCGCCTCCCGGTTCACCCAGCGCGATGCGGTGGCCAGCATCCTGATCACCGGCATCAATATCGTCGCGGGCTTTCTCATCGGCGTGCTGCAGCACGGCATGGAGCTGCGGCACGCGCTCGAAACCTACACGGTGCTCACCATTGGCGACGGCCTGGTGACGGTCATCCCGGCCCTCATGATCTCCATTTCGGGTGGACTGATTATCACCCGGACCAGCTCGGACGCGCGGCTTGGCGCGGATTTTCGCAAACAGGTTTTTGGCAGCGCGCAGCCCCTCTTCCTGGCCAGCGGCGTGCTGATTGCGCTGGCCTGCTTTCCGGGTCTGCCCGGAATCCCCTTTTTGCTCCTGGGGGTCGGTCTGGGCGCGGCGGCCTGGCGCATGCGCGCGCGGCCGGCTCCCAAAGAGCACGCCGCGCAAGCGGCGAAACCCGCCCGCGAGAATCTGGAGAGCCTGCTGCGCGTCGAGCCGCTGGCGATCGAAGTGGGGCTGGGACTGGTCAAGATGGTGGAGGGTGCACAGAACTCGCCGCTGTTGCGCCGTATTTCGGGAATCCGCCGGCAGCTCGCTGCAGACCTGGGCTTCCTGTTGCCGCCGGTGCGGGTGGCCGATAATCTGTCGTTGCGCGCGCGCGAGTATGTGATTTCGCTGAAGGGCGCGGAAGTCTCCCGCTACGAACTGCCGCAGGGCTGCCAGTTGGCCATTCCCTCCGGGCACACGGCCCCCGCCCTGGAAGGCACACCCACCCGGGAGCCGGCTTTCGGACTGGCGGCCTGGTGGATTCCGGATGCACGCGCCGAGCAGGCCCGGGCCGCCGGATACACCCTGGTGGATGCGGTCAGCGTGCTCGGCACGCACATTGCGGAGCTGGTGCGCCGGCACTCCCACGAGCTTTTCTCGCGTCAGGACGCCAAGAAAGTGCTGGACCTGGTGGCCCTGGAACAGCCCAAGGTAGTCGAGGACCTGGTGCCCAAACAGCTCCCGCTTTCCGTGGTGCAGCGTGTGTTGCAAAACCTGCTACGCGAACGCGTTTCCATCCGCGATACCGGCTCCATTCTGGAGGCGCTGGGGGAAGCGGCCCTGTCCACGCGCAATCTGGTGCTGCTTACCGAGTACGCCAGGCAGTCCATCCGCCGCACTGTGGTTAAGCGCTATCTGGATGCGGCGGGCAACCTGCCGGCCTATTTTCTGGACGCCTCCATCGAGCAGGCCGTGGAGTCGGCGGTGGAGCACGGCGAGCAGAACAGCCACCTGAGCATGGCGCCGCAGACCATTCGCGAGATTCTGGATCGCATCCAGCGCAAGATAGGAGTTCCGGAAGGGGCCGTGGCGGCGGTGACCACTGCCGGCGCCCGCCATTTCCTGCGGCAGATCGTCGAGCCGTCGCTCCCCAATCTCTTTTTCCTGTCCCACAACGAGATACCGGCCGGCGTGAAGGTAGTGTCCCTGGGGGTCATTCAGTAGAGGAGAAAACATGCGCATCAAGTCGTTCTATGCAGGCACGGTGGAAGGAGCGGTGGCCTTGGCCCGCCGGGAGCTGGGCCCCGAAGCCATGCTGGTCGAGTCCCGCAAAGCGCCGCTGGAGGCGCGCCACCTGGGGGAGTACGAAGTGGTGTGCGCCATCGTGCCGGAAACCAACCCCGCGATGTCCAGCCAGGCCGCGCCGGAAAACCCGGCGGCGCCGGATACCCGGCTCGCCCGGGAGCTGGCAGAACTGCGCAAGCAACTGGATGTGATGGGCAAGACCATCACCCGTTCGGCCTGGAGCGCGCCGCGCTGGCCGGCGGCCGGTGCGGCGCTGTCCGAATTGCATGCCCGCCTGATGGCCGCCGATATCGACGGCGAGTTGGTGCAGCAGATATTGGACGCAGTCTGCCAACGCCCCCCCGATCCGCCGGCCTCCAGCGCGGGGCTGGAGAGCGCCGTGCGCGTGGAGCTTGAAAAGCGCATCCTGGTGAACTCCACACTGGCCAACGCGGCCTCCGCGGCCCCCCCCATCGCCGCCCTGGTGGGGCCTCCCGGCGCCGGCAAGACGACCACGCTCGCCAAGCTGGCCGTATCCTGCGGGCTCACCACCCGCCGGTCCCTGCAATTGTTTTCCGTGGACGAGTACCGGGTGGCCGGGGCCGATCAATTGCGCTCTTACGCCACCATCCTGGGCGTAGGCTTCCAGGCCTTGGAAACCGTGGGTGCGCTGGCGCAGGCTCTGGAGGAGCACTGCAGCAAAGGGTTGATTCTGATCGACACCCCCGGTTACGGCCCGCGCGACATGGATCGCGCCACCGATCTGGCCCGCTTTTTGTCGACGCGGCCTGACATTTCAGCCCATCTGGTGTTAACGGCATCCATGAAATCCGCCGATCTAACCCATGTGGCGGAGCGCTTTGAGATCTTTCGTCCGGCCAGCATTCTGTTTACCCGGCTGGACGAGAGCGACTCCTTCGGCGCGGCGTTTTCGCTCGCCGTGCGCCGCGCCCGCCCGATTTCGTTCCTGGGAAACGGGCAAGAGATCCCAGACGATCTGCAGCCGGCCACCCGCGAGCGCATCCTGAGTTTGCTGTGGCCGGAGGCGGTCTGGGAGGCGCGGTCAGCCGCATGAAGGGAGTCCCGTAGCCGTGATGTCAAATGCGTATTGCCGCCAGGACGCCGGGGAAGAGAGGGCCGGCCAGCGGGAGCGGCTCATTCTGGAGCATCTGCCGCAGGTCCGGCTAATCGCCCGGCGGATTCACGGCCGTTTGCCGGAGAATGTCAGCCTGGAGGATCTGGTCTCGGCGGGAATTATCGGCCTAATTGCGGCCATAGACCAATACGATCCCGCGCAAAACGTCAAACTGAAGACTTACGCGGAGCACAAGATCCGGGGCGCCATCCTCGACAGCCTGCGCGGCCTGGACTGGGCGCCGCGGCAAAGACGCAAGAAAGCCAAACAGATCGAGTTTGCCATTTCGCAGGCGGAACAGCGCCTGCACCACACTCCCGGAGAGGAGGAGATCGCCGCCGAGATGGGCTTGGATCTGGAGGAATATCACCGCTGGCTGGTCGACGTGCAAGGCCTTAACCTAGGCAGTCTGGATTACGCTTCGGAGAACGGCGAGGGACAGACCTTGCTTGAGTACATCAGCGACGATCAGGATTTGCTGCCCTCGCAACTGCTGGAGCGGTCGCAGTTGGAGAAACTGCTGGCCGACGCCATCCGCAATATGCCCCCCATGGAACGCACCGTATTAGGCCTCTACTATCTGGAAGAACTGTCGCTGCGGGAAATCGCCCAGGTGGTGGATCTGCACGAGTCGCGCATCTCGCATCTAAAATCGCAGGCGATTCTGCGGCTACGGGCGGATATCTGCAAGGTTTGGCCTAGCCCGGGCGGAGGTGTAATGTGAGCCCGGACCAAACGCATCCCGGAAGCTGGTTTGCCGAGGAGTGGACGGCGCTGCTCGCGACCGTGCTGGAGTCTCTTGGCGGGGAGCGCCCTAAATTGGCATGCATGGCACCCCAGAGCGGCGCCTCGCTGGCCGCCACCAGCCAGGAGATCGGCGAACAACACGGCGCTATCTTGTGGTTCGAGCAGGGCTTCCCCTTGCCCGGGGAACCCGCCATCTGGATCGGCGCACCGCAAAAAAACTGGTCCCAACTGGCAGGCCGGGTCCTGGGCGCGGCCGGTGTGGAGGATGCCGATCAGGCGCGGGAAACCTATCTTGAAATCCTGCAGCAATCGCTGGCCGAGTTGTCCCGCAGCGCCGGCCGCCGGTGGAACCAGCAGATCGAGTGCGCCGCCTTGAAGGAACACCCCGGAGCGCCGCCGGAAGGCGAATTCTACCTCGTCGAGGGAACCTATCCAGACGCGCCAATCTCCCCTCTGCTCATTGCGGTTACCGGCGCACCTGAGGACCCGCCCGCCGAAACGGTTGCGCTACCGGAGCCCGCTGCCCAGGCCCCTGCTGCGGCTGGACCCCAGTCTTCGCCGCAGTCCAAGACCTTCGATCTGCTCATGGGGGTGGAGTTGCCGGTGAGCGTGTCGTTCGGGCATGTGCAACTCGCCTTGAAGGAGGTTCTTAAATTAACGGCGGGGTCTATTATCGAGTTGAACCGCACGGTAGATGAGCCAGTCGAAGTGATTGTCAACAACTGCGTGGTGGCCCGCGGAGAAGTGGTGGTGGTGGAAGGCAATTACGGCGTGCGCATCCATCAGATCATGAACCGCCAGGAACGCCTGGAGACCCTGCCATGAGCGCCTTTACCTCGGGCGGCGGAAACGCGGCGTGGATGCTGCATCCGCTGGTCTGCTATGCCCTGCTCGCCGCCGGCCTGGGGCTGTGCCTGCATCTGTTCGTGACGCTCAAAGTCGAAATGCGCGCGCAGTCGCAGCGTCGCCTCGCGGACGAGCAGCAGGTCCACAATCTGGAGAGCGTCCTGCGGGAGGCGCATCTCGCGGTGGATCGCCTGGAGAACGATCTGCGCGAAGTCGAGCGGCAGACTGGCATGCTCGTGGCGCCCACGCCGGCCCGCTCCGGCTTGAACCTAAGTAAGCGCACGCAGGTTCTGCGGATGCACCGCGCGGGCCACGACGGCGCCGGAATCGCGGCGTCGCTGGGGTTGCCGCGGGGTGAAGTGGAGCTGCTGATTAAGGTCCACCGTATCGTGTTGGGCCAGGTCTGATTAAGGCCCCTCGATAGCATGGATAAAGCTGCCGCGCCCTCCCGCCGATTCTTACTATAGCCATGGATAAAGTCGCACCGATCCGGGTTTTGTGGATTTCGGCGGAGGGCTGCGGCCCGGAGCTTTCCCATGTCGGCATCGAGGGACTCGCGCTGGAGCGGGCCCCCGGCGTTCCGGAAGCCGTCGAGTATCTGAAGCGCTCCCAAATCGACGCCGCGGTAGCCTGCTTTCCCATCCCGGAGTGGAACCCCGCCGAGGTCCTCGAAGAGCTCGCGCGTGCCGACAATCGCGTTCCGTTGATCGTGCTGGATCCGCGGGCCGGCTTTGAGGATGCCGTCCGGCTGGCTAAATTGGGAGCCTGTCAAGTACTTGACGGCGATCCCCGACCCGACCGGCTGGCACGCGCCATCCAGGCCGCCCTCGAAGAGCGCCACAGCCGCGCTCCGGACACTGCGGAAGCCGACGAGCCTTGGAGGCGCGCGCTGGTGGGATCCAGCCGCCCATTTCAGGATGTGGTGCGCTTGGTACGCCTGGTGGGCGGCCGGCGCACGACGGTGCTGATCACCGGGGAAACCGGAACCGGCAAAGAAATGGCCGCGCGCGCCGTGCATCTGGCGGGGCCGCGCGGACGTTTGCCGATGGTCTCGGTTTGCTGCAGCGCGCTCCCTGAGAATCTGCTGGAGGCTGAACTGTTCGGCCACGTCCGGGGAGCCTTCACCGGCGCTACCAACCAGCGCATGGGGCGCTTTGAGCAGGCCAATGGCAGCACGCTTTTCCTGGACGAGATCGGGGACATGCCTCTGGAACTGCAAGCCAAGCTCTTGCGCGTGCTCCAGGAGCGTGAGTTCCAACGGCTGGGCAGCTCCGAAACCATACGGGTGGACGTGCGCCTCATAGCTGCCACCAATGCCGACCTGCTCGAGCGCGTCCGCCAGGGCCGTTTCCGCGAGGACTTGTACTACCGGCTCAATGTGGTGCCCATCCAGATGCCGCCGCTGCGTGAGCGTTTAGGCGATGTGGCAGCCCTTACGCATCACTTCATCCAGAAGATTTGCCGGCTGGAAAAAATCCCGCTCAAGGGGATCTGCGGCGAGGCGTTGGAGCGGCTGGCCGCCTACTCCTGGCCCGGCAACGTGCGCCAGTTGGAAAACATGGTGGAGCGCGCCGTTGTCCTGAGCGGAGAGCGCGCCATGCTTTATCCGGCCGATTTCGCACTCGCCAGCGGCAGCGCGCGCCCCAGACCGGAAGGTAGCCGTGCGCTCTTTGTCCACGTGCCCGATGACGGACTGGATTTCGAGCAGACCGTGGGGCAAATCGCGCGCAGCATCATCGAGCAGGCCCTGCGCAAAACGAATGGAAACAAGAAGCTGGCCGCCGACATGCTGAGGCTCAAGCGCACCACCCTGGCCGCCAAGCTGCGGAGTCTGGATCCGGATGATTCCGGTCTTGAGGTTGTCGAATCTGATTTTGTGCACAGCGCCTGAGGGTGCCCCGAAGGGATGCAGTATGGAGTGGAAATGCCAGATCTCGAAAGCATGTCCGAAGACCAGTCCGGCGCACCGCAGTTGATCGGCGCGCGTCTGGGCCTGGCTGCGCTGCGGAGCGTCCTGGAAGCCCACGGCGCGTGGCTGGAGAAGCGCCTAGGGGGCCTGCAGGCCAGCCTGAGAGGAATTGTACTGGCCGAGGCCAACCTCGAAAAGGTGAATCTGGAGCGCGCCGACCTGAAATCGGCGATCTTTGTCGACGCGCGCCTGTCCGCCGCCAACCTCAGTGGCGCCAACCTCGAGTGGGCCGACCTAGCCAATGCCACGCTGCTCGAGGCGGATCTGTCGAAAGCCGATTTGACGGACGCCAAAATGGACTTCGCTTTGCTGGCGGCGGCCAACCTGAGCGAAGCGCGGCTCGTGCGAACTTCCTTGCTCAGGGCAAATCTGCGAGACGCCCGCCTGCTGGAGGCGAACATGGAACACTGCAACTTCAATGGCGCCGTTCTGCGCGATGCCAGCCTGCACCAGGCCAAGGCCTTCGACTGCAGTTTTACGGATGCGGATTTGACCGGCGCCAAGCTCTACCACGCGGCGTTCCGGCATTGTAAGCTGCGAGGAATCGCGGGCGCCGGCTCGAACTGGACGACCGCGACGCTGCTGAGCTGCGAATTCCAGGGGGCGGATCTGGCTTCGGCGCGCTTCGAGAGGGCCGACTTGCGGCAAACCTCCTTTTGGCGCGCCACCCTTACGGGCAGCAGTTTTGAGCGGGCGCGCATGACCGGTGCGGACCTGGAACGCGCGGACCTCTCTGGAGCCCGCTTCCACGACGCCGTCACCATGGGCGCCAATCTCTGTCGGGCCAATTTGCGCGGCGCGCAAGGGTTCACGCCATCCCAGCTCGGACAGGCGCGCACGGACCGGGAGACCATTCTGCCGAACGGCACACATGGTCCGTTCATGGTGGGGTCCGGAGCGCACCGGTCCGGCCGCATCGAGCCGAGCTAGCCCCGCATCCCGCCGGGCGGACGCGGCTCGCAATACAGCCTCAGCAACCGCCGGGCTAGCACAGCGCGGCCATCAGCGCCCCCCGTGCTGTCGAATGCATGGGGTCGCCCGCTACCCGGACTTCCGACAGCCTCAACGGAAACTCCTCATCTTGCAGGATCCTCATGAAGTGATCCAGAAAGCCTTTGGGCATCGCCGTGCCGCCGCTGAGCACCAGCGGCACCGATTGCTCCAGCTTTGGCAGTTTCTGCGCCGATGCGATGTGGGCGCGCAGCGACCCGATCAGGCCGGCGATGACTTCCTGGTAGTAGACCGTCAGGGCATTGTGTACCCGATCTCCGGAGAAGCCGTTCAATTGGAAGGTCTTTTCCTTGGAGATGCGCAGCCGGTTGGCGCGATCGCCGGTCACCTGCGCCGCATGCGCGTCGATGAAATCGCCCGCCTTGGGCACGCTGAAGCTGAGCACCGGTACCGACAGCATTGCCAGACAGATATTGCACAACCCGCTGCCGCACGAAATACCGATGCCGCTAAAATTAGATGAAGCCAACTCGCCATACACCACCGCCAACCCCTCCTCAATAGGAGTAGCCCGGTAGCCCAGTTCGGTGAGGATCTGTTGGATCGAGGCTTCATGGTATCGAATCGCGCCGTTCAAGCCCGGCCCCGGCGCAGGCACGCTGAAGAAGACCTTCTGGCCCTCGGCCGCCGCTCGGCCCGTCAGCTTCGTGATAATCCGGCGCACCACCGCCAGGCTGTGCGGTTCCTCGGGATTGAGGACTCCATGCGCCATGGGCCGCCGTGTTTCGACGTGAAAAACTTCGGCGAATTTTTCGGCGTCGTCGCCCGCCACCACGATCTCGGCGCCCTGGACCTCGTGGAAGACGTTTTCGCGCTGCAGAAGGCTCTCCGCCAGCTTCGAGTACGGCAGCGTCAGGAACGCGTTGAGCTGGGTATCGTACTCTTGTTTCTTGTCCTTCGCGCGCGCGACCACCACGCGGCTCGTGCCGACGTCCAGCCCCAGCGGTTGCGTGTAATCCTGTTCGGCGTTGTTCATCGCTCTCCCTCGTTTCTTGCTTAGTCGAAAGGCTGGGCTTGATCCCGGCGCACGGTTTCCGCGATGCGCCGCAACCTGTGAAGCTCACCGGCTCCCAAGGACTGCGGCTTGCGCCCGGCCCACCATAGCCACGCAAGCAGCGCCACTCCGCAAATGGCAGCCACTAACAACACGATCCTTCCCTTTTAGCGCGCCGCCGCGCTAGACGCACGTTCCAGCACCACCGTCAGCCCCCCGCTGGCCGGCGCCGGCGTGCTGGCTTCCGGCACACAACTGGCCGCCGCAAAGGCGATGCGCTGGACCTCCTGCTGTTTGCGTTTCTGCCAGACCCGGAAGTTGTCCTGCGCGCGGGCCATTGCATCCAGATTGCCTTGTATGCGCGCCATGTATTGGCTGGTGATGCGCTCCATTTCGGCCTGAATCGCGCGGTTCTGCTCCTCGGTAGCCGCCTCGAAGTTCTGCAGCTCCCGCTGGCACGCCTCTTCGTAGTCGTTGAGGATCCGCTGCCGGACGATAGCATCCTGCAGGATATCCTCGATCCGCGCGTCTCCCGCGTCCAGGGCCATCAACAGGGCGCCCCGCTTGGACTCGGCCGGCATGCCGCAAAGGTGCGGGCTATTCAGCATTTCCGCCACTTTCAGTACGCCGTAGGGAAGGCGCAGCGGCTTCGCGGCCCCGCCCTGGTAGATCTGCTCGAAATCGTTTAGCAAGGCGGGAGTTTGCTCGCGCTTGGCGGCGCCCGCGCCGGTCACCCGCGCACGCGTCTCCTCCGGTTCGACTACCGCCGATATGCGGCCATTGGATCCGGCGCCGGGGCCGTCGTTTAATGATTCTTCATGGTTTCCATTTGACAACTGCAGCATTCGTTTCCACATGTACCCTCCTACACGGGCGCCGCAACGCCCGGACAGCCAGCCTCTGACCGCTTCCGCGACGCGCGTCGTCTTTCAATTTTGTCCCGGTGTCTTCTAAAAAGTAGTCCTTTGGGGAATTCCTCTCAGGTCTTTTGAGGGGAAAGCTCCTCCAGTAAACTCGCGCCGGCCGGCCACTGCCTCGCGGAAGACAAGGCGATAAGCCCAAGATTTTTTGGCCGGCTGGACAACATACTCTAGAGCCGACATGTGAGTATGCCAACGCTAAGACAGCATTTGGCGCGCGAGGCGCGTATAGCGCTTATCGCCGGCCGCATCTGGGATCCGGTTTCGCGTCTGAGATTCCTGCGGTCGGCCGCGCCACGGAACTCGCTTCGGCGACGGCTGTCCCACGTGAGCTTCCGCCACTGGATCCTCTGGGCCGTTCTCCTGCTGGCGCTGCTCATGCCCTTACTGATGAAACTCGCGGCAGGCAAGCCGGAGCCGCTCACCACCTTGCTTGTCGCGCCCCGCCCGGCACCGGCCGCCGGGGTTCACAACGCCGCTCCGGTCTGGCAAGTCGAACAAACCGGCGATTCGGAGGTCTACAGCAACGGCCTGCGCATCGATATCCGTTTCACTGTTACCAATCGACCCAGGCTCTACACAGCGTTTCAGCGGGCCGGTGCGTCGTCCATAAGCCGCGTCCGGCGCTCCCAGCCAGCCGGTATTGTCTACCACACCACCGAGAGCTGCCAGGCGCCCCTGCAAGCGGAGGATACCCCGGTTCTCAAACGGCTGGGGGAATCTCTGCTGGAGTATGTGTGCCGGAAGCGCGCCTACCACTACCTGATCGATCGCTTTGGCCGTGTATACCGTGTGGTCGCGGAATCCGATACGGCTTACCACGCCGGCTATTCCGTCTGGGCCAACGACGAATGGTTCTATATCAATCTCAACGAGGCCTTTCTCGGGGTGTCATTCGAGGCTCAAACGCATCCCGGCCAGACGGAAGGAGTCGTGAGCCCGGCCCAGGTCCGCGCTGCCGCCATGCTGACCGAAATGCTCCGCAGCCGGTACCAGATCCCGTCCGAAGACTGCGTCACTCACGCTCAGGTCTCGGTAAACCCGTCGAACATGCTGGTGGGCTATCACACCGACTGGGCGGCGGGCTTTCCGTTTGAGGCGTTAGGCTTGCCGGATAACTACCGCGTGGCGTTGCCCTCGCTCTGGGCGTTCGGTTTCGATTACGAGCCAGCCTGGATGGCTTCCTGCGGGGATCAGATGGCCTCTGGTGTCAAGCTGGCGGAACAGGATATCGTGCGCCAAGCCGCCGCTGCCGGCATGCGACCGGCCGCGTACCGGAAGGCGCTTCGCGACCAATACCGCGCCTGGCTGGCCGAGGTCCGCCGGACGACTCCGCCGGCGGTTCAGTTCCCCTCCGGCTCCGCGGGCCGGTAGCCGTTCTCCCGCATCACGCGGCGCGCCACTTCCGCCGCATCCGGCAAAACATAAAAAAATGCGCCCGTGCGCGCACTCCGGAAAATGATGCCTCCTTGATACTCGTCGGCTTCCACCCCGTAGTCTACTCCGGCGCTGCTGAGGATCGATTCCAGCCGCAACGCGTCTTTGAGGCGCTTAGCGATATATACCAGCACGGGTTCGTGGCCTTCAAAGAACGCGGGTTCCTGGCGCATGATTTCCCTGAGAGGAGCGGCGGAGCTCTCCGTCTTCCATCTTAGCAGGGTGCTGAAAACAGGCTTCCGCAACGGCCAGTTGGAGCGTGCTCCCGCGGGACCGGCTCTCAGCTTCTGTCTCAGGAGATATGATGGAAGGCCTAATCGCGGGCCCCGAGGCCTACTCGATCAGCCGGGAAGAGGAACTTCACTGGCTGGCATTGACTCTGATCCCCGGCTTGGGTACCCGCACGGCGGGGAAACTTCTGGATCGCTTTCGGACTCCGCAGGCCGTGTTCCGCGCATCGCGCAGCGAACTGGAGGCGGCCGGAGTCGGCGGCGCAGTAGCCCAGAGCATCTCGAGCGGTTGCTCCTTCGAGGATGCCCTCGACCAACAGCGCAAGATGGCGGAACGGGACACCCACGCCATCACCCGCAGCGATCCCCGTTATCCGGCCTTGTTGCGGGAAATCTTCGATCCGCCGATTCTCCTGTTTGCCCGCGGACGTCTGGAATTGTTGCAGCCGTTCCACTTCGCCGTGGTGGGCACACGCCGGCCGACCCCATACGGCCTGGCCGTAGCGGAAAAGTTGTCCGCGGACTTGGCGCGCGCAGGACTTACCATCGTGAGCGGCATGGCCCGCGGCATCGATTCGTACGCGCACAAAGGCGCGCTCTCCGCCGGAGGCGACACCGTCGCCGTGCTGGGCTGCGGCGTGGATGTAGTCTACCCTTCGGAAAACCGCAAGCTGGCCGGCGACTTGGCCGTCAAAGGGCTGATATTATCCGAATTCGCCATGGGGGCGACCGCTTTCCCGCAGAATTTTCCGGTGCGTAACCGCATCATCAGCGGCTTGAGCTGCGGCGTCCTGGTGGTGGAAGGCGCGCAGTACAGCGGCTCGGCTATTACCGCCAAGCTCGCGCTGGATCAGGGCCGGGAGGTCTTCGCCGTACCAGGCAACATCACCTCTAAAGCGAGTTGGGGCCCTAACCTGTTGATAAAACAGGGCGCCAAGCTAATTCAGGATTGGAACGACGTGATCGTGGAACTTCCACCGGAGGTGCGCCGTCAGTTAATCGAGCGTGGCCGCACCCGGCTTCTGGGATCGGGAGTTGCATCCGCGGAGGGCGGCCAGGCATCACTAACTGAAGGGTCCCTGCCGGAAGTCGGGCGCCGGTTGCTCGCCGTTCTCAAGGTGGACGCTGCCATACACTTGGACGATCTCCTTCAGCTTCTACAAGATAGCTCTGCTTCAGAATTGATCGCGGCCCTCTTCGAACTGGAAATGCTGGGTTTGGTCAAACAGCTTCCCGGAAAGAATTTCGTGAAAGTGTGGTAGCCTCTGGGTAATCTTCGTTAAGCGTTGCTGAAGTTCATATGCCGAAAGCTCTCGTAATCGTGGAATCGCCGACAAAGGCGAAAACCATTAATAAATATCTAGGCAAGCAGTATTTAGTCAAAGCTTCGTTAGGCCACATCAAAGACCTGCCCAAGAAAGATCTCGCGGTGGATGTCGAGCATGGCTTCGAACCCCGCTACGAAATCATCGAAGGCAAGCGCAAGCTCATCAACGAGTTGAAGCAGGCCGCCAAGAAAGTGGAGGCAGTCTATCTGGCGGCCGACCCGGACCGTGAGGGAGAAGCCATCTGCTCTCACCTGCAGGAGGAACTGCGAGGCAAGAAGAACGGCGAGCCGCGAATCTACCGCGTGATGTTCAACGAGATCACCAAGAACGCCATTCAGAAGGCGTTTCAGCAGCCCGGGATGGTGGACGAGAAGCTGGTGGACGCGCAGCAGGCGCGCCGCGTCCTGGACCGGCTGGTGGGCTACAAGATCTCGCCGCTTCTCTGGGACAAGGTGCGGCGCGGCCTTTCCGCGGGCCGCGTGCAGACCGTGGCACTGCGCCTGATCGTGGAGCGCGAAAGTGAAATCGCGGCGTTCGTAAAAAACGAATACTGGACCATCGATGTAGATCTCGCTGCGCGCAAGCCGCCACACTTGACCGCGCGTCTGAGCAAGAAAGACGACCAAGCCGCGGAGATCGGCAGCCGCGAGGCAAGCGACAACCTGGTCGCGCAGCTCGACGGCGCCGACTACATCGTCAAATCCGTCACCACGCGGGAGAAGCGGCGCAACCCGGTGGCGCCCTTCATCACCTCCACGCTGCAGCAGGAGTCTTCGCGCAAGCTGCGTTTCAGCGTCAAACGCACCATGATCCTGGCCCAGCGGCTCTACGAGGGCATCGAGCTCGGCAAAGAAGGCGCGGTCGGCCTGATCACTTATATGCGCACGGATTCCGTACGCGTGTCGGAAGACGCTCTGCGGGAAGCGCGCGCCTACATCGCGGTCAAGTTCGGGCCAGAATACTTGCCCGAGGCGGCCAATATCTATCGCTCCAAGAAGGATGCCCAGGATGCGCACGAAGCCATCCGTCCCACATCCATGGAGTACAGTCCCGACGATGTCGCCAGGCATTTGGCGGAGGACGAGCTGA
>Ga0335077_10007546_pt1 | contig 13453 bp, 15 predicted proteins | sample Lox_Sample_31_FD_207151 | JGI IMG/M metagenome (GOLD analysis project Ga0335077, IMG submission 207151) | Soil microbial communities from Loxahatchee National Wildlife Refuge, Florida, United States - Lox_Sample_3.1 | ecosystem: Environmental > Terrestrial > Soil > Wetlands | place: USA... | reverse complement strand
GCTGCTCGGCTGCTCGGTGATCGCGATCGCGATCGTGATCCAGCAGCTGCTGCGCCTGCGCGGCCTGGACCGCCGCAGCCGCGACCTCACCCGCGGGGTCATCGACGCAGTGGTGAAGCACGACCTCGTGACGGCGCGCTCGCTGTGCGAGTCCTCCAAGACGCCGCTCGCGGGGATCTTCCTCGAGGGTCTGCGCTGGCGGAACATCGCGCTAGAGGACCTGAACGGAGTGCTGGCGACCTCGCGCGGCGAGGCCATCACCGAGCTCCGCCGCGGGCTCTGGGTGCTGGGTACGATCGGCTCGCTCGCGCCGTTCATCGGCCTGTTCGGCACGGTCTGGGGCATCCTGCGCTCGTTCCACGACATGGCCACGCAGGGCTCCGGCGGCTTCGCGGTCGTCGCGTCGGGCATCTCGGAAGCGCTGGTCGCGACCGCAGCGGGCCTCCTCGTCGCGATCATCGCGCTCGCGGCGTACAACTGGCTGCAGGTCCGCTGCGTGACGGTCGCCGGCGTGTTCGCGCGCTCCTGCGAACGGCTGGTGCAGGCGCTGCTCTACGTGGAGTCGGCGAGCCCCGCCTACGAGGACGAGAAGTCCGCGGAGGTGCGGCATGGCCGCCCGCTCCCTGCCTAGCGGAGACGACGACGGCGGCGAGGGCATCGTCGCCGAGATCAACATCACCCCGCTCACCGACATCTTCCTGGTGCTGCTGATCATCTTCATGGTCACCACCAGCGTGATCTCGAACCAGGGCAAGGAGGTCGACCTGCCCAACTCGGCGGTCGCCTCGACGACACCGACCGGTGTCAGCGTGACGGTGACCTCGGACGGGGGGATCGAGGTCGACGGCAAGGCCGTCAGCAAGGAGGCCCTGCCGGACGCGCTCAAGGCCGCGCTCGACAAGGCGCGCGAGAAGATCGTCATCCTGCGCGGCGACAAGAAGGTGCTGCTCGGCCAGGCCGTCAACATCCTGGACGTAGCGCAGCAGGCCGGCGCCAAGGGCATCGCGCTCGCCACCAAGCCCCCCGCCCCCGGCGAGTCCAGCTAGACTGCTCCCCGGGAGGGAGCTCCGTGTCGCTCGCGAAGCGCGTGCTGCTGGTGCTGATGGGCGCGTTCTACGTGTTCGCAGGCAGCGCCCACTTCCTCCGGGCCGACGCCTACCTGCCGATGATGCCGCACTACCTGCCCTGGCACACGCAGCTCGTCTTCCTCTCGGGCGTGGCCGAGGTGCTGTGCGGGCTCGGCGTGCTCTTCCCGCCCACGCGCAAGCTCGCCGCCTGGGGCACGATCGCGCTGCTCGTCGCGGTGTTCCCCGCCAACATCCACGTCGCGCTCCACAACGTCCCGCTGTTCGGCGCGACCGAGGGCGCGGGGGCGCTGAACTGGATCCGCCTGCCCTTCCAGGGCGTGCTGATCGCCTGGGCCTGGTGGTACACGCGCGACGACGCCCCGTCGGGCGCCGTCGCCGCGCCCCGCGCCTAGCGGCCCTTGTTCAGCCGTCCGATGTCGATGTAGGCGCGGATCTTGCCCTTGGTCGAGAGCGGCGAGCCCTCGTTGTTCCAGAACTCGATGCGGTTCCCCGTGCCCGTCTGCACGTTCACGATGATGTCCGAGACCGTGCGCAGGTTCTTCGGCTGGTCGACGCCCTCCCAGCCCGGGTACCACACGCCGTCCGCGGCCTTCGGATCCTTGTTCACCTTGCCGTTCCAGTCCTCGCTGTAGCGGTGGTTGTGCCAGATGATCTTCCACAGCTCGTTCTTGCGATCATAGGCGAAGCTGTACAGCGGCTCGTAGGTGTCCTTGTCGATGTAGATGTCCTTGTGGTGGTACGGGTGGTCCTCGTTCTTGGGGATGAAGCGCACGATCCAGGCGTCGCGCACCTCCCAGCGGTCGCTCGCGTACGAGAACCCGTACGGCCCGAAGTTGTAGGTATCGGTGTAGGGATAGGCGAGCGTCTTGGTGTTGACCGGCGCGATCACCGTCTTCTCGCCGAGGCACTGCCACTTGTACTGCGGCGGGATGCCCGAGAAGGAGCGCAGGTCGTCCATGGTGAAGTCGGTGCCCTGCACGGAGTCGGTGCGCTGCGCCGAGGAGATGCGGCGCACGCGGCGCAGGTCGGGCACGAACACCCAGGTGTCGTCGTTCTTGGCTTCCTTGAGCGCGCCATCCGCGCTCTTGTAGCGGTAGGTCAGGACGAGGATGCCGCGCGCGTCGAACGGCGCCTCGACCTCGATGCCGAACGCTCCGAGGCGCTTCTCGTTGGGGAAGATGTCGCCGTCGTTCTCGGCGTACTGGGGCTCGACGTGGTGCGCGAGCTGCACGGTGCGCGAGGTGCCCTCGTAGTACAGCGGCAGCTGCTCGCCGCGGTCCCAGTAGGTGTACGACCAGGCGGCGTTGCCACCCGAGCCGTTCCACGCCTTGTTGAAGTTCCAGATGATCTTCACGCCGGCGTTCGGGTCGCCTTTGCAATCGATGGTCTCGTTCGGGAACGGGCGACCGCCCTGGTAGTTCTGTAGCGACCCGTCCTCGCCGAGCTTCGCCTCGCCCTTGTGCTTCTCGGTCGCGGCCGCGTAGGCGTCCGAGGTGCCGTACTTGCGCTCGGTCGGGCCGACCGTGAGCTGCATGCCCTCGTAGAAGAAGAACTCGCGGTTCTCCCAGAACTGCGGCGGCAGGTAGTCCTTCAGCTTGTCGACGTCCGCGTAGCTGATCGTGTCGCCCTCCTTGAAGGGCGTGGTGGGCAGGACGTCCTGGGGCTTCTGCTCCGCCGCGCGCGCGGGCAGCGCGAGCGCCAGGGCGAAAATGCAGGCGAGCTTGCGCATGAATTCTCCTCCGTTGGTGATACGGAGAGTTGGACGGCGCGGATGCACCCGGCGCACTAGCCCTCGGCGAGCACGACCGGGCCGCTGGGCTGCGGCGCGCCGCCGTCGGGCTCGAGCGTGACCGCGACCGAGACGTGCCCGCCCAGGCCCTGCAGCGGTCCGGTGTCGTACTTCGCCTCGCCCTGCGCGTCTGCGCGCAGCACTCCCGCGCTGCGCGGCTGCTTGTCGACGATCACCCAGAGCTGGTACATGCGGCCGTCGGGGACAGGCGGGAGGTTGTGGGCGTAGATGATCAGCCGCCCGCTCTCGGGCTCGATGTACGCCTTCGCGAGCGCCTGGCGGAAGTCGCCCTGGCCCGCGAGCGCCAGCGTGCGCACGAGCGGCGAGCCGATCGCGGCCACGATGCGCGAGGCGCCTTCGAGGCGCCCCTCGAGGGCGACGCGCTCCTCGCGCTCCGACTTGGCCTCGCGCAGGAGCGACCAGGAGATGTCCTGCTGGTAGCGCAGCGCGTCCTCGACGTCGGCGCGCGCCGCGGTCTCGCGCTCGAGCCGCGTGTAGAGAGTCGCCGCGGTGGCGGCGAGCCCCAGGGCCAGGACCAGAGCCGCGGCGGCGGCAAGCGGCGCCCGCGGCGCGCCGCGCGGGCGCGCCGGAGCCGCTGCGCGCTCGCTGCGGGCGCGCTCGAGCAGGCGCGCGCGCAGCTCGGGCGCGGGTTGGACCGGCGCGACCGCAAGGCAAAGCTCGTCGGACAGGCGCGCGTTCTCGCGCAGCGCGCGCTCGCACTCGGCGCAGCCGTCGGCGACGTGCTCGCCCAGCAGTGCCTGGTCCGCGGGCGAGAGGCCACCGAGCGCGTACAGCTGCGCGAGCTCGAGCAGCTCGGCGTGGTCGTTCATGGGCGCGGCCCCCGCTCCGCGAGCTCGAGCCCCAGGCGCAGCCGCAGCAGCCCGCGGCGGATGCGGCTCTTCACGGTGCCGAGCGCCTCTCCGCTGCGCGCGGCGATCTCGACGTGCGACAGGCCGCGGAAGAAGGCGAGCTCGATCGCGCTGCGCTGATCGCCGGGCAGGAGCTCGAGCTGTGCGCGCACCTCCTTCTGGCGCTCGATCAGCACGGCGTCGGCCTCCGGGTCCACGGCGGCGGGAAGGCCCTCGAGCCCGGCGGCGTCGGCGCGCTGGGGCTCGCGGCCGCGGCTGCGCAGCCGGTCGATCGAGCGGTTGCGCGCGACCGAGAACAGCCAGGTGGAGAAGCGACCGCGCACGGGGTCGTAGCGGATCGTCGCTCGCCACAGCTGCCAGAACACGTCCTGCACGACTTCCTCCGCCTCCTCTCGCCCGCCGAGGATGCGCAGCGCCACGCCCATCACGTACGCGGAGTAGCGCACGTAGAGCGCGTCCAGCGCTTCGCACTCGCGCGCCTCGAGGCGGCGCAAGAGCTCTCCGTCACTGGCTGTCGCCAACGGCCTGCCGGAGCTCCGCAAGAACCGTGGCCTCCTTCGTTTGTTACGAGCGGCCGGGGCGATTGGATGCGCGCTTTGCGCCCGGCCCACCCCCTATGAGACAACCATCCGCAGGGAGGACGCAATGAATCTGGGACCGCTCGGGGTTTGGTACTTCCTGGAGTCGCTGCCGGCCAAGGACGCCGCGGCGGCCGCGCAGCGCATCGAGGCGCTCGGGTACTCGGCGCTGTGGATTCCCGAGGCGGTCGGCCGCCACGCCTTCGCGCAGGCGTCGTGGCTGCTGGCGAACACCCAGCGGCTGATCATCGCCACCGGCATCGCCAACATCTACGCGCGCGACCCGGCGGCGACCGCGGCAGCACAGAAGACGCTGGCCGAGCAATCGGGCGGCCGTTTCCTGCTGGGCCTGGGCGTCTCGCACCGGCCGATGGTCGAGAACGTGCGCGGCCACGTCTACGCGAGCCCGGTGAAGACCATGCGCGCCTATCTCGAGCGCATGGCCAAGGCGCCCTACATGTCGGTCGCGCCGCCCGAGCCGCCGCCCACTGTGCTGGCCGCGCTCGGCCCGCAGATGCTGCGGCTCTCCGCGAAGCTGACCAAGGGCGCGCACCCGTACTTCACGACGCCCGAGCACACCGCGTTCGCGCGCAAGGAGCTCGGCCCGGACGCCTGGCTATGCGTCGAGCAGAAGGTGCTGCTCGAGACCGACCCGGCGAAGGCGCGCGCGCTCGGGCGCGCCGCCGCGCAGATCTACCTCGGGCTCGAGAACTACCGCAACAACTGGAAGCGGTTGGGCTTCAGCGAGAGCGACCTCGCCAACGGCGGCAGCGACCGCTTCATCGACGCCACCATCGCCTGGGGCGACGTGGCGTCGATCCAGAAGCGCGTGCGCGCGCACCACGACGCGGGCGCATCGCACGTGTGCATCCAGCCGATCAACCCCGCGGGCGTACCGCTGCCGGACTGGAAGGTGCTCGAGGCGCTCGCGCCGGCGCCCGCGCGCTAGCCGCCGTGGGGCGCGAGACCGTTCTCGAGTCGCTCTCGGCCGGCGTGCTGCGGCTCACGCTGAACCGGCCCGCACAGAAGAACGCCTTCAACCGCATGCAGTGGCGCGACCTGCGCGACGCGCTGGCGGAGGCGCGCGCGGCGGACGCGGTGCGCGCGGTGCTGCTCACGGGCGCGGGCGGCGCCTTCTCCGCGGGCCAGGACCTGTCGGAGATGGCGCAGTCGACCACCGCGCCCGCGGGCGGCGAGCACCCGTTCGGCGCATTCCTCGACGAGCTCTGCGGTTTCGACAAGCCGCTGGTCGCGGCGGTGAACGGCGTCGCAGTGGGGATCGGGCTCACGATCCTGTTGCACTGCGACTTCGTGCTGGTCGCGCGCGGCGCGCGGCTGCGGGCGCCGTTCGTGACGCTCGGCGTGGTGCCCGAAGCGGCGTCGAGCTTCCTTCTGCCGCTGGTGATCGGCTGGCGCGCGGCGCAGGAGCTCTTGTTCGGCGACGGCTGGCTCGACGCCGAGCGCGCTGCGGCGATCGGCCTCGCCAACCGCGTGTGCGAGCCAGACGAGCTCCTCGCACAGGCCGAGGCCAGGGCTGCCGCGCTCGCGGCGCTGCCGCCGGAGGCGCTTCGCCACACCAAGCGGCTTCTGCTCGCCACGCGCGACGCCGAGGTGCGCGCCGCGCGCGCGCGCGAGGACGCCGCCTTCCGCGTGCGCGTGGGCTCGCCCGAGAACCTCGAAGCCGTCCGCGCCTTCTTCGAGAAACGCGCCCCCGACTTTCGAGAGCCTGGGCGAGGCTGAGTCGGCGAGGGCCGCCCCGAGCCGAGCGCGCAAGCGGCGGAGCCGCGCGCAGTGAGCCGCAGGCGAACGAAGTCGATCAGGGAGGAGGGTCCAAACGGAAGATGATGGCGTGTTCGCGGCCGGTCAGGTCGATGGCCGCGTCGTACTTGGCGACGTAGAGGCTGCGCACCAGGGCGATCTCGCCGGGATCGGTCACTCGCACGGCCTGCCGCGCGTACAGCTTGCCGAGGACGCGGATGCGCATGCGCCGGTCGTCGAGCAGGTTCTTGCCCCACTGCGCGCCCCCGCCGCCGCCCGCGGTGACCCACAGGTTCGGCCCCTTCGCCACGCACCACGCGTTCACCGAGTAGGGAGACTCCGGGTTCGTCTCGACCTGGATCGTGCGCACCGCGTCGGTGAACGACCAGTCGTCCACGGGCGCGGCGACCTCTTCGCCGCCGAGCCGGCCGCCGTGGAAGACGTACGTGGGACCGCAGCCGGCGGCGAAGAGGGCCGCTGCGACCAGGACGAGCCGGCTCAACGCAGCGTGCGCGCCACCGGGAGATACTCCTTGCCGAGCTTGGCCAGCGTCGCACGCGCGCCCGCCGCGTCGCGGGCGAACGCGAACAGGATCAGCTGCTGCGCGCCTGCCGCGTGGTACGCCTCGAGCTTCCTCGGGGTCATCTCGCGCAGGTAGGGCGAGACGGTGATCAGCACCTCGGCGCGCTTGCGGCCGCGCGCGGCGAGGAAGCCGTCGAGGGCGCGCAGCCGCTCGGCGAGCTGGTCCGGCTCGAGGTTGAAGCCGTACCAGCCCTGACCGATCTGCGCGACGCGCCGGAGCGCGGCGTCGCTCTCGCCGCCGAAGTGGATCGGCGGGTGCGGCTGCTGCACGGGCTTGGGATACTGTCGGCAGGCGGGCAGCTCGTAGAACTCGTCCTTGTACTCCGACACGTCGTCGCACCACAGCCGCTTCATCACCTCGAGATACGAGACGGTGCGCTCGCCGCGGCGGGCGAACGGCACGTTCACCGCGCGGAACTCCTCCTCGAGCCAGCCCACGCCGACCCCCAGGTCGAGGCGGCCGCCGGACAACCAGTCGACGCTCGCGGCCTCCTTCGCGGTGTACACAGGATTGCGTTGCGGAACCAGGCAGATGCCGGTGCCGAGCCGGATCCGGCTGGTGCAGGCCGCCAGGTAGGTGAGCGCGCCGAACGGCTCGAGGATGCCGGACTTGCCGCCGGCGGGGATGCGGCCGTCGGCAGAGTACGGGTAGCGCGAGGCGTACTCGTCGAACAGCACCACGTGTTCGGCGACCCAGAGCGAGTCGAAGCCCGCCGCCTCCGCGCTCTCGCCCACCGCGCGCAGGAACGGCCCGTCGGCCAGCGGCGTCGCGAACGGCAGGAACACTCCGAGCTTCATGGGGGACCTCCGCGGGAGTTTCGGGGCAGGCTATCATGCGCGGCGATGACCGGAAGAACGGTGCTGATCACGGGCGCGAGCGCGGGCATCGGCAAGGCGACCGCGAGCGAGCTCGCGGCGCGCGGTGCGCGCGTCGCGCTGCTCTGCCGCGACGCCCCGAAGGCGGAAGGCGCGCGCCGCGAGATCCTCGCGCGCACTCCCGGCGCGGCGGTCGACGTGGTGGCGCTCGACCTGCGCAGCCTGGCCTCGGTGCGGGCTTGCGCGGCGGCCGTGCTCGCTGCCTATCCGCGCATCGACGTGCTGGTCAACAACGCGGGCGTGTTCCCGCCGATGCTGCGCACGACCGCCGACGGCTTCGAGGAGCAGATCGGCGTGAACCACCTCGGCCACTTCCTGCTCACCCACCTCTTGCTCGAGCGGCTCGCCGCGAGCGCGCCGGCGCGCGTGGTCACGGTCAGCTCGATGATGCACGCCGGCGGCGCGATCGACTTCGCGAGCTTCCGCTCGCCGGCGAAGTACGACGCGATGGGCGCCTACCGCCAGTCGAAGCTCGCCAACGTGCTCTTCGCCAACGAGCTCGCGCGGCGCACCGCCGGGAAGCGCATCGCCTCGAACTCGCTCCACCCGGGCGGCGTGGCGACCGAGATCGCGCGCGATGCGCCGTGGTGGATGCGCGCGGGCATCCGCCTGGTCGGCTCGAGCCCCGAGAAGGGCGCGCGCACCAGCGTGCTGCTGGCCAGCGCCCCCGAGCACGAGGCGACGAGCGGGCGCTACTTCGTCTCGAGCCGCGAGAAGGAGCCCGCCGCAGCCGCGCTCGACCGCGCCCTGGCCGAGCGGCTCTGGGACGAGAGCGCGAAGCTGGTCGGCGTCGCCTGATGGATCGGGAGCGGGCGCGCCGCTACGGCTTCGCGACGCGGGCCGACGCCAATCCCCTGCGCATCGCGCGCGCGGAGGGCGCCTGGCTCTACACCGAAGAGGGTCAGGCGATCCTCGACGCGTCGGGCGGCGCGATCGTCTCGAACGTCGGCCACGGCCGCCGAGAAGTCGCCGAGGCCTACGCGCGCGAGCTCGAGCGGATCAGCTACGCGCTCCCGCCGTTCGCGACCGAGAGTCGCGTGCGGCTGGTGGAGCGGCTGGTCTCGCGCTGGCTGCCCGCCGGGCTGGTGCGCGTCGGCTTCACCAGCGGCGGCTCGGAGTCGGTCGACACCGCGCTGCGCATCGCGCGTCTGCACCAGGTGGCCGCGGGCCGGCCCGGCCGCTGGAAGGTGATCGCGCGCGAGCTCTCCTACCACGGCACCACGCTGGCCACGCTCGCGGTGGGCGGTCACAGCAAGCGCCGCAAAGGCTTCGAGCCCTGGCTCGCCGAGCTGCCCAAGGCGCCCGCCTGCTACTGCTGGCGCTGCCCGCTGGGCAAGACCTATCCGAGCTGTCGCACCGCCTGCGCCGACGAAGTCGAGGCCGCGATCCTGGCCGCCGGCCCGGACACCGTCGCGGCGGTGATCGCCGAGCCGATCGGCGGCTCGACCGCAGGCGCGCTCGTCCCGCCCGATGACTACTGGCCCAAGCTCGCCGAGATCTGCCGCCGCCACGGCGTGCTGCTGATCGCCGACGAGGTGATGACCGGCTTCGGCCGCACCGGCAAGAAATTCGCCGTCGATCACTTCGGGGTCACTCCCGACCTCCTGATCGGCGGCAAGGGGCTCACCGGCGGCTATGCGCCGATGGGCGCGGTGTTCGCGACCGAGGCGGTGGTCGCGCCGATCGCCGCGCGCGGCGACGAGATCATGTTCTTCACCTACTCGGCGCACCCCGCGAGCTGTGCCGCAGCCGACCGCGTGCTGCAGATCCTGGAGCGCGAGGCGCTGGTGCCGCGCGCGGCGGCGATGGGCGAGAAGCTCGGCAAGCGCCTCTCGCGCCTGCTCGACCACCCGAACGTGGGCGACGTGCGCGGCCGCGGCCTGTTGTGGGGGGTCGAGCTGATCCGGGACAAGACCACGCGCGAGCCGTTCCCGGCGCAGGCCGGGCTCACCAACAAGGTGGTCGCAGCCGGCATCGCCGAAGGCGTGTTCGTCTATCCGGGCGGCGTCGACCCCGCCCGCGACGTGATCACGCTGGGGCCGCCGTTCACGATCAGCGAGCACGAGATCGAGCTGATCGGCGAGCGGCTGGAGCGCGCGCTCGAGAGCGCGCTCGCTCGGCTGCACTGACCCTAGACGTCGCGCAGGTAGCTCCAGCCGCTGTCGAGCATCACCAGGCGGTGGCGCGGGCCGGCGCGCTCCGGATCGCGCGCCTCCCAGCCGGCGTCGGCCGGGTAGAGCGAGCAGGCGCCGCCGGCGATGCGCACCACGCGCGGCAGGAAGACGCGGGGAGCCGTCGCGCGCGCCGCGGCCAGGGCGTCCTCGGCGCGGGCGACGCGCTCCAGGGTGGCGAGCGTGACGAAGGTGGGCGGCGGCAGCTCGATCTCGCCGCGCGCCCGCGCGGCGAGCGCCGCGCCCGGCGTGAGCCAGGCGTGGGCGTGGATCTCCCCGCCGTCGACACGGATCTGTGTCGCCTCGCTGCGGCCCACGAAGAACCAGGTCGCGAAGCGCTTCGGCAGCCCTTCGGGCGTGGTCCAGTGCGAGATCTGCACCAGCCCGCCCGGGTCGAGCGCGAGGCCGGCCTCCTCGCGCGCCTCACGCACGGCGGCGCGGCGCGCCGCGCCCTCCTCCCCGCCGGGGCCCGCGTCGGCCGCGTCGATCCGGCCGCCCGGGAAGACCCAGGCGCCGCCGTGGAAGACCAGCTGGGAGCTGCGCTTGAGCAGCAGCACCTCGAGCCCGCCCGGGGCGTCGCGCAGCACCACCGCCGTGGCGGCGGGCGCGGCCTCCGTCATCGCCGATTCCCCGGGACCATGCGCCGGCAATGATATGCTGCGCGCACTCCGGAGGTCGCTTGATCCTCGACCGCTTCAGGCTCGACGGGAAGGTCGCGATCGTCACCGGCGCCGGCCGCGGCATCGGCGCCGGGATCGCGCTGGCCTTCGCCGAGGCCGGCTCCGACGTCGCGGTCGCCTCGCGCACGCAGGCCGAGATCGACGCCGTGGCCGCGCGCATCCGCGGGCTCGGCCGCCGCGCCATCGCCCTGCCCTGCGACGTGATGCAGCGCCCCGAGCTCGAAGCCCTGGTCGAACGCACCGCGAAGGAGCTCGGCGGCGTCGACCTGGTGGTGAACAACGCGGGCGGCGCCCCCTGGAAGCCGTTCCTGCAGACCAGCGAGCGCATGTTCGAGGAGGCCTACCGCTTCAACGTGACGTCGGCGTTCCTGCTCTCGCGCTTCGCCGTGCCGCGCATGCTCGAGCGCGGCGGCGGCTCGATCCTGAACGTCTCCTCCGCGATGGGCCGCGTCACCGACCGCGGCTTCAGCGCCTACGGCGCCGCGAAGGCGGCGCTCTCCCACCTGACGCGCCTGCTCGCGACCGAGCTTGCGCCGCGCGTGCGCGTGAACGCGCTGGCCGTCGGAGCGGTGGAGACCTCGGCGCTGGCGCCCTTCCTGAAGGCCGAGGGCATGCGCGAGAAGATGGAGTCGCTCACGCCGCTGGGCCGGATCGGCCGCACCGAGGACATCGCCGCCGCCGCGCTGTGGCTCGTCTCCGACGCCGGCAGCTGGGTCACCGGCAAGGTCGTCGAGGTCGACGGAGGCCAGGAGACGACCAACTTCCCGATCAAGCTGCCGGATGTCTGAAGGCCAGCCTCGCCAGCGAAGCGCGCAGCGAGGCGCAGCCGAGCGAAGGCGCCAGGCGCGCGGCCGCCCGCGCGCCGGTCAGCGCGAGTAGAACTGCTCGGACCAGCGCCTGAATTCGGCGATCGGGCCGTCGCCGTCGCAGAGGATCGGCCGCGGCAAGTAGGCCTTGTTCTCCCAGATCGGGATGTCCTCGTTCATCTGCTTGACGATGTCGCGGATGATCGCGGCGCCCACGCCGCCGCGCGGCGCCGCGCCGTTCTCCTTGCGCTGCACGAAGTCGAAGCGGATGTCGGTGTACTCGTCGTCGATCGGCGTCTGCGCGTTCAGGAGCACCGTTTCGCAGATGCCGGTGAAGCGCGTGAAGCCGCAGCCGAAGCCGAACGAGTTCGCGTCGATCACGCCGTCGACCTGGCCGCGCGGGGTCAGCATCTTCGAGCGCTGGATCGAGCGGCGCCATGCGCCGTCGACCGTCACCTCGCTCGCAGGCACTTCGAGCGTGCCGTGCACGTAGCGGAAGTGCGCGCGGTCGGCGGCGTTCTCTGCCATCTCCTGCGTGCGCGAGCGGATCTTCCAGCGGTAGCGCTCGGGCGCGGTCCACTCCGGATCGCTGCGCTCCGGAATCACCGGCACGTCGTAGCTGGGCGGCTTGCCCTCGGCGTGCCGCCACACGTACACGGCGCCGTTGCGCTCGAGCGTGGTCCAGGCGTGCAGCCGCGCGCGCGGGGGGACGCGCTGGGCGTAGGGGATCTCGACGCAGCTGCCGTCGCCCGCGAAGCGCCAGCCGTGGAACGGACACCGGATGGTGTCGCCCTCGACCACGCCGCCGCGCGACAGGTTCGCGCCCAGATGCGGACAGTAGGCGTCGAGCACGTGCGCTTCGCCGCCGGCGCCGCGGTACGCCACCAGATCCTCGCCGAAGTAGCGCAGCGGGAGGGCCTTCCCGCGCGCCAGCTCTTCCGCGTACGCGACCATGAACCAGCCGTTGGGGAGCGGAAACGGGAACGTGCGCTTTTCGCGTTGCATGGTCCCGATCATGCCACGAACGGTGTAGAAATGAAACACGTTCTATTCTCAGGGCTCATTGCGCGCGGGCGGCCGCGCGCGGCCCCTTCGCTCGCGCCTCGCTGCGCGCCTCCGGGCTTGCGGCCTCGGGTCCTCGCAAGCGAAGCGCGCAGCGAGGCGCAGCCGAGCGAAGGCCGTAGGCCGCGGCCGCCCGCGGCCGTACACGGCTCAGCTATGAGAGAGTTCCGCCGTCCACCCGAATCGCTTCGCCGTTGATGTGGGCGGCCTCTTCCGAAGCCAGGAACGCCACCAGCGAGGCGACGGTCTCGGGTCCGCGGAAGACGCGGTCGGGCGGCATGATGCGGTAGAGCAGCTTGCGGTCGGCGCCCTCGGGCAGCTTGAACTCGGCGTGGATGGGCGTGGTGACCGAGCCCGGGCAGACCGCGTTCGCGCGCAGGCCCTGCCCGCAGTACTCGATCGCGAGCGTGTAGGTGAACGCGAGCACGCCGCCCTTCGAGGCCGAGTAGGCCGCCGTCCAGGGGTGACCGGCGAGGCCGGCGGTCGAAGCCATGTTCACCACGTTGCCGCGCGCGGCGAGCAGGTGCGGGAGTGCCGCCTGCGTCATGTAGAAGGTGCCGTCGAGGTTCACGGAGAGGATGCGGCGCCAGGTCTCGAGCGGCAGCTCGTGGGTGTGGTGGAAGTGCAGGATGCCGGCGATATTGCACAGCGAGTCGAGCCTGCCGAAGCGCCGCACCGCGGCCTCGACCGCGGCGCGCGCCGCCGCGGGATCCGAGACGTCGCAGACGCGCGCCTCGGCCTCGGCGCCGAGCTCGCGCACGCGCTTCTCGGTCTCCTGAAGCTTCTGCGCGTCGAGATCCACCAGGAAGAGCGACCCACCCTCGCTCGCGATGCGCTCGGCGCTGGCGCGGCCGATGCCCGACGCCGCGCCCGTGACGAGGACCACCTTGCCGGCAAAGCGCTGCATCGCCGCATCATACGCGACGGCGCGGGCGCGCTTCAGGCGGGCGGCGCGCCCTTCGCGCGCTTCTCGAGCAGGCGCCCGAGGATCGCGAGCAGCGCGGCGCGGTCGATCGGCTTGATCGCGAACTCGTCGCAGCCGGCGGACAGGCAGGCCTCGCGGTCCTCCGCGCGGCCGTGCGCGCTGAGCGCGACGATCGCGCCGTCGTAGCCGTCGGCGCGCAGCGCGCTCGCCGCCTCGGTGCCCGACATCTCGGGCATCTCCACGTCCAGGATCACCACGTCGAAGGCCGC
>Ga0335077_10007545_pt1 | contig 13453 bp, 8 predicted proteins | sample Lox_Sample_31_FD_207151 | JGI IMG/M metagenome (GOLD analysis project Ga0335077, IMG submission 207151) | Soil microbial communities from Loxahatchee National Wildlife Refuge, Florida, United States - Lox_Sample_3.1 | ecosystem: Environmental > Terrestrial > Soil > Wetlands | place: USA: Florida... | reverse complement strand
GCCCTCCTGGCGAGCAGACGGCCGATCCTTCTACTACAGCCGGCTGCAGGCGCTTACACGGGATGCGCCGCCGACGGCGATCTACGAGAACGAGAAGACCTTCTTGCACGTGATTGGCGAGGATCCGGAGAAGGACCGCGCTGTTTTCGGTCCCGGCGTGTCTCCGGGCGTTCCGGTTCCGGTCGCGGGATTCGGGGCCGTCTTCGCGACGCCGGGCTGCCCCTTCGTCGGTGCATCGTGGAGCGCAGGGACGACCAATCCTCCCGACATCTACGTCGCGCCGGCGGATCGTGCGGTGGATGAGCGAACGCCGTGGAAGAAGATCGTTGCTTCCGAAGACGAGCTGGCGGTCGTGGATTCACCCGCCGCGGTTTTTGGATCGACTCTCTACCTCCTGATGCAGAAAGGAACGCCGAATCGCCGACTCGTCAGTCTCGACTTGAATCATCCGGATCTATCCAGGGCCCGCGTCCTCCTTCCCGAGAGCGACGTCGTCCTGGACGGCATCTACGCCGCCGCCGATGGACTCTATGTTCTGGAGCGCGTCGGCGTCGGGTTTCGGTTAGCGCGAATCCGATATGAAGCCTCGGGAGAGCCCGAGACCATCGCGCTTCCATATCCTGGCGCGGTCCTCGCGGTGGACGCAAACGTCCAGCTTTCGGGCGCCGTGTTCGTGCTCGGTTCCTGGACACGGCCTGAAAGCGCTTTCCTATACGACTCCGCGACCGGACGGTCGGCGGACCTCGGGATCATGCCGAGACATCCTGCCGACTTCTCGAAAATTGAAGCACGCGAGGTTTTCGTGCCCAGCACCGACGGGGCGCAAGTGCCCGCTTCGATCCTCTGCGCGAAGGACATTCGGCTCGACGGGTCGCACACGGCCGTCCTCGAGGGTTACGGGGCCTACGGGATCTCGATCGACCCGTTCTTCGAGCCCAAGTTCCTTCCTCTGCTGGAGCGAGGCGGCGTCGTGGTCTTCGTTCACGCGCGAGGCGGCGGCGAGTTCGGCGAGAAGTGGCATCTCGCCGGGCAGAAGGCGACGAAACAGCACACCATCGATGACGTCGTCGCTACGGCGAGGTACCTCATCGAGAGGAAGTACACCTCGCCCCAGCATCTGGCGGTCCTGGGCACCAGCGCGGGAGGCATCCCCGTCGGGGGCGCCATTACGCAGCATCCGGAGCTCTTCGCGGCGGCGGTCGACAACGTCGGCATGACGGACTTGCTGCGATTCCAGACGACGCAGGGCGGCGCCGCGAACATTCCGGAATTCGGCGACGTGGGCCGCCCGGGTGAATACGAGTGGCTCTACAGGATCAGCGCGTATCACCACGTGTCGAACGGCACGAGGTACCCGGCGGTGATGGGTGTCACCGGTGTGAACGATCCACGCGTCCCATCCTGGATCGTGGCGAAGTTCATCGCCCGTCTCCAGGCCGCGTCGGGAAGCGGCAAGCCCGTGCTCCTTCGCGTCGACTACGACGCGGGGCACGGCCTCGGCTCCAACCGGACCCAGCGCGAGGAGCAGATTGCGGATGAGGCGGCCTTCATTCTCTGGCAGACGGGTTATCCCGAGTTCCAGCCGAGATGAGAGGACGCGGAGGGGCGGGTCGCGAGGGTGCGCGAGCATGCGGTCGACTCGTCCGGAGCGGCGGCTCGATCTCCAGCTGACGCTCGAGCCTGGCGAGTTCGGGAGAGAAAAGAGAAACGATCATCACAACCATCTGTCGGCGTTCCGGTTCGCCCCGGTTCGTCTGGCGGAAGGAATCCGTCAGGTCTGACCCCCCTGGCCGTCTCAGTCGCCGCCCCAGAAGAGCCCGAGCGCGTTGGCCAGGAACTTGGACATCTCGCCGCGCGTGACGTATTGGTTGGGACAAAAGTTTCCGCCGCCGCATCCGCTCGTGATGCCGGAGGCGGCCAGAGCCTCGATGGTGCGGAAATAGGTGAAGTTCGTCGGGACGTCCGCAAACGTCGCCGTTGCCGGCGCGGGGCTGACCTGGAGCTTGTACTCGAGGACCATTCCGGCGAGTCCCACGGTATAGGTCGCCGTCGACGTGATGTCGCAGCGCAGGTAGTAGTTGTAAAACGGGTTGACCACGATGTTCTTCGGAACGAGGTTCTCGACCTCGTTGCCGCAGCCGGTCCCGGGTGTCGTCAGCGTGTCGGTCGTCGTGATCACGGTTCCCATGTTGTCCGTGACCACCAGGTAGCCGCTGACCGGCTCGAGGCCGCCGCTGTTGTCGCACGCGTTCATCTCGAGGGAGGAGATGAGGGCTCCCGCCGGAAGCTTGAGCGGAGCCGCGAAGGAGGAGACATCGAACGGGTTGCCGCCCGCGGCGGTCCGCAGGATCTGCGTCGTGGTCGTCGTCCCGAAGGGCGTCGTGTACGTGAGGGACGTGAAAGCGATGGCGGGGACGGCGACGGGCGCGGGGCGCATCGTGCCGTAATCGTGTGGCGGCGGCACTGTCGGAGCCTGGCCCCGGGAGACACGAGACGCGGAGAGCGCGCAGACGGCCGTCAGTAGGACACGCAGGCTTCGCTTCAGGAACACGGCGACCTCCTTAATTTGATGGCCGGGAATGCGGGTCTTTTCGAGAGGTGACCGGACGGATGGCGTCTTCACCGGAGGGAAACGACGCATCGAGAAGATGATAGGTCGGGAGCCGCATTCGTGCCCCGCAGTCATCGCCGTTTAGCGTCCGTTTTGTCTTCTTGTGTTGACGTCGGCCGGACCTCGGCAGTAGCGTTCGCGCTCAGCGGACCGCAATGTTTCGTTCGAGGAGCTCTGGCGCGGCTGTTGCCTGCTGGCCTCGGCCGCGGTGTGCCCGCCTTTCCCGGCGTGCTTCGAAACGGAGGACTTCATGACGAGGATCCGCCGGCCAGCTCTTCCATTCCTGGGCGCCCTGCTCGCCGCGGCCGTTGCTACGCCCGCGATGGCCCAGACGCCGCCGATGTACCCGGAGTTCCAGATCAACACGTACACGACGGGGGACGAGAGGCTGCCGACCGTGATCGTCGACGGCGCAGACGGCAGCTTCGGCGCGGCCTGGCAGCAAGGCGCTCCCCCCGACGTCATCGGCAACGGTTTCGATCCGAACGGAGTTCCGAACGGGTCCGAGACTGTCGTCAACACCTTTACCTCGGGCGGCCAGGGCCGGGCCCGGGCCGCGTCCGACGGGGGGAGCGACATCATCGTCGTCTGGCAAAGCGGGGGCCAGGACGGGAGCTTCACCGGCGTCTATGGACAGCGGTTCCACAACGGAGAACTGGGTAGCGAGTTCCAGGTCAACACCTACACGACCGGCTACCAATACAACCCCGCCGTCGCCATGGATCCCGTGGGCAACTTCGTCGTCGTCTGGGCGAGCTACGGCCAGGACGGCGACAAGGGCGGCATCTTCGCGCAGCGGTTCGACAATACCGGCGCGAAGGTCGGCGGAGAGTTCCAGGTCAATACGTACACGACGAGCTATCAGTACTTTCCGGCCGTCGCGATGGACTCCTCCGGCAACTTCGTCGTGGTCTGGGCAAGCATCGGACAGGACGGTGACGGCGCCGGCGTCTTTGCGCGGCGCTACGACAGCACGGGAACGGCACGGGGCGGAGAGTTCCAGATCAACGTCACGACGACCGGGGACCAGGGGCAGCCGGCCGTCGCGTCGGACGCTTCCGGCAACTTCGTTGTCGTCTGGACCGCCGCGAATCTCGACGGCTCCGGCTATGCGGTCGCCGGACGGCGCTTCGATGCCTCCGGCAATCCGCGGAGCGGCGAATTTCCCATCAACACCTATACGACAGGGCAGCAGAACAAGCCCTCCATCGCGATGGATTCCGCGGGGAACTTCCTCGTCGCCTGGCACGGCAAGGGCGAAGACGACCCGGCGGCGCCCGACGGGTTCGGCGTCTTCGCCCGAGCCTTCGGCGCGAGCGGGCGTCCCTCCAGCGTCGAGTTCCCCGTGAACGCGTACACGACCGGCGACCAGGAGCGGCCCGTCGTCGCGCTGGACGACCGCGGAGACTTCGTGATCGCCTGGGAGAGCGTCGGGCAGGACGGAGACGGCTACGGAGTCTTCGGCCGCTCGGGAGGTTTCCCGCCGGCTCAGGCGCTCAACGTGGACGTGCACTCGACCGGGGACACGGTCTCCGATCACGACGGCGTGCTCGAGCCCGGCGAGACCGTCCTTGTCGAACCGCTGTGGAAGAACACGGGCACCGGAGATCTTCCGCTGACCGGCACCGCGTCCAGCTTCCATGGTCCGGCGGGCGCGCTCTATGCGATCCCCGACGAGACCGCGGACTACGGAACGCTCGCGGCGGCGGCCACGAGCGACTGTCGCATCGCGACAGGCAACTGCTTCGAGCTCGCGGTCTCGACTCCGGCGACGCGGCCGGCGACGCACTGGGACGCGCAGTTCAAGGAATCGCTGAGCAGCGGCGTCGCGAAAGTCTGGACGCTGCACGTGGGCGATAGTTTCACCGACGTGCCGCGCACGCAGGCGTTCTACAAGAAGATCGAGACGCTGTTTCACAACGGGATCACGACGGGATGCACGCCGACGACGTACTGCCCGTCGCAGACGGTCTCGCGCGGACAGATGGCGATCTTCATCGCGAAGGGGATCGCGGGAACGGCGGCGCTCGTGCCGGCGAGCGGCGTCGTGGGTCTGCAGGCCTACAACTGCGTCTCCGGCGGCGTCTCGCTCTTCACCGACGTGCAGCCGACCGACATCGACTGCAAGCACATCCACTACATCGCCGCGCAGAATGTTACGTCGGGCTGCAAGACGGGACAGTACTGTCCGAACGACGACGTGACGCGGCTTCAGATGGCGGGGTTCATCGCAAAGGCCGTCGTGGCGCCGGCGGGCGGAGCGGGCGTGCCGGCGACCTACGGACCGGACGCCGTGACCGGGCTGTCCTACTCCTGCAACGCGGGCTCACCAAACGTGTTCTTCACCGACGTGCCGGCGACCGACCCGTTCTGCAAGCACGTGCACTATTTGTGGGCCAAAGGAATCATCTCGGGCTGCGGGGGAACCAGCTATTGCCCGGGGCAGGTGGTGACGCGGGACGCCATGGCGAAGTTCCTGGACAACGCGTTCGCGCTCCAGCTGTACGGGCCGTAGGACGACCGTCGGGACGGGGATCGTCCCAGCCCGGATTGATTGGGGCGGCCGCGAGGGCCGCCCTTACCTTGCCGTCTTCGCCGCGTCCGCCGCCAGGAGCGCCTCCTGCGCTTTCGCCTCGGCCGGCTTGCCCCACGCCTTATAGAGCTCGGCACGCGCGGTGATCGCTCTCTTCGAAAACGTATCGGCAGCGCCGCGGGACTTGATGAGGCTGTCCTCCGCGGCGCGCACGAGCGGCTCGGCGTCCGCAAATTTCTTCTTCGCCGTGAGGATCTCCCCGACGCGCAGGCGCGCGAGCGCCACGGGCATGCTCCCGTCATCGAACTTCGCCGTCCGGATCGCGAGCCCGCGCCGGGCCGCGGCTTCCGCCTCGTCCAGACGGCCGAGGCGCATCAGGGATCCCGCCTTGCCGATCATCACCGAGGCCACGTCGGGGTGATCCGGCCCGAGGAAGCGCGTCAGCCGGATCTGCGCCTCCTCGTACTTCGCGAGGGAGGCGGCGTAGTCCTTCTGCGCCCAGTACACGGTGCCGAGGTTCGCGAGCGTGCGCGCGACGGGCTCGGCGTCGTCCCCGAGCGCTCTTCGCCGGATCGCCAGGACCTTCTCCAGATTCTGGGACGTCTTCTCGAACTCGCCCTTCCGGTACCAGACGTTGCCGGCGTTCTCGAGCAGGCTCGCGTACTCCGGATGGTCTTCTCCCAGGACGCGCGCCTCGATCGGTATGGCCTCCTGGAACGTCTTCTCGGCCTCGTCGAGCTTTCCGAGCTGCGTCTGGGCAACCGCGAGGTCATTCAAGGCGCCGGACAGCAGGGGACCGTCGTCGTGCTGCGCACGCAGGATCGCGAGCTGCCGGGAGACGACCTCCTCGGTGCCCTTCCAGTCCTCCTGCTCCGTGCGGAGCGTGCCGAACGTGCGGAGGCTCTCGGCGACCTCGTTACCGCTCGCGCCGAAGAGGCGCTCGCGGATTCTCAGGCCCTCGGCCGCGAGCTTCTCCGCCTCGGGATAGGCGCTCCTGCCGATGAGCGCCTTCGCGAGCTGGTCGAGCGCCTCGGCGGCCTCCGCGCTCTCCCGGCCATGGCGCGCCACGCGGATCGCGAGCGTCTCGCGCAGCAGCTTCTCCGCCTCGTCCCACTTCTTCTCCCACTGGAGGATGCCGGCGAGCGTCGTGAGCGTGCCGGCGACGCCGTCCGTTTCCCGCCCTTCGGCGCCGACGCGCGTCTGGAGAGCGGACCGCACGAGCGATTCCGCCTGGGCGTATTGACCGAGCCCCGTGTACGTCTTGCCGATCGCCTCGAGCACGTCCGCCTCCACGAGCGGCTGCCCGGGGAAAGCACCGTGCACCTGTTTCTCGGCCTGCTTCAGCGCCTCCACGAGCGTGACGCTCCGCGAGCCGCCGCGCTGCCAGGGATCCGCCGCGCCGAGCGTGCGCTGCAGGAACTGGTTGATCGCGGTCGCGCGCGCGGCTTCCTGCGTCGCGCGGTCGCGCTCGCGCCGGATCTTCCCGGCCTGGATGGCGAGCGCGACGACGGAGGCGACGACGACGAGGAAGACCGTGGCCGCCGCCGCGAAAGAGACGCGGTGGCGGGAGACGAGTTTGCGGATCTGATATGCGGTGCTCGGCGGATGCGCCAGGATCGGCTGGTTCGCGAGGTAGCGCTCGATGTCCTCGGCGAGGGCGTCGGCGCTCGCGTAGCGCCGGTCTGCCTCCTTCTCGAGCGCCTTGCCGACGATCGTCGCGAGATCGGGATCGAGCCGGAACCCCCCGCGGAAGCTCTGCTGCAGCGGCTTGGGCGGCTCTTCGAGCACGGTCTTCAGCGCCGCCACGGTCGATTCGGGCAGGTCGTACGGGAATCGTCCCGTGATCGTCTGGTAGAGCGTGACGCCCAGGGAGTACACGTCACTTCGCAGATCGATCTCCCGGCTCGCGCCGCGCGCCTGCTCGGGGCTCATGTACGCGAGCGTGCCGCCGATCTGCCCGAGCTGGCTGAGGAGTGTGCCCGGCGCCGAGCCGTCGTTGTCGGCGATGCGCGCGAGGCCGAAGTCGAGGATCTTCACCGTGGGCTCGGACGGGCGGGAGTGGCTCGGGGAGCTCTGCGGCTTCTCGTCGGCGACGACGAGGATGTTCGACGGTTTCAGATCCCGATGGATCACCCCGCGCTGATGCGCGTAGGCGACCGCGCGGCAGATCGTCGCGAACAGGCGCAGCCGGTCGCGCAGCTGCGCGGGGGAGGGGCGGTCGCCGCCCATTCGCTCGCGCACGTACTCGTCGAGCGGACGCCCGTGGACGAGCTCCATCGTGAAGAAGTGCTGGCCGTCGTCCGTTCGTCCGGCCTCGTAGAGCGCGGCAATGTTGGGATGGATGAGACGGGCGAGCGTCTGCGCTTCGCGGCGGAAGAGGCGCAGTTGCAGGTCGTCGACGAGACGGCCGCCCCGGATGACCTTCAGAGCGACGCGACGTAACGGGTCGTGCTGCTCGGCCTCGTAGACGACACCCATGCCGCCGCGCCCGAGAACGGAGTGGATGCGGAAGCCGCCGATTTCGCCGGGAAGCGGAGTGCCGGAGGAGTCGGCCGGAAATCCGAGCGTCGGAAATTGCGTGTCGTCGGTCGTCATCGAGCGCCTCGGCCACGCCCCGGGATGAACGTACGTTGGGAAGGGGCGAACGGTCGGCGGGATCCTATCGTGGGGGGCGCGTCTCCTGTGCTCGCCGTCATTCCGAGGCGAGCCCGTGCTGCGCTTCAGCCGATCGCATAGATGAGGCGGAGTCGCCCGCCCGGCAGCTGTTGAATCCTCCCCAGCTCGAGCTCACGGCGGCGTTCCGTCGTCGCGAAGAGCGCCTTCCCTCGTCCGGCGATGAGGGGGTAGACGATGAGGCGGAGTTCGTCCAGCAGGCCGGCGTCGATGAGGCTTGCCGCCGTCCGAGCGCCCCCGAGCAGATAGATGGTCTTGCCGGACTGCCGCTTCAGGGCGGCAATCTCATCGAGCCCGCGGACGAAACGCGTATTGGGCCAGCGGGCCGACGTCAGAGTGTTCGACAGCACGTAATGCGGCGTCTGCGCGGCGAAACGGGCCCACCCGAGCTCCGCCGGTGTCGGTGGCGCGCCGGTGATCCAGTGCGGCTTGTCCGGCTCGTTCTGTACCCCGGTCCAATACCCCTCGTAGCCGGGATACATCCCTCCCCCGAGCAGGCATGCGTCGATTTGCGGCGTCAGGCCATAGTCCTCGGACCACGCCTCGACCCAGTCCGCCATCCCTTCGGGTCCTTCGATTTTCCCGTCGAGAGAAATCTTCATCCCGGCGATCAATTTCCGCATGGAAGTCTCCCTGTGACCTCGTTCTACTTCCCCGTTCGGATCCGATCCACGAACCGCCGCAGCGCGATCTGCGGAACGAGACGGCGCTGATCGGCCGGCATGCGCTCCTTCATGATGTCATTGGCCAGCTCGCGCACTCTCGCGGACGCGTTGCTCCTGCGGCCGGCGTCGAAAGGCGGACGCGGGTCGTATTCGATCGTGAGCTGAATCGCTTCGGCGCGCTCGCGGCCTGCGATCTGGCTCGCCAGCCAGATCGCCATGTCGATGCCAGCGGAGACGCCGGCGGCCGTGACGACCTTGCCGGATCGCACGAGGCGGTCGTTGGCTCGAGGCTCCGCGCCCAGGATCTTGAGCACGTTCATCTTCCACCAGTGCGTCGTCGCCGGCAGGCCCTTCAGGATGCCCGCAGCGCCGAGGATCAACGCACCGGTGCAGACGGACGCAGTCCAGGTCGTCGTCTCGTGGACGTGTCGCAGCCAGTCGAGGATCTCGTCGTCGACCATCTGACTCGGAGTGGTCATGCCGCCGGGCACGAGCACGAGATCCGGCGACGGAGTCTCGGAAATCGTGTGCGTCACGCCGAGCAGGAGCGCGCCGCCCTCCGCCTCGAGCGGACCAAGCTCCTTGCCGACGAATCGGACCTCGGTGTCGGGAAGGCGCGAGAACACTTCCCACGGACCGACGGCGTCGAGCGCGGTCACGCCCGCGTACAGAAGGATCGCGATCTGAAAAGGCTCGTCGGGCCGGTTAAGACCCGGGGGCAGCGGAATGGTCACCGAAAAGGAAATAGAGCGCCGGAAGTGTCGTGAGGGCTCCGAGAGTCAGCAGCGACGCGCCGAGGCGCTTGCGGTTGCGCTTGCGGAGCCTGGCGGAGGCCAGCAAGCCGATGCCGGCGCCGAGAGCGGCGCGGGTGGCGACGACGAAAGCGAACTGCGGAAGCGAGAGGTCGATGCGTTTTTCCATGGCATGGCTCCCGGAGAAAAACGCCGCAAGATCGATGCCACGAGTGGGGGCCCCGTGCTAATTTCGAGGGGTGACGGCAAAGCGCCGGCAAACGCGGCGAGCGGACCCCGCCGAGCTCCTTCGCTCACCGCTCTTTTCGCGCAGTGCCCATCACGCGCTGCGCGTAATGGAACGGCTCGCCACGGCATCGATGCGGCGTCCGAGCGCCGGCCGGAGCCTCGACGGAATCGCCGAGGAGACCGGCCTCGATCTTCCGACCCTGACACAGCTGATCACGTTCCTGCGGCAGGCGGGCCTCGTGTCGCAGCGCGGCCGCTCCGGAGCGCTCCGCCTCTCGCGGGACGCCTCCACCATCTCCGTCCTCGAAGTCATTCTCGCGATCGAGGGCTCGGGAATCTGGAAGCACTGCCTGCTGGGACTCGCGGCCTGTTCGGACGACGCGCCCTGCCCGGTCCACGTGGCCTGGAAGGTTGCCCGCACGCAGCTCGAGCGCCACCTCGCGGGCGAGTCCATCGTGAGCCTCGCCCGCGCCGTGGCCGTCCGCCGGCGACGCCGCGGACGGAACTGATCGCGAGAGGCCGCCCCGGCCACGCCTACGGCCCGGCCGTCACCCCAGCATCATCCACAGGTACGCATACTGCAGCGCGGTGACCTGCGCGGTCTGCTTGTTGACGGCGCCGCTGCCGTGGCCGCCCTCGGTGTTCTCGAAGTAATAGACGGGATGGCCGAGCGCCTCGAGTTTCGCGACCATCTTGCGCGCGTGGCTCGGGTGCACGCGATCGTCGCGCGTGTTCGTCCAGAAAAACGGCGTCGGGTACTTCACGCCCTTCTTGAGCCGCTGGAACGGGGACCAGGTCTGAATGTACGCCCAGTCCTCCGGCTTGTCCGGATCGCCGTACTCCGCCATCCAGCTCGCGCCGGCGAGCAGGTGGCTGAACCGTTTCATGTCGGCGAGCGGCACCTGCGCGACGACGGCATGGAAGAGCGAAGGGTAGAGCACGAAGGTTCCGCTGACCAGCAGGCCGCCCTGCGAGCCGCCCATGATCCCGAGGTGCCGCGGTGAGGTGATCTTCCGCCGGATCAGATCGCGCGCAACTGCGGAGAAGTCCTCGAAGTTGTGGATGTGGTTCTCCTTGACGGCCGCCTTGTGCCACGAGGGGCCGAACTCGCCGCCGCCGCGGATGTTGGCGAGAACGTAGGTGCCCCCGCGCGCGAGCCACGCGCTCCCGAGGACGCCGCTGTAGTTGGGGAGCTCCGAGATCTCGAACCCCCCGTAGCCGTAGAGGAGGGTCGGCGCCGTCCCGTCGGTCTTCGCTCCTCTGGGCCGGACGACGAAGTACGGGATCTTCGTGCCGTCCTTCGACGTGGCTTCGAGCTGTTCGGTCGTCAGGCCGGCCGGGTCGAAGAAGGCCGGCATCGACTTGACTTTGTCGGGCACGCCGCCGTTCTCGGTCAGCCACAGCGTCTCGGGGGTCGTGAAGTCCTGGTAGGTGAAGAAGACCGTTTCCGACTGATCGCTCGTGGCGGCGATCCGGGCCGTCCCGAGGTCGGGCGTCGGAATCTCCGTCTTCGCCCATGCACCGTCTTTCAGTGACAGCGCGGCGAGCTTGCTCTTGACGTTGTCGAGCGTCTGCAGCAGGACGCGGTCCTTCGTGCGCTCGACGTCCGCGAGGGATACGCGCGCGCTCGGCTCGAAGAGGATCTCGAGCTTCCGCTCTCCCTTCTCGAGATCGTCGATGTTCGCGGCGAGAAGCGACCCTTCGCGATACGTCGTGCCGTTGACGGTCCAGTCGCTGCGCAGGGAGAAGAGGAACCGGCCGTGGAAAAACGCGCGCGGGTCGCAGTCCTCCGGCACGTCGAGCTTGACCGGGCGGTCGCCGGCGTACAGGAAGATCTCCTGGCGGAAGAACGCGGGAGTGCGCTGCACGAGATCGTAGCGTCCGTCGCTCAGGATCTCGGTCCGGCCGAACGAGGCGACGTCTTCCGCGCTGCCCTCGAAAACGGTCTTCGCCTCCGCCAGGGGCGTGCCGCGCTTCCAGAGCTTCACGATGCGCGGATACCCGGAGGACGTCAGGGAGCCCGGGCCGAAGTCCGTCCCGACCCAGAGCGTGTCCTGGTCGCGCCACGAGACGTTCGACTTGGCCTCCGGAAGCGAGAATCCGCCGCTCACGAAGTCCTTCGCCTTGGTGTCGAACTCGCGGACGACGGCGGCGTCCGATCCGCCCGCGGAGAGCGTGATCATGCAGCGCTCGTAGGCCGGGGGCAGGCAGTTCGCTCCGTGGAAGACCCAGGCCTTGCCCTCGGCCTTCGCGAGCGCGTCCACGTCGAGGACCGTCTCCCATTCCGGGTTCGGCGTGCGATAGGAGGCGAGCGTCGTGCGGCGCCAGATTCCACGCTCGTGCCCGTCGTCGCGCCAGAAGTTGTAGATCGCGTCGCCGAGGATCGACGGCATCGGGATCTTGTCCTTCGAGTCGAGGATCTCGAGCGTGCGCTTGTAGATCGGCTCGTACTCGGGCCGCGCCTCGAGCAGCTTCGTGGTCTTCGCGTTGTGTTCCCGGGCCCACGCCAGAGCCTTCTCGCCCTGCACGTCTTCGAGCCACTGGTACTGTTCGTCGCCGCCGGCCGCCGCCGCTCCGAGAGCCGCCAGCGCCGTCAGGAGCACGAGCATCCGCCTCATTCGTCCACCTCCCGAAGGCGGAGATTCTATTGTGATTCGGGAGCCGGGCGTCTTCCGGGGGGAGGAATCAGGGAGCGGGCTCGGCGAGTGCGATGCGCCGAGCGGCGGCGCCTCGCCGGACCGCGACGAACGCGGCCGCGGCAATCCCCGCGATCGCGAGCGCGGCGCCGAACTCGCCGATGACCCAGGCCGTGCGGCCCGTGTCGCCGGTCAGGGGATCGAAGACGGAATGGATCCAGAGATTGTGGCTCGCGGGGGATGGCCGCCGGCCAGACGCTTCCGGCGAGCAAAAAAGGGTAATGCCAGAACGCCCGGATCGCGCCGGACGCGAGGGCGACGCGCGAGAACGGCAGCCTGCGGGCGAGCTCGGGCACGAGGAAGCCGCGCCGGCCGATCTCATCGCCGAGGGGCGGTGATGAGCGAGACCAAGACGCCGAGCGTCGCGCGGACCAGCACGTAACGGCTGATCGCCGCGCCGGTCGTCTCTCCCGGCCGGATCAGCTTGTCCACGAAGCTCTGGTTCGGGAAAGCGCCGAGACCGAGCGCCGACGACCCAGAGCCCCCCGCCGCCCTGGAGCTTGCCCGCGCGAATGATGAGGAAGTAGAAGACGGAGGAAAAGGCGTCAGGACGAGATACATCCCGACACGCCGACCGACCGAAACCTCCGACGACATGAAGTTGCGGCGGAATTTAGCGCGACGCGGTCCGTGGTTTCGCCCCCCAGATCAGGAGCCAGAAGATGATCGGCGTCTCGAGGAGGGTGAGGATCCGCGTTACGCGCTCGACCGCGTCGGCGGACTGCGGGAAGACCAGGTTGGCGATCGAGCTCCCGAGGTAGCCGAAGGCGGCGGCGATCAGCAGGACGCCCAGGAACCGAGGGATGAATCCCGATCGGATCACGCAGGTCGCGAACGGGAACAGCCACAGCCCCCAGAAGATCTGCGCGACGAGGAATCCCTGGCCGTGCAGGCGGAGGCACAGATAGGCGAGGGCGTCGCGTTGATGCGGATCGAGGCCCGAAAGGAAGTCGGTCCCGCCGGCGCCGCCGGCGAGGTTCAACGCGGCGATCTCGGTCAGGACGTTGACGAACGCGATCGGGATCGAGACCAGGATCAGCACCAGCATCGACAGGGCCGGTCCGGGGCTGACCGGCTGGAACAGGCGATACAGGACGAGGGCGACGGAGATGAACAGGGCCATGCCGAGAAGCTCGGCGCCGAGGCCCAGCCGGAAGAGGGCGCCCGAGGCGCGAAGCCGCTCGGCCGTCGCCGCGGCGTCGCCCCTGACGACGAGCTTTCCCGGGACGTAGATGAGGGCGAAGGCTCCGGGGATGCTGCTCAGAAGGTAGAGGAGACCGGCGAGGCGGGCGGTC
>Ga0335077_10007544_pt1 | contig 13454 bp, 11 predicted proteins | sample Lox_Sample_31_FD_207151 | JGI IMG/M metagenome (GOLD analysis project Ga0335077, IMG submission 207151) | Soil microbial communities from Loxahatchee National Wildlife Refuge, Florida, United States - Lox_Sample_3.1 | ecosystem: Environmental > Terrestrial > Soil > Wetlands | place: USA... | reverse complement strand
GTCGGGATCGCGCTGCAGGCCCCAGACGTCGTTGGCGATCGCAGCACCCGCATCGAGCGCAAAGGCGGTGACGGACGATTTCATGCTGTCGATCGAGACGGGAACGCCGAGCGCTGCAATCTGGCTCAGGACTGGCTCGAGCCGCGCAAGCTCCGTCTCCGCGCAGATCGGCTCCGCCCCGCCATAGGGCCGGGTGGATTCCGCGCCGACATCGATGATGTCGGCGCCCGCGGCGAGCAGGCGTTTGGCCCGGGCCAGCGCCTGCTCCGGCGCCAAAAATTGCCCGCCGTCCGAGAAGGAATCCGGCGTGATGTTCAGGACCCCCATCACGGCCGGTATGGGCCTGCACAACAGCGCCTGCAGCGCCGGGTGGAGGGCCGGGATCGCTGCATCTCGGGCGGGGATGGATCTGGTCGCGATCATGCGGTCGATTTGCGCGGTCGCGGCATGGGAGTCAAGGTACCGCGCGCCCCGCATGCGGCCCAAAGCCCGCCAATGCGCCCGGCCTCGCCCCGCGCGATCTTGGTTAATAGGTGATCTTGGGCTGCAGCCTGCGTGCCTGCGCGATCAGCTGCTCGACCGACTTCTCCGACGGCATCATGCGCACGAGCTTTCGCTTGGTGTTGATCTCGCGCATGTTCTGCGCAAGCCGTGCCGGATTGCGCAACGCGAGTTCGCGAACCGTGGTGACGCCGGCGGCACGCACCAGCCCCACCTTGGCCTTGCCCATGCCGGGAATCCGCATGTAGTCGGACAGATTGGCCCACTCCAAAAGCTGCTGCTCGCTGATGCCGGTCTTGACAGCGAGCGTCTTGCGACCCTTCACCGTGCGGGCGGCTTCGAGCAGCGCGTTGGTCGTGCGAATGCCAAGCGATTTGAGTTTGGAAGCGGAAAAGGCAGTCATGCCTTCAAGCTCGGTGAGTGGATATGTCATGGCGGCCGATATCAGGAAAGGTGCTTAAGCGAACTGGCTCAGCCCCGGCGCACCCGCAATGATCTCGCCCATCTGATCCGCTCCAATTTTGCCGCGACCGAACTCCAACAGTCCGCGTGCGATGCTCTGAATTTCAGTCATGCCGCGACGAGGGCCCATGAGCGGGAGCTCAGGATGATGCCAACGTTTTTTTCAGCCACGACATCATGGATGCCGGCCTTTGCAGGCAGCTGCCCAATCATCTCGTCCATATTGCCCCGCCATCGACCGGTCGCGGACCGGTCCCCTACCTTGAGAAAACATCTTGAGCTTTGAAGAAACGAAATACAAGCGATCCCCACATTCGAAAGCGCGTTTCGTCTTCATTCGCATCGCGAGTGTTGCAGCCATGCAAGGGCGGTTGTGAAAAACGCGGAAAATCCTCGCATGTCGCCTGATTGTCTTCGATGTATCGCGATCGCGGACGCGTCAAGATTGGCTGAGCAAGCGCAAAACGGCGTGTCCAGGATACCGTTGGCAGGTTTCAATCGCATTGCGACATGAAGTATGATCGATCATGAGACCCAGAACGCGATGACGAGAGGCCTATCCGCGATGGCGACATCGGACAACATATCGGCCGATACCGGCGAGAAGATATTTATCGGCAAGGGCGAGCATCCGGCCTGGCTGACGCTGGCGCTCGGCAATCGCCACGGCCTTGTCACCGGCGCGACTGGAACCGGCAAGACCGTCTCGCTGCAGGTGATGGCGGAGGGTTTTGCCCGCGCCGGCGTTCCGGTATTCGCCGCCGATATCAAAGGCGACCTTTCGGGCATCTCCCAAGTCGGGGAACCCAAGGATTTCATCGTCAAGCGCGCGACTGAACTCGGCCTCACCTACCAGGCGGATCAATTCTCGACCGTGTTCTGGGACGTGTTCGGCGAGCAGGGCCATCCGGTGCGCGCAACCGTGACGGAAATGGGTCCGCTCTTGTTGTCGCGCATGCTCGACCTGAACGATGTGCAGGAGGGCGTGCTCAATGTCGCGTTCCGTGTTGCCGACGACAACGGGCTTGCGCTGATCGACATGAAGGACCTGCGGGCGCTGTTGGACGCAATCGTGCCGGATTCAGGCAAGAAGGCTGCGGATGGCGAGGAAGATCCGCTGGCGGCGATCCGCAAAGCCGCGCAAGGGTTCGGCAATGTCACCCGCGCCACCGTCGGCACCATCCAGCGCCAGCTTCTGGTGCTTGAAAACCAGGGCGGCACCAAATTTTTCGGCGAGCCCGCGCTGTCGCTGAAGGACTTCATGCGCACCGACCGCGACGGACGGGGCCTGATCAATATCCTGGTCGCCGACAAGCTGATGCAAAGTCCGCGGCTTTACGCCACCTTCCTGCTCTGGATGCTGTCGGAGTTGTTCGAGGAGTTGCCCGAGATCGGCGATCCGCCAAAGCCGAAGCTCGTCTTCTTCTTCGATGAGGCGCATCTGTTGTTCAATGATGCGCCGAAAGCGCTGATGGACAAGATCGAGCAGGTCGTGCGGCTGATCCGCTCCAAGGGCGTCGGCGTTTATTTCGTCACGCAGAATCCGATCGACGTGCCGGACCGGGTGCTCGGCCAGCTCGGCAATCGCGTGCAGCACGCGCTGCGCGCCTTCACGCCGCGCGACCAGAAGGCGGTCCAGGCCGCGGCCCAGACGTTTCGGCCCAATCCGAAACTCGATACCACCAAGGCGATCATGGAACTGGGTAAGGGCGAGGCGCTGGTGTCGTTCCTGGAGGGAAATGGAGTACCTGCGATGGTTGACCGCGTCCTGATCCGCCCGCCATCGGCACGGATCGGTCCGATTACGCCGGAGGAACGCAAGGCAATCATGGATGCTTCCCCGGTCAAGGGCAAATACGACACCGCGATCGACGCCGAATCCGCCTATGAAATCCTGCAGAAGCGCGTCGCGGCGTCGGCCGCGCCGGCCAATGAATCGGGCGGCGGCATCCTCGGCCAGATCGGCTCGATCGCAGCCAGCATCTTCGGTACCAACGTCAGGCGCGGCCGGCTGTCGACCGGCCAGTTGATCGCGCGCAATGTCACGCGCTCGGTGACCGACAAGGTGGTGGGCGGGGCGGTGGCCGATATCGGCAAGTCGGTTGCGGGTTCAGTCGGCGGGTCGGTCGGCCGCGCGCTGGTGCGCGGCGCGCTCGGCGGCCTGTTGCGGCGATGAACGTGCGGTCCCGCCTCGCGTGACGTCGCAAACCCCGAATGGCCTGAGACTGCCGTCGCTGCGTGCACCGCTCGATGTGCTGTTCCTTGTGTGCTGCGTCGTGCTGACGGCTTTCGTCCTCGGTCCCGAACTTGTCGGGAGCGGAAAGACCAAGGACTATGTCCTCTGGTACTGGGCTGGCCAGCAGGTCCTGCAGGGCAAGGACCTCTATCCGAGCGATCCCAACGATTACTTTGCCTTCATCTACCCGCCGCTGCCGGCGGTGCTGCTGGCTGGTCCCAGCTGGTTCGGCAAGCTGTTCCTCTATGCCTGCCTGGCGTTGCTCAACTGCGCCGCCTGGTGGCTGACAGCGCAGCTCTCAAACGCGCTCGCCGGCTCGGGCAGGACACCGGGTCCGCTTCTGTTCGCTTTGCCAAGCGCGCTCACCATCACGTCCATCTTCGACATGTTCGATCTCGGCCAGCCGAACCTCGTCCTGCTTGCGCTGATGCTTTGCGGCTTCTGGCTGTTGCAGCAGGAGCGGCCGTGGATGGCGGGCGGCATGTTTGCGCTCGCCACTGCGATCAAGGCATTCCCGGTGGCGGTCGTTCCCTATCTCATCTGGCGGCGTCAGTGGAGGGCGGTTGCGGGCGTGGCAATCTTCCTCGCTTTCTTTCTCTTCGTCCTTCCCGCGCCCGTGCGCGGCTTCCAGCACAATGTGGCGGAGCTCAAGACCTGGTATCGGGCGATGGTCGGATCGAGCTCGGAAAAGGGATTCGGCCAGCGCGACGAGCAGAACTGGTCGTGGGTCAACCAGTCCATCATCGCGATGACGCATCGGCTGACACGCCCGATCAACTACAATCAGGAAGACCCCGCCAAGCCCGTGCGCAGGATGAATATCGTCGATATCTCCTACAAGTCCGCCAACCTGATCGTGCTCGCCATCTCGCTTGCGATCGGGCTCGGATTTCTCGCGGTCATGCCAAGCCAGTCGCGTCGGACGCAGCGATCGGACGCCGAGGAGCTCGGCATCCTGTTCTGCCTGATGACGGTGGCAACGCCGCTCGCGCGGCAATATTACTTCATGTGGTTGTTCTTGCCGATGACGGTGCTGATCCATCGCGCGGCCTTCGATCCGCGGCCCGCGGTCCGGCGTGGGACATGGGCGACGCTTGCGGCCGCGGTTCTGTTGATGGCGCTGTCGATTCCGATTTTTCCGAACGATCTGCAGGCCTACGGCAATAATCTCGCCGCGACCGCGATCCTGGCCGGCGGCCTGGTCTGGCACATCCTGCATCCGCCAAAACAGGAACCGGCTGGCTCGCAGCCTCAGGCGACGCTAAAAGAGCCAAGTTGATCCAGGCCCATCGGAAGACAGGAATGAAAATGGCCAACGCGCAAATGCAAGCGGTTCTCGACCGTATCGACACCGATTTCGACAGCAGCCTGCAGCGGTTGTTTGCGCTGTTGCGCATCAAATCGATTTCCGCCGACCCGGCCTTTGCCGGGGATTGCAAGGTGGCCGCCGATCATCTCGCCAACGATATCGCGTCGCTGGGCTTTGCCACCGAGGTGCGGCCGACCGCCGGCCATCCCGCAATCGTCGCCAGGAGCAACGGCAAGGCAAGGAGCGGCGCGGCGCGGCCGCATGTGCTGTTCTACGGCCATTACGACGTGCAGCCGGTCGACCCGCTCAGCCTCTGGCACCGCCCGCCGTTCGAACCCGTCGTGACCGACCATGCCGACGGACGCAAGATCATCGTCGCCCGCGGCGCCGAAGACGACAAGGGCCAGCTCATGACCTTTGTCGAGGCCTGCCGCGCCTGGAAGAGCGTCGCCGGCTCGCTGCCGCTCGACATCACCATCCTGATCGAGGGCGAGGAGGAGATCGGCTCGAAGAATTTCGTGCCGTTTCTGGAAGCCAACAAGCGCGAGTTCGAGGCCGATTTCGCGCTGGTCTGCGACACCGGCATGTGGGACCCCAACACGCCGGCGATCACGACGTCGCTGCGCGGGCTCGTCTACGACGAGGTCAAAATCAAGGCGGCGAACCGCGACCTGCATTCCGGCATGTTCGGCGGCGGCGCGCAAAATCCGATCCGGGTCTTGACCCGAATCCTCGGCGGCCTGTTCGACGACAACGGCCACATCACCATTCCCGGCTTCTATGACGGCGTGAAGGACCTGCCGGTGGAGGTTCTTGCGCAGTGGAAGAAGCTCGATCTCACACCTGAGACATTCCTGAAGCCGATCGGGCTTTCGATTCCGGCCGGCGAGAAGGATCGTCTGCTGATCGAGCAGCTCTCCTCGCGTCCGACCTGCGATGTCAACGGCATCGTCGGCGGCTATATCGGGGAAGGCTCGAAAACCGTGATCCCGGCGGAAGCATCCGCAAAGATTTCCTTCCGCCTGGTCGAAGGGCAGGACCCCGCAAGGATCAGAAAAGCCTTCCGCGACTACGTCACCGCGCGCGTCCCCGCCGACTGCAAGGTTGAATTCGGCGAGCATTCGAGCGCGCCGGCGATTGCGCTTTCCTGGAACATGAAGCCGCTCGGCGCCGCAAGGCAGGCGCTGACCGAGGAATGGGGCAAGGAGGCGGTGCTGATGGGCTCCGGCGCCTCGATCCCGATTGTTGCCGATTTCAAAAAGACGCTCGGCCTCGACACGCTGCTGGTCGGCTTCGGGCTGGATGACGACAATATCCATTCGCCGAACGAGAAATACGACCTGAAAAGCTTCCACAAGGGCATCCGCTCCTGGGCGCGGATCCTGGCGGCGCTGGCCGAATTGCCGCGCTAAGCGACGCGATCGCCGGCCGTCGCTTCTCGCTCGCCATGCGCGGGCGTGACCCGTGCATCCATCGCAAAAGACGATTGCTGTTCAGGCAGATGGATTGCCGGGTCGAGCCGGCAATGACGCTATGTAAACGCAAAAACGCCGCCCGGGATTGGGCGGCGTTTGATTCCATGGTGCAGAGGTTGTTGAGAGACAACCTACCTCAAGATTGCGACAATTTCAATTCCGGTAGCTCGGATCGATGCGGTCGAGCTTGCGAAGCAGGGGCGGCCAGACAAGGTTGGTCGAGCGCAGCTCGGCACGATCGGCGTTGTGGAACAGCGCCTCGTTCTTGTCGATGACATTTTGCTCGACCGGGTAGACCTTCCCCATCATCATGGTGCGCACCTGCATCGAGCAGGCCCGCTCCAGATGATACATGCGCTCGAAGGCGGAGGCGACCGAGCGGCCGACGGTCAGCGTGCCGTGGTTGCGCAGGATCAAGTGGTTCTTGTCGCCGAGGTCGCGCTGCAGCCGCGGCCGTTCGTCGTGGTCGAGCGCCACGCCCTCATAGTCGTGATAGGCGAGGTCGTGGGTGACGAAATGCGCGGTCTGGTTCAGCGGCAAGAGGCCTTCCGGGCAGCTCGAGACCGCGGTGCCGTCGATTGTGTGCAAATGGAGCACGCAGCCCGCATCCTCGCGCACTTCGTGGATCGCAGAGTGGATGGTGAAGCCGGCCGGATTGATGCTGTACTCGCTCTTGGTGAGCTGATTGCCGGCGAGATCGACCTTCACCAGGCTGGAGGCAGTGATCTCGTCGAACATCAAACCATAGGGGTTGATGAGAAAATGATGCTCTCCTCCCGGCACGCGCGCAGAGATATGCGTGTCGACGAGATCGTCCCAGCCGTAGAGCGCAACCAGCCGATAGCAGGCGGCAAGATTGATGCGCTGGGTCCATTCTGCTTCCGTCATGTTCGACGGCACTTGCTTCAGGCGCGCTTCGGCTGGCGACATGGGCTTTTTCTCCGACGTGAAAGGTTCCTTCCCCACAAGCTATGCCTGCGCCGGTGCGGCGGCAATATTCAGCGGTGAGGCGCTCTTATGCCTTTTTGCGTCCGGAGCTGCCTACGGAGGCGGAATAGCAAACAGGCTCGCAATGCTGCGGCCGCGGATGTCGTAGACGCGAGCGTAAACCACATCGTCGCGCTTTATCTCCACCATGACCGGTGCGGCGAGGCCCTTGCAGTAAAACTCGCCCAGCGTCATGGCGAAGTCGGCGGCCTGGCTATGCCAGTCGATGGTGAAGTCGGGTCCGAGCGCCACCTGGGCGGGCCGCTGCGGACCGCACACCGCCACTTTCCATTTGCGGCCCTTCGGCGGCACTTCATGGTTCTCGTCGAGCTGCTCACGCAGGTCGTCTGAGGCCTGCTTGAAGGCGAGGCCCCAGTAATCCAGCATGAAGCGGTCGTCGGCGCCGCGCACGGTGCCGGCGATGTGGTTGAAGTGGGTGTACTGGTAGGGATGCAGGCGGATCATTTCGCCCAGCGGAAGCAACAGGCCGAACGCGAACACGGCCAGCACCGCCGGCTGCCAGCTGCGGCGGTTGTCCTTGAGCCGGCGCATGATCCATTCGAAGGTCGCACCGGCCAGCACCGTCATCGGCGGGATCACGAAGATGAAATGCCGGATGCCGTTGTAGAGCGCCGGCCGCTTCACGATCGCAATCAGGATCGGCAGCGTGGCTGCAAGCGTGAGCATCAACAGAATGGTCTTGCGACGCGCCGGGACGTCTTCGCGCGGCAGTACCACAAAGGTGCCGACTACGCCCGCGAGCGAGAGCGCCAGCAGCACTTCCGGCAGCTGCAGCGCAAACAGTGTCGGCAGATAGGACCAGGGCATGTCCGGCACGGACACCAGCGCGCCGTCGAACATTTCCTTCCAGGGCCTTTCGAAGAAGTGCGAAAAGTAGGTCAGCGCGCGGAAGGGATTGGCGGCCTCGATAATCGACCACGGCCAGATCAATCCCATCACAAGGTAACCGAACACGAGGCCGGGTAGCAGCACATAGAACACGTAGACCAGGCGACGAATGGCCTCGCGCGGGCCCTGGGTGCGGACTTCGTCGATGATGAGCGGCAGGAAGCCGATCAGCGCGTAGACCAGGGCAAGACCGCCGAGGATACGGGAACCGATCGACAGGCCAGCGCCCAAGCCGACGATCAGGATCGTCCGCGGCGAAGGGTGTGGGTACTCTTCGGCAAGTCTCACGAGACCCAGCATCAGGATCACCATCGCCACCGCGAATGGTGCATCCTTCGGGTTCATGAACATGTGGCCGTAGAAAGTCGGACACAATGCGAGCAGCAAGAGCGCGGCAAGCCCGCTCAACGGGCCGCCGACGCGCCGGCCGAGCCGCCATGTCACCGCAAGTCCAATCAGGCCGACGATGGCGCCGAGCAGCCTGCGCGTCTCGAACAGTTCAAGCGGGATGACCTTGTGCAGCAGCGCGGCGATCATGTCGAAACCGCCGCCATACATGTAGAGGTTGGCAAAGGATAGCGCGCCGGTGTCCCGGAAACCCGAACCGTACATCTTCAGGAGCAGGTCGGCATATTCCGCGTGGGTGTAATCATCCCAGCCGAGCCCGTAGTCTCGGAAGGTCAGTCCGGCGAGCAAGGCCACTGCCGCCAGCGCGGCGAGCGCGAGGTCGTCGCAAGTCCGTTCCACCGAGCGCCGTGACGGCGTTTCGATGGCCGAAGTTGTGATGGATGACATGGCTGACGGCTAACCCGGTGTCCCCTCCGGCCCAGCTGGCGCTTTTGGGCCTTGTTCCCCCGCATCCATATAGCGCAGTTCAGGTTCCAAGTAATCGTCCATTTGTAGCTAATCCCCTGATGCAATGCAGCAAATTGGGTTTGCCGGAATCTCGTTAAGGTGTAATGGCTCGATGCTGAAAGGAACGTGAATGGGGCGCTCGATTGTCCGGCACCCATGGATTGCCCGTTGGCCATGCACCGAATATGACGGTATCGTGGCAATGAAGGATCGTTGGGGATATCTTTTGGCTTGAGTTCGCCTTGCAGCCAGTCCCGGATTGAAAGAGCACTACAACACCATGATTCCAGTGTGGATTTGCCGGGGCGGCTGTGCCTGCGGACGGCGCCAATGCAGGTCAGCCGTGAAAGCCGCAGGATGGGGATAATTCGATGACAATGGCCTTGATGGTCGCCGGAGTAATCGCCCTGCTGGCAGGCCTGATGGCCATCCTGTTCGGGATTCCGGTCAAGGAGTTCAGTTTCGGCAACACGTTGATCCTTTCGGGCTGCATCGGGGCCTGCACAGGATTGATCCTGCTCGGTCTTTCCGCTGTTGTGGCAGAGCTGAAGCTGATCTCACGCCGTCTCGTGGCGGACTCTCGCAGCGCAGCAGCCGATGTCCGTGTCCGCGCTGCTTTGCCGCAGGCGCCGGGTGCCTCACCAGCGGCGCAGGCGAGCGAGGACGGTTTCCTGTTCAGCCGCGATCAGTCCGCTCTGGAACAGGCGGACGCGCCGCTGTCGCCTCCACTCTGGCAGGACGAAGGCGTGTCGCGCACACGGTCGGATCTGCCGCCGGAGCAGCCTTTGGAAGCCGCACCGGCCGCAAGGCCGAAGCGCAATCTGATGTTCCAATCCAGCATGCGCAGGGATCGCGAACGCGCGCCGGCGCGCGCCGCCGACCTACCCGAGGTTTATAGTCCTCCGCCGGTGCCTGATGCGGCTGAGGTCGAGGTCCCGCCGCCTGGCTTTGAGAATACCTGGTCGAAGACGGAACGCGCGCGGGGCGGCGAGATGCCGCCGCAACGGCGCAGCGGCCGCGCGGCTTTCGCCGAGCCGCCTGCCGTTGCGGTCGAGCGGACGCCTCCGCCAATTGAAGATCAGCACGCGGTGACCGTCATCAAATCCGGCGTGGTCGACGGAATGGCGTATTCGCTGTACTCCGACGGCTCGATCGAGGCGCAGATGCCCGAAGGCCTGATGCGCTTTGCATCGCTCGACGAATTGACAGCCCATATCGAGCGACGGCCGTAGCTCGCGCTCTACTTGCGGCGAGCCATTTTTTAAAATTATAGTCTTGTCGTTCTTGTCGTCTTTGCAGTATTCAATCGATATCGGATCAATTATTGCGATGGCACGCAGGTATTGACGGTCCTGGATACTGTCGAATTGCAGGCGATCCCGCGCGCACCACGGTTGGAAAAGGTCTCAGCCCATGACAGATGGCGCCAGCAAGAACTACATCGACCTGACCGCCAACATCGTGTCTGCCTATCTGTCCAACAATCCGACCCCCGCCTCCGAAATCCCAAACCTGATCAGCCAAATTCACGCAGCCCTGCTGCGCGTCTCGAGCGGACGCGGCGATGCGCCGGCGGAGCCGGCAAAGCCGGCGGTCTCCGTCAAGAAATCGATCAATCCGGATTTCCTGGTGTGTCTTGAGGACGGCAAGCGCTTCAAGTCGCTGAAACGTCATTTGCGCACGCAATACAACATGACGCCCGAGCAATACCGCGACAAATGGGGCCTGCCGGCCGATTATCCGATGGTTGCTCCGAGCTATGCGGTGGCGCGCTCGCAGCTTGCCAAGAAGATGGGACTGGGACAGCAGCGGCCCAAGCGCAAATAGCCTGCACGGTTATTGCGAGCGCCAGCCAAGCGAAAGCTCAGGACGCTGTCGCAAGCGCCGAACGTGCATCCGAGCGGATGCGTTCGACCATCGCGCGCAGCCCGTTGGAGCGCTGCGGCGTCAGGTGATCGCTGAAGCCGAACTCGTTGAACACCGAGGCCGCGTCCGTTGCGAGGATTTCCTGCGGCGTGCGGCCGGAATACAGCGTGAGCAGGATCGCAATCAACCCGCGCACGATATGTGCATCGCTGTCGCCGCGATATCTGAGGACCGGCGCCTTCCCGCCATTGCGATCGAGCCGCTTGGACAGCCAGACCTGGCTGGCACAGCCCTGTACTTTGTTTTGGGACGAATGCTCCGCCTCCGGCATCGGCTCCAGCATGCGGCCGAGCTCTATGACATAGCGGTAGCGGTCGTCCCACTCCTCCAGTAGCGCAAAATTGTCCCTGATCTCGTCGATCGTCATGATAACCCGCGGTCCGGTCCGTCACCGTTATATAGGATCGCGTGCCGCCGAAAGCGATATGTTTGGGGTTCTGAGTTCCAGTCGGCCGGCTAGGGCAAGCTGCCGCGCCACGCGACGGCAAGGTCCGCCGGGGTCAGGGTTTCGCGCGGGGCGATGTCCACGGCTGACGGATCGGCTTCGTCGGGCCCGCCGATCGAGCCGGTGTGATCGGGCGCCTTCTTGTCGCCCTCCGACTTCTTGTCGCCATCCGGCTTCTTGTCAGTGATGGTGCGGTAGAGCTTGCGCGCGCCTTCCTGAGCGCGAACCCCGATCACGGTCGCGGCCTGACCGCCGACGTCGCAGGCCTGCGGCTGGCGTTTGCAGAACTGGCCCATGTCGGAGACGGCCGAGGTCACCGCCTGCACCGCCTGCGAGGCGTCGATCTGCGGCAGCTTTTCCGATTCGGGCGTCTTCTCTCGCGGCAACAGCACGAGCACCAGCCCGAGCCAGAATGCCATGCGGAGCAGGAAAGACATTGCGCGTCCCCGTCGTCCCTTTTGAACGATCAATCCTCGATAAATCGCAAGTGATTGCGTTGGGCTTAATGCGGCGCGAATTTGCGAAACAATCGGATGATTTGATTTCCTCGTAAATTTTCGATTGAGCGGAACGCTGCAATCGCGGTTTTGCGCATGCACCAATTCGAAACCATAAGCGGTGCCGCGGCAGAAACTCGGGATTCACCATCCCCCTCGAATGCGCGGCGAAACACCGGCAAAAAGCCGTGAAGGATCGTGCGATTTGCCGCAGGCCCGAGCTTCCTTAGTGTTCGTTTAATTTCACTCTGACACGTTGGCGCAACGATTGAAGGGGGGCGTACCGGCGCGTCTTTGCGATGGACGAGCCGAGGCGCGAAGGCCGTGACTGTGCTGAATATCATCTGCGATTGTCTCGATGCGCTGCTGCACCCATCCGCGCGCTGTGACGCGCTGACCCGTGCTCGCCACCGCGCCTTCATGGCCCTGCGGCTCGCCGGGAGCCTGGCGGCATTTGCCGCGTTTCCGGTCTTTCTCGCGTTGCGCGGCGCGCCGAGCGCACTTGAGTCCGCCGTCTTCGCCTGGCTGATCGCACCCATTCTCCTGTCCTGGTTCCTGTCGCGCACGGGACGCTACGAGATCGCCCATGCGCTGTCCTCGCTGTCGCTGGCAGGGCTGGTGATGGCAATCGCCGCGAACACCGGCGGCATGTCGTCCTTTGCCGCCGTCTGGCTGGTCTTGCTTCCGCTTGAGGCGGCGTTGTCGGCCTCGCGCCGCGCGGTCGCCTTTGCGGCCGCGCTGGCCTCCTCATGTGCCGCGCTCCTGATCCTTCTCGGTCAACTGGACCTTCTGCCAGCGCCCGACACTCACGGCATGAGTTCGAACATGCTGATGACGATCGCGGTTGCGTCCGCGACCTTCTATGCCGCAGGTCTGGCCTTCGGCGTAGAAGCGCTCGTGCGAACGTCTGCCTCGCTGCTTTCTCTCGAGGAGGACCGTTATCGCCTGCTCGCGCGCAACATGGGTGACGTGATCTCGCGCCATCGCAGAAACGGTGCGGTACAATTCATTTCGCCGGCAGCCGAACCGATGCTGGGGACGCCGATCGCGCGGCTGCTCGGACACGGGCTGTTCGACCGCGTCCACGTCGCCGACCGCCCGGCCTATCTGACCGCGTTGTCGGACGTGGCAAGCGGCGGCAACGCGCGCAGCGTCGAGTTCCGACTGCGCCGGGACCTGCAGCGCGAAGGCAAATTGAACGGCGAGGTTGATTTTATCTGGGTCGAGATGCGCTGCCGTCCGCTGGAGCCTTCTTCGCCGGCGGCGGCCTCGTCCGAAGCCGAGGTCGTCGCCGTCATGCGCGATGTGACCGATCGCAAGATCCAGGAACAGGCGCTCGATCTCGCGCGCAATGCTGCTGAGCAGGCGGACGCCGCCAAGACGCGATTTCTCGCCACCATGAGCCACGAGCTGCGAACGCCGCTCAATGCGATCATCGGCTTCTCGGAGATGATCGTGCGCGAGGAGGCGCTCAAGCTCGACGCGGCGCGGCGCAGGGAGTACGCCCAGCTGATCTACGATTCCGGCCAGCACCTGTTGTCGGTCGTCAACGGCATCCTCGACATGTCGAAAATGGAGTCGGGCAATTTCGAAATCTCGCCGGAGCCGTTCGCGCCGCGCGCAGCCTTGGTCAATTGCTGCGACCTGCTTGCGCTGAAGGCGCGGGAACGCGGCATCGACCTCGTCACCGACGCGCCGAGGGATCTGCCTGCCGTTACCGGCGACCCGCGGGCCTTCAGGCAAATCGTGCTGAACCTCGTTTTCAACGCCATCAAATTTACCGAGCGCGGCGGCAAGGTGACGGTCTCGGCCGCGGCCGAAGGATCCCGCCTGGTGCTCCGCGTCACCGACA
>Ga0335077_10007541_pt1 | contig 13455 bp, 9 predicted proteins | sample Lox_Sample_31_FD_207151 | JGI IMG/M metagenome (GOLD analysis project Ga0335077, IMG submission 207151) | Soil microbial communities from Loxahatchee National Wildlife Refuge, Florida, United States - Lox_Sample_3.1 | ecosystem: Environmental > Terrestrial > Soil > Wetlands | place: USA: Florida... | reverse complement strand
GTAGCGAAGTTCATGATCTTTCCGAAGAGACTTCGTTGGCTGGCACTGACGCTGGTGGTAGCGTTTTTGGATCGCGCGACAAAAGCGTGGATGGAGTCGCGCCCGGCGGAGTATTTTCCGCACACTTTAATACCCGGCTATCTCAACTTTATTCTCTCCCGCAATCCGGGCATCGCGTTCAGTTTCTTCTCTGATCCTTCGTCGAACAAGACGCGCTACATATTGATTGCCGGAACGATCGTGATTATCGCAGTGATCGCGTGGATGCTGGTCGCCAGCAGACATTTAAGCGCGATGAGCGCGGCGGGATTGGCGTTGCTGCTGGCGGGCGCAGCCGGCAACGTGACCGACCGAATTGTGCACGGAGCGGTAACAGACTTCATTCAGGTATATGTAAAATTCATTCCCTGGCAGGTGCTGAATCCCTGGCCCACGTTCAACGTGGCGGACTCGGGTGTGACGGCCGGCGCCATTCTGATCATAGGAGATGTATTGTTCGGGCGTGCGCAGGGTCCTTCCAATCCAGGTTAAGTCGATGGTTTGCCGGAATGAAGGGGCTAAGCGTTGGCCTTGAAGTGTTTTGATTCAGAGGTGAGATCGGGCGATCCTTTGGGCAGAGGGACGCGGACGCGGAGTTGAGTTCCGCGCGAAGGTCGCGAAGCGATCGAGAGGTCGCCGCCAATGAGGCGCAAACGCTCTGTCATACTAACCAGGCCAAGTCCGCCTTTCTGTTTCACACCCTCCAAGTCGAAACCTGTCCCGGAGTCGGAGATGCAGAGACCAACGGAATCTCCGTGTCCCATTAGCTCAACTTCCGCGTTGGATGTGTTGCTGTGTCTGACCACATTTCGCAATGCCTCCTGCACGATGCGGAACAGGCAGATTGCGATGTCGGTGGGAATTTCGCCGGGAACATCCCGATGAATGAACTCAATCTGCAGGTCATGCTGGTGAGACATTTCGCGGCACAAACTTGCCGTTGCCGCTACGAGGCCCTGCAGGTCCAATCGTGAAGGGTGAAGTTGGTGAGAAATGCTGTGAAGGTCGCTGGAGATTTCCGATGCTACTTCTGTAAGATTGCGCAGTTCCTTCCGGTCGCTCAAACCCAGTACGGGCATCTTCTGTTCGAATTGCTCCAGCCCGATCTGTAAGAATGCCATGCGTTGGCTGATATCATCATGCAACTCCCGGGCGATGTGCGCTCGCTCTTCTTCCTGAGCCCGCATCAGGCGTCCGGTCAATTCATGAAGGGAAATCTCGGAAAGCTTGCGTTCCGTGATGTCGACGCAAGAGCCGATATAGCCGCAGAATACGCCGTTCGAGCCGAACCTGGGCACGCCAAGGTCGACGATCCAGCGATACTCGCCGTCGTGGCGGCGCAGCCGGTACTCCATCTCGAAAGCAGTACGCTGGTCAAAGGCAGCGCCATAAGTGGCGAGACAGCGCGCCCGGTCATCGGAGTGGACGCCGGAAACCCACCCGTCACCTAATTCCTGTAAGAGGGACCGGCCCGTGAAGTCCAGCCACCCCCGATTGAAGAAGTTGCACATTCGATCGATTCCCGACATCCAGATAAGCGTGGGGCTGGAGTCCGCCAACAGGCGGAAGCGTTCTTCGCTTTCGCGCACCGCCGTGGCTTGCCGTTTGCGTTCTTCGACAAGGACCGCCAACGTCATAAACGGTACGGCGGTAAACAGCAAGAACAGTTGTAAGGTAAGGACCCGGTCGATGGGATCGGCCTCTGTGAAGGGTCCACGTCCGTGAATAGCGCCCCAGATGGATACCAGAGAAACGATGGAGGCGGCGGTACCGGCTCCGGCAGAGCCAAATCGGATCGCGGACCAAAGCATGAAGGGTACCAGGGAATAAAGCAGGGCCGGAGATACGTTGCGGTTATCGACCACAAACATACGCAGGGACAGAAAAAAGAGGCCCGTCATGACCGCCAATGCTTCCAGGTAATACACACGCGAGGCGCGAGGCTTTGACCGGAAATGGCTGGCCCAGCCGAGGATCGCTGGGGCAATCGTGAGGAATGCCAGGCCGTCCGAGAGAACGTTATTCCACCAACTCATCCAACGGTTTACATTCAATGCCTGGATGCCGACCAGGGAAGAGACAAATGGTCCGAGAATGACAGTTACGAGCGCATATTTACCAAAGGACTTCAGGCTGTCGAGGCGAACTGCTCCATTCAATAGATAGTCGATGCCCCAGACCGCCAGGGAGACTTCGACGATGTCTGCGAGAAGGAGAATCGACACGAGGTGCAGCGGCACGCCCGCCGGAAAGTCGTAAAGAACGAATCCGGCGAGGCCGGCGGGAATGAGAATGGGCCAGGACTTCCGGGGAGAAATCAGGACGATGGCGACGAGCACGGCGCAACCAGGCCACAGCGGCCAGAGTTTTTGAGGTGTGTTGATAATCAGGATTCCGCCCAGACGCGCCGCGAGATAACAGACCGCAACAGTGAGCAGCGTACGGCCTGCAACGCGCCAGGAGAATCGCTGATCCGCCAATACACCTAACCGGTCAGTCTGACTGGTGTCCATCTCAGGCCCCCTGGGCGGGTGCGCATCGGAAGCGGTCATCGCGCTGGGAACGTTCAAAACAGGGCTTCACTATGCAGCATGTTCCCGACTGGCGCAATTGAGATTATTGCTAACCCATCGGACCCTGTCCGGGAACATGGCGTTTGCTAAAGTGCTGGTTCTGGAGGATCAAAACTATGGACATGCACGTCGACCTTTGCTATCCCATCGGTCCGCATCGCTCGCCCTCTCACGTCAGCCGGGTTGACCTGGATGCGTGGATTGCGGAGTTGGAGGCGTTGCCGCAAAAACTGCGCCGCGCCGTGGAGGGCATGACAGCATCCGAACTGGATACGGCATACCGGCCCGGGGGATGGACTGCGCGGCAAGTAGTACACCATATCGCGGACGGCCATATGAGCGCTTACACGCGTTTTCGGTTGGCATTGACGGAGGAGACCCCTACGGTCAAGCCGTTCGAAGAAACGCTCTGGGCAGAACTGGTGGATGCGAAGTCGGGGCCCATTGATCCATCGCTCTCGCTCGTAGAAGGGCTACATCAGCGTTGGGTGATGTTATTGCGCTCGCTGCCGGATGCGGACTTCAAGCGGCGCTACCGGCATCCCGATCGCGGGGAACTCATTCCTCTGGAAGAAACGCTCAGTTATTTTGCGTGGCACTCGCGGCACCACGTCGCACAGATCCTCAGCGTGCGGCGGCGTTAATTACAGAAAACTGGATCTCGACAGGCATCGCTCCGGGCGGCTGAAAACCTGCTTGACAAATAAGAATTCGCTTATATAAGTTAATAGCTATGGATAATCTCGACGCTACCTTCGCAGCTTTGGCCGATCCGACACGACGCGCAATCCTGGCGCGGCTGGCGAAGGGGGAGGCGACGGTGTTGCAACTGGCCAAACCATTTTCGATGACACAGCCTGCGATTTCGCAGCACCTGAAGGTTCTCGAAGAAGCTGGGTTGATTGTCAGCCGGGTGGAGGGCGCCAAGCGGCCACGGCGGCTGGCCAAGTCCGGCATTGACGCACTCGACCAGTGGCTGGCAATGCTGCATAGAGCGATGGAAAGAAACTACGACCGCCTGGACGAGGTTCTGGCAGTAATGGAAGGCAAGAAGAAAGGGGAAGGACGATGAGCAAACTCACGCTTAAAACCGAAGGAGACACCCATGTGGTGTGCACGCGGCGATTCACCGCGCCGCCCGAGGCGGTATACCGCGCTCACCTGGAACCGGCCTTGATCCAGAAATGGCTGCTTGGTCCCGACGGATGGACCATGCCCGTGTGCCTCATTGAAGCCAAGCCCGGCGGCAAGTTCCGCTATGAATGGAAAAACGCAGCTAAAGGCCAGCAGTTCTATCTCACCGGCGAGTTGCTGGAACTGCAGCCCTACAGCAAGATCGTCCACGTTGAACGGATGTTCTTGCCGGAACAAACACCGGATAATCACGTTGAAACGACATTCGAGCCAAACGGCAATGGCACGCTAATGACGATACGAATGACGCTGCCAGACGAGAAGACGCGCGGGGCGATGCTGTCCACCGGAATGCAGCGCGGCATGGAAGCGAGCTACGTACGCCTGGAAGGCATGATTTAGGGATCGACAGGCGCAGGATACGAACGGATAGAGGGAAGCCCGCCCGCCGCTTGTTCCGCCGGACTGAAGTGCTAGAAGTCGAATTGTACCGACGTATCATAACTGAATATTTACTTGCTTATTTCTCTACCATGACTAGAATGACGGCCGGCTCGTGACCCCAGTTTCCTGAAGGGAGTCCCATGGCTATTTACCGGCATTCGTACTCACCAGCCCCCTCACGGAATCCGTCCGCATCCGATTTTCACTCATTAAGCGTGCGGGACCTTCTCGACGCGCGCGACCAGTTTCACGTCCACCTGTCTCGCAAACCAAACGTGTTTGCCACGGCGATAGGCCTGTATCTGATTCGGACTTCCGATGCCAAGAACAAGCGGGCGGGTCACCCTCGCCCAGAGCGCCACAGAAAAGCCAAGCCGCGGACCCTGCTGAATTCATGTGTGCAGGAAGATTATTCCTGGCCGTGCGTTCTGGTCTTTGTGAACCGCTGGCAGACTTTGGATGAGCTGCATGCACACGGGGATCAGGTCATCCCTCCGTTTGTGTACATGCCAGATGGGCGCATGGTCCCAATCTGCGTGGTTCTGGTGGAGACCGCAAACCTGCCGCCCCGCACTGCCAACCCAGCTCGGCTCAATGAGAGCGCGCTGGGTGTCGGCTCGGCGATTTATGTGGACGCACAAGCCACGCGCCGCATGGGAACGGCAGCGTGCATGGTCTCCGACGGCAGTGATTTCTATCTCCTCACCGCCACGCATCTTGCAGGCCAAGTGGGCCGCCCTGTGCGTGCTTTGCTGAAAGGCATACCTGAAGTGGTCGGCACCACGCACGGCACGCGTAACCTGACGGAGCGGACGTTCTCTAATATTTATCCAAGCCTTCCGGGGCGCGATTCGGTGGTAAATATCGATGCAGCAATCGTTCGACTGAATGACTCGAACAATTGGAATCCCAATGCCGTACCGGAGCCACTGGGTCAAGTGGCTGATTTCAGCGCTGGGACCGCGTCACTCAGTTGGATTGGGCGGCCGCTGGTAGGTTTTGGCGCCGCAAGCGGAGGCATGCGTGGTGAAATCAAGGCGCTATTTTACAGGTACAAATCCATCGGAGGCCGCGACTATGTGGCCGATTTCATGATCGGCTCTCAGGCCGACAGCGAAGACCCTCTGATCACGCAGCCTGGCGACTCCGGAGCCTTGTGGTGCATCGACGGCTATTTCGAGCCCAACACGCTGGCGCCGCTCGCCATGGAGTGGGGCGGGTTGCGAGTCGACAGCGGCCCGGCCGCCGGTAAATTCTTGCAATTCTCGCTAGCGACATCCATGGCCGTGATCTTGCGGGAACTTAGCCTGGACGTGATCCAGGATCCCAGCGCCGAGCGCACCCAATACTGGGGCCCGGTCGGCCATTACAAGATTGGACAGCAGGCGTGCTTCCTCGTCGCCAACGCCGAGCTGAAGAAATTCTTCGCGGCCAATATCAACAATCTGAGTTTCAGCAGCGATGCGCAAATCCAGCTTGCCACGCATCTGCAGGCGTCCGCGTTTGTGCCCCTCAGCGATGTTCCTGACGTGGTGTGGAAGACGAATATCAACAAGGTGAAGCCGAGCGTCACGCGAGCGATGGAAAACTGGAACCACTACGCGGATATCGATCTTCCGGGAGCGAACGGAAAAACGCTTCTCGAAAACTATCTCGCAAGCAACGCCACGCTGAACTGGTCGAACTGGACTGCGTTCTATCAAAACGCGCCGCTGCCAAGTGCTTCGACAAGCAAGAGCAACAATCAGGGCGCGCTGCCTTTTCGTGTTTGGCAAATTTTCGCGCAGCTGGTGAACTATGCGAAGGGTCCGGATGGGAAGAAGTTTCTGACCGCGGCTGGTTGTCTCGCGCACTATATCGGGGACGCGTGCCAGCCGTTACACTCGTCTCAGCATTCCGACGGATTGAACGGAGCGACGACCGGCGTGCATTCGACTTATGAGGACAACATGGTCGATGAATATGCGGACAAAATCGCAGCTGGGATTGGCGACGCGATTGCCAACCTCCCCCTCAAGCCGCGAAAGATCAACACCGCCCGGGACGCGGCTATGGCGGCTATGGACTTAATGAACTTCTGCCACGGCGTTTTGCCGCCAGAGAAGATCTGCGAGGTTTATAACCAGGCGCGGCCCGGGGCCCATAAAAGCGCTACGAAGGACAAACAGGTTCTGGCGGCGCTTTGGGACGCGTGCGGTGAAGCGACGATTCAAGTGATTGCCGCAGGCGCTGTGACGCTGGGAGCGATTTGGGAAGCGGCGTGGGACCTGGGTGGGAAGCCGGACAGCACAGGCTGGCTTGGGGCCAGCTATGACGGGAAGAAGGATCTCATGCCGGTTTACGAGGACAAGGCGTTTCTTCCTTCTTTGCATTTGAAATACTTGGGCAAAACTGACTTGCCTGGCTCCGATGCTCCGGCAAACCCGTCTGCGCCGCCGACCACCGTTCCCAGCCAGGACGAAAAGGGGCATAAGGTCAAACGGCCAGCGGCGTTACACCACTGAAACGTTGCGCGTGCGGAAAAAAGCGCGCCGCGCACCGAATTTGGACGAACTGGTTTGTGCAAGTCATCCGCGAACGCAGTCCTGCAGACCCTGCCAGAATTCCGCGACGGTCGATGCGCGTTTTTCCTCTCGTGGCGCGAAGGTGTTTTCAAAGAAGGCCTGCCAGCTCTGTGGCGCATCGGGCAGCCGCTCCTGAACCGAGAAAAAGCTGACGTCAAGAATGGACGCTTGCAAGGCGGCCATGTCGTCGCCGGCAAAGGGAGGAGCGCCGCACAAGCTCTCATAGGCCATCACCGCCAGCGCCCATAAATCCCAACGCGGAGAAATGGAGCGGCCACGGAGCTGCTCCGGAGACATATAGCGCATGGTGCCCACGAGCGCCCCGGTGATGGTGTCGCGGGTTTCATCCGGGGAATGCGGTAGCGCTTTGGCGATTCCGAAATCCGTCACTTTCACAATTTCGTCCGGACCCTTCCGCGCCAGAAAGATATTCTCGGGCTTCAGGTCGCGATGGATCAGACCACGCCCGTGAGCCGCGCCGACTCCGGCACAGATCCCCTCGAACAACTCGAGCGTGCGCGCCGGGTCCAGGCGTTTCTTGGAGCGCAGTTCCTGTCGCAAGGTGAGTCCTTCGAGAAGCTCCATCACCAGGAAGACGCGATGGGCACTTTCCACTCCGAAGTCGAACACGGTGACGACATTTGGGTGAGTAAAGCTCCCGGTCAACTGCGATTCTTGCCGGAACTTTTCGATGGCTTTGCCGTCGGCGAAGAATTCATCGCGAATCATTTTCACGGCCACTTCGCGATTCAGCGACATGTCGGTGGCGCGATAGACCTTACCCATGCCGCCTTGTCCGAGCCGGGCATCCAGGCGATAGCGGCCGCCCATGTGGCGGGGCGAAGCGACCAAGGTCAACGCCGTTCCCTCCTTGGCGCAATGGGTGGTTCCGGTGTCGTAGCAGTTGCCGCACACCGGACATTCTTCGAACGCCCGTCCGGGCCGAATCGAAGCCTGCCGCATGAGCAACAGGGCCAGCGCGCCGGCTACATTTTCGAGCAGCGCGATGTCTTCCTTGCCGTAAGGTTCCTCGGAAAGTTTCGCGCTCAGCACCAGCAACGCTTCATTGCTTCCTTCTTTCAACGCAACTGGCACAAGCAGCTCGATATGTGCCTTTTGCAGAAACTCTTTGTCCACAGTAGGCAACTGCTGGCCGAGCCAGCCGCTGCCCACCTGCGTAATCGGCACGGAGCATTCGAGCGTGCGCACCAGGGGGATTAGTTTGTTGGTGGCAGGCAAGTCTGTGTTGAGCGATCCGGCTGGAGCGGCCGCCAATACACGATAAGAAGGCTCGCCGGGCTTGCGCTGCAGCAGGCCGCAACCGCTTGTATGCAGCCCTTCCGCCACTCGAGAAACGACGCGAGGGGCAACTTCTTCAACGGTATCCGCATGGCGAATTTCTTCGACGATTTCGTGGAATAGCTGCTGAGCGTCGTACTTGTCGCGGAAAAAACGGCGATCGAGAGCGTCGAGCCAATTCTGCCGCTGGGTCAAAGCCAGGGCTGCCAACGCGGCAATGGCGATGTAGGTAGCGGCGTGCGTTCTGAGCACCGTGAAGAGCGGCTCTTTGCCGTGAGCGAGCACGTTTATTAACAGCAGTGCGATCGCGACGATCGGAATGGCCAGCAATACCCGCCGCGCAAGCGCGTACTGCACGCCTCGACGGATAATCACGCGCACATCGAACAGGCGCTGCTTCAGGATCGCATAGGCGAAGGAAAACGGCAGCGTCAGCATGCCCGCGGTGTAAATGATGTTGATGACCGGCTGGCTGAAAAAGGCGTAGAAGCCGGGACTGACGTTCAAGAGAGCGGTGCCAATCACGCGCGGGAGATAGAACAGCATCGCGGTGAGCGCGCCGAATACGAGGACGCGAAAACGGCGGCGATCGGTTTGCGTCTCCAGGCGCCAGTAGTTGACGGGCAATATGATGATCACAAGCACGAGGTAGGCGAGACTCTGTACGCCGAAGGCAACCAGAACCCACTTGGGCGCCAGGCCACTGAGGTGAGAAGGGTCGTAAATGGTGCGACGAAACAGATCCAGGGCGTAGAAGCCTGCTGCCAAAGGTCCCAGCCAAAAGGCGCCCCAGAGCCAGAGATTGGAGAACAGGCGCTTCGGAAACAGGCAGAAGAAGGCCGCCAGCATGGTCGTGCGGATCGCGGCGCTCACATACATCAACATGATGGGGATCGCCAAGAGCAGCGACAGGGAGCGCACCGAGGCCGAAAGTCCCCACTGGAACGCTTCAAAGGGAGTGGCCATCACGACCAGTACCCAGCCACCAAAGCGCGAGACATAATCGCGTGGCCGGCTGAAGACGACAACAAGACCGATGGCTAACGTAATCAGCTTGCTTCCGAGAAAGATGATGCCGGCGGCGTGGTCCGTTTCCGTGGCTTCTCCCCAGCGATTGCCACGAGGAATCAGAGACAGGTCGAGAGCGGAGCCGTCCCGCTCGACTCGAATGGTAGCGGGGAGATTGGCAGCGAAGTTCATGCGCTGCGCGAGCCAGTCGATTTCGGTGCGAAGCGGCTGTCCTCCCACACTGATAATGCGGTCTCCGGGTTGGAGTCCGGCAGCGGCACCCGGCGTTTGCGGGTCCACATCTGTGACCATCACGCTACCGGATTTGTCTTCCAGGCTGACGCCGTCCGAGGCCAAACCGAACAAGATGTAGTAGCCGAGAAACAGCTCGCCGACCACGCACATGGCGGCGAACACCACGATCCACCATGGATAACTCTGTGTCTTCACGGGAGTGGGCGATTATAGGTACATTTTTATCTTTATTTCCAGGCTCTTCCTGCATAATGCGAGTCGTGAAGAGTCGCCGCGCCCACGCCGCAAGGAGCTTCGCGCCATGTCTCGTATCCTTGTGATCGGCGGCACCGGCACCGTAGGTAGACACGTTGTTTCGCAATTGGCGGCGAGGGGCGAGCAAGTTCGCGCCATGGTGCGCGAGCCGGCAAGGGCGGAGATGCCTCCGCAGGTTGAAGTGGTGCGAGGGGACCTGACAGCACCCGAAACGCTCGAGCACAGCCTGGATGGAGTCCGGACAATATTCCTGGTGTGGACTGCTCCTCCTGCAGCTGTTCCTTCCGCGCTGGAAAACATTACGCGCCACGCACAAAGAATTGTGTTTCTTTCCGCGCCGCTCAAGACACCGCATCCGCTTTTCCAACAGCCCAATCCCCTGAAGGCCCTGATGGAGCAGATTGAACGCGCAATCCAGAATTCCGGGGCAGATTGGACATTCTTGCGTCCGGGAATGTTCGCGGCTAACGCGCTCGGTTGGTGGGCACTGCAGATTCGACGAGGCGAGCCCGTCCGCTGGCCCTACCTGGACGTTCCGACCGCGCCGATTGATGAACGGGACATCGCCACGATTGCAACTCGCGCGTTGAGCGAGGACGGGCATGGCGCGGCCGAATACGTTTTGACCGGCCCTCAGTCGCTGACGCAGTTTGAGCAGCTTGGCATCATAGGCCGAGTGCTTAGGAGGCCTTTGAAAATCGAGGAAATTTCTGAAGACCAAGCTCGCGCTGAACTGACTTCCATATTTCCGCTTCCGGCGCTGAACATGCTGCTGAACGCATGGTCTGCCGCGAGAGGATACCCCGCGCACATCAGCTCGACGTTTCAGGAAATCACTGGAAGACCGCCGCGAACATTTGAAGATTGGGCGAAGGATCATGTCGCGCAGTTCCAATCATGACCGGTAGGTAGCCCTCCTTTCGAACCCTGTTACAATTTTCGCGTGGCTGCACATCCTGACACCGATATTCAACAGTTCCTCATTTCCGGCGAAGAGGCGGGCACGCGGTTGGATCGTATTGTGGCATCTCGCTGTCCGGAACTCTCGCGCACCCGCGTGCAGGAACTGATCGATGAGGAATTGATCCTGGTGAATGGGAAGCCCGCGAAGGGCTCGCAGAAGGTGCGCGCAGGCGATGCGATTCAGGTTGAGCCCCGCCCCCGCCCACCGATGCGAGCAGAAGCAGAGTCCATTCCGCTCGACATCCTCTATGAAGACGACGACGTCATTGCGGTGAATAAACCTGCCGGCATGACCGTTCACGCCGGGGCGGGAAACCATTCTGGCACGCTGGTGAACGCGCTGCTCGGGCGCGGACAGTCGCTTTCGCACAACGGCGATGCTCTGCGGCCGGGCATTGTGCACCGGCTAGACAAAGATACGTCGGGCATATTGCTGGTGGCGAAGAACGACTACTCGCACGCCAGGCTTGCGGACGCGTTCCGGCAGCGAACCGTAAGCAAGATCTATATCGCGCTGGTCCAAGGGCAACTGAAGGAACAGACCGGCCGGATCGAGCTGCCCATCGCACGCGATCCCGTTCGCCGTACCCGCATGACCGCTCGACGCGCGGCAGAGCTGCCGGATTCACGGCCGGCGCGCACGGATTGGTGCTTGTTGGCACACATCGATTCGACTAGCCTGCTCGAGGTGCGATTGCATACCGGGCGCACCCATCAAATTCGCGTACACTTTTCCGCGCTGCGCCATCCTGTGGTGGGCGATGAATTGTATGGCGCTTCGCAGCAACTGCGCGTGGGACACGCCGCACTGCCTACGTTGGCTAGAAATTTTCTTCATGCTGCGAAGATTGGATTTGTGCAGCCGCGCACGGGTGAACCGATCCGCCTGACTGCGCCACTGCCCGAGGAATTGCGGGAATATCTGAGCAAGCTGGCGGCGGCTGCGGGTGACTCGCCGGCACGAATTGACGCTGCGCTGAAGGGCTTCTTATAATCAGAGCACATGCGATCCAGGACCTTCGCGTTTTTGTTGATCGTCGTACTGGCTGGCAGCGCGCTGCTATTCGCGCAACAACCGGCCCCTCCCGCACCTGCGAATCCGGCAGCCCAGGCGCCCGCGGCCGATGCAAACCAATCGCAGGCCACACAGAAAGCTCCCACAATTCCAATCGTGGTCAACCTCGTCGACGTGCTCTTCACGGTGCTCGATCGGCGTAACAAGCTTGTCTCGGGTTTGGAGCAAGCCGATTTTCGAGTGCTTGACGACAATCAGCCGCAGGACATCCGGTATTTCAGCAAGCAGAGCGACCTGCCGCTGCGGATCGGTATGCTGCTCGACACTTCCAATTCGATTCGCGATCGCCTGAAATTCGAGCAGGACGCCGCCAATAATTTTCTGTTCAGCGTGCTACGACGCAATAAGGATGAAGCGTTCGTCATGACCTTTGACGATGAGCCGCAGGTCATTCAAGGGTTTACCGGCGACACCGGCATGTTGCGGGATCAGATTCTCCGCACGCGGGCTGGCGGGGGAACCGCCGTGTACGACGCGATTTACCAGGCGTGCTTCAACGAGTTGAGCCATCCGCCCCGTCCGCCCGGCGATCAGCCCGACGTCGTCCGCCGGGTGATGATTCTGATCAGCGATGGCGAAGACAATCTGTCGCAACACACGCGCAGCGAAGCCATTGAAATGGCGCAGCGCACCAGCGTGGTTATCTATACCATCAGCACCAGCACACAGTGGGTGACGCTCGACGACCCCAGCAAGGAAAAATCCGGCAACCGCAAGTATCACCTCACCGAAGGCGACAAGATTTTGCAGGATCTGGCGGACGAGACCGGCGGGCGTTCGTTCTATCCCTATCACGTCGACGACCTGGACCAGTCATTTCAGGATATCGGCGAGGAACTGCGCAATCAGTATTCGCTGGCCTACAACCCGGCCAATCATCAACTCGACGGCCGCTATCACAAAATCAAGATAGAAGTCGCCGAGCATAAGGGCTACCAGGTGCGCGCGCGGCGTGGTTACTATGCGAGAGTGAACCAAGCCGCTACAAAGCCTGCCGGCGTGGCAAAGTAGGTCTCACTACTTGCATTTTACGGCTGTCTACTTGCTCTCGTCGTGGAGCATCACGGCATCGGATTCGACGTTGCCGCATTCGATGGCGATCTTCGAGCCGTCCGGAGAGAAAGCAAAGCGGAAGGTTTTGTCTTTCTTGAAGTGCGTCAGCTGCCGGTGCAGCGCACCGTTAAGCGGCTGCAGCCACAAGTTGTCCACGCCTTTTTCTCTCACGATGTAGACAATGCCTTTTCCATCCGGGGCAAAGGCTAGCCCATCCGGCAAAGCACGTTGATCAATGTCGGCGTAAGTCAACTGGCGGGTTTCAACGTTGTCGATGCGCACCATAAGTTTGTGATCGAGTTCCCTGACCTCGAAGGAAGCGATCTCCTTGCCATCCGGTGACACCGCGAAAGACCCGACGGCAAATTTCACGACGGTTTCAGGCGAGCCGCCGTCGAGCGAAACGCGTTTCACATAGCGATTGTCGACGTTATCGATGTAGTAGACCCATTTGCCCGCGGCATCGCAAGCCGGTTCCTGGTCGTTCAGGCCGCTGGTGAGCTGCTTCTGATTGGTTCCATTCGCATCAATGCGCCAGAGATTCGCACTGACACCGCCATCGTGTGCCACCTGGCGGAACACAATCGTTTGCGCGCTTCCACACACCGTGACCTGGTCCGCAACATGTTTTTGGTCGGAGAAAACGGTCGACTCTGCGCCGTCGGCGTTCACCGCTTTCAGTGTGCCGGCCTGCGGCACCAGTAGCCGGTCGACTGACATCCAACTCCAACGCCAAGGGAGGATCTGGCTGGCCAGTGGGATGTTATGTAGCTGGTCCGGGTCCTGAGCAGGC